>Ga0105090_10000794_pt1 | contig 16218 bp, 12 predicted proteins | sample PPLLak3March2015_FD_79110 | JGI IMG/M metagenome (GOLD analysis project Ga0105090, IMG submission 79110) | Freshwater sediment microbial communities from Prairie Pothole Lake near Jamestown, North Dakota, USA - PPLs Lake P7 Core (1) Depth... | ecosystem: Environmental > Aquatic > Freshwater >... | reverse complement strand
TGCACGCGGCAGCAGGAAGTTCAGCGGCAGGCCCAGCACCAGGTGCAGCGCGGCCCAGACGAGACACGCGCCGCGCCAGCCCAGCTGCACTTCCATCAGCGCCGACAGCGGCCAGCCCACCGTGCTGGCAAAACCGGCCAGCAGCGTGATGCCGGTGATGGCGTTGCGCGATCCGGCGCCGTACAGGCGCACCAGCGCCGCAAACGCCGCTTCATAGAGGCCCGCGCCCATCGCCACGCCCAGCAGCAGCCAGGCCAGGATCAGCGTCGCCGGTCCCTGCGCCAGTCCCAGCGCGGCCAGGCCGAGCGCAAACAGCCCGTTCGTGCCCATCAGCACCGGCCGGCCGCCGTGGTGGTCGATCAGCTTGCCGGCCAGCGGGCCGACCAGCGCCGAGACGATGAGCGCCATCGAGAACACCGCGAAGACGGTCGGCGTGGCGACACCCAGGTCGCGCGCCATCGGCGCCGCCAGCATCGCCGGCAGGTAGTACGACGAGGCCCAGGCCAGCGTCTGCGCCGTGCCCAGCGCCAGCACGGTGCCGGTGCGGCCGCCGTCGAAGCCGAAGTTCACGTGCGCCTGGCCACCAGGGTCAGGATGTCGTAGCTGGCCACCACCTCGTCGTGCTGGTTGCTCACCTCGACGGCCCAGGTCACGACCCCCTGGCCGACGCCGTCGGGACCGGTACGGCGGCGGTCGGTCTTGCGCTTGACGGTGAGGCGGGCACGGATGGTGTCGCCGATGGCCACCGGCTTGACGAAGCGCAGCGTGTCCAGGCCATAGTTGGCCAGCACCGGCCCGGGGGCCGGATGGACGAACAGCCCGGCTGCCGCCGAGAGCACGAAATAGCCGTGCGCGATGCGCTTGCCGAACGGCGACGCGGCGGCAGCGATGGCATCGAAGTGCATGTAGAAATAGTCGCCGCTGATGCCGCCGAAGGCCACGATGTCGGCCTCGGTGACGGTGCGGCGGTGCGTCAGCAGCGACTCGCCGATGTGCAGGTCCTCGAAGTGGCGGCGGAAGGGGTGGACCTCGCTCTCGATCACCTGCGCGCCGCGCACATATTCGCGCGTCACCGCCGCCAGCATCGTCGGCGACCCCTGCACTGCGCAGCGCTGCAGGTAATGCTTCACCGCGCGCAGCCCACCCAGCTCTTCGCCACCGCCGGCGCGTCCCGGCCCGCCGTGCTTGAGCGCGGGCAGCGGCGAACCGTGGCCGGTGGATTCGGCTGCCGCTTCGCGGTCGAGCACGAGCAGCCGGCCGTGGTGCATGGCCGCCAGCGGGATGACGCGCGCCGCGGTCGCCGGGTCGTAGGTGACGAGCGTGCCGACCAGGCTGCCTCGGCCGCGCGCGGCCAGCGCCAGCGCCTCGTCGAGGTCGTCGTAGGGCATCAGCGTGCTCACCGGGCCGAAGGCCTCGACGTCGTGCACCGCCGCGCTGCGCAGCGGCTGACGGCACAGCAGCAGCGTCGGCGCGAAGAAGGCCCCCGCGGCGACGCCCTCGCCCACCGGCGCAAAGCCGTCGGACTCGCCGAAGATGACTTCGTTGCCGGCGGCGAGCTGCGCCACGCGTTCGACGACGTCGCTGCGCTGCGCCAGCGATGCCAGCGCGCCCATGCGCACGGTCTCTTGTGCCGGGTCGCCGACCACCACCTTGGCCAGGCGTGCGCGCAAACGAGTCGCCACCGCGTCGAGCTGCGCCCGCGGCACGATGGCGCGCCGGATCGCGGTGCACTTCTGGCCGGCCTTGACCGTCATCTCGCGCGCCACCTCCTTGACGAAAAGCTCGAACTCCTCCTGGTCGGGCGTGACGTCGGGGGCCAGGATGGCGCAGTTCAGCGAATCGGCCTCGGCGTTGAAGGGCACCGAGCGGCGCACCAGGTTGGCATTCGTTCGCAGCCGCGCCGCCGTATCGGCCGACCCGGTGAAGGTGACGACGTCGCTCTCCTCGAGCCGGTCGAGCAGGTCGCCGGCGCCGCCGATGACGAGTTGCAGGCTTCCTGCCGGCAGCAGGCCCGATTCGAGCATCAGCCGCACGCAGGCCTCGGTGAGGTAGCTCGTCGCCGTCGCCGGCTTGGCGATGCATGGCATGCCGGCGAGAAAGCTGGGCGCGAATTTCTCCAGCAAGCCCCAGACCGGAAAATTGAAGGCGTTGATGTGCACCGCCACGCCGCCGCGCGGCACCAGGATGTGGGTGCCGGCGAAGCCGCCCTTCTTGCCCAGCGTCAGCGCCGGCCCTTCGTGCCAGAGGTTGCCCGAAGGCAGTTCGGCGGCGCCGAAACCGGCGTACGCGAACAGCGTGCCGGTGCCGCCCTCGATGTCGATCCAGCCGTCGCTGCGGGTCGCCCCGGTGTGCGCCGACCCGGCATAGAGCACTTCCTTGTGTTCGTTCAGGAATTTGGCCAGCGCCTTCAGGCGTTCGGCACGCTGCTGGAAGTCCAGCGCCAGCAGCGCCGGCACGCCCACCCGACGGGCGTGCAAGGTGGCCTCGGCGAAGTCGATGGCTTCGGCGTGCGTGGCCGCCACCGCCCGGCCGTTGATGGCGCTGTGCAAGATCGTCGCCGGCTGGCGGCCGAGCCAGTGGCCGGCGATGTAGCTCTGCAGGACGGGGGTCATGGTGCGGTTCTCTCGGTGTGGTGGGCGACGATGGCGCCAGTGTCGCACCAGCCGGCGCGGGCCTCCGGCGCGGCGGCGGGTGGCAAGGGTCCGACGACGGCACGGGGATCGCCGGGGGAACAGGGCCTACCATGCGGCCTCGCGGTGGCGCAAGTGCAGGCGCCGCCGCGAGTCGGCGGCCGGCCCGGGAGCGGACCGCTCGATCTCGACGGCGCCGGGCCAGACTGCCACCTGCATGGGGAGCGAGACAGATGCAAGACCACACACCGGAACAGATCGACCAGGCGGTCAACGCCGCGCATGCGGCCGCCGAATCCTGGGCGCGGTCGGGGGCCGAGGCGCGCGCCGCGCTGCTGCGCGGCCTGGCCGAGGCGCTGGAGGCCGAACGGGCCACGTTGGTGCCATTGGCCGACCGCGAGACCACACTCGGCGCGGTACGCCTGAACGGCGAACTCGACCGCACCTGCTTCCAGCTGCGCGGCTTTGCCGACCAGGTGCTGGCCGGCGTGCCGTTCGTTGTCACCGACGACGCCGCGCTGCCGGGTGCGCCGCCGGCAGGCCGGCCGCGGCTGACCCGGGTGCGGGTGCCGGTCGGGACGGTGGCGATGTTCGCGGCCAGCAACTTTCCCTTCGCCTTCTCGGTGCTGGGCGGCGATACCGCATCGGCACTGGCCGCCGGCTGCCCGGTGGTGGTGAAGGCGCACCCGGGGCACCCGGAGCTGTCGCGCGCGACGGCAGCGCTGGCGCAGCGCGTCGTAGCGGCCCTGGGGCTGCCGGCAGGCCTCTTCGGCATGGTCGAAGGCGCGTCGACGGCGGTGGGCGTGCAGCTGGTGCGTCATCCGCAGATCGCGGCCGTGGCCTTCACCGGCTCCTACCGCGGCGGCGCGGCGCTGCAGCGCGAGGCCAACGAACGGCCGCGGCCGATCCCCTTCTATGGCGAGCTCGGGTCGATCAACCCGGTGGTGGCGCTGCCGGCGGCGATCGCCGCCAACGGCGCCACGCTGGCGGCCACGCTGGCGGGCTCGATCACGCTGGGCTGCGGCCAGTTCTGCACCAGCCCCGGCGTGCTGATCGTGCGCGACGACGACGCGTCGCGGGCTTTCGTCGCGCAGCTCGCCGAGGCACTGGGCGCGGCGACGCCGCACGCCATGCTGCACGCCGGCATCCGTGCCGGCTTCGACGCCGGCGTGGCGCGGCTGCAGCAGCACGCCGGCGTGCGCGTGCTGGCGGCGCCGCCGCACGGCAAGGCCGAGCCGAGGCCGCGCCTGTTCACGACAGACGCCGCCACCTTCATCGAGAGCGAACCGCTGCACGAGGAGGTCTTCGGCCCGAGCTGCCTGGTCGTCACCGTGACCTCGCTCGACGAGACGCTGGCCGTGCTGCAGGCCGTGCAGGGCAGCCTGACCGTCACGCTCTGGGGCGCCGAGGCCGACAGTGCCGACAACCGCCACCTGATCCGTGCCGCCGAGCGCATCGCCGGGCGCGTGCTCTTTGCCGGCGTGCCCACCGGCGTTGCCGTGACCGCGGCGCAGCAGCATGGCGGCCCCTGGCCGGCGTCGACACAGCCCTTCACGACGAGCGTCGGTTATGCGGCCCTCGACCGTTTCCTGCGCCCGGTGGCGCTGCAGGATGCACCCGAATGGCTGGTCGCCGCGCGGGGGCAGGCATGACGAAGAAGAGCGCCGCCGATCTGCGCAGCGCGCGCTGGTTCGCGCCCGACGACCTGCGCTCCTTCGGCCACCGCAGCCGCTTCATGCAGATGGGCTACAGCGCGGCCGACTGGGCCGGCAAGCCGGTGATCGCCATCGTCAACACCTGGAGCGATGTCAATCAATGCCACGCGCATTTCAAGCAGCGTGTGGACGACGTCAAGCGCGGCGTATTGCAGGCGGGGGGCTTTCCGGTCGAGTTGCCGGCGATCAGCCTCAGCGAGCCGATCGTCAAGCCGACGACCATGCTCTACCGCAACTTCCTGGCCATGGAAACCGAGGAGCTGCTGCGATCGCACCCGGTGGACGGCGCGGTGCTGATGGGCGGCTGCGACAAGACCACGCCGGGGCTGCTGATGGGTGCCTTCAGTGCCGGCCTGCCCTGCGTTTTCCTGCCCGCCGGGCCGATGCTGCGCGGGCACTGGAAGGGCAAGACCCTCGGCAGCGGTTCCGACGCCTGGAAATACTGGGACGAACGCCGCGCCGGCCGCCTGAGCGAGTCCGAATGGCAGGATGTGGAGGCCGGCATCGCGCGCAGCCACGGCACTTGCATGACGATGGGCACGGCGGCGACCATGATGGGCATCGCCGAGGCCATCGGCATGACGCTGCCCGGCGCCAGCGCCATTCCCGCCGCCGACGCCAACCACATCCGCATGAGCGCCGAATGCGGCCGCCGCGCGGTGCAGATGGTGTGGGACGACCTCACGCCCGCCAGGCTGCTGACGCGCGACAGCTTTCTCAACGGCATTGCCGTCGCCATGGCCCTGGGCTGCAGCACCAACGCCATCATCCACCTCGTGGCGATGTCGCGCCGCGCCGGCTGCGCCGTGACGCTGGACGATTTCGACGCCGCCAGCCGGCGGGTCCCGGTGTTGGCCAATATCCGGCCCAGCGGCGACCGCTACCTGATGGAGGACTTCTATTACGCCGGCGGCCTGCCGGGGCTGATGAAGCGCATCGAGACGCATCTGGCGCTGGATGCGGCCACCGTCAACGGCCGCACGCTGGGCGAGAACATCGCCGGCGCCGAGGTGCACGACGACGACGTCATCCGGCCGCTGGCGAACCCGATCTACGCCGAAGGCGCGCTCGCCGTGCTGCGCGGCAACCTGGCGCCGGACGGCGTCGTCATCAAGCCCAGCGCCTGCGCGCCGCACCTGCTGCAGCACAACGGCCGCGCGCTCGTCTTCGACGACTATCCGGCGCTGAAGAAGGCCACCGACGACCCCGGGCTGGACGTCACGGCCGGCGACATCCTGGTGCTGCGTTACGCCGGCCCGCTGGGCGGCCCCGGCATGCCGGAGTGGGGCATGCTGCCGATCCCCACCAAGCTCGTGAAGGCGGGCGTGACCGACATGCTGCGCCTGAGCGACGCGCGCATGAGCGGCACCAGCTACGGCGCCTGCATGCTGCATTGCGCGCCCGAGGCCTACATCGGCGGCCCGCTGGCGCTGGTGCAGACCGGCGACCGCATCAGCGTCGACGTGCCGGCGCGGCGCATCCACCTCGAGGTCAGCGACGAGGAACTGGCGCGCCGCCGCGCCGCCTGGACGCCACCGCCGCCACGCTACGAGCGCGGCTACGGCTGGATCTTCAGTCGGCACATCCTGCAGGCCGACCAGGGCTGCGACTTCGACTTCCTCGAGACCGCCTTCGGCGCCGCGGTGCCCGAGCCGGCCATCTTCTGAGCGCCCCCAGGGCCGGGCGGCGCTTCGCGGGCACTTCCCGGCCGCCTCGACCGCGGGTGGCGCCACCGCCGATTTGGGCGTAAGGTGCCGCCGTGCCGGGCTCGTCCGGCCATGCAGCCCGCGGAGGTCGACATGAATCCGGAAGCCGCCTTGTCCACGCGCCGCCTGGCGCCCGGCGTCTCCATCGTCCAGGCGCAGCCCTGGCACAGCACGCCGGTGAGCCTGGATTCGCCGGCGCTGGCGGTGATGACCGACCTGAGCAAGGTCAAGGCCGCGACGACGAACCCGGCGGCGACACTGGCTCAGGCCGAGCAGACCATGATCTACCAGGGCGTGCGCATGCTCTTCGTGGTCAGCGAGATGCCTGCGCTGGTGGGCCTGATCACGAGCACCGACCTCGGCGGCGACCGTGCCGTGCGCGTCGCGCAGGAGCGCGGCCTGCGTTACAGCGAACTGACGGTGGCCGAGGTCATGACCGGGCTGTCGACGCTCGATGCGATCGAACTCGATTCGATGAAGACGGCGACGGTACGCAATCTCGTCACCACGCTCAAGGTGCACGGCCGTGACCACCTTCTGGTGGTCGAGGGCGGCGCTGCCGCGGCGCCGCAGCGCGTGCGCGGCGTGATCTCGCGGGCGCAGATCGAGCGCCAGCTCGGCACGCGCATCGACATCGTGGAGGTCGCCGGCAGCTTTGCCGAGCTGGGGCAGATGCTGCGTTGAGCGTCGCGCCGGGCGACGTTCGTCGCCGGCACTGGCCACGTCGCACGGCCGGCAAGACCTCCGCAGGCACTGCGGGGGTGACTCGCTTCAGGCGGCGGCGCCCGGCATCAGGTGCAGTGCCGCGAGCGCCATCACCTGGGCCGAGTCGACGAGCGCCTGGATGCCGACATACTCGTCGGGCTGGTGCGCCAGGTCGAGGATGCCCGGGCCGTAGGCGATGCACTGGTCGAGCCGCCCGGTGCGCACGATGTGCTTCTGGTCGTAGGTGCCGGGGCTGGCGATGTACTGCGGCTCGCGCCCGAGCACGCGGGCGATGGCGCGGGCGGTGGCCTGCACCACCGGCGCATCCCTGGGCGTGGCGGTGGGCAGGAAGCTCATGATCTCGCGCAGGCCGTAGTCGAACCCGGGTCGCGTTTGCTTCAGCTCGTCGAGCATGGCCACGATCTCGGCCTTGACCCCTTCGAGCGTCTCCTCGGCGATGAAGCGGCGGTCGAGCACGGCGCGGCAGCTGTGCGCGACCACGGGCGCGGGCAGGTCGCCGACCGGGCGGCCGTCGGCATCCATCGCGAAGCGCTGCTCGACATGGCCACCGTGCACGCTGTTGACATTCAGCGTGCTCGACCGCGCGCCCGGTGGCTCCACCGGCTGCGCGGTCCGGCGCCCGCGCAGCTGCGGCCCCAGCTCGGCCTCCAGCAGGTGGAGGAAGGCGCCCATGTGCGCGATCGCCGAGTCGCCCAGGAAAGGCATCGAACCGTGCGCGATGCGGCCGCGCGTCTCGACCTCGGCCCACCAGACGCCGCGGTGGCCGAGGCAGATGCGGTCGACGCCGAGCGGCTCGGGAATGATCACGTGGTGCACCTTCGGGCGGCTGAAATAGCCCAGACCCGCCAGGTGGCCGACGCCGGCGTAGCCACCCGACTCCTCGTCGACGGTGCCGCTGATCTCGAGCGCTCCGGCAAAGGGGATGCCGGCGTCGATGATCGACTCGACGGCGATCACGCTGGCCGCCAGCCCGCCTTTCATGTCACAGCTGCCGCGGCCGTAGAGGCGGTCGCCGACCACCACCGCGGCAAACGGATCCTGGCTCCAGCCGGGCCCGGCCTCGACGACGTCGATGTGGCCGTTGAAGTGCACGCATTCGCCGCCGGGGCGGCCCTCGTGGCGCGCCACGACATTGACGCGGGGATGCGCATCGTTGTCGCCGGGGGCCCCGGTGGCGCGCAGGTATTCGACCGCGAAGCCGCGGCGCCGCAGACGTTCGCCGAGCAGCCGCGCGCAGGCTTCGTAGGCGTCGCCCGGCGGGTTCACCGTCGGGATGCGCACCAGCGCCTGCGTCAGCGCGACCAGTTCGTCGCGCCGGCCGTCGATGCGCGCCAGCAGGGCGTCGGTGTACGTGCTCATTGCGAGCAGTCTAACGAGGCATCACCTCGGACCGACGAGCGATGGATTCGTGCCGCGACAGCGCAATGCTTGAAGCGACGAAATTCGAACGCCCGCGCAAGGTTCCGCGCTGCAGCGAAGCCACCTGAAGTGTTCGCTCGCTTGCGCCATGTCGGCTCATCGGTCAGGGTCATGCGGTGGTGTGGCACCAGATACCGCACCCGACGGGTGCGACTTTATGCGCCAGAGGTGCAAAGCGGGCGAGTGCGGGTTAAGGTGAAGAGATGCAGGAACCGCCGCTGCCGGATCGTGGCAGCGCTCTCTTCTTCGACTTCGACGGCACTCTGACTGATATCGCCGAGCACCCGGACGCGGTCGTGGTGATGCCGGGCGTGACCCAGCGCCTGGCCACCCTGGCACGGGTCCTGGGGGGTGCGGTGGCCGTGGTCAGTGGCCGCCCCGTGGCCGAAATCGACCACTGGCTGCAACCGCTGCGCCTGCCCGTGGCCGGCGTGCACGGCGCCGAACGGCGCGGCCCCGATGGCTTCCTGCGCCGCATCGCCATGCCCGATCTGACGCCCGCGCGCTTGCTGGTCGAGGAACTCGTGCGCCGCCACCCTGCCCTCTGGCTGGAGGTCAAGCCGGGTGCACTGGCCCTGCATTACCGCCAGGCCGATGCGCTGGAAGACGAATGCCTCGCCACCATGACCGAGGCGCTGCGGCGCGTCGAAGGCCTGGCACTGCTTTGCGGCAAGAAGGTCGTCGAACTCAAGCCGCGACGCGCCAGCAAGGGCCAGGCGGTGCGCGCCTTCCTGGACGAACGCCCGTTCCGGTCGCGCCGGCCCTGGGTGTTCGGCGACGACGTCACCGACGAGGTCGCCTTCGAGACCGTGCTCGGCCTGGGCGGCATGGCGGTCAAGGTGGGCGCGGGCGAGACGCTGGCGCCCTACCGGCTGCCCGACCCGGCGGCACTGCAGGATTGGCTGGAATCGGCGCTGGCCCGGTTCGAGGCCGGCCGAGCGAACGAGGTCTGTTCATGAAACCCGCCGAAATCTGCTCGCTTGCGCCAGCCGGCATCGTCCGGCGCTGCGGCCGCGCGGTCTGATGCCACGCCTCGTCGTCGTCTCCAACCGTGTGGCCGACCCGCGCAAGACGGCCGCCGGCGGGCTGGCCGTGGGCCTGGGCGATGCCGTGGCAGCGTCGGGCGGCCTGTGGCTCGGCTGGAGTGGCCAGGTCATCGAGCCCGGCGAAGGCGACGACGCCCCACCCCGGTTGCACCGTGTCGGCGCGGTCACACTGGCCACGCTGGACTTGTCGCGCGCCGACTACACGGCCTACTACCTGGGTTATGCCAACAGCGTGCTGTGGCCGGTGTTCCACACTCGCCTCGATCTGGCCGAACTCGACCGCAGCGACGTCGACGGCTACCGCCGTGTCAACCGCCTGTTCGCGCACAGGCTGGCCGCGCTGCTGCGGCCCGACGACCTGGTGTGGATCCACGACTACCACCTGATCCCGCTGGCCGCCGAGCTGCGCGCGTTGGGTTGCCGGCAACGCATGGGCTTCTTCCTGCACATCCCCTTGCCACCGCCGCTGATCATGGCCGCCATTCCGCAGCATGAATGGCTGATGCGCTCGCTATTCGCCTACGACCTGATCGGCTTCCAGAGCCAGACCGACCTGGCGCACTTTGCCCGCTACGTGCACAACGAGGCGCGCGCCGAGCGCCGCGAAAACGACACCTTCGAGGCCTTCGGCCGCAGCGTGCGTGCGCGGGCCGTGCCCATCGGCATCGACGTCGACGAATTCCAGCACCTGGGCGACGGCCGTGAGGCGCAGGACATGCTGAAGACGCTGTGCGAACGGTATTCGCAGCGCCACCTGCTGGTGGGCGTGGACCGGCTGGACTACAGCAAGGGCCTGCCGCAGCGGCTGCGCGCCTTCCGCCGCCTGCTGCACGACTACCCCGAGAACCGGGGCAACGCCGTGCTCGTGCAGGTGGCCGCGCCCTCGCGCGAGAACGTCACGGCCTACGCCGACCTGCGCACCGAACTGGAAGGCCTCAGCGGCGCCATCAACAGCGAATACGGCGACATCGAATGGATGCCGGTGCGCTACCTGCACCGCGCCGTGGCGCGCAAGCGCCTGCCCGGGCTGTACCGCGCCGCCAGCGTGGCGCTGGTGACGCCGCTGCGCGACGGCATGAACCTGGTGGCCAAGGAATTCGTCGCCTCGCAGGACCCGGCCGACCCCGGCGTGCTGGTGCTTTCGCGTTTTGCCGGAGCGGCCGAGCAAATGACCGACGCGCTGCTGGTCAACCCCTACGACACCCAGGCCGTGGCCGACGCCGCCCAGCGCGCGCTGCGCATGCCACTGGACGAACGGCAGGCGCGCCACGCCAAGCTGCTCGAAGGCATCCGCCGGCAGGACGTGCACTGGTGGCACCGCAGCTTCATCGAACAACTCTCCGAAGCCAACGCATGAGTTCCACGAACTTCCTCGACGCCTTCAACCAGCTCTGGGCCGGCATGGGCGGCGCCACCACCGTGGTGCTGCGCATCACCGTCATCGTCGTCGCAGCGTGGATCCTGACCACCGTGCTGCAGCGCGCCATCCGCGCCTTTCGCATCCGCGTGGCTTCGCGCATGGAAGACCGCGAATCGGCCAAGCGCGCAGAGACGCTGGGCCGCGTCTTCCGTTACTTGGTGGCGGTGGTCATCACGCTGGTGGCCGGCATGCTGGTGCTGGGCGAACTGGGCATCTCGGTGGCACCCATCCTGGGCGCGGCCGGCGTGGTGGGCCTGGCGGTGGGCTTCGGCGCGCAAAGCCTGGTCAAGGACTATTTCACCGGATTCTTCCTGCTGCTGGAAAACCAGATCAGCACCGGCGACATCATCAAGCTCAACGCCGACCACGCCGGCTTCGTGGAAGAAGTGACGCTGCGCTACGTGCGCCTGCGCGACTACGACGGACGCGTGCATTTCGTGCCCAACGGACAGATCGGCAGCGTCATCAACCTGACCCGCGGCTTCTCGTTTGCCGTGCTCGACATCGGCGTGGCCTATCGCGAGAACGTGGACGAGGTGATGGGTGTGATGCAGGAAGTCGCGCGCGAGATGCGCGCGGACCCGGTTTTTTCCGAGCGCATGCTGGAAGACCTGGAAATGGCCGGCGTCGACCAGTGGGGAGACTCGGCGGTGGTCATCAAGTGCCGCTTCAAGGTGGTGGCCATGCAGCAGTGGGCAGTGAAGCGCGAATACCTGCGGCGGCTGAAGAATGCCTTCGATGCGCACGGCATCGAGATTCCTTTCCCGCACCTCACGGTCTATGCCGGGCAACCCAGGGAAGGCGCCGCCCCGGCCTTGCCGGTGCAGCTGCAGCGGGTGCCCGCGGCGCATTGACGCCGCGCCGCGGGCCGGGCGCCGGCCCAGGATGAGATCACCTCAGCGCCCTCGGCCGGCCCTTGCGGCACCACCATCGCATGCATCCTGGCCTGGGTGTGTCTCGGAGGCCCGGCTCAGGCCGCAGGTTCGTCGGCCCGGGCCAGCAGCAGCCCGTCCTCGGAGACCAGACGCTCCAGCGCGCGCTCGAACAGCGTGCGCGCCGCGCCGGCGACGCCGCTGAGGTGGCGGTGCAGCGCGGCGTCGGCCGGGTTGCGCGTGGTGCACTCGGCGCTGTAGCGTTCGAAGCCGGCGAGCTGCATCACGATCTCGGCGACATGGCGCGGGCATTCGCAGGCCAGTGAAGACGGCTGTTCCGCCAGGCCGGCCAGCGCCTCGTCGCTGTAGCGCCGCGGCTCGGCGATGGGCAACGACGGCGCAGCGGCGGCCACCACTTGCGGCCGCGCGGCCCCCAGCAGCGCCGCCAGTTCGCGACCGCCGACCGGCTCGCGGCGCACCATCGCACCGGCGTCGCGCAAGGCATCCGCCACCGCCTCGGCGCCAAAGGCATACAGCACCAGCAACATGTCGGCGCCCAGGCGATCGCGCAGCGCCAGCACGCGCCCGGTGGTCGCGGGCTGCAGGGAGGACAGCTGTACGAGCAAGGCGGCGGCGCTGCCGCCGGCGGCAGCGGCCTGCTCCAGGTCGTCGTGCACGGCCTGCACAACGACGCCGACCGCACGCAGCTTCTGCGCAGCGGCCCGCCCCACCACCACCAGTCGCGAGAGTGCCGCAGCGGGTGCGGCCTCGGCCGCCGCGCCCGCCGCCAGTGCCTGCAGGGCGGTCAGGTCCAGCGTGGCGACGGTGCCGATGGCGTAGCCGCCAGCGGTGAGCTGCTTGATCAGCCGCAGCCGCTGCACGTCGTGCCCCGAGTAAAGGCGCTGGCCGGTCGCGGTCTTCGGCGCGGCGACGACGCCGTAGCGCCGCTCCCAGACGCGCAGTGTGGCCACCGGCAGGCCGGCCAGGCGGGCCGCGGTGCCGCTTCGCAGGCGGGCACTGGCGGGGACAGCGGTGGGGAACGAATTGGTCATCGGAGTCTCGCAGCAGGGGGTGGATTCCAGGACATTGTGCCATTGACTCCGTAATGAATCGCTTATATGTTCAGTTATGACCATGTGAGCCGGAACTGAGTCGATAATTTCGAAGTCGACGTTAAATATCCGGTTCATCTGCGGGTCCGTTCCCCGTTGTGCTACGGGCCGGCACTTTCAGTGCCGGCCGCTGCCGAGACTTCTTCATTCACCCCGCCCATCGAAAGGCACACGCATGTTCCAGCCGCAGCAATCCCCCAAGGTCGCCGTCGTCGGTGCCGGCATCGCTGGCGCAGCTTGCGCCGCCAGCCTGCAGCAGGCCGGGCTGGACGTGACCCTGTTCGACAAGTCGCGCAGCGTCGGCGGCCGCCTGGCCACGCGGCGCGCGACGTGGACGGGTGGCGACGGCGTGACGATGCAGGTGGAGTTTGACCACGGCGCGCAAGTCATCGAAGCCCGGCAGCCGCGTTTCGGTGCCATGCTCGCGCGCGCTGCTGCCGCCGGCGCGGTGGCGCCCTGGCGTGCACGCGTGCACGCGCGCTGGCCGGCACCTGCCGTGCGCGATACCTGGGTGCCGACACCGGGCATGCCGGCACTGGTGCGGCACCTGGCCCGTGGCGTGCCGCAGCGGCTGGAACAGGCGGTTCAGCGGCTGCACCGCACGCACCAGGGGTGGCGGCTGGTGCTGGCCGGCGGCGAGACGACCGACCCCTACGACCAGGTCGTCCTCGCCTTGCCGCCGGCACAGGCCGCGGTGCTGCTGGCCGGCCACCACGACCGCTGGGCCGATACCCTGGCGGCCGTGCCGATGACGCCCTGCTGGACGCTGATGGCCGCCACCGACGACGTCGACTGGCCCTGGGACGCCGCCGAGCCCGACGCCGGTCCGCTGGCCTGGGTGGCACGCAACGACCGCAAGCCGGAGCGCCGCGTGCCGCGCGGCGTCGCCACCTGGGTGGCGCAGGCCACGCCCGCATGGAGCGCGGCGCACCTGGAAGCCGATCCGGCGGCCGTGGCCCGCGACCTGCGCAGCGCGCTGCAGGCTCTGCTGCCGGCGCAGGGGCCGACGGGACAGGCGCTCCGATGGCACCACGACAGCGTGCACCGCTGGCGTTATGCGCTGCCGGCGGACCGCAGCGTCGATGGCCGCGAATGCTGGTGGGACGCCGACCAGGGCCTGGGCGTGTGCGGTGACAGTTTCAACGGAGGCAATGTCGAGGCCGCGTGGCGATCGGGTGACGAGCTCGCCGACACCATGGTGGCCTGGTTCGATGAGCCGCGCGCGCCGGTCGCAGCCGCCGAAACCACCGAACCCGCCTGAGGACCCCGGCGCCGGGCTGCGACCGGCCCGCGCCCGTGGGTTCAGGCCCGGCAGCACCGCCGCCTGGGTCTCGGGATCGCTCAGCCTGAAATCAGCGCAGGCGGGCTGCCGGCCGGCGCCAACAACCAGGCGCGTAACTGCGCCAGCACGTCCGGGTGGCCCAGCAGGTCCAGGTGGCCCAGACCCTGCCCGACCCATTGCCTGGCGCTGTCGAAGCCGAGGTCCCTCGCCGCCTGCTTGTGGCGCCCCAGCGCGCTGTCCACCGGCACAAGGCCATCACCCAGCAGCTTCCCACCGAGCTGGCCCTGGGCGCGGGCCAGCGCACCGGCGATGGCGAAGCAGGCCACCCCGGCCGGCAGCGGCACTGGCGTGCGCGTGTCGTGGCCATGGGCGAAACGGTCGCTGCCGGCCCAGTCTTCGTCGAGGAGGCTGCCGTGGCGCAGGTCGGTGATGCCGGCGCTGCGCAACTTGCCCAGGCGCGAGAACGCCGCGGTGTAGGGGCTGGCGCCGAGGAGGGAGTCGATCCAATGGCCGCCGCGCTCCAGCGGCGCGCCGTGGTGCGGCGTGCCCAGGAACAAGATCTTCGTCAGCAGACGCGGCCAGCCGTCGCCGCGCTCCCGGGCCTGGTGGGTCGCGCTGCGGGCCACCAGTCCGCCCATGCTGTGCGCGAGGACGACGATCTCGTGCAGCGGCACCGGCCAGGCCTGCTGCAGCGCTTGCAGCCGGTCGGCCAGTTCGAGACCGCTGGTCGAGACATGGCGGCCGCTGTTGTAGTGCAGGTGCAGCAGCGTGCAGCCGGCCTCGCTGGCCAGCGCCGCGCCGTAGTCGAGGCCGTTGCGGCGCCACTGCCCCGGGTGCATGCACAGGCCGTGCAGCAGCAGCAGCACGCGCGGCCTTGCCTGCGGCAGGGCCCGGGCCAGCGCTTCGGCCTGCAGTGGCACGGCCATGCCGTCGTGACGCAGCGTCATCGGCACCGCCAGCGGGTTGCCGCTGGCCGCGAGATGGTCGCCGAGCACGCCGTTCAGCACCGCAAGGACCGCATCGCGATCTGTCCGCGATGGTGCCGCACCGGGGCCCGCGGCAGCGGGGCCGAGCAGCGATGCCACCTGACCCAGCAGCGCATCCAGGCTGCCCCCGACCAGCCGCGTGACGCCGCGCACGCTGCGATAGACGAGCCCGGTGATGCCGCTCGTGGGCTGCTCGGACACTGGCCCCAGCGGCGCCGGAACGCGCGTGATGTTGTGGTGCAGGTTCTCGACCAGGTCGGTCAGGCCCAGCGTGGCGTCCACCGCCAGGCGGCTGACGCCGCGCAGGTCGCTGGCGACCACGTGGGCGGCTGGCGGCGGCCGGCGTTTCTTGGTTTCGCTCATGCGCGCATCATGCCTGCGCCATGCGGGGCACCAAAGATGCCGGCAACGCCGACGACCCCGCGGCCCGCAGCGGGGCGAGCCGGAGAATCTTCCGCGGGGTGTCCGGCATGAATTGAGGCGGCTCAACCCGCCGCGCCAGGACGAGCGAAGAATAGCCAACCAGGAGGCTTCCCTCCGAAGCCGGACTGCAAGGAGTTCCAGATGACCGACACCACCCACGCCAAGGAAAAGCTGGCAGGCGACTTCCGTCAGGTGATGGAAGATATCGACGCACTGATGACTGCAACCACGAACAAGGCCGAAGGCGAGGCGACGGTCTTGCGGGCGCGCATCCGTGACCGGCTCGACGGCGCGAAGGAACGCCTCGTCGATGCGCAGCACGAAGCCGTCGAACGGGCCAAGAAGGTGGCCGGGGCCACCGACGACTATGTGCACAGCCACCCGTGGCAAGCCCTCGGCGCCGCGGCGGCCGTCGGCGTGGCGATCGGCGTCCTGATTGGGCGGCGCTGAGAGCCTCGCCCCCCGTCGTCAGGGGGCCGACGCGGAGCGTGGCGTTGCCGCGCGCCGCCGGGCCGGTCTGACTGCGAAGCGGCTGCCTTGAACGAAGGTGCCGATCGCGCGTCGCGGGCCGTCAGCTCGCCCGCGAGCGCGCCAGGGCGTGGCCGAGCCAGTGCCGGGCGATGTCCTCGCGCCACAGCACCTGCAGCGACGACTGGTTTGCGAGCACATGCCGCAGCAGCGCATCCAGGCCGGCGATGCGCCCCGGGCGGCCGATGATGCGGGTGTGCAGGCCGATCGTCAGCATGCGCGGTCCATGCCGCGATTCGGCCAGCAAGGCGTCGACGGCATCGATGGTGTAGCGGGCGAAATCCGACGCGTGCACGAATCCGCCGCGGTCGAAGAAACGCATGTCGTTGGTGTCGAAGGCATACGGCAGCACG
>Ga0105090_10000793_pt1 | contig 16231 bp, 16 predicted proteins | sample PPLLak3March2015_FD_79110 | JGI IMG/M metagenome (GOLD analysis project Ga0105090, IMG submission 79110) | Freshwater sediment microbial communities from Prairie Pothole Lake near Jamestown, North Dakota, USA - PPLs Lake P7 Core (1) Depth... | ecosystem: Environmental > Aquatic > Freshwater >... | reverse complement strand
GATGATCAGCGAATCCTTGTCGATGAGCGCGCTCTGGAATCGCGCGTACGGGCACATGTACTTGCACATCTGCTCGCGCAGATAGCCGGCGTTGCCGTAGGTGGCGGGACCGTAGAACAGGATCCAGAAGGCGTTCCAGGCCGACACGTCGAAAGCCAGCACCGCCTGGCCGAGCTCGCGGATGGGTGTGAAATAGCCGACGAAGCTGAAACCGGTGTACAGGCCGATGGCCAGCCAGGCCAGTTGCTTGGCGCCCTTGCGCGCCAGTTTGGCCGCCGACCAGGGTGCCTGGTCCAGCCGCATGCGGGCGATGCGGTCGCCTTCGATCCGGCGCTCCACCCACATGAAGATCTCGGTGTAGACGGTCTGCGGGCAGGTGTAGCCGCACCACAGGCGTCCGGCGACGGCGGTGAAGAAGAACAGCGCCAGCGCCGACAGCACGAGCAGCGCGGCGAGGAAGATCAGGTCGTGTGGATAGAGCACGAGGCCCAGGACGTAGAAGCGCTGCGCCTCGAGGTCGAACAGCACCGCCTGGCGGCCGCCCCACTGCAGCCAGGGCAGACCGTAGAAGAGGATCTGCGTCAGCCAGACGAAGGTCCAGCGCCAGGTTGCGAACCAGCCGCTCACCGCCCGCGGGTAGATCTCGGGCTGCTTCTCGTACATCGAGACGAGTTGCACGCCGTCTTCGAGCTCGCCATCGCTGCCACCAGCGCCGACAGGGCGGATCGGCACCACGGCGTGGCGTCGGGTTGGCTTCACTTCAGCGTTTCAGTTCGCCGAGCTTGGCTTCGATCTTGGCCCATGCTTCGGCGTCCGGCAATGCGAGCTTGGTGCGGGTGATCGGCTTCCACTCCCGCGCGAGTTCGGCATTCAGCGCCGTGAAGTGCTGCTGGTTGGCGGGAACGTCCTCGTCCGCATAGATCGCATTGACCGGACATTCCGGCACGCAGACCGCGCAGTCGATGCAGTCTTCGGGATCGATGACGAGGAAGTTGGGGCCTTCGCGGAAGGCATCGACCGGGCACACGTCCACGCAGTCGGTGTATTTGCAGCGTATGCACGCCTCGGTGACGACGAAGGTCATGGATCGGCTCAGCTCAGCTCAGCTTCACAAAAGATGTAAACTTGATATATCTTAATGAGGACGTCGATTCAAAGCAATACACTGCCTGCATCTTTAGGACGTCCATGCGGCTTTCCGAGTACACCGACTACACCCTGCGCGTGCTGATGTATTGCGCGGCGCACCGGCAACGCCTGGTCACGATCGGCGAACTGGCCGAGCACCACGGCCTGTCGAAGAACCACCTGATGAAGGTCGTCAACGACCTGGCGCGCCAGGGCCTGATCGAGACCACAAGGGGGCGGGGCGGCGGCTTGCGGCTGTCGAAGGAGCCCGAGGCGATCCGCATCGGCGATGTCGTCCGTGCTTCGGAGACCGACTTCCGTATCGTCGAGTGCTTCGATGCGCGCACCAACCTGTGCACGTTGACGCCGAGCTGCCGCCTGAAGCATGTCTTCGATGCGGCACTGCAGGCCTATTTCAGGGAGCTGGACAGGGCGACGCTGGCCGACATGGGCACCGGCACGCCGCCGTCGACCCGCCGCGGTGCGGCTGGCGCCATGGGCCGCAAGCCAGTCGCCACGGTCGCCATGCCGACTCCCCGGCACCGCCCCCGCTCAGCCAAGGCGTCGGGTCCGAGCCGCTCTGTTGATGATTCCTGAGGAAATCCGAGGCCTGTCGTCTTGCTGATGATCCGCGGCGAGAAGGCCGTGGAGTCGGGGTAGGCGTAGCGTGCGCCGGGCAGCACGAATCGGGAGAACCGGTCTCGTCACGCGGTGGCGTGCCACAGCGCCGCGAAAAAGTGGCAGGCGCTGCCGCCCATCACGAACAGGTGCCAAACGAAGTGCGCATAACGCAGCTTCGAGTCGAACAGGTAGACGACGGCACCCGCGGTGTACGAGACGCCGCCGGCGACCAGCCAGCTCAGGCCGGAGGCGGACATGCGCTCGAACAGCGGTGCGGCGGCGATCAGGGCCACCCAGCCCATGGCGACATACAGGCCGGTCGACCACAGCGGGTGCCTCAGCCGGTCGAGCAGCTTCGCGACGACGCCGAGCGCGGCCGCCGCCCAGACGACGCCGAACAGCGACCAGCCCCAGGCGCCATTCAGCACGCCAAGCAGGAAGGGCATGTAGCTGCCGGCAATGAAGAGGTAGATGACCGCATGGTCGATGCGGGCCAGCCAGACCTTGCCGCGGCCGGCGGGCAGCGCGTGATAGACGCTCGAAACCAGGTAGAGCAGGATCATGGTGCCGGCGAACAGGCTGGCCGCCACCACGTCCGCCGCGCTGCCGCGAGACGCCGCGGCGTGCACCAGCACCGGCAGCGCAGCCAGGGCGAGCACGAAGCCAATGCCGTGGCTCAGGCTGTTCGCGATCTCTTCACCTGCGGTCTGGGGTCGTTCGTGGCGCAGGGTCGTCATCACCTGCGATGGTAGACCCGATACCGTGGCGGGCGCCGGCCAGGCGTGCCCTCGCGCGCGTCGACGATCGAAGCCGCCGGCAGCCGACAAGCCGGCGCTACAGTCGCCGCATGCGATTCGCCGACGAACTGCTCGCGGCCCTGGACCGCGCCTTCGCGGGCCGCGACGTGCCGCGCGTGCAGGCCCTGCACCTGCCGCCCGTGCCCTGGGCCGGCACCCGCGACGGCGAATTCGGCGCCGTCGAGCTGGACAGCGGAGCGCTGGGACTGAGCTACGTGCTGCTCGACGATACGCTGGCGACGATCGGCGAGGCCGGCGCCGCGGTGCGGGGCGCCAGCGCGCTGGAGGTGGCGCGCTGGTGGGTCGAGGGCAGCGGCGCGCGTGCCGCGCTCGGCTTCGCGGCTGTCAATGCGCTGACGCGGGAACTGTTCGACAGCGCCCGCTTCGTGCCGCCCGCCGCTACCGATTCGATCGGCGGCATCGACCCGCAGCCGGGCGAGCATATCGGCATGGTGGGTTTCTTCCCGCCGCTGGTGAAGCAGGTCACCGCGCATGGCGCCCGCCTCACGGTGCTGGAGTTGCGCGCCGACCTGGCCGGTCCGCGCGAAGGCTTCCGCATCACGCTCGACCCGGTCGAGCTGGCCTCGTGCACGCAGGTGCTGTCGACGAGCACGGTCCTGCTGAACCACACGCTGGACGATGTCCTGGCAGCCTGCCGGTCGGCGCGGCGCATCGCGCTGGTCGGGCCGGGCGCCGGCTGCCTGCCCGACGGCCTGTTCGCTCGCGGTGTCACGCTGCTCGGCGGCACCTGGGTCGTCGAGCCCCTGGCCTTCAAGCAGGCGCTGGCCGCCGGGTCGCCGTGGGGCAGCGCGACGCGCAAATTCTCGCTCACCCGCGACGCCTATCCGGGCCTGCCGGGACTGCTCGCGACCCGCGGGCCCTGAAGGTCACCGGGCCCCGCCGCGGTGGCCGCAGGCGCCGGCCGACGTGCCGGGTTTGAACCAGATCAAGTCTTCAAGCGCATTTCGGTACCAGAATGACGTTGAAGGGCGCCTTTCGTGCCCCAGGCCGTACAACCCCGCTGCAACGGCGCCACGGCGCACGGCGGCCGTACGGCGGCCCTCCGGAGGAGCGCGAACCCGTGAGCAAGCGCCTGCTGACCCTGACCGTCAATGACCGCCTCGAAGAGCACGCGGTGGCCGACAACGCGCTGCTGCTGGACGTGCTGCGCGATACGCTGGGCCTGACCGGCACCAAGCAGGGCTGCGACGGCGGCGAATGCGGCGCCTGCACGGTGCTCGTCGACGACCAGCCACAACTGGCCTGCCTGACGCTCGCCGCCACCTGCGCCGGGCGGCGCATCGAGACCATCGAGCATCTCGCCAGCCACGGCCGCATGAGCCGCCTGCAGCAGGCCTTCCACGAGCACCTCGGCACCCAGTGCGGCTACTGCACGCCGGGCATGGTGATGGCCGCCGAAGCGCTGCTGCGCCGCGTGCCGCAGCCTAGCGACGCGCAGATCCGCGAAGGACTGGCCGGCAATCTGTGCCGCTGCACCGGCTACGTGAAGATCATCGAATCGGTGCGCGCAGCCGCGGGAGCGGCACGATGAGCGGCACCGGAGGCAGCCCGGCGGCGCGGGGCGGGGTCGGCCAGCGCACGCCCCTGGTCGACGGCATCGACAAAGTCACCGGTCGCGCGCGCTATACCGCCGACCTGCCGCTGGGCCCGGCGCTGGTCGGGCGCATCCTGCGCAGCCCGGTGGCGCATGGCTTCATCCGCGGCATCGACACGGCGCAGGCGCGCGCCATGCCGGGGGTGCGCGCCGTCATCACCGGCCAGGATTTCGCCGCCCCCTACGGCGTGATCCCGATCGCGCAGAACGAATGGCCGCTGGCGCGCGACAAGGTGCGTTACCGCGGCGAGCCGGTGGTCGCGGTGGCGGCCGTCGACGCGGCCACCGCCGAGGCGGCGCTGCGCGCCGTCGAACTCGACATCGAGTCCCTGCCGGCGTACTTCAGCGCCGCCGATGCGCGTGCCGACGATGCGGTGCAACTGCACGACAACAAGGCCGGCAACATCGAACGCCGCGTCGACCAGGCCTTCGGCGATGTCGACGCCGGTTTTGCCGCGGCCGACCTGGTGCTCGAGCGCCACACCAGCTATGCCGAAGTGGCACACGGGCAGATCGAGCTCAACGCCGCGGTGGCCAGCTACGAGCCCGAGGCCGACCGCCTGACCACGCACTCGGTGACCCAGGTGCCCTATTACCTGCACCTGACGCTGGCGCAGGTGCTGGGCATGGACAGTTCGCGCATCCGCGTCGTCAAGCCCTTCGTCGGCGGCGGCTTCGGCCACCGCGTCGAGCCGCTCAATTTCGAGATGGTGACGGCAGCGCTGGCGCGCGCTGCCGGGGGCACGGTCGAGATGCACCTGACGCGCGAGGAAGCCTTCCTCACCCACCGCGGCCGGCCGGCGACCGACATCCGGCTCAGGATCGGCATGAAGCGCTCGGGCGAGATCACTGCCGTCGATTGCGAGATCGTGCAGCGCGGCGGCGCCTACGGCGGCTACGGGCTGGTGACCATCCTCTACGCCGGTGCGCTGCTGCACGCGCTGTACCGCGTCGGTGCGGTGCGCTACCGGGGTTTTCGCGTCTACACCAACCTGCCGCCTTGCGGCGCCATGCGCGGCCACGGCGCGGTCGACGCGCGCCACGCCTTCGAGTCGTTGCTCGACGAGATGGCCGGCCACCTGGGCCTGGACCCGTTCGCGGTGCGGCGCGCCAACCTGATCGACGCACCCTACCGCACGCTCAACGACCTGCAGGTCAACTCCTGCGGCGTGCCCGCCTGCCTGGACTGGGTCGAGCAGGCTTCCGGATGGGTCAAGCGGCACGGCCAGCGACATCGCGGCGACGGCCTCAAGCGCGGGCTCGGCATGGCCTGCTCGCACTACGTGTCGGGATCGGCCAAGCCTGTGCACTGGAGCGGCGAGCCGCACGCGGTGATCAACCTCAAGCTCGACTTCGACGGCGGCATCACCATCCTTACCGGCGCATCGGACATCGGCCAGGGTTCGTCGACCCTGCTCACACAGGTGGTGGCCGAGGTGCTGATGCTGCCGATGGCGCGCATCCGCGTCATCGCCACCGACAGCGCGCTCACGCCGAAGGACAACGGCTCGTATTCGTCGCGCGTGTCATTCATGGTCGGCAATGCGGCGCTGCGCGCGGCCGAGGAGCTCAAGCGCATGCTGATCGCGGCCGCGGCGCGCAAGCTGGAGGTCACGCCCGGCGAGATCGAATGGGCCGGCGAATGCTGCGCCGTCGTCGGCACCGACAAGGCGCTGACTTTCGCCCAGGTCGTCGAGGCGGCGCTGGTCGACAGCGGCACGATCACAGTCAAGGGCGTATGGTCGACGCCGAAGGAGACGCAGGGCGGCACCTTCCGTGGCGCAGCGGTAGGCTCGACGGCCGGCTTCTCCTATGCGGCGCAGGTGGTCGAGGTCGGCGTCGACGAGGACACCGGCGAGGTCAGGGTCGAGCATGTCTGGGTCGCGCACGACTGCGGCTTCGCCATCAATCCGCTGGCCGTCGAGGGCCAGGTGCAGGGTGCCGTCTGGATGGGCATGGGGCAGGCCTTGTGCGAGGAGACGCAGTATCACGAGGGCCTGCCGATGCGGCCGAACTTCCTCGACTACCGCATCCCGACCATCGCCGAGTCGCCGCCGATCGAAGTCAAGCTGGTCGAGAGCATGGACCCGCTCGGCCCCTTCGGCGCCAAGGAAGCGAGCGAAGGTGCGCTGCACGGTTTCCCGCCGGCGCTGACCAACGCCATCTGCGACGCCATCGGCATCCGCCTGACGGAACTGCCGGCCACGCCCGACCGCGTGCTCGCGGCGATCCACGCCCGCCGGCGCGAACAGCAGTTGCAGGCGCGCCGCGCCGCGTCGTCGGCGCCATCGCCGGCCACCCCCATCGCGGCGAAGTGACCATGCAACGCCTGCCCGACTTTCGCCTGCTGCGCCCGACGACCTACGGCGAGGCGGCGGCGCTGCTGGCCACCGAACCGGGGGCACGGCTGCTCGCCGGCGGCACCGACCTCGTCGCCAACCTGCGCCGCGGGCTCGAAAGCCCGCCGGTGCTGGTCGATCTGGGCGCGGTGCAGGGCCGAGACGATGTCGCCTTCGAAGCCGGCGGCCTGGTGCTGGGCGCGGGTGTCACGCTGGCGCGACTGGCGGCCGACGAATGCATGGCCGGCGCCTTCGCCGCCATCGGCCAGGCCGCCAGGGCCGCCGCGGGCCCGGGCCACCGCAGCGTGGCGACGCTGGGCGGCAACCTGTGCCTCGATACACGCTGCGTCTTCTACAACCAGAGCGCCTGGTGGCGCCAGACCAACGACCACTGCCTCAAACGTGGCGGCGAGACCTGCCATGTCGCGCCGCAGGGCCGGCGCTGCCATGCCGCATTCAGCGGCGACCTGGCGCCGGCGCTGATCGCCCTGGCCGCCGAGGTCGATCTGCTGTCGTGCCGCGGCACGCGCCGCCTGGCGCTGGCCGGGTGCTACCGCGACGATGGCGCCGCGGCGCTGACGTTCGAATCCGACGAGATCCTGACCCGCGTGCACGTGCCGCCGCCCGCAGCGGGGTGGGTCAGCGGCTACCGCAAGGCGCGTGTGCGCGGAGCGATGGACTTCCCGCTCGCGGGCGTGGCCTGCGCCCTGCGCATGGCGGGCGGCGCCATCGCCGAGCTGCGCGTCGCCTTGACCGGCACCAACTCGCACCCCCTGCTGCTGCAGGGCACCGAGGCCCTGCTCGGCAGGCCGCTCGACGCGCCGGGTCTGGCGGCGCTGGGCAAGCTGGTGCACAAACAGGTCAGTCCCATGCGCACGACGGTGACACACTCCCACTACCGGCGCCTGGTGGCCGCCGTGCACGCGCAACGCCTGGTTCGCGACCTCGCCGACGCACAGGCGTCGAACTGAGATGGCCATCTCCCCGGCCACACCCGCGGGCGAGGCTCTGTCTTGTGCCGGCACCGGCGGCGTCTGGCATTGCGAGGCCTGCGGCCGGACCAGCGAAGGTTTCGCCTTTCCCTTCGGCCTGTGCCCGCATTGCAGCGGCCGGCTCCGCCGCGTCGACGCGCCGCCACCGGCCGGCAGCCGGGCGGCGGCGATCGAAGGCGTACGCATGGCGTTCGAGATCGAACTCGGCGGCCGCGCCTACTACCAGCGCGCCGCCGCCGAGACCACCGACCGCGGACTGCAGCAGTTGTTCGGCCGCTTCGCCCTCATGGAGGGCGAGCACATGGAAACGCTGACGCGCCGCTATCACCTCGACGTGCCGCCACCGTCGCCGGCGCTGCGCCGGGAGGTGGCGGCGATCTACGCCGGCGTCGACGACCAGCCGCAGGATCCGGCCAACCTGTTCCGCATCGCGATCGCGCTGGAGCAGCGCGCAGCGACGTTCTTCGCCAACCGTGCCGAACTCGCCGCCGCGGGTTCGGCCGAGCAACAGCTGTACCACGAGCTGGCGGCCGAGGAAGACGAGCACGCCAGCCTGCTGGCCGACGAACTGGCACGCTGGCGCAGCGGCCGGCGCGGGCGCTTCGGTGCCGACTCGCCGGGCACCGAGGGCTGGCCGGCCAGCGCCTCCAAAGCGCCGCAGGCGTCAACGATTGCATCGGCCAACGCCGCGGTGCTGCTGCTCGCCGCGGCCGATGCCCAGCGCACCGCGCTGGCCTGCGGCACGGCCACGCTCAGCTACGGCGAATTGCGCGAGCGGGTGGCGCGCGCCGCGGGCTACTGGCGCGCGTGCGGCCTGGGCCGGGGCGACCGCATCGCGATCAAGCTGCCCGACGGCATCGACTGGGTCACCGCCTTCCTGGGCGCACTGTGGGCCGGCGCGGTGGCGGTGCCGGTCAACCCGCGGGTACCGGCACCGGAATGGCAGTACATCCTGGACGAGGCCGGCTTCAGCGTCGTCCTCGCCGAGTCGACCGACGACACGCCCGAGCCCTGGCGCCGGCGCACGCTGCGTGTCGACGACTTCCGCAGCGGCGTGCCGGGCGCCGAACCCGCTGCGGCGTGTGCCGTGGCGCCGCGGGACCCGGCCTTCTGGTGCCATTCGTCGGGCACCTCGGGCAAGCCCAAGGCGGTGGTGCACGCGCACTCTTTCGCGCGCTGCATCGAACAGGTGTCGGCCGAGGGGCTGGGCATCCACGCCGGCGACCGCCTGTACGCCAGCTCCAAGCTGTTCTTCTCCTATCCGCAGACGAACAGCCTGTGGGCCGGCCTGAAGCTCGGCGCCTGCGTCATCCTGGACCCGCAGTGGCCCACTGCCGCGGGCGTGGCCGCCACCGTCGCGGCGCAGCGCCCGACGGTGCTGTTCAGCGTGCCCTCGCTGTACCGCAACCTGCTGCACGAGGGGCTGGCACCCACCTTGGCGCAGGCCGGCGTGCGCCTGTGCGTATCGGCCGGCGAGGCGCTGCCGCCGAGCCTGCGCGACGAATGGCAGCGCCAGACCGGCCTGGCCATCGCCAACGGCTACGGCGCGTCCGAGACGCTGGTGCTGGTGATGATCGACCGCGGCGACGGGCAGGGTTTCAGGCCGTCGCCCGGTGTCGACGTGCAGCCGCTGGACGCCGGGCCCGACGGCATGCCGTCGCGCCTGTGCATCCGCGCGCCCACGCTCGCCCTGGGTTATCTCGACCGGCCGCAGGCGCAGGCCGAGAATTTCCGCGACGGCGCCTTCTGCCCGGCCGACCTCTTCGCCCGCGACGCCAGCGGCGGCTGGCGCTTCGCCGGCCGCGAGGATTCGCTGGTGAAGATCCACGGCCGCTGGGTCAACCTGGTCGAACTCGAAGACAAGCTGGCAGCGACCGCACCCGGCCTGAAGGAAGCGGCCGCGGTGCTGGTGCCCGACGCCGACGGTGTCGACGCGGTGGCCTTCTTCTTCGCCGCCGACGACGAAGCCGTCGCCCGCAGCGCCTTGCAGGCCTGCGCCAGCGCCTTGCCGCCCTACCAGCGGCCGCTGTGGTGGTACGCGGTCGAGACCTTGCCGCGCGGCCCCACCGGCAAGCTGCTGCGGCGCAAGCTGCGCGAGTTGCACGACGGCACCGGCTGAAGACATGGCCCCCCTCGTCGGCGTCGAGAAGACCGGTCGCGTGCTCGTGGCCACGCTGTCGCGGCCGCCGGTGAATGCCATCAACGATGCGCTGGTGGCCGCACTCGACGCCGCGCTCGACCGCGCGATCGAAGATCCGGGTGTCGCCGTGCTGCACCTGCGCAGCGACCAGCGCGTCTTCAGCGCCGGCGCCGACCTGGCACTGATCGAAGCCTGCTTCGCCACGCCGCACGGGCCCGATGCGATGACCGAGGTGGTGCGCGAGATGCAGCGCCTGTACCGGCGGCTCGAGGCCGCGCCGCTGGTGACGCTGGTGGAGATCGCGACCACCGCACTCGGCGGCGGTCTCGAACTGGCGCTGGCGTGCGACCTGCGCGTGGCCGCACTGGACGCCCGGCTCGGCCTGCCGGAGGCGCGGCTCGGGCTGCTGCCGGGGGCCGGCGGGACGCAGCGCCTGACGCGGCTGTGCGGCCCCGGCGTGGCCAAGCGGCTGATCCTCGGCGCCGAGATCGTCGACGGTGCCACGGCCGAGCGCCTGGGCATCGTGCAGTGGGCCCGGCCCGCGGCCGAGCTGGCGGCCTTCACGCGCGAGATCGCGGCGCAGTATGCCCAGATGCCCAAGGCGGCGCTGGCGGCCAACAAGCGCTGCATCGCCGCCGCCAGCGACCCCGAATGCGACGGCTACGCGGCCGAGATCACCGAAACGCGGCTGCTCTACGACCACCCCGAAACGCGGAGCAAGGTGTCGGCCTTCCTGGCCCGGCGCACGCACTGACCCCTTGAAAGGACAAGCCATGGAATTCGCGCACAAGACCGCGGTCGTCACCGGTGCCGGCTCGGGCATCGGCCGCGCGACGGCGCAGGCCCTGGCCCGCGCGGGCGCACGCGTGATCGTCGCCGATATCGACCCCGCCGGCGGCGAGGCCACCGCCGCCGCCATCCGCCAGCAAGGCGGGCAGGCCACCTTCATGCCCGTCGACATGACCGACCCGGCGTCGATCCAGGCCTTCGCGGCCGCGGCGCAGGCGCAGTGCGGCGCGGTCGACGTGCTCGTCAACGCCGCCGGCTGGGGTCGCACCGCGCCTTTCGTCGACGGCACGCCGGAATTCTGGAACAAGCTCGTCGCGCTCAATTTCGTCGGCCCGATGCAGCTGACCCAGGCCCTGCTGCCGGCGATGATCGAACGCGCCAGCGGCCGCATCGTCAATATCGCCAGCGACGCCGGTCGTGTGGGCAGCCTGGGCGAGACGGTCTACTCCGGTGCCAAGGGCGGGCTGATCGCCTTCACCAAGTCGCTGGCGCGCGAGACGGCGCGCCACCAGATCAACGTCAACTGCGTCTGCCCCGGCCCGACCGATACGCCGCTGATGGCGGCGGTGCCCGACAAGGTCAAGGAAGCGCTGATCAAGGCGATCCCGCTTCGCCGCCTCGGCAAGCCCGAGGAGGTGGCCGAGGCGGTGCTGTTCTTCGCCAGCGGCCGCGCCGCCTTCGTCACCGGCCAGGTGCTCAGCGTCAGCGGCGGCCTGACAATGGCCGGCTGACGCACCGCACCGGAAGCCCGCACCATGGACTACACCCTGCCCGAATTCCTGGCCCACGCCATCGCGCTGGAGCACGAGGCCGCCGAGCGCTACCTCGAACTCGCCGACATGATGGAAGCGCACCGCAACGACGAGGTCTCGGCGCTGTTTCGCGACATGGTGCGCTTCTCGCGCCTGCACCACGACTCCATCGTCGAACGCGCGCGCGGCGTGGCGCTGCCCACGCTGCGCTCGTGGCAGTACCGCTGGTCCCATCCACCCGAAGCCGGCGGCGAGGAGGCCTTCGACGTCACGCTCGATGCCTACAGTGCGCTGTGCTACGCGCGCGAGAACGAGGCGCGCGCGCTCGAGTACTACAGCACGGTCGGGCAGCAGTCCTCCGACCCCGAGGTGCACCGCCTGGCGGCCGAATTCGCCGCCGAGGAGACCGAACACGTGCAGGCGCTGGACGACTGGCTCGCCCGCACGCCGCGGCCCTCGACGCCGTGGCGCGACGACCCACAGCCGCCGCCGTCGAACTGAGCTGCGATGCGGCCCGCGTCACTCGCACAGGCGACGGATGTCCTCGGGCACCGGGATGCCATGGATGCGCCGCCGGTCCACCGGGTCGCGCACGCAGAAGATGCGCGTCTCGACGCTCTCGCAGATCAGGTCGTCGCCGCGCGTGATGACGTGCTTCTGCAGGAAGACCTTGCTGCGCCACTCCTCGATGTGCGTGCTGATCGTGAGCTTCTCGCCGTAGGTCGCGCTCTTCACGAAACGCGCGTGGTGCTCCAGCAGCGGCGTGCCGATGATGCCGTTGGTGTGCTCGAGCACATGCCAAGGCGGCACGCCGCAGGTCATGAAGAAGTGCAGCGACGACGCGTCCATCCAGCGGTGGTAACGCGGAAAGAAGACGATGCCCGCGGGGTCGCAGTCGCCGAAGCGGATCTCGACGTTCATCGTTGTCGTCTTGCTCATGGTCGGCCCTTGAAGAAACGAAACGAATCTTACGGTGCCGCGCCGACCCGGCGGGCCGCCGCCCACGCGCCGCCACGCTGCAAGCCACTGACCCCCCCCAAGGAGCGCCTCGATGAAACGTCTTCAGCTCGCCGGCTACCAGGCGACCCACTTCGGCTACTCGGCGGCCGGAAAGGTTGCCACCATCCGGCTCAACCGCCCCGACCGCAAGAACCCGCTGACCTTCGACTCGTACGGCGAGCTGCGCGACCTGTTCCGCGAGATGGTCTACGCCACCGACATCAAGGCCATCGTCTTCACCGGCGAAGGCGGCAATTTCTGCTCCGGCGGAGACGTGCACGAGATCATCGGGCCGCTGGTGAAGATGGACATGCCCGAGTTGCTGGAGTTCACGCGCATGACCGGCGACATGGTCAAGGCCATGCGCGCCTGCCCGCAGCCGATCATCGCCGCCATCGACGGTGTCTGCACCGGCGCCGGCGCGATGATCGCCTGCGGCTCGGACATGCGGCTGGCCACCGCGCGCAGCAAGCTGGCGTTCCTGTTCGTTCGCGTCGGCCTGGCCGGCGCCGACATGGGTGCCTGCACGCTGCTGCCGCGGCTGATCGGACTGTCGCGCGCGGCCGACCTGCTCTACACCGGGCGCGTCGTCGGCGGCGAGGAGGCCGAGCGCTTCGGCTTCTACAACCGCCTGGTCGAACCCGAGCAGCTGCTGGCCGAAGCCACCGCGCTGGCGCAGAGCCTGGCCGACGGCCCGACCTTCGGCCATGCGATGACCAAGACCATGCTGTGGCAGGAGTGGAGCTCGGGCCTGGGCGAGTGCATCGAGGCCGAGGCGCAGGCGCAGGCCATTTGCATGCAGACCAACGATTTCGAACGCGCCTACCACGCCTTCGCTGCCAAGCAGAAGCCCATCTTCGAGGGCAACTGATGAGCGCCGCACGGCCGTTCCGAAGGCGCGAGCGCCCCCTTGGGGGGCAGCGAGCGCAGCGAGCCTGGGGGCAAACATGACCACCGATGGCGATCTGGCCTGGCCGTTCTTCGACGATGGCCACCGCGCCCTGGCGCGCGAACTGCAGCAGTGGAAGGCGGACCACCTGCCGCCCCTGCTCGAACATGCCGAGGACGACCTCGACGCCGTCTACGCCTGCGTGCGCCGGCTGGTCGCCGAACTGGGCCGAGCCGGGCTGCTGCGCGTGTGCGTGCCGGCGGCCTATGGCGGCCTGCGCGAGCAGCTCGACGTGCGCAGCCTGAGCCTGGCGCGCGAAACGCTCGGCCGCGCCTCGGGCCTGGCCGACTTCGCGCTCGCCATGCAGGGCCTGGGCAGCGCGCCGGTGACGCTGTTCGGCAGCCACGCGCAGAAGCTCGCACTGCTGCCTGGCGTGGCCGCGGGCCGCACAGTCACCGCATTCGCGCTCTCGGAGCCCGACGCAGGGTCGGATGTCGCGGCCGTCGCCACCACCGCCACGCGCACGAGCGACGGCTGGAGGCTCGATGGCACGAAGACCTGGATCTCCAACGCCGGACTGGCCGACAGCTACGTCATCTTCGCGCGCAGCGGCGAAGGTCCGGGCACCAAGGGGCTGTCGGCCTTCATCGTCGACGCCCGCACGCCGGGGCTTGACGCCAGCGAGCGCATCGACGTCATCGCCCCGCACCCGCTCGGCACCCTGAAGCTCGACGACTGCCGCGTCGGCGACGAGCAGCTGCTGGGTGAAGCCGGCCAGGGCTTCAAGATCGCGATGGGCACGCTCGATACCTTCCGCACCACGGTCGGCGCCGCGGCGCTGGGCTTCGCGCGGCGCGCGCTCGACGAGGCCACCCAGCGCTCCCAGCAGCGCCGGCTGTTCGGCCGCACGCTGGCCGAATTCCAGCTCACGCAGATGAAGCTCGGTGAGATGGCGCTGGCCATCGACGCTTCGGCATTGATGGTCTACCGCGCCGCCTGGACCAAGGACGTGCGCGGCGGCCGCGTCACGCGCGAAGCGTCGATGGCCAAGCTGTTTGCCACCGAATCGGCGCAGCAGGTGATCGACGCCGCGGTGCAGCTGTTCGGCGGCCTGGGCGTGGTGCGCGGCATGCCGGTGGAGCGGCTGTACCGCGAGATCCGCGCACTGCGCATCTACGAAGGCGCCAGCGAAGTGCTCAAGCTGATCATCGGCGGGCTGGTCCTCGCGCCGGCGGCGCCGGACCGACCTGCGGGCAGCCCCGCGGCCTGAGCAGCGTGGTGGCTCGCTGGCCGGCTGGCCCGCGCTGTGATGCCCGCTGCCAGCGGCCCGGGCAAGTCACATCCGGTCGTCGATGACCGAGCACCGGTCAGTCGCGCTTCCACCCCGGCGGCACTGGCAAACGCGGTCGCTGCGCCTCGACCGCGGCCAGCGGGTGCACTTGAGCCATCGAAGCCAGGCAGCGCCGCGTCAAGTCCTGGTAGATCGCGGTGCCCTCGCGCTTGCCGGCGATCTCGCGCTCGCTCAGTTCGCGCTGGTTCCTTGCCGGCACGCCCGACGCCAACCAGCGCGCCGGCACCTTCATCCCGGCACGCACGAAGGCGCAGGCGCCGACGATGGCCTGCTCGCCGATCTCGGCCTCGTCCATGACCACGGCATGGATGCCGACCAGGGCGCCGCGGCGCACCACGCAGGCATGCAGGACCGCACCGTGCCCGATGTGACCGTCTTCCTCGACCACCGTGTCGGCGAAGGGAAAACCGTGCACGACGCAGGTGTCCTGCACGTTGGACCCGGCGTGCAGCACGATGCGTCCGAAGTCGGCGCGCAGGGATGCGCACGGCCCCACATAGCAGCCGGGACCGACGATGACGTCGCCGATCAGCACCGCCGTCGGGTGCACGAAGGCGCTGGGGTCGATGACGGGCGTGACGCCGTCGATGCCGTAGCAGGGCACGGCCGTGCCTAGGCGGCGGCGGTCGCTTCCAGCTCGCGCAACCTGGCGTGGCGGAAGGCACCCCACAGCGCGGCGCCGATGGCGCCGGCATAGATCGAGTCGGGGTGCGACATGGCCTGCACCGACACCTTCTCGTTGGCCATCTCCTCCTGGATCGCGGCCAGCAGCCCGCTGTCCAGCGCCAGGCCGCCGGTGAGCAGCGCGGTGCCGGTCTTGATGCCGGTGACCTTGAGCAGCTTGACGATGCGTGAGGCCATCGACAAGTGGATGCCCTTCAGGATGTCGGGCGTGGCGATGCCGCGCGAGACCATGTTGATGACGTCGGTCTCGGCCAGCACGGCGCAGATCGAGCTCACCTTCTCGGGTTGCTGCGAGCCCTGCGACAGCGGGCCGATCTCCTCCACCGCGACGCCCAGGTAACGCGCGATATTCTCCAGAAACTGCCCGGAGCCGGACGCACACTGGCTCGTCATCTTGTACGACAGCACCTTGCCGCGCTCGTCGACATAGATCGCGCGGCCGTTCAGCGCGCCGATGTCGACCACCGCGCGCGCGCTCGGCTCGAGGAAGACGCCACCGCGCGCGTGCGTCGTCATCGAGTAGAAGTGCCCGGTGGCGAACTTGACGTTCTCGCCCTCGCCGGTGGTGGCGGTGTAGGCAATGTCGTCGGGCGTCAGGCCGGCGTCGGCGATCACGCTGTCGTAGCCCTCGCGCGCCAGCACCATGGGGTCGCGGCTGCGGATGCGCTCGCAGCGTCGGGCCAGCCACTCGGGGCTGCCGTCGCCGTGGCGGAAGAGCACGGACTTGACGGCGCCGGAGCCGATGTCGAGGCCGATGGTGTGGGTCATCTTGATGTCCTCAGGTCCGTGCTTCGATGGCCTTGCCCTCTTCGACCACGGCACGCCAGGCGAAGGTGGCGCCGCCCAGCGCACCGGTGTAGATCGAATCGGGGTCGATATTCAGCGTCACGTCGCCGTAGTTCTCCTTCACCAGTTCCTTCAGCGACTTCACCGCCGCCTCGTTCTTGGCCACGCCGCCGGTGAAGGTGAACTGGTCGCGCACGCCGCCCGAGCGCGCCAGGATCGACATCGCGCGCAGGATGATGGCGCGGTGCAGCCCGGCCATGATGTCCTCGCGCTTGTCGCCCAGGCTCAGCCGGTCGCGCAGCTCGGCGCCGGCGAACACGGTGCACGTCGAATTGATGCGGATCGCCTT
>Ga0105090_10000792_pt1 | contig 16234 bp, 13 predicted proteins | sample PPLLak3March2015_FD_79110 | JGI IMG/M metagenome (GOLD analysis project Ga0105090, IMG submission 79110) | Freshwater sediment microbial communities from Prairie Pothole Lake near Jamestown, North Dakota, USA - PPLs Lake P7 Core (1) Depth... | ecosystem: Environmental > Aquatic > Freshwater >... | reverse complement strand
CGCTTCCGGTTCAGCGGCTGCGCCGCGGATCTGGAAGTCGCCAAATGGGCCACTCCCAGTCCGGCCATCGCAGGCGAGCAGATTACCTACACGATCGCGGTCACCAACCACGGACCGCTCGACGCCACCGCCATCGTCGTCACGGATACCCTGCCGACGGGCTTCAGCTACGTAGCCAGCAGCCTGGCGGGCGATTGCAGCGCCGTGGGGCAGGTGGTGACCTGCACACTCGACGACCTCGCGGTCGGCGACACCGCCAGTTTCACCATTACCGCCCTGATCGGCTCGGGCGTTTTGGTGCCGAACGGCCCGCAGAGCTTCAGCAACCTGGTGGCGGTCGCGGGCGCCGAGGGCGACACCGACGAAGAAAACAATTCGTTCTCGCTGGCGACCCTGATCAATGAGCGCGCCGATCTGGCAGTAACCAAGACCTGCAAGCCGGATGATACCCAGGCAGCGGGGGACCAGGCATTCTGCGAGATCACGGTGACCAACTGGGGTCCCTCGGATGCGCGGAACGTCCAGCTTACCGACGATATTTCCAGTGACGGAAGCTATTCCATTGACGCTACCGCGACGACCCAGGGAGCTTGTGTGGCAGCCGCTGGGGACGTCAGCTGCAGTCTCGGGACGATCGCGGCCGACTCGTTCGCCAAGGTCAGGGTTGATTTCACTTCCGCGGACGGGGTCGACGTGAACGACACGGCAACCGCGACCAGCGTCACCCCCGATCCCGACACGAGCAACAATACCGCGACGGGCAGGGTGTCGTTCGACGCCCGGGCCGATCTGAGCCTGAAAAAGGAGGCTGACGTTTCGACCGCCATACCGGGAGAGCAGCTGGTCTACACCCTGACGGTGACCAACGACGGACCTTCGACCGCCGACAACGTGGTGGTCCAGGACGTGGTGCCGGCCGGCCTGCAGATCATTTCCGTCAGCGGTTCCGGTGGGGCGACCTGCAAGGCTGGCGCGCCGGGCAATGCGGCGCTGCCGTCGTCGTGCAACTTCGGCAGCCTGGCGCCCGCCGCCAGCGGCGTCATGACCATCACCACCCTGGTGCTCGAAGACACGGTCGGCACGCTGGTCAATAACGCCACCACGTCGTCCGACACCTACGACCCGGACAACTCGGACAACAATGCCAACGTGTCCGTGCCCGTGTTGCCAACAGCGGATATCCAGGTGTCGAAGACCGCCACCAAGGATCCGGTGACGGCCGGCGACGAGTTCTCCTACCTGGTGGAAGTGCTTAACGCCGGTCCGTCGGATGCGGTAACGGTTTCCATGACCGACACCCTGCCTGCCGAGGTGGACCTGCTCAGCTTCGTCGCCAACAAGGGCGGAGTGTGCGCGAGCCCGCTGGACGACATCGTGACCTGCAACTGGGCCAGCATTGCGGCCGGGGATACGGCCACCGTGACGATCGATGTCCGGGTCAAGGCGGACACGCCGAACGGCACGACGCTGAGCAACTCCGCGACAGCCAGTTCCGCCACCTACGATCCGGACGAAACAAACAACTCGTTCGACCTGGATACCGACGTGGCAGTGGGCGCCGACCTGTGGATGGAAAAGACGGGGAACTTCCCGGCCAACAACCCGTCCGGGACCATCATTTACCGGCTGACCGTGCACAATGAGCCCGGTACCACTGCCGAGGTGCCGACCAATACCGGCACGGGCGGTCCTTCCGATGCGCTGAACGTCGTGGTGGTTGACAGCCTGCCGCTGAACTCCAAGAAGATCATCTTCGAGTTCGCGACCGAAGGCTGCACCTACTCGAGCGCCACGCATAAGGTCACCTGCCAGTTCGGCACGGTGCCCTACGGCACGTCGGTCTTCGCCGACATCCAGGTTCGGGCCAAGGGCAGCGTCGGGGAGATTCTGAATACGGCGACCGTATCCAGTACCACGCCTGACTCGAATACCGCCAACAACACGCACTCGCTGAAGATGACCGTCGGCGGCGGGCTTGGCGATACGGGTGGACCGGGCGGAGGCCGGGGCAAGTCGCCCAAGGGTTAGTCAATACGGAATGACCTTGAGGGCCCTGCCATGCAGGGCCCTTTTTTTTGTTCAACGATGGCTCTGCAGGGTGGACTCGAGACGCCGTGGGTGAATGCCATGCCGGCCACGAGCTTCGAGGCAGTCGACACCGGCACGATGAACGTGACGCGAAAGTGTAAAAAGCCAGGCCCGGACCGGGCCGCGGTTATTCCTGCCCCCGGTATTTCATGCGAAAATGATCCACGCAGCGGCGAACGGAGACAACGATGGCAGAAGTCATTCCGGAACGGTTCCTCGACCTGTTCGAGAAGAAAGCATTCGCCAATTTGGCGACACTGATGGCCGACGGCTCGCCGCAGGTGACGCCGGTCTGGGTCGACTTCGACGGCGCCCGGGTCATCGTCAATTCGGCGCGCGGGCGGCAGAAGGACCGCAACATCAAGCGCAACCCGTCGGTGGCGCTGGCGATCAGCGATCCGGGCAATCCCTACCGCTACCTCGAAGTGCGCGGGCGGGTCGTGGAGATCACCGAAGACGGCGCCAGCGAGCACATCGACCGGATGGCGAAAAAGTACCTGGGGGTCGACAAGTACCCCGGCCGGGCGCCCGGGGAAGTCAGGATCCTGTACCGCATCGAACCCCTGCGCGTCACGTTCATGGAATGAGGCGTCAACGGCCTGGCCGCGTCGTCAGGTCGTCAGGTTTGGATCCGCCATGACCTTGCTGAACTCCGCCTGCTGCTCAGGCGTCGCCGGCTTCTGATACTTCGCCTTCCATTCGTCGTAGCGCATGCCGTAGATATGCTCGCGGGCCTCGTCCAGCGAGACTTCGAGCCCTTTCTCCCTGGCTGCCGCGACGTACCACTTGCTCAGGCAGTTGCGGCAGAAGCCCGCCAGGTTCATCAGGTCGATATTCTGCACGTCGCTGCGTTTGTGCAGATGGCCGATGAGCGTCCGCAAAACGCTGGCCTCCAGCTCGATCCGGGTCTGCTTGTCCAGGTCCGCCATGCGTCGTCCACCTCCGCGTCAAATCATGCCCTTTTCGCGCTACTCTAGCATGCACGCATCATTGGCCTAGCTCTTGAGCCGGTAGCCGGTGCGGAAAATCCACCGGATCAGGCCCAGGCACGCCAGCATGAAAGCCAGGGTCATGCCGAGGCTGAGCGCGGGGCTGACATCGGACACGCCGAAAAAACTCCAGCGGAAGCCGCTGATCAGGTAGACCACGGGGTTGAACAAGCTGATTTTCTGCCACAGCGGCGGCAGGATGCTGATGGAGTAGAAACTGCCGCCGAGAAACGCCAGCGGGGTGACGATCAGGATGGGCACGACCTGCAGCTTCTCCCAGGTGTCCGCCCAGATGCCGATGAGGAAGCCGAACAGGCAGAAGGTCACCGCCGTGAGCAGGAGAAAACCGACCATCCACAGCGGATGTTCGATCTGGTAGTCGACGAACAGCCGCGCGGTGAGCAGGATCAGGATGCCCAGCACCACGGACTTGCTGGCCGCCGCCCCGACATAGCCGATGACGATTTCGACCGCGGAAACGGGGGCCGACAGCACCTCGTAAATGGTGCCGTTGTAGCGTGGCATGTAAATGCCGAAGGAGGCGTTGGAAACGCTCTCGCCCAGCAGCGCCATCATCACCAGGCCCGGCACGATGAAGGCGCCATATCCAACCCCGTCCACCTCGGCCATGCGCGCGCCGATGGCCGCGCCGAACACCACGAAGTACAGGGAGGTGGAAATCACCGGTGTGGCCAGGGTCTGCATCAGGGTGCGCCAGGCGCGGTGCATCTCGAACAGGTAAATGGCGCGGATGGCGTGGCGATTGATGTTCACGTTCATGCCCGCGACCTCACCAGGTTGACGAAGATCTCTTCCAGCGAGCTCTCGCTGGTATTGAGGTCCCGGAAATCGATGGCGTGCTCGCTCAGGCGCCGCAGCAGGCCGGCGATGCCGGTGCGGTCGCCCTGCGTATCGAAGGTATAGACGAGTTGCGCGCCGTCGGCCGACAGCTCCAGCGGGTAGTCCGCCAGGCCTGGGGGGATGACGGACAGCGGGTTCTGCAGGTGCAGGGTTAGCTGCTTCTTGCCCAGTTTTTTCATCAGCACGGCCTTGTCCTCGACGACCACGATCTCGCCCTTGTGGATCACACCGATGCGATCGGCCATCTCCTCGGCTTCCTCGATGTAATGCGTGGTGAGGATGATGGTGACGCCGCTCTCGCGCAGGCGCCGCACCATGGCCCACATATCGCGGCGCAATTCCACGTCCACCCCGGCGGTCGGCTCATCGAGAAACAGGATTTGCGGCTCATGGGCGAGGGCCTTGGCGATCATCACCCGGCGTTTCATGCCGCCGGACAGCGCCATGATGCGGCTGTGCCGCTTGTCCCACAGCGAAAGCTGGTGCAGCACCGACTCGAGGTGCTGCGGATCGGGCGGTTTGCCGAACAGGCCGCGGCTGAAGTTGATCGTGGCCCAGACCGATTCGAAGGAATCGGTGGTCAACTCCTGCGGCACCAGGCCGATGCGCGCCCTGGCGGCACGGAAATCGCTGACGATGTCGTGGCCGTCGGCCAGCACCTGGCCCGCACCCGGCTTGACGATGCCGCAAATGATGCTGATCAGCGTGGTCTTGCCGGCCCCGTTGGGGCCGAGCAAAGCAAAGATCTCGCCGCGTCGGATATCGAGGTTGACGTCCCGCAGCGCCGCGAAGCCGCCGGCATAGACCTTGCTGAGATTCCGCACGGAGATGGCGAGTTGCATGGAGTTTCGGTACCTGTGAGTCTGATTGTCGCGAAAGCCCTGTCACGACCATTTGGGTAAAAGCATAAACCAATGGGGAAAAACATGAACTGGCAATGCCGAGACCCGGACTTGACCCAAGTCAAATTGCAGGTGAAAAAGTGTGGTCTATACTTATTGTTTTTGCACAAGGCGGGAGACCTGCATGGCCGGTAAAGCTGCGGATGTGATGAAAAGACGGGCGGATTTATGGATTGGCGGGACGCGGGTACCGCCCTCGACCGGCAAGTACTTCATCGACCGCAATCCGGAGGATGACAGCACCTACGCACACGTAGCCGAGGCCGGCGTTGCCGACGTGGACCGCGCCGTCCAGGCCGCCCAGGCCAGCTTCGAGGGGTACCGCCAGACGCTCGCCGCCGACCGCGAAGCCTGGCTGTCCCGCGCCGCGGCCATCGTCGAGCGGCGGCGCGGCGAGTTCGTGGACGTGCTGACCGACGAGGTCGGCTCGCCCTTCGGCAAGGCCCAGTTCGAGGTGCAATACGCGATCAACTGCCTGCGGGCGGCTGCCGGCGTGTCGCGCAGGGTCACGGGCCAGACCATACCGTCGGACATACCGGGTCGGTTCAGCATGTCGGTGCGCGAACCGCTGGGGGTTATCGCCGCCATCGCGCCGTTCAACGTGCCGCTGCTGAAGAACGTCAAGCTGAGTTCGACGCCGCTCGCCACCGGCAACACCGTGGTCATGCTCACGTCCGAGGAGGCGCCGATGGTGGCCAATCTGCTGGCCGACGTCTACCACGAGGCGGGTATTCCGGCCGGCGCCTTCAACGTGGTGACCGGCTTTGGCGACCGGATCGGCGACTCCCTGACCACCCATCCGCTGGTCAAGGTGGTGATGTTCACGGGCTCCAGCCGAGTGGGCAAGCACATTGCCGGGCTGTGCGGGCCGCTGCTGCGCCGCGTCGTACTGGAGCTGGGCGGCAAGAGCCCGCTGGTCGTGCTGGCCGACGCCGATCTCGACGCCGCCGTCGAAGCGGCCGCCTTCGGTCAGTTCTTCTTCCAGGGCCAGGCCTGCATGGCCTCGAGCCGGATCTTCGTCGAGCAACCGATCGAGGCCGAATTCTGCCGCCGGCTCAAGGCCAGGGCAGAAGCGCTGGGCATGGGTGACCTGCGTGACCCCAATACCTGGGTCGGGCCCATCATCTCGGACCGCCAGCGCCAGCGGGTGCGCCGCCACATCGAGGACGCCGTGGCCAGGGGCGCCCGCCTGCTCACCGGCGGCGATTGGATCGGCAACCGCTGCCGTCCCACCGTCCTGCTGGGCGTCAGCCCGGAGATGACCGTGTGCCGCGAAGAGACCTTCGGCCCGGTGACCTCGATTTATCCGGTCGCCGATTTCGAGGAGGCCGTGCGCCGCGCCAACGACACCGAGTACGGGCTCAGCGCGGCGATTTTTACCCGCGACATCAACCGGGCGCTGCAGTTTTCCCAGCGCGTTCGCGCCGGCATGGTGCACATCAACGCGCCCACCCTGCACGATGAGCCGCACGTGCCCTTCGGCGGCGTCGGCGACAGCGGTTTCGGCCGGGAAGGCACCGACATCGACATCGATACGCTGACCGAGTGGAAATGGGTGACCATCCAATTGCCGCCCGCCTGAGCCCAGCAAACTGAACCCGGCAACCTGACAAGGACATTGATGCCATGATCGAACCCTACAATTGCGTCGGCCTGATTCCCACGGTCTGGGGCATTCGCAAGCGCGCGGACATGATGAAGAACATCGAGCACCTGGGCCACCTCACCAAGGCGGCCGCCTGGCTCTCGCGCCTGGACATCCCGGTGCGGCTGCTGGTGATTCCGGAGGGCGGGCTGCAGGGCTTCAATGACGAAGTGCTCGACGTCGATCACGTCGACTTCGCCAACAATTGCGCGATCGACATTCCGGGACCGGAGACCGACGCGCTGGGCAAGCTGGCGCGCGAGTATGACGTCTTCATCATGGCCCAGGCCAAGGCCCGGCACCCGGACTGGCAGGATCGCTTCTTCAATGTCGGATTCGTGCTGAACCCGGACGGCGAGGTCATTCTCAGGCACTACAAGCTGGCGACCCTCTATCCGGTCGAGCACAGCATGACGCCGCACGATATTTTCGACTGGTGGATCGAGAAATACGGCCGCACCCTCGACGCCTTCTGGCCGGTGGTGGATACGGAGATCGGCCGCCTCGGCGTCATGATGGCCAACGAGGCTTCTTATCCCGAGAACGGTCGGGGGTTGGCGATGAACGGCTGCGAGGTGGCCTATCGCGCCTCCTTCCCGCACCCGGGCACCGGCAACGATTTTTTCGAGATATCCTCGCGCGCCCGCGCGCTGGAAAACAACATGTACGTGTTGTCGCCCAACATGGGCACCTACTACCTTTTCCCGGACTCGACCACGCCGATCGACACCTTTGGCGGCCGCTCCTTCATCATCAACCACCGGGGCGCCATCGTCGGCAAGCAGGAATACGGCGGCGGTTCGACCTACGTCGCCGGCGTCATCGACATCGAGCAATTGCGCCATCACCGGGCCAGCGCCCAGGTTTCCAACTGGATGAAGGACGTGCGGGCGGAGCTGGCCCAGATCATTTACGACCGCGAAATCTACCCGAAGAACCTGTACCTGGATCGCGTGCCGATGAAGCACGCGGAGTACAAGGAGCAGGTCATCGACCGCCAGATCGCCCTGATGCACGAGCGCGGCATCTGGGAGAAACCCGGCTATCGGAAGGGCTGAACGACAGCAGACGGCAAAGGAGACGGGAATGAAGACGAAGGCTGCCCTGGTCAGCGAGAAATCCGGCAAGTTCGAAATTTCGGAGGTCGACCTGGCGGAACTGCGCGACGACGAGGTGCTGGTCCGCGTGGTCGGCGTCGGCGTTTGTCACACCGACCTGGTGTGCCGCGATGAGCTCTACCCGGTGCGCTTCCCGGCGGTGTTCGGCCACGAGGGGTCCGGCGTGGTGGAAAAGGTCGGCGCGCGCGTCACCACGCTGCGCCCGGGCGACCCGGTCGTGATGAGTTACCGTGCCTGCGGCCAATGCCGGGCGTGCAGGAACGGCGACATGTGCCATTGCGCTGCTATCTTCGAGAGCAATTTTGGCGGCGGCCGCGCGGACGGCACGGCGACCATCAGCCACGAAGGCGCGCCGATCTTCGGCAACTTCTTCAACCAGTCGTCGTTCGCCGCTTTTGCGCTTGCCAACGAGGCGAATACCGTCAAGGTGCCCGCGGACCTGCCGCTGGCCCTGCTGGCGCCGCTGGGCTGCGGCATCCAGACGGGCGCCGGAGCCGTGATCAACGTGCTCAGGCCGCCGGCCGGCAGCAGCATCGCCGTTTTTGGCTGCGGCGCGGTGGGCCTGGCGGCGATCATGGCCGCGGCCGCGGTCGGCTGCACCTCGATCGTCGCCATAGAGCCGCACCAGGCGCGACGGGACCTGGCCATGGAACTCGGCGCCACGCTTGCGCTGGACCCCGGCCGGGTCGAAGTGGTCGCGGAAATCCATAAGCTCGGCGGCATGGACTACTCGCTCGAGTGCACGGGCCTGCCCGCCGTGTTTCGCCAGGCGGTGGACTGCCTCACGGTTCCCGGATTCTGCGCCGTCGCAGGGGCAGCGCCGCTCGGCACCGAGGTGACGCTGGACATGAACAGCATCATGTTCGGCCGTACCGTGATGGGCATCGTGGAAGGCGGGGCCGTGCCCAAGAACTTCATCCCGAAATTGACCGAACTGTACCGCCAGGGTCGTCTCCCGCTGGAAAAAATCGTGCGTTTTTATGCTTTCGACGACATCAACCAGGCGGTCAGCGATGCCGAGACGGGCAAGGTAGTGAAGGCCGTACTCACATTCTGAAATTCTCGGAGGATTGCAGAGATGAAAAAGAGGTTTTCCGCGACTGTTGCGCAGCGCTGCCTGCTGGCGTGCGCGCTTGGCTCCTTGTCGCCTCTGGCGCTGGCCGGCGCTGACGAGGAAGTCCCGGTGGCGCTGCTCGGAACCTGTGTCGCCTGCCACGGTGCCGATGGCATCGGCAAGGCCCCGCAGTATCCGAACCTGGCGGGCCAGAAGGCGGCCTACCTCGAGAAGCAGCTCAAGGCCTTCCGCTCCGGCGAGCGCAAGGACCCGAACATGAGCGCCATGGCCGCGCCCCTGTCCGACGAGGACATCGGCAAGCTGGCCGCCTACTTCGAAAACGTCAACTGAGCCTAATGCCACGCAGGAATCGACCCATGCAAACACATTCTCCGTCCCGTCGCCGCGCGCTCCAGCAATTGGCCGGACTCACGGCGCTGGGCGCGCTCAACGCGCTGCGTTTCCCCGGTCTGCTGGCTGCCGATTCGCCGGAGCGCCTGTCCATTCCGGGCATCGGCGGCAAGATCATCCGCCGCCAGGATCCGGACTATGAGCTGTGGCGCCAGTCGATGGTCTGGCACATGTCCAAGCCGCAGCGATACCCGGATCTCATTGTGCAGGCCAGGACCGAGGATGATGTGGTTGCAGCGGTCAGGTACGCCGCGGCAAACCAGCTGAAGGTGGCGCTGCGCAGCGGCGGGCACAATTCGACCGGGTCCTCGCTGCGCGATGGCGGTCTGCTGATCGACGTCTCCGGCATGGGGGGCATCGAGATCGATGAAAGCCGGCAGATCGCGTCCATTCAGCCCGGCGTGCGCAGCCTGGAACTGGTCACGGCGGCGGCCCGGAAGGGCTTGAGCTTCCCGGTGCCGCACTGCCCATCCGTGGGCCTGGCCGGCTTCACCCTGGGTGGGGGTATCGGCTGGAACTACGCGCAGCGGGGCGGAGTGTCGACCCACTCGATCGTGGGCGCCGAAGTGGTCACCGCCGAAGGGCAGCGGTTGCAGGCGACGCCAACGGAAAACCCCGAGCTGTACTGGGCCGTGCGCGGCGCAGGACCGGGTTTCTTCGGCGCCGTCACGCGCCTGGACCTGCAGCTTTATCCCTTGCCCAACACCATACTGGCCAGTTCCTACATTTTCCCCTTGTCTCAACTCGAGCGCGTGACCGCCACCCTGGACCGGATCCGCGCGGAACACGACGTGGGGCGGGTCGAGCTGATCACGGTTCTGATGCACCACCCGGAAGCGGCCGCCGACGCGCCGCCGGCGGAGTCGAAGATCTGCTTTTTGACGGCCTTCGTTTTTGAGGACAGCGAGCAGGCGGCGCTGGCGGCCCTCGCGCCGTTTGCGCAGTCCGAGCTGGCCACGACGAGCCTGGTGAAGATGGAGAACCAGCCCTTTGACTTCGAAGGGCTGTACAACCGTTATTTCAGCCTGAACGATCCGGCCGGCCGTTGCGCGCGTTACGCGGTGGACAACGTGCTGACGAATCAGGGCGGCCAGACCTTGCATGCCCTGGCGCAGCATATGCTCGATGCACCGACGCGGGACTGCCATGTCCTCGCGTCGTTCAACATGCACACCAGGCGCCTCCCGGATTCCTGTTTTTCCTGGGCCATCGATTGTTACGTGGGTTGCTACGCCATCTGGGATCACGAGCAGGACGACGAGCAGCTTTTCGGCTGGCTGGACAAGTCCTTGCCGCTGATGGACCCGTTCGCCGAGGGGCATTACGTGAACGAGGTGGAGGGTCGGCGGCACCCGGATCGTTACCGCCTGTCCTTCACGGATGAAAACTGGCAGCGCCTGCAGGGATTGCGGAGCCAGTTCGATCCGAACGGCGTGTTCCACACCTTCCTCGGCAACAGCTAGCGCCCCTGCCGGCCAGGATCCGTCGCCATTTGCCTGTGGCCTGATCGTCTGCCAACATGGAGTCATGACACTGATACGTTCAAGCAGCGCCTGGTCGCAACCGGAGATCGAACGCTTTCTGGCCGACTGCGTCATTCCCGTGCGCTTGGCCTGTTTGACGCCGCGGCGCCAGCCCATCGTTTGTTCCCTGTGGTACCTCCACGAAGACGGAGCGCTTTGGTGCGCCACGCAGAAAACCGCAAAAGTGGCGCAGTATCTCGAGCAACACCCCTTTTGCGGATTCGAAATCTCTACCGAGACGCTCCCTTACAAAGGCGTTCGCGGACAGGGCGAGGCAACGCTTTCCGTGGAACGCGGACCGGACATCCTGCTCCAGCTGATCGACCGCTATCTGGGTACACGCGATTCCGCTTTCGCGCGTTGGCTCATCGCGCGGAGCAGCGGCGAGGTGGCCATTGCGATCCGGCCCCGCTGGCTGACCGCGTGGGATTTCTCCGCGCGCATGCGTTCCAAATAAGGTACCGGCTGCCGGCCATGTCCCTGGTTTTGTTTTTTCGCCTCCGCCGGCTCGGCCAGATTCCGCTTGCGGTGCTGCTGTGGCGCGACATGATCTCGATCGGCACCCTGATCAATCTGGCCGCCTCCTTCCTTGCGCTTGTCGCCCTGGCCCTGGGTGCCCACGGCGGGCTGGCGGTCGTGCTGCACTTCGCTCCCCTCCCGTACAACATCTTCCTGTTGGCGGCGGTGCTGCGCCTGCAGGCCGGCAACACGTTCACCACGACCGTTGCCGTCGTTTGGTTCATCGTGATGTTGGTCCTTTGAGCACGCCAGGGGCAGGACTGCTGAATCAGGGTTGATTTGCCCCGTTCCCCTGGTCCACGACGCCGGCGGCATCGTCGATCGTGTGGGCGGTCATCATGGTGCGCAGGCGGGTCACCAGGATCTGGATGATGCCACGGGTGAGGCGGTGGTGATCCCACATCAGTTCCTGCATCACGCTCTGGGTGATTTTGAGCAGGCGTGCCGGGGTCTTGGCGGAAATGGACGAACTGCGCACTTCGGAGGTCAGCAGCGCCAATTCGCCGACGATCTCGCCCGGGTGCAGTGTCGCGATCAGACGGTCTTCGTCGTGCACGGCAATCTCGCCCTCGACGATGACATACATGGAGGTGCCCAGGTCGCCTTTCTCGAACAGCGTGTCGCCCGCGTCCAGCCACTGCTCCGTTGCCAGGCGCGCGAGGTGCAGCAGGATGGTGTCGGACAGCGACCCGAATATTTCCACCTTCTTCAGCCAAACGACCTTTTCCAGCTCCTGCAACATGCGCGCCGGCGCCTTCCGGGACGCCGCCGCGCGCTGCACGCGGAACGTGCCGGTATCCTCGAAGGTCTTTTCCCGAATCGTGGTCTGGATGCGCTGGCAGAGCACCTGGATGATGCCTTTGGCCGCCTCGTCGCGGGTTTCGATCATGCGTTCCACGGCCGCCGCGTTCAGCTCCAGGACGCGGGTGGATTCGATGGCCGTCACGTTGGCGGTCCGCGGTTCCGGGCTCAGCGCGGCCAGTTCGCCGAACACGCCGCCCACGCCGAGCTCCGCCAGGGTTTGCCGTCCGCGGAAGATGCGCACCGAGCCTTCCACGATCACGCCCAGGGTATGTCCCATCTCGCCGGTACGGATGATGGGCGCCGACGCGGCGAACACGGTCTCCACCGCCTCCGGCGCGAAATCGGAGAGCACTTCCTCCGGCACGTCGGCAAAAATGGGGGTCCGCTTCAGCGCGGCCACGCGTTGCAGCACCGACATGCAACTGACGCCGCCCGCGGCGGGAGGCTCAATCCAGGCGCGCGCTATGCTGATGCGCGGGTTCTCCGGCACCTCGATCTGGCTTGCGAGCTCGGCCCGGCTGTGCAGGAAATCCAGTGTGACGGCGGCAACCCAGCGATTGCCGCTGGCGCAATCGCCCGCCAGCAATTCACGCAGGCGCTGCGCGAGATCCGGGGCGCGGCCCGGGTAGTGCTTCTCCAACTCGGCGACCCGTCGTTCCACGAGCGTGCCCTCGAATATGGGCAACAGGGGGGCGTGACCGCTCCGCGCCAGCATGCTCTCCAGCAGTTCGATGGCCGCCGCTACCTTGTCCTCGGATTTCGAGTTCAGGAAGGCAAAGCGAATGAACCGCATCACGTCGGACGGATACAGGAACCCCAGCAGCGTGAACAGCACACCCTGCTTCTTGCGCAATTCGCGCCACAGCGTGGGCTGCAACAGGGACTGGTCGCCGGCGGGACCGATTTCCATGATGCAGCGCAGCAGCCAGGTGGCGTACCCGGCATACCGCAGGATCAGACCCTCGATGATTCTGCGCCCGGCGTCCCCGGGACGGTAACTGCTGTGCGCCAGGGCCATGATGGCTTCGTGCTGCAGCTCCGGTTCGGTCTCTTCCAGTCGCCGCTCCAGCAGGCGGATGCCCTCCGCCGTTTTCACGCGCCCGTAGATCTGCAGGATCATCGCGCGCAGCTCCAGCATGTCCTGCGAATGCTCGTACAGCTCATCCACCGGAGGCAGCAGAACCTCCGAGCCTTCGATCAGCGTTTCCACCACTGTTGGTCGCAGTTCGGGCTCGGTCAGGTTTTCCACCACGGGCGCACCCAGCAGCGGATTGTGCAGGTAGCGCGCCGCCTGGATCGCCTTGCGCCGAACCTCGAGGTCCTCGTCCTTGAGCAAGGGCACGATCAGCCCGTCCAGCGACGAGGCGCCGATCTTGCCCAGCGTTTCGGCGACGAACGCGCGCCGGGCGGGGTCGTGCGCCATCTGCAGCTGCTCCAGCTTGCGTCCCGCGCTGTCCATGCCATCGGCACCGCCATGACGGGCGAGGCCGACCAGCGCTCCCTGGGCAACACGCTCGTCGGCATTCTCGACGTAGCCGCGCAGCAGCGGGGCACACTCATTGCCGGCGGCACGGCCCACCGAAGGCAGCAACGCCGCTATCACGTTCGGATCAGATTCCAGCCGCAGCGTTTCCTGCAAGGTCGCGAGATCCGCCGGCGCGGCCTGGTCCTGGAATGCCATCGCGGCCCGCGCCCGGACGCCGGCATCCGCGTGCCGCAGGGCTTGCGCCAGGGCCGGCTTGAACTCCGCGCGCGGCTGCCGGGACAGCAGGTCCAGGCCGCACATCGCGGTGCGCGGATCGGCATCGGACAGCATATTGACCAGCATTTGCGCCGTGCCCGGGTCATTCAGCGGCAATTCCACGCCCGAAATGGCGCGTTCGCTCAACACGTGCTTCAGGTTGGCGCTGTAGGCCCTCGCGGCGAGGCGCCCGATGAAGATGACGACGATCAGACTGCCCGTGGCCACCGCGGCGATGCCGGCCGCCTCGGCGCCGAGCAGGTGGATCATGCCCAGCAGCGCCAGGCCCGACAACCCGCCCACCACCGGCGACAGCACCGTCCCCGAGATCGCCAGCACGCGGTCCTGGATGATGGGCGGCAGCGAGCGCACCAGCGTGAAGCGGGCCGCGTCGTCGACGCTGACCATCACCGTGTACTGCACGAACTTGGCGCCGGCCATGCAGGCGAAAACGAAGGCCGGGGCGGCGCCGACCCAGCTGCTGGCCACGAACGCCAGCAGGGTCAACGCCACCAGCGACGGTCCGAGCACCAGGCAGCCGCCGATGCCGAATACGCGCATCAGGCGCGACGATGCAAGCATCTGCACCGTGGCTGACACGATCGAGGCGATGGCAAAAAAGGTTCCCAGGAACGCGGCCATGGCCTCGGGTTGCGACAGGTACTGCTCGGTCTGGGAGTAGAACGCGTTGTTGATGAACTCTACGTTGAGCTCGGAAAGGGCCTGGATCGCGAGGATGGCCAGCACCAGCGGATTCTTCAGCAGCGTGCGAAGCGATATGGCCGTGCCGCCGTCGCCGTCGGCATCGTCCATTTGCACGTCGCCGGACTCCACGCGCACCTTGTACGCGCGGGTGGCATGGGAGAAGAGCAGCAAGGCGACGGCGCTGGTCGCCGCCGCCATCAGCAACAGGTTTTCGACTCCCGAGTAGCCGACCAGGACGCCGATCAGAAACCCCGCCGGTATGCCCGCCAGGTCCGAGCCGGTGGCGATCGGGCCGAACACGCGCTTGGTCTGGCGCAGGTTGAACATGCGGTTCACGAAGGAGTCCATGAGCAGCGCCGCGAACGCCAACTCCATGTAGTACCACACGTAAAACGCGAGGCTGGGCCAGCGCAAGGCGTCGCCCGCCAGCAGGAAGCGGAACAGCACCGGCATGAGCACGAACAGGGCCGCGAACACCATGAACTGGTGTGAGAACCGCAATTTGCCTCGCAGTTTGATGTAGACCAGACCGGAGAGCGGAATCAGCACCGCGCTGGCGATGCTGATAAAGGGCAGCTGGGCGGCGTTGTAGTGTTGCAGGAACAGGGTACTCGCCGCGGTCCAGCTTAGCATCTGGGCGAATCCCCAGGTGAAGGAAATGGCAAAGCAGAGCGCCGCCGGACGAATCTCGTCCGGCTCGAGGTTGAGCCAGCGGAGCGTTAGGTTCGTCGGAAGCCAGTGCACGCCGAATTGACACCATCAGGGTAGGTACAAAACTCTACAGACACTAGCATGAGGCCCGTGTGGCCGCCATGCTTAATGCCCAGCGCTCTTGGATGTTGCCAATATACAAGGCCAGCGGAAAAAAACCAAAGTCCGGTCCCGAGCGGGCGGCGGCAAGCACTTGTTGCCGTGGCATCGCCGGCAGATCCGGATTGCGAGGACGGATGGAGTGTTTCCCGGAGCGGATCCAGGTCAAGCGGCCAGCGGCCGGGTCGGCGCCGCCATCGAGCGGCGCCGGGCCAACGACCGGAGGTGGCTGGCGCTTGCGGAGCGCCGGGCCGTTTACCTCGGCGCTTTGGTAGGCGCTTTGGTCGGCGCTTTGCCTTCCGCCTTGCTCTGCGCCCGTTTCGACCCGACCCAGTAGGTCTTGGTCGGATACTGCCTGGTCACCATCTGCGGGATGCGCTGATAGTCATCCAGATACACCCGGGCGGAAGGGGCGGGCACGGATCTGGCTGGCGCCGGCGCGGCGGCTGCCGGTTGCGCCGCGTCCGTGGTGGCTGCCCGATCCGCGGCGAAAATATCGGCCGCAGCCACGAATGCCAGCAGGAACACACCCGCGATAACGGTGGTCGAGCGATGAGATGCGATAGTACGCATGTTGCACACTCCCTTGTATTTTCAGGAAGATCCAATCTTCCCTTCACGTAATGGCATGCACGATTCGTACCACGTGGGCCGGCGAAATCATTCATGCATGTTTACAGGTAGTTAGGCGCCCGGCCAATCTCCCGGCTGAGCAAGGTCACGTTAAAACGTGACGGCTTGCGTCAGTCAGCGACAGGAAAGCGCGGCCGGCGTCGATCCCCTCGACGCCGCTCAGAACGTCACCGAGGCGAAGTTCGAGCAATCCGTGGTGCCACTCGCCACGCACACCCGGTACTGGTACGTGCCGCCACCCTTGCTGCCGGTGTTGTCGGTGTACGCGGAACCGCTGATCGCCTGGGCGATCCGACTGTCGTTGCGGTAGACGTCCACGCTTGACGCGCCCGCCCAGCTCAGGTCGACGTACGCGACGCCCTTGATCCTGTAGCCGGTGGCCGTGAGGCTCAGCGCGGGCGGCGGCGGTGCGGCCGGCGTCGTCGCGCTGG
>Ga0105090_10000789_pt1 | contig 16263 bp, 12 predicted proteins | sample PPLLak3March2015_FD_79110 | JGI IMG/M metagenome (GOLD analysis project Ga0105090, IMG submission 79110) | Freshwater sediment microbial communities from Prairie Pothole Lake near Jamestown, North Dakota, USA - PPLs Lake P7 Core (1) Depth... | ecosystem: Environmental > Aquatic > Freshwater >... | reverse complement strand
GTAGTGCTCGCCGAGTTGCTTGAACGTTGCGACAGCCGCGTCGCGCGGCATCACTCGGCGCTCGACCTTCAGATCGGCCTTCACGAGTTCGTGCATCTTCGCTTCAAACTTCGCCAGGTCGTCGGGAGTGAACGGCCGGCTGAAGGCGAAATCGTAATAGAAGCCGTCTTCGATGACGGGGCCGATCGTGACCTGCGCTTCGGGATAGACAGCCTGGACGGCCTGCGCCAGCAGGTGCGCCGTGGAGTGCCGGATGATCTCGAGTCCGTCCGCATCGCGGCCGGTTACGATCGAGACCTGCGCATCACCGTCGATGACGTGCGAGGTATCCACGAGCCTGCCATCGATGCGTCCGGCCAATGCGGCCTTGGCCAGGCCCGCGCCGATGCTCGCGGCAAGGCCTGCCACGGTCACGGGTTGTTCGAAACTGCGTTGGCTGCCGTCAGGCAGTGTGATGACGGGCATGGGACTCGGCCGGCGTGGCTGCGGAAACAGCCGATCACTATGCGAGCGTTACTGCAGTGCGTCAAGGGATGTGGATCTGGAGCGTCCGACGCCGATGCAGCAGATTCCCGCGAGACTGGCCGTGCCTACGTCCGGCTCACGCAATAGTTGCCGTCGCGCTCATAGCCGCTCGGGCACGACCCGTTCCTGGGGATTGCATGGGAAGGACGACTCGATGGGTCGGCAACGCAGTAATTGCCATCGATGTGGTAACCGCTCGGGCAGGGTCCCTTCATTGGAACCGCGTCGGGCGGCGGCGGATTCGAATCCTCGGCTACGCAGTACCTGTCGTTGCGGTGGTAACCAGTCGGGCACTTGCCGTTCTCGGGGATCGCCTTAGGTGGACCCGCATTGACTGAAGCAAACGGCCAGATCAAAGCGACGAGCAAGAGTGGCGGTACGAAACGTTTCGTGGAGAGCATGTGAACACTCCGCCGGTTTCAAACCCGCGGAATTATGTCGCAGCCCCGCACACAGGTCCATTCGAGCGTCGGTAGCGACGCTTACGCTTTTCTTCGACGAACCAGGCCCAACCCCGCAAGACCCAGACCCAGCAGTGCGAGCGTGCCTGGCTCCGGCACGGCGCGGTACTGCAGGCGAACGATCATGTCGTCATGGTTGTCGTCCATGTTCGCACCGGAGTCGTCCCAGAGCAGCCATGCGGTGCCCGGGTCCGTGATGCTCATGCCGATCGACTGGAAGGCGCCGAGCACCGTGGTGTCGTTGCCGGCGTTGCTCAGGCTGCCGATCGCGGTCTCGCCGTCGAACGCCTCGAAGCTGAACGACAGCGCACCTGCAGCCACCGACGTGCTGATCGATGGGCTGATCGCGCCCCAGACCTTTCGCACGTCGTACGGCGCGGTGCCCGTATCGATGCTGGAGGAACCGAGCGTGAAGACGTTGTTGTAGCCCGCCTCCGAGCCGTAGAACGTCGCCGTCACGGTGCCCGCGCCGGTGACGCCGAGTACGCGACCCAAGTCGGGCACGGTCACGCCGACGCCCGACAACTGGGTGCGGAAGTCGTTCTTGCCCGTGTCAGGGCCACCGATGGTGAACGTCGAGCCGCCGTCATCGCTGTACACGAAGCCCGCATGCGCGCCGGTGGAGGCCAGCGACAGCACGCCGCCCACGACAGATGCCAGCACCAGGGTCTTGATTTTCACGTCGTCGTCTCCTCGGTATCCGTGGCGGGTGGCAGCACACACTGCCGTTTTGATTTCCTGCCGCAGGGATACCAAAGCAGGAACCGTGCCACGGTCGCTTATCCTTATTTTTCAGCACTTTAGTGATTCGACATAAGCGTCGTTGTCAGCAGCGTCGACGCATTCAAACTGCTTATGTCGCGCGTCGTGTGCTTATGTCGCGCGGCGAATGCGGCGCGAACTGAGCAGCGACCGCAGCGCCGCTGCGTCGCGAACGAATCCAACTGTCAAGATGAACCGCAGTCGCGGACGGGCTGCGTGCGGGCCGCTGCTAGTAGTAGTAGTAGTTGCCGCCGTTGTCCGGGCCGGTCGCGCGGTTGAGCACGATCCCCACGACGTTCAGCTCGCCGAGGATGTCGCGGCTGCGCTCGCGGGTCGCGCGCGGCGTGATGCCCACGGCCACCACGTCGATCACGCAGTCCATGTGCGGCGAGAACACCAGCACGTCGTCCGACATCAGGATCGGCGGCAGGTCGTACAGGATCGTGCGCTCGGGCTGCGCCGCTTCCAGCGCGCTGACGAGCTCGCCCATGCGCGGCGAATGCAGCAGCTCGGACGAGTGCTGCAGCGCGCGGCCGTTGGGGATGACCGCCAGGCCGTCCACGCCCGGTGAGTAGATGATCTCCTCCAGCGTCGCCTCGCCGAGCAGGTAGTCGGTCAGGCCCTTGTCGAACTTCATGCCGAAGTACGCGCCGATCTGCGGGCGGTTGAGGTCCATGTCGACGAGGAACACCGGCGAGCGCTTGTCCTGCGCCATCGCCAGCGCCAGGTTGATCGAGGTCACCGTCTTGCCGACGCCCTCGCCCGAACCGGTGACGCCGACCGAGCGCCAGTGGTTGGACGTCATGCGCCGGCGAACGCGCGTACGCAGGATCTTGAACGCGCGGACCGCGGCGTCGTCCTTCACGGCCAGCAGCACCGCGTGCCGCTCCATCGCGTCGTGATCGATCGTGGTGGGCCTGAACTCGGCCGGCAGCGCCGGCGTCAGGTGCGAACCGGTGTCGTCCAGTCCAACCTGCGGTTGGCGCATGCGGTTGAAGGCGAGTTCCATCAGACTACGCGCGCTCGACGAGACCGGGGTGTCGCTGGCGGCGCCGGCGACGTCGGCCTCCGGCTGGACAGGGTCGGCGGACAGTGCCGCCACGGTGACGCCTTCTGGCAGTTCGACCGTTTCGGTGAAGGGCTCCAGGGCAGCAAATCCGCCGGAGTCTTCGGCCTGCGCGGCCGCGTGCTTGGGCACGACCGGGGTCAGCTTCTTGTGCTCGCCGGTCGATTCGGTGCGGGCATTGGCCGGTTCGCGCGGACCGACGCCGGCGAGCCGCACCGGACGCTTGTCCAGGCGCACCACCACTTCGTACTCCGCGATCTGCACGCGGTCGTCGTTGCGCAGCGGGACCTCGTTGCCATAGCCGAGCGCGACGCGCGAACCGTTCAGGAACACGCCGTTGCGGCTCTTGTCACGGAGCCAGTACACGCCGTCGCGATAGGTGATCGAGCAATGGTGCCCGGAGACATAGCCTTTCGGGTCCGGCAGCACCCAGAAGCTGTCCGGCGCGCGGCCGATCTCGCCGCCGTGCTCGCCGAAGGCGCGCACGCGGTGCTTGGAGATCTCCCGGCAGGGATCCTTCAGTATCAGGAGTTCGAGAGCCATTCCGTGCCCAGATTTCGCTCTTTGTTGATCTCGATCATGGGTCGAGAATACTTCCATCAACAGCAGACATTCGTCGGTTTTATTAGTTCTGCTGGATGGTGGGCGCGCCTGGGATCGAACCAGGGACCCCTACCATGTCAAGGTAGTGCTCTACCGCTGAGCTACGCGCCCGAAAAACAGCCCAGAAGTGTACAGCAAGGCCCACTTGGATGGCTAGTAGCTGTTGCGGCCAGAGACCACCGTCCAGAACGTGCGTGCCAGGATGCGCAGGTCGAACAACGGCGACCAGTGCTTTATGTAATACAGGTCGTGTTCCAGCCGGTGCTGCAGTTCCACTTCGCTCTGCATCGTGCCGCGCCAGCCGTTGACCTGCGCCCAGCCCGTCATGCCCGGCTTGACCTTGTGACGCACGGCGTACCTGTCCGCCACGTCCTCGCAAAGCCTGCCGCCCGCCGTCGTCCGCACCGCATGCGGCCGCGGACCGATCAGCGACATCTCGCCCTTGAGCACGTTGAACAGCTGCGGCAGTTCGTCGAGGCTCGTCCGGCGCAGGAATGCGCCGACCCGGGTCACCCGCGGATCCTGTCGCTCGGTCAAACGATTGCCGAGCGCGTCGGAGTCCGCCGCGCGCATGGTGCGGAACTTGTAGACCTCGATCAGGTCGTTGTTGAAGCCATAGCGCTTCTGCCGGAAGACGATCGGCCGGCCACCTTCGAAGTAGATGCAGGCGGCTATCAGCGCCAGCACAGGCGCCCCGAACAGAAGCAATACGCCCGCCGTGACGACGTCGAATGCCCTCTTCCAGATCGCGCCCCAGCCGGCGAGCGGCTTTTCGAACGCGCTCAGCATAGGCAGACCGAACTGGTAGCTGGTCCGGCCGTGGATCGCGTCCTCGTGGAAAAACTCCGGGCACAGCCGGATGTTGGCCGGCAGCACCGACAGCGCGTGCGTGATCGACAGCAGCCGCGCCTCGGCGCTCCACGGCAATGCGATCAGGACTTCGTCCGGCTGGTTCAGGCGGCCGTAGGCCACCAGGTCGTCCAGGTTGCCGAGCACCGGGTAGCCGTGAACCGACTTGCCGATCCGGCCGAGACGGTCGTCGAAGACGCCGATGATCCGGTTCCAGGGCTCGCCGAGGCGCTCGATGCGCTCGATCAGCTTCTCGGCCTGCACCCCACCACCGTAGACGACGATCTGCCGCCCGATCCAGCCACGGTGCGCGGACTCCGTCAACGCGCGCGAAAGCACCAACCTGGCGCAGAGGATCAGGGCCATCGACCCGAAAAAGAGCGAAAACGCCCAGACGCGCGAGTACTGCTCGGAGACCTTCAGCGCGAAAAAGATCGTAGTCAGCAGCAGGAAAGCGCCGGTGCAGACCAGCGAGATTCGGCCGGCCTGTCGCAACGGACGCACGATCGCCGTGAAGCGATAGAGGCCCACGCTGTGGAACGCGAACAGCACCAGCACCATGTAGAGCATGGTCGCGGCCATCACCGCGTTGAGATCGTCGAGCTTGCCGACGTACAGGAAATGCACCGCCAACGCGGTCAGCAGGATGGCGACCGCATCCAGCAGCAGCGCGAAGCCGGTGGTGACACCCTGCGACAGCGGCGTGAAGCGGTCGAACGGTACGACCAATGCTCCAAGATCGTGCGAAGTCGTCGACATTCCCTGCGGCACCTGTTGCATCGACCGGCGACGACCGCTGAGCCGGAACGCGCCTGCCGCCGTGCGGCAAATGCGTCGTTCGTCGTCGGTCGAATTATCGCGCCGGGTGCGAATCGTCCGTGACCGCACTGCACATTATGTGCCATTTGCGGTTTAGGTAACAGGCACAAGGGACTAGGCAGGCACTGCTTTCAGTGCTGGCACAATTATGTAAATTTCTCCGACAGATCAACCGCGTACTGGCGCCGCACGCAGGTCGCGACGCACCAGGATCGCGAGGCAGACCAGGCGGAACAGCCAGCCGAGCGCGACGCCGTAGAGCAACCCCTGCAGCGAAAACTCGCGTCCTAAGAGGATCGCGGCTATGCCCCCGACTACAACGGCCAGGAGGCCGATTCCAGCCATCAGCGCCAGCCGGTCGCTGGCCACGACTGCGGTGGCCAGTGCATTCGCAAAGCCGTGCACGACCTTGACGGAGCCGGCGATGACTGCAGCGATGACCACCGGGCGCTCGACCGCGTAGGCCCCGCCGGCGAGCCAATGCGTAACCCACGGCACCACCAAGATCAACAGCAGGGAGACGGGAACGAGGATCGCGAACGCGTTGCCGAGTTCGTGGACCAGGAGCCGCCGTCGCTCCGCGGCATCGGTCGAGCTGCGGAAGGCCGGCAACATGGCAAAGCCGGCCGTCATCTCCAGCAGCCGGAACGGCGGCCCGACGAGGGCCAGCACGACGCCCAACCGGCCGAGGTCGGCGAAATCGAGCACGTAGGGGGTGGTGAAGCGGTCGAGTTGCGTCAGGATCTCGGAACTGCCTGCGACGGCAAGCAGCAGCAGACTGGTGCTCCAGCGCAGGTCCTTCCTTGCCCCGTCCACGGGCCGGACCCTGCCGGACACGACTCGAACGGCGGCGACAGCGACCAGCGAGGTCAGGCCGGCGAAGACGACGAACGCCGTCGTACCGGACGCCAGCGTCGTGACGGCGAGGCCAGCAGCAGCCAGCAGCAGGATGAAATTCGGGCTGTGCAGGAATGCCAGCGACGTCAGGTACTGGCCCCTCCCCTGGAACACGGCCGCGACGAACCCCGTCACCCCGCCGGCGAGCCCTGCCAGCACCAGCAGAGAGCCATCGCGAAGGCCGAGCCCGTAGACGACGTGCGCGACCAGCACGACGCCGAAGGAGCCTGCCAGCGAGGTCAGTGCAACCTGCCCCAGCATCGCCGGGCGATAGCAGCCGGGCTCGCGCACCACGCCGACGTCGGCGCCCAGCGGGCCGAACTTGACCAGGAAGTTTGTTATGGCGACGAGCAGCGCAAGCCTGCCGTAGTCCGCCGGCTGGAGCAGCCGCGCAAACCACAGGTTGGCCGCCATGAACGCCAGCCCCGACACCCCGAACACGAGCGCAGGCCTGGCGAGCGTCGAACCACGAAACCGACCGATGAATCTTGTGAGCGGCAAACCTGTCCCTTTTGCGTCGATTACACTACGCTTTCTGCCCGGCACCAAGCCACCCGCGCGGCGCACCGGGCGTCGTGGGCACAAGGAACGCATGGGCAAAGTGGACGTGTCTGGGCTGATCGTGCATGCCGACGACTTTGGGGAAACCGATGAAATCACCGCCGGAATCAGCCTCGCCATGGCGTCCGGCGCGGTCACCAGCACCTCGATCATGGCGTCGATGCCGGGTACGTCGCTCGCGCTCGAGCGCGCACGCCGGCACGACCGCAGCGTGAGTTTCGGGCTGCACATCAATCTCTGCGAAGGCAGGCCGTTGAGCCGCTGCCCCTCACTGACGCGCGAAGACGGCTCGTTCGTCGGCAAGCGCGAGCTGTTCCTGCGTTCGGTCAGCGGCCGGCTGGACCGCGACGACGTGGCCCGCGAGGTGACCGCGCAGGCGGCCGTGCTGCGCGACGCCGGCGTCGAGATTTCGCATTTCGACGGGCACAAGCACCTGCACCAGTTGCCGGTCGTCTGTGACGCGGTGGCCGGGGTAGCGAGGAAGTTCGGCGTGCAGCGCATCCGCCGCAGCAGCGTGCGCCGCCTGGGTGCACTCGCGGGCGCCTCGACCGCCGTGCGCGAGGTGCTGTCGGCCAGCGCAGGTCGCCGATTCCGTGCGGCCGGGCTGCGCTTCCCGGACCGCATCGTCGACCTCGGGCGGATGATGCAGGTCGACACTCGGGCGGCTGCGGCGATGCTGGCCGGCGACGCCACCGTCGAGGTGTTCTGTCATCCGGGCACGGAGGCGGCCGACGTCGAAAAGCCCGGCAGCTGCGAGCGCCATGCGGAGCTGCAGTACCTGCTGTCCGAACGCTGGGCGGCCGTCGTGCAGTCCAGCGGCCGCCAGCCCGTGACGTACTGGCAGGTCTGAGCGATGCGCATCCTGATGGTCATCCCGCAGATGTTCTACTCGACGCGGGGCACACCGCTCAGCGCTTACCACCGCACGCGGGAACTGGTGGCCAAGGGTCACGAGGTCGACATCCTGACCTACAAGCCGGGCGATGCCCCGCCGCAGCTCAAAGCACGGGTATTCCGCTCCGCCGGCCCGCATTTCGCCGACACGATCGTGCCCGGCCCGTCGCGGCTCAAGGTCTGGTTCGACGTACTGCTGCTGCTCAACCTGTTCTGGCGCCTGCTGCGCAAGCGTTACGACCTGCTCTACGCGCACGAAGAAGGTGCCTTCCTCTCGGCCATCGCCGGCGGGATCCTGCGCGTGCCGTACGTCTATGACATGCATTCGAGCCTGCCGCTGCAGATCACCGAGTGGAAGTTCAGCAAGAGCCCGCGCGTGGTCGCCTTCTTCCAGTGGGTGGAACGCGTCTCAATCGAGCGCGCGCGCGGCGTGGTGGCGATCTCGCCGGCCGTGGCGCGGGCCGCAAAGGCCGCCGTGCCTGTCGCCGAGGTGGTCACCATCGTCAACCACTTCGACCTCGATCCTGCGGTCGATCCGCAGGCCGCGGCGGCGTTGCGGCAGCGGCTCGGGATCACGCCCAGGGCGCCGCTGGTCGTCTACACGGGTTCGTTCGTCGAACTGCAGGCTCTGGACCTGCTGGTCGACTCGATCCCGGCGGTGCGGCAGGCGGTGCCGGAGGTAATCTTCCTGCTGGTCGGCGCCGCCGACGACGACGAGATCGCGCCGCTCGCGGCACAGGCCGAGCGCCTCGGCGTACGCGACTGCGTGGTATTCGAGCGGGCGCGCCCGCAAAGCGAAATGCCGGTGTACATGGCAGCCGCGGACGTGCTGGTCTCTCCGCGCGTCCGCGGCATCAACCCGCCCGGCAAGCTGCTGCCCTACCTGGCCTCCGGCCGGCCGGTGGTGGCGACCGACACCCTCGTGCACAACCAGCTGCTGGATTCCAGCTGTGCGTTCCTGACGACGGCCGATGCCGCCGGCTTCGCGGCCGGTGTCACCGCGGCAATACAGGACAAGGAGCGCGCGGCGACGACGGTGGCGACGGCCAAGGAGTTCCTGGCCACATACTGCAGCGACGAGGCGCGGGCCGAGGCTTACGAGCGACTGATGAAGATCGCGTCCAGGCCGCGGGTCAGGCCTTAGCGCTTCGCAGCACCCGCTCGAACGCGCTCTCGTACCGCTCGGCGCAGCGCTCGATGGTCAGCGACTCGAAGCATTCGCGGTTGTGGCGCGCGATCCGGGCATGCGCGGCGGAGTCCGAGACGAGCCGGCCGACAGCGGCCGCGAAGCCCGCGCGATCGTTGACCCGCGCAACCCCGCCGGTGACGCCGTCCTGCAGGAAGTCCGTCTGCCCGCCTTCGTCGTAGCAGACGATCGGCAGGCCGCAGCACAGCGCCTCGAGGAACATCAGCCCGAATCCCTCGTGCTGGCTGGTCGAGACGAAGACGTCGGCGCTGGCCAGCGCGGTGTACTTCTGCTCCTCGCTGAGCCAGCCCATGAAGCGCACGCGATCGGCGACGCCGAGTTCGTCGGCCAGGCTGCGCAGCGCGCCCTCCTCCGGCCCCGTGCCAACGATCGCCAGCAGTGCGTCTGCGCGGCCGAGGTCTCGCATCACGTGCACGAGCTGGTCGATCCCCTTGCGCGCGACCAGGCGCGACACGGTCAGCAGGACCTTGGCGGACTCCGGCCAGCCGAGGGCTGCGCGATCGCGCGCCGGCGCCTCGCGATGCGGGATCCCAAGCGGAATCCGCTCTACCGGCGCCAGGTTGCCGTAGAAGGTTTCGAGGTTATGTAAAGTGTTCTTCGACTGGCCGATGACGAGCCTGGACCGGCGCAACAGCGTGCGGATGCTCCAGCGCAGGCTGGCGTGCCGATGCGGCGACAACCACTTGCTGGGGTCGTAGAGGTCGCCGCCGTGCACCGTGATTACGTGAGGAAGACCCGCCTGCCGGGCCACGAAATCCCCCGCGACACCCGTAGGCAACACAAACTGACTGTTGACAAGATCAAATCGGGTACTACGCGCCAGTCGCAAGCCGCGCCATGCCCCACTTGGAAGGTACGACGCCATGGACAGGATGCTTGCGGTCGACGCCCGGCGACGCCCAAGCACCGCCACGCGGACCACGCGAACGGCCTCCTCGTCCCTGACCAGCGGTAGCCCCCCCGCCCGCGACGTGAGAACGGTGACCTCATTCCTTTGCGCCAGTGCCTTCGCGAGCATGGCGGTAGCCACTCCGCCACCACCGCCCAATGGCGGATACTCGAAATTGCAGAGTAGAAGCCTCATGCGCATTGCCGTTTCATTATTGCAGCGTAATCCGCATTAATGCGAGTCACCAGTACAAAAGCTGCGCCCCGCGACTCAGTACTCGGAAGAAATGACGGTTCAGGACCGCGACACCGAAAGGAAAGCCTGCTGCCGTGGCGGATGCCCAACGACTCAATTATTTGGCGAGAACAAGGAGCGCGCACGAATCCGTGCCCGCATGCTCATCAAGGCAAATTCCTCGCGGTGCCCTGGCCGGTTTCGAAGCATCGCCAAGGCCTTTCGCGGCGGATGGTCGACCCAGGAATAGTAGCCGCGCTGAATCGCATTCAATGGAACTGCTCCTGTCCGAAGTTCATAACCGTAGCGCCGCAACTGCGTTCCTGCGACTGACTCTACCAGCGCCACTTCGGATGGCTTCATTGACCGTTTCCATTCCGCGATCTTTTCCGAAAGCAGTGGCCGGTTGAGATTGGAATGCTCGGCCGCATAGTCACTGTAATGGCTTCTATCGAGGTGGAAGTCGAGCATTCTCGGTTCGAACGGCACGCCAAGAAAGCAGCAAATTCCGGTGACCGCTTCTTCAGGCCGCGCAAGCAACTCCTCGTAAGAAATCTGATAGAACCGCTCCACTGGGACTTGCGCCCGGATAAGCTCAATCTGATCCGCCCATCGCGCCCAACGTAACGCGGCCGCATAAGCCGACTTCGGTCCGAATCTTGCCTTTATAAGTCCACGAGCCACATCGCGCCCGTCCCGAACTATGTGTACGAGAGGAACGTTCGGGAACGACCTCGAAATTTCCGGCCAATAGAAAACATGGTGCGGCGTCTTCTCGCCCCAGATGCTCTTGCCCTTGGATATCGCCCAACTCTCATGCAGCGCACGAAAAACTCCGCCCATCGTCCGCTCGGTCAAGCGACCAAGGACCTGCTCGGGCGTCGGCCCTGGCGCCATCTGTTGAACCTTCGGCGTCGAAACTACGTCGTCGATGAACCTGATCAAATTCGAATCGATACTGAGCTCACCGTAGTACCTGCTGAGCGGGACAAATGTGTTGAAGAAAAACGACTCTGGAGGAACGGCCAAAACTGAATGCTGATTCAGTATTCGAGTAAGAAGCGAGGTTCCGGACCGTTGTGCGCCCAGTATGAGGAAGGCTTGGAGTTGCGGTGTTTTCACAGACATGCTCTCAGTTCAGAGTTCCTGGACGTTCCCTGCCCGACATCATCATCAGCGCAGCAGGTATCTGGGCCACTGCAAGCCGGATGGCACGAACGAGCAACCCAACACCGAGCCCCGTCTCGCCCGGATAGCCCGCCGCCTGGAAAGCCATAACATAGGCCGACTCGGAAACGCCCACACCGTCGAACGATATCGGCAGCCTCGAAAGAAGCAGCGTTATGGGTACAACCACTGCGAAGAAACTGAAAGGCAGTTGGGCCCCGACGGCTCTGGCACAGAAGTAGACGACCGACACCATGATCAAGACTTCGACCAGCGTCCAGGCCGAAAACTTCGCCAGCACCCGGTGACTGGAAGTGCTCTCCGAGAAGGACTTTGCAAGATCAATCGCGACCCGCATCGGTGAATTCGAGAGCCTCGCGCCGAGGCGCTGAATCAGCGGCTGGCTGAATCGGCTGGACAAAGCTACGCCGGCAAGCACGAGCGATACGGCGCATGCGACTGTCAGCCATTTCCAGGCGCCATGCTCAAGGGGCATTCGTTCGATCGAGTACGGAAGCGCGATCAGAACGCATACGACTATCGCCATCAGCCCGATCACTCGCTCGAGCAGTGAAATCGCGACGATATCGACCTTGCTGGCCTTGTCACGCATGGCGACGACTCTGTATACGTCGAGCCCGACACCACCCGGCGTCACCAACCCGATCAAGTTGCCAACCAGAAACAGCCGCAACGCTTCGAAAAAACTGATGAAGATTTTTCGCGCCCGAAGCAGGAGATTCCACTTATGCGCCATTACTGCGCGATCGACCGCGAATGCCAAAGCCGCGACGGCCACGTACTCCCAGAGCAGACTCGCGAACTGATTTGCAAGCGCTCGCAGATCGACACTCCACAGCAGCAGCGTCAGCAAGGCTATGCCGACTAGAACGCGCATGAAGTCCTTGAATCGCCAGCTCACGAGACGGCCGCCTGCAAGCCCGGGCGCACTGCGCGACTCGACAGCCGTTGCACCGACGAACCGTCGGTACGTCGCCTTCCCCGAGCTCCGCCCCCGATGAATTCGCGCTTAAGCGACAACGAACTTCTCCAGGGCTGACATGCGCCAGCTACAGCAGTCCATGGCTCGCGTACCACTCGGCGGTGAGCTTGACTCCGCGGCTCAATGAGACTTGCGGGGCATAGCCGAGGCGCTCGCGTGCCTTCGCTATGTTCGCAGCACGGTCCTTGCTGAAGAACTCGACCCTGCGCGGGTACAGCGGCGGCTCGATGCCGAGCGGCCGGCAGACAGCCTCGCAGACGTGGGCCGCCGCCATCACGGGTGCCATCGGCACCCGCAAGCGCGGTCCGCTGCTGCCCACGGCCCTGGCCACGGCCGCCACCAGGTCGTTCAGCGTGGTATGACCTTCGCCGCCGAGGATGAACACCTCGCCGACCGCCGCGGGATGCTCGCCGCAGAGCATGATCCCGTCGCAGAGATCGTCGATGTAGGTCATGTGGTAGAGCGTCGTGCCGTCGCCGATCATCACGAACCGTCCGCGCTTGAGGCCGCGGAACAGCTTCAGGAAGCGGGTGTCGCCAGGGCCGTAGATGCCCAGCGGACGGAACACGCTGCCTTCAATGCCGAGCTTCGTGCACAGTTCGCGCGCCAGCAGTTCGCCTTCAAGTTTGGTACGGCAGTAGTGATCGGGCGGCGCGAAAGCCGTGTCCTCGGCCGCCGGCACCTTGCCGGTGTCGCCATGGACGCCGATGGTGCTGCAGTGGACGACCCGACCCACACGGCACTGCGCCGCCGCCTCGACCACGTTGCGCGTGCCGGTGACGTTGACGTCGTAGTACATCTGGTCCGACAGGCGCGCCTCGCGGAACGCGGCGGCGATGTGAAACACCACGTCGGCGCCGGACATGCCGGCCCGCAGTGTCGCCGGGTCACGGACGTCGCCGGTCGCAAGTTGAACGCCGAGCGCCTTCAGCGCCGACGCATCGGCCGTCGGGCGCACCAGCGCAGTCACGTCGTACCCCGCTGCCACGAGGCGGCGACAGAGGTGCCCACCGGTGAAGCCGGTGCCGCCGGTCACGAACGCGCGTCTAGATTGCTGCATGTTTCCCATACCTGAACGTATTGATGATGCCGCGCGCCGTGGCGACGGCCTGCACTTTATGTACCGGATTCCATCCGAGTTCATGCGCCATCAGGCCCGCGCACCGCTCGAGCGCCACGGCGTCGAAGCCGCGACAGTAGCCGAGCGTGGTCCGGCGCAGCACTGCGTCGGCCAGCGTCGCCGCCATCTCGGCGCGCGCGGCGTGGACGACCTGCGCCTCGATCACGGGCGACTCCATGACGATGCGCCGGCCCAGCGACTCCCGCTCTGCCAGCGCCAGTACTGACGCAGCCGCCGTGCCGTAGCGCTGCTGGATCGATTCTCGGGCAACGGCGTCGACGCCGTGACCAGCGCCCTGCTGCAGGACAGGCGCCGGGGCAACCGTCGCGGCCGCCTGGCCGCGCGGGCCTGGCCCCGGTGCGGTCGCAAGCCGGGCGACGAGTTCACGCGCCACGGTCGGCGCCGTCGTCCACTTGACCGCGAGGATCGACCACAGGCCACGGATGCCGTGCTCCCGGCCGTGATTCACGATGCGACCGTGCTTCTCCAGCACCACGTTCGGCCCGCTGGCACCGGGCTTGTGTGGCAACCTGCCGGCGAAGACACCGTGGATGTCGTCGTCGCGCAAAGCGTGCCGGCCGAGACAGGGGTTGATCAGGTCGAGGAACTGCCGGACTTCCTCGTCGCTGACGACGCGGCCGCTGGCAGGACCGGCGCCGGCCAGGTGCCGCGTGCCGATCATCGAGTATTCGCCCCAGGGCATCACGAAGCACGTGTCGGTGCCCTTCTGCACCAGCGCATCCTCGTCCCGTCCGGGTCGCGGGACCGGGATTCCGATCGCCTGCTCGAACGGCAGGCGGCGCGTCAGCAGGTTGAAAGCGCGCGAGACATGGAACAGCGGCGGCGTGGGCCGCCCGCCGAGTGTCGCCAGCAACTCGTCGATCCAGGGTCCGGCCGCGTTGACGACGTGCCTGGCCCGAAGCTCGGCGCGCGCCCCGCTCCGCACGTCCTCGACCTGCACGCCGCTTACGCCGCCCGCCTCCGTCAGCAGCCGTTCGGCCCGAACGTGGTTGGCCGCGACGACTCCGGTGCGGACGCCGTCGAGCACGATCTCGATCAACAGACGCTCGGAATCGAGGCACAAGCCGTCATACCAGACTGCCGCACCGGTGTACCCCGTCAGTGCCGTGCCGTCGAGCAACCGGGCCGCGGCGTCGCGGCCGACGGTCCTCCCGCCGGGCAATCGATGGGACGCCGGCATGGAGCGGTTGCGGTCGCAGGAGACGACGTCGTTGGCCAGCAGCGCGCCGGCCAGGATCTCCCGCCCGAGCAGGCCGTGGCCGAACGTCGGCAACACGAACCCGACCGGCTGCACCAGGTGCGGATACTGCGCCAGCCAGTCGCGCCGGCTGCGGATCGATTCACGCATGCGACGGAAGTCCAGGTGCTGCAGGTAGCGCAGGCCGCCGTGCACCGTGCGCAGGCTGTTGGCCGTGGTTTCGCCGCCGAAATCGCCGCGGTCGAGCAGCGCGACACGCAGTCCGTTGCGCGCCGCCTCGCGCGCGACGCAGGCACCATAGATGCCGGCACCCACAACCACGACGTCGAACGGCTCGCGCGCGAGTTGCGACAGGTCGGGACGGGCCGCCACCTCAGCCGCTTCCCTGCAGGTGCCGGTCGCGCCACAGCTCGAACACCATGATCGCCCACAGCAGGTGGCTGTGATTGTGCGTCCGCGCCTCGTGCTCGGCCACCAGCCGCGTCACCGCGGCCGGCTGGAAGAACCCTGCCCGGCGCAGGCGCGCCGGATCGAGCAGGTCGTGCATCAGGCCGTTCCACTGGGCATTGAGCCAGTTCTTGATCGGCACGCTGAAGCCTTCCTTGCCGCGCTTCAGCGTGGCTTGCGGCAGGCGCCCGGCAAAGGCCTTCTTCAGGATGTACTTGCGCACGCCGCCGCGGATCCGCAGGTGAGCGGGCAGGCTCATCGCCAGGTCGACCACGTCGTTGTCGAGGTACGGCACGCGCGCCTCCAGCGACACTGCCATGCTCATCAGGTCGACCTTCGGCAGGATGTTCTCGCGCATGTAGAAGCGGAAGTCGCACCAGGACTGGTTGCCGAGCCGGTCGGCAGTGCCGTTGTCGAGGCAGGCGCGGATGACGTCGCCGCTGTCGCCCGGCAACGAGGCACGGAACTCCGGCGTGTACAGCGCCTCGCGCTGCGCCTGCGTGGCGAACACCATCCAGCGCATGTGCTGCCACTCCGCGGGCAGGCAGGCGCCTTCGACGAACCGCCGCACCTGGTTGCCGAGCCCGCGCTTGCCGGTGCCGAACGGGATGCGCTCGGCCACCGCCTGCGCCAGCGCGCGCCCCGCGGCCGGCAGGCGGTCGATGGTGCGCTGCGACCACTGGTCGGCGACGTAGGCATCGTAGCCGCCGAACAGCTCGTCGCCGCCGTCGCCCGAGAGCGCCACGGTGACGTTGCGTCGCGCCATGCGCGACACCAGCAGCGTCGGGAATACGGAGAAATCGGCGATCGGCTGGTCGAGCTGGCCCATCACCTCCGGCACCATCGCCAGGTAATCGGGCGTCAGCACTTCCTCGTGATGCTCGGTACCGCAGTGCTTCGCCACCAGGCGCGCGTGCGCCAGCTCGTCGTAACTGCTGTCGCTGAAGCCGACGGAGAACGTCTGCGGCGGACGCGGCGAGACTTCCGCCATCGCCGCGACCAGGATCGACGAGTCGATGCCGCCGCTCAGGAACGCGCCGAGCGGCACGTCGCTGACCAGCTGGCGTTCGACGGCCGTGGTCAGGGTGCGGCGGACACGCTCCGCGGTTTCGTGCTCGGGCTCGTCGTGCCATGGCTGCGCGCGTCGCGGCCGCCAGTAGGTGCCCTGCTCCACCCGGCCCTCGTGCCAGCGCAGCCAGCCGCCGGCCGGCAGCTTGTGCACGTCCCTGAGCAGCGTGGTCGGCGTCGCCGTGTACTCGAACGTCAGCAGCTGGTCGACGCCGGCCGGATCGATCTCGCGGGCCGAGCCGCCGGCCGCCAAGATGCACTTGACCTCGGAACCGAAGTACAGCGTCGAGCCGCGGATGCTGTAGTACAGCGGCTTGATGCCGGCACGATCGCGCGCCAGCAGCAGGCTGCGCTGCCGCGCGTCCCATACGGCAATCGCGAACTTCCCGTTGAGCCGGTCGAGCGCGTCGAGTCCGTACGCCTCGTACAGGTGCGGAATGACCTCGCTGTCGCCCTGGCTGCGGAAGACGTG
>Ga0105090_10000788_pt1 | contig 16287 bp, 28 predicted proteins | sample PPLLak3March2015_FD_79110 | JGI IMG/M metagenome (GOLD analysis project Ga0105090, IMG submission 79110) | Freshwater sediment microbial communities from Prairie Pothole Lake near Jamestown, North Dakota, USA - PPLs Lake P7 Core (1) Depth... | ecosystem: Environmental > Aquatic > Freshwater >... | reverse complement strand
TTAATGATTTTTTACCAAAATTTCTGAATTTCAAAAGATCATTCTTGTTAAATTGAACGAGATCACCCAGGGTCTCAACATCAGCTGCTTTCAGGCAGTTCAAAGCTCTCACCGACAGATCCATGTCGACAAGCTTGGTCTTTAATAACTGCCTTGTATGCAATGAGCTTTCGTCAAACTCTTCAGAAACTGTTTTTTCAATGTTATCAAGTGTAATTCTCTCATCGGAGAATAACATAAAGTGATGGATCAGAATTTTAGCAGCTTCTTTCAAAGCTTCCTTTGGATGAATGGAGCCGTCGGTTTCCAATTCAAGGATCAATTTTTCGTAGTCGGTTTTTTGCTCAACCCTGTAATCTTCGATGTGGTATTTTACATTCTTGATTGGTGTATGAATGGAATCTGTGAAAATAGTTCCAGCCGGCACGTTCAATACTTTATTTTCTTCTGCAGGTATGTATCCTCTTCCTTTTTCTATATTCAGTTCAATCGAAAGTTTAACGTTCGGTTCCATATTGCAAATGATCTCCTCAGGATTCAGAACCTGAAAAATCGAAAGAAATTTGTTAATATCACCGGCTTTGAAAACTTCCTGATCGCCAATCACGATGTGAACTTTTTCGGAGTTCTCACCTTCGATTTGTCTTCTGAATCTTATCTTTTTAAAACTAAGGGTGATCTCGGTTACATCCTCCACCACTCCTTTGATTGTTGAAAACTCCTGGTCGACTCCGTCGATCCTGATCGACGTGATGGCGTAGCCTTCGAGAGAAGAAAGTAGTATTCTTCTCAGGGCATTGCCAATGGTTATGCCAAAGCCAGGTTCAAGCGGACGAAATTCAAAGATACCTCTGAATTCATCGGCTTCTATCATGATAACTTTATCGGGTTTTTGAAATGATAAAACTGCCATTTTCAGCTATTTTATTTAATTGATAATTCGGATTATCAGGTTAATGTTACTTAGAATATAATTCGACGATGAGTTGCTCCTTAATGTTTTCAGGGATCTGTTCCCTTTCAGGAAAACTCATGAATTTACCAGCCATCAAGTGACCATCCCACTCCAACCAGGGATAATTGCCTGTCCTGGAAGCAAGTGAATTTGCAATGGCCTCAAGTGATTTTGATTTCTCCCTAACACTTACAATGTCGCCTGGTTTCAATGTATAAGAAGGTACATTGATGATGGCTCCATTTACAGCAATGTGTCTGTGTGATATCAGCTGGCGTGATGCTGGCCTTGAAGGCGCAATGCCCATTCGGTAAACCACATTGTCCAGCCTTGCCTCAATTAATTGAAGCAATACTTCACCGGTAATGCCCTTCTTTCTTGATGCTCTTTCAAATATATTTTTGAACTGTTTTTCTAGTATTCCGTAGGTATATTTAGCCTTCTGTTTTTCCTGCAACTGGACACCATATTCCGACAGTTTTTTTCTCCTTTTTGACTGTCCATGCTGGCCGGGTGGAAAATTTTTCCTTTCATAATACTTATCCGGACCATAAATCGGTTCTCTGAATTTTCTGGCTATTTTTGTTTTCGGACCAATGTATCTTGCCATTTTTTTTCTGAATTTCTATATTTATTAAATTTCTTTATTCATTCATAACAGCAGCAAAAATTTAAGCAGCTGAATTGCTAAATTATACCCTTCTCCTTTTTGGTGGCCTGCATCCGTTGTGCGGCAGTGGAGTCATATCATTAATTTCAGTGACTTCAATACCTGATGAGTGGATGGAACGAATGGATGATTCTCTTCCCGCACCGGGACCTTTCACATACACTTTCACCTTGCGTAAACCCTGATCGTGTGCCACTTTTGAACAGTTTTCAGCAGCCATTTGTGCGGCATAAGGAGTGTTTTTCTTTGAACCTTTAAATCCCATTTTACCGGCAGATGCCCAGGAAATAACCTGGCCTGCATTGTTGGTCAAAGAGATAATGATATTGTTAAACGACGCATTGATATAAGCTTTTCCTGTCGGTTCAACTTTGACTACTCTTTTCTTTGTTGCTCTGGTTTTTTTAGCCATAAAATGTTTATTTACTTTTTTTAATTAAGCAGAAGAATTACATTAACCTTTTGGTGCTTTCTTTTTATTGGCCACAGTTTTTTTCCTTCCTTTACGGGTACGGGCATTGTTTTTTGTACTTTGTCCGCGCACAGGCAAACCGGTACGATGCCTTATTCCTCTGTAAGTTCCAATGTCCATCAAACGTTTGATATTCACCTGGACTTCAGAACGCAATTCTCCTTCAATTTTAAAGTTACCACTGATAATGTTCCTGATGTTGTTTTGTTCGTCATCAGTCCAGTCCTGTACTTTTTTATTTATATCTATTCCGGCTTCCGTCAGGATCTTTTCAGCCCTTGACTTTCCAATGCCAAAGATGTAGGTCAAAGCAATTACTCCTCTTTTGTTTTTTGGTATATCTATACCTGCTATACGAGCCATAATTTATTGTTTGTTATTACTTTTAACATTTTTACAAAGCAAAATTCAATTTTAACCGGCAAATGCTCCGAATAATTTTCAGTACAATGCCGGATTATTTTATCCCTGCCGTTGTTTGTATTTGGGATTCTTTTTGTTAATCACATACAAACGGCCTTTTCTGCGAACGATTTTGCAATCCGGTGTCCTTTTTTTAATTGATGCCCTTACTTTCATTTTAAATCCTTTTTTTATTTATACCTGAATGTTATCCGGCCTTTTGTTAAATCATAGGGAGACATTTCCAATCTCACTTTATCTCCCGGCAATATTTTTATATAATGCATCCGCATCTTACCTGAAATATGGGCTGTAATGACATGCCCGTTTTCAAGTTCCACGCGGAACATTGCATTACCCAACGATTCTATAACTGTTCCGTCTTGTTCTATTGAGGCTTGTTTCGCCATATATTACCAGACTAATATTTAATTTTTATGATCGATTTAATACTTCTTCAATATATTTAAAAGTTGATAAAATCTCAGCTTCGCCTTTTCGCACCACAATATCATGCTCAAAATGAGCCGATGGCATCATGTCAGCCGTTCTAATCGTCCAACCGTCACTTTCCTGGATCACCTTTTTGGTTCCCAGGTTGATCATCGGTTCGATGGCCAGCACCATGCCTTCTTTCAATACCGGTCCCGAACCTCTCTTCCCATAATTGGGGACCTCAGGCTTTTCGTGCAACCCTTTACCCAGACCATGCCCGACTAAATCTCTCACCACTGAATACCCAAACCGCTCAACATAACTTTGCACAGCAAATCCAATATCTCCTACCCTGTTTCCCGCAAAAGCCATTTCTATACCCATATACAGCGATTCCTTTGTGCGTTCCATCAATTGAAGGATTTCTTCCTTCACCTCACCCACTGCAAAAGTATAAGCTGAATCACCATAGAAGCCATTTTTTATTACCCCACAATCTACCGAAACAATATCCCCATCTTTTAATTCCCTCTCCGAAGGAAAACCATGAACCACATGTTCATTGATTGAAATGCAGAGTGTATACGGAAATCCATTGTACCCTTTAAATCCTGGCTTTGCTTTGTGATCATTGATGTATTCTTCAGCGATCCTGTCAAGCTCAATCGTTTTTTTTCCGGGGGCAATAAGTTTAGCTACTTCAGCTAAAGCTTTACCAACAAGCAAAGAACTTTCTCTTATTAATTCAATTTCTTCCTCAGTCTTGATGTATATCATCCGACGGCTGTTATTCTAATTCTTAACCGGTCATGCTATAAGCTGAGCGGCCTTTTATCCTTCCTGATTTTGTCAAACCATCGTAATGCCTCATCAACAGGTGACTTTCAATTTGCTGCAAGGTATCTAAAACTACACCAACCAAAATCAGCAATGAGGTACCTCCATAGAACTGGGCAAACTGGGTACTTACTCCAAATAGTCTTACCAGCGCCGGCATAATGGCAACAAATCCCAGGAAAATAGAGCCCGGTAAAGTTATCCTCGACATCACACCATCAATAAATTCAGCTGTTTTCTTACCTGGTTTAACACCGGGAATAAAACCTCCATTCTTTTTCATATCATCCGCCATCTGGTTTGGATTAATGGTGATGGCTGTATAGAAATATGTAAAGAGGATGATCATGACAAAAAAAGTGAAGTTATACCAGAAACCATTGATATTGGCGAAGGCATTTATAAAACCTGACATCGATTCTGATTCAGTAAAACCAGCCAGAGTAATGGGCAGGAACATAATAGCCTGGGCAAAAATGATTGGCATTACACCTGCAGCATTCACTTTTAATGGTATGTATTGACGGACCCCTCCATATTGCTTATTCCCGACAATTCTTTTTGCATATTGAACCGGAATTCTTCGGGTTCCCTGCACAAGTAAAATGCATATAAGAATTACCAATACCAGGATTGCTATTTCGATGACAAAAAATACCAGTCCACCTCCTTTTTCTTCCATTCTCGAAATGAACTCGCTAAACAATGCGAAAGGTAATCTGGCGATAATCCCAATCATGATGATTAAAGAAATACCGTTTCCAATACCTTTTTCTGTGATCCTTTCACCGAGCCACATAATAAACATTGAACCGGCCGTAAGGACTACTATAGAAGAAATTCCAAAGAATGTGAAGATAGAATTTGAAACAGTTCCCGGATCAAAAGGATAAATTGCATCAGGCGGCAATTGCCTTACAAGATTTGCAAGGTAAGCCGGGGACTGAAAAATTAAAATGATAACCGTAAGATACCGGGTGAGTTGATTGATTTTCCTACGACCACTTTCTCCTTCTTTCTGTAATTTCTGAAAATAAGGAATGGCCATACCTAAAAGCTGCACCACGATGGATGCAGAAATGTAAGGCATAATTCCTAATGCAAAAATACTTGCATTGGAAAAGGCACCCCCTGAAAACATATTTAGTAATCCAAGTAATCCGGAACTACCCTGGTTTTGCAAATTTGCCAACTGATGAGGATCGACTCCGGGAAGCACAATGTATGCACCCAGACGGTAAATTACAATTATACCAAGCGTATAAAGGATTCTGGTCCTGAGTTCCTCTATCTTTGAAATATTTCGAATTGTTTCTATTAATCTTTTCATTAAAACTTAGATTTTTGTTGCCAAACCACCTTTAGCTTCTATAGCAGCAACGGCTGTTTTAGAAAAAGCATGTGCTTTCACTTCGAGTTTTGCATTTAATTCTCCTCTGCCCAGAATTTTTACCAAATCTTTTTTATTGGCAAGACCTTTTTCAATCAGGAAATTTACATCGATAGCGGATATTTTGAATTCATCAGCAAGCTTTTGTAAAACATCGATGTTGATTCCTCTGTATTCAACCCTGTTTATATTTTTAAATCCGAATTTAGGAACCCTCCTGTATAATGGCATCTGTCCTCCTTCAAATCCGGGTTTGCTGCTATAGCCTGACCTTGATTTAGCTCCTTTATGGCCCCTTGTGGAGGTACCACCATGCCCGGAACCCTGTCCTCTTCCGATTCTTTTTCTTTTTTTAATTGCGCCTTCAGCCGGCTTAAGATTACTTAAATCCATCTTTATCTAAAGATTATATTGTTAAATTTCTTCGACTTTTATTAAATGTCTGACCTTTTCGATCATACCCAGAATTTGGGGAGTGGCTTCAACTTCCTTTTCCTGCTGCATCTTTTTCAGTCCCAGTGCTTCCAGTGTAAGCTTTTGCCGTTTGGGATGTCCGATCCCACTTTTAATTTGTTTGATTTTTAGCTTTTTCATTTTTGAATCCTCCAATTAAATCTAACCATTAACCATTAAAAACAACACTTAGCTCCACTCCTCTTAACTGAGCAATGGTATAAGGATCCTTCATCTGTATCAAGGCATTAATTGTGGCTTTCACAACGCTGTGCGGATTTGATGAACCCTTTGATTTTGCGAGCACATCCTTTATGCCTACACTTTCAAGAACAGCACGCATAGCTCCACCGGCAATTACACCCGTTCCGGGTGCTGCAGGTTTCAGAAAAACTTTGGCACCACTATATTTTCCTTCCTGCTCATGAGGCAGGGTCCCATTCATTATGGGAACTTTAATGAGGTTTTTCTTGGCATCATCAATTCCTTTAGAAATGGCTGAAGTGACCTCTTTTGCCTTACCCAATCCATAACCAACAACACCCTGCTCGTTACCAACGACTACGATAGCACTAAAACTAAACGTGCGTCCACCCTTGGTTACTTTGGTAACACGCTGGATACTAACCAACCTGTCTTTGAATTCGATTTCGCTCGATTTAACTCTTTTGATATTGACGTTTGACATAATTTTTAAAATTTAAGTCCCCCTTCTCTTGCAGCTTCAGCCAAAGCTTTAATCCTGCCGTGATACAAATAACCATTTCTATCGAAAACTACACTTTCAATTCCTGCTTCTTTGGCCTTCTGAGCTATCATTTTTCCCACTTTTTTGGCCTGTTCGATCTTGTTTGCTTTTGCAGCAGCTATCTCATCTATTGAAGAAGAGGTCGACAAGAGTGTATGTCCTGCCTGGTCGTTGATTAACTGAACATAGATTTGTTTGTTACTTCTGAATACCGTCATGCGCGGCCTTTCGGCTGTTCCATGCACGATTTTCCGGATTCTCATTTTAATCCTGTTCCTTCGGTACTGCTTCCAGTTTTTAGTAGCCATTATTATAAAAATTTAATCCGTTTTATTATTTTTCAGCAGCAGATTTACCAGCTTTCTTCCTGATAACTTCTCCCTTAAATATAATACCTTTTCCCTTATAAGGTTCAGGTTTCCTGAGTGACCTTATTTTCGCCGCTACCTGACCTATTAATTGTTTGTCAATTGAAGTCATGGTGATGCTTGGATTTTTTCCCCTTTCGGTTTTTGTTTCAACATGAATCTCTTTGGGTAATTCCATCACAATATTGTGCGAATAACCAAGCATCATCTCGAGCAGCTGTCCTTTTGCCTCCACTTTGTAACCCACACCCACCAGTTCCTGAACAATGGTATAACCTTCAGATACTCCAGTGACCATGTTGGCAATCAGTGACCTGTATAAACCATGTTTGGCTTTATGATCCAGAGCCTCCGAAGCCCTTTCCAATATGATGTTCCCATCTTTGGTAGTAACTGTAACACATGGATCAATTTTCTGATGCAATTCGCCCAGCTTACCTTTAACGGTTACCACATTGTCATTGGTAATATCAATTTTGACTCCGGCAGGTATACCAATGGGTAATTTTCCTATTCGTGACATAATGCGTATTCTCTAAAATTAACTAACATAACATAAAACTTCACCACCGATGTTAAGTTTGCGGGCTTCTTTATCCGTCATTAAACCCTGAGAGGTTGATAAAACGGCAATTCCAAGGCCATTCATAACACGCGGCATACTATTAGCATCTATATATTTTCTAAGTCCGGGTTTGCTTATTCTTTGCATCTTATTGATGGCAGAAAGCTTGGTAACCGGATGATATTTCAATGCTATTTTGATGTTTCCGGGCTTTGATTCATCATCAAATTTATAATTCAGGATGTATCCTTTTTCATAAAGAATTTTAGTCATCTCCTTTTTAATATTTGATGCAGGAATTTCAACTACCCGATGATTTGCCTGTACGGCATTTCGTATCCTGGTTAAATAATCTGCAATTGGATCTGTATTCATTGCTCTATCTCTGTTTATAAATTACCAACTCGCTTTTGTTACTCCCGGAATTAATCCTTTCAATGCCATTTCCCTGAAATTTATCCTGGAAAGTCCAAACTGGCGCATATAGCCTTTCGGTCTACCAGTCAGATTGCATCTGCTGTGCAAACGCACTTTGGAAGCATTTTTAGGAATTTTCTGTAAACCGACATAATCTCCTGCAGCTTTCAATTCCAGCTTTTTGGCTGCATATTTTTCAACCATTTTGCGTCTTTTTACTTCCCGGGCTTTCATTGATTCTTTAGCCATAATTCTTATTTATTTTGATTTTTAAAAGGTAATCCGAATTCTTTTAAAAGTTCTATACACTCCTTGTCAGTTCTTGCACTGGTAACAAAGGTGATATCCATTCCATTGATGTTACTTACTTTATCAATATCGATTTCGGGAAAAATAATCTGCTCAGTAACACCAAATGTGTAATTACCCCTTCCATCGAAGCCTTTATCATTTAATCCCCTGAAATCTCTGACACGCGGTATGGCTACAGAAATGAGCCTGTCGAGAAATTCATACATATTATTTCCACGCAAAGTAACCCTGACACCAATTGGCACACCTTTTCTAAGCTTAAAATTGGAAATATCTTTCTTCGACTTAGTGGAAACTGCAAGTTGTCCGGTGATCTTTGTCATTTCCTCGATTCCGCTATCGATCTGTTTTTTATCCGTCGTGGCAGTCCCAAGACCCTGGTTCACACTGATTTTTTTCAACCGTGGGACCTGCATGATGCTGGTATAGTTAAACTGCTTTTGCAAAGCAGGAACTATCTCATCATGGTATTTTTTTATTAACCTCGGTTTGTATTCCATTATTTAATTACCCCCCCAGATTTTTTTGAATATCGCACTATTTTATTTGTTTTTTCATCCAGTTTTCTACCTACCCTGGTAAAATTACCAGCTCCATCAGACACCTTCAAATTGGAAATATGAATAGGAGCTTCTTTCTTTATGATTCCTCCTTTAGGATTTTTAGCATTGGGTTTGGTATTCTTCGAAACCAGATTAACCCCTTCTACTATGGCTTTGTTTTTCACCACATTCACTACCAGCACTTTTCCTTGTTGGCCCTTGGAGTCTCCAGCTATAACAAGAACGGTATCGCCTTTCTTTACATGTAACTTCTTTTGCATGGTTCAATATCTGTTTAGAGCACCTCAGGTGCCAATGATACAATTTTCATGTACTGTTTTTCTCTTAATTCCCTTGCAACAGGACCAAAGATACGGGTTCCGATCATTTCGCCTGCAGCGTTCAGCAGAACAACAGCATTATCGTCGAACCGGATGTAAGATCCGTCGGGTCTTCTGTTTTCTTTCTTGGTTCTTACGATAACTGCTTTAACAACAGTTCCTTTTTTAATATTTCCTGACGGTATCGCATTTTTAACGGTCACAACAATTTTATCTCCAATGGTTGCATACCTTTTACCGGTTCCGCCAAGAACCCTGATGCAAAGAACTTCTTTTGCACCACTATTATCAGCTACTGCCAATCTAGATTCTTGTTGTATCATGATTATTTAGCCCTTTCAATGATTTCAACTAATCGCCAACACTTATTTTTACTTAACGGCCTTGTCTCCATGATGCGAACGGTATCGCCAATGTTGCAATCATTCTTGTCATCATGTGCCATAAACTTGGTGGTCTTTTTCATATACTTCCCATACATCGGGTGTTTCACCTTTCTCTCGACAACAACGACAATGGATTTATCCATCTTATCACTGACGACGAGGCCGATTCGTTCTTTTCTTAATTTTCTGGTTTCCATTATTTGTTTTCGCTTTTGATTTGTTCTTCAAGCTCTCTTTTTCTCACTTCCGTTTTAATCCGGGCAATGGTTCTCCTGTATGCCTTTATCTTATTGGGATTTTCCAAAGGAGAAACCGCGTGATTAAGCCTAAGTTTTACCAGTTGTTTAGATTCTTCTTCCAGTCGCTCTTTTAATTCAGCCGTTGAAAGTTCTCTGATTACTTCTTGTTCCATATTATTTAATTAGTTTCTTCAACGTAATCTCTTCTAACGATAAATTTTGTTAAAACAGGAAGCTTTTGAGCAGCAAGTCTTAAAGCTTCTTTTGCCACAGCAAGCGGAACGCCTTCAGCTTCGAAAATGATCCGTCCGGGTGTTACAATTGCCACAAATCCTTCCGGAGCACCCTTTCCTTTTCCCATACGAACTTCAGCAGGTTTCTTGGTAATCGGCTTATCAGGGAATATCCTGATCCATATTTGTCCTTCACGTTTCATGTGGCGGGTCACTGCCTGGCGGGCTGCCTCTATCTGTCTTCCGGTTATCCAGCATTCTTCCAAAGTTTTAATTCCAAAAGAACCAAATGCCAATTGATTTCCTCTGTTGGAATTTCCTTTCATTTTGCCTTTTTGCTGTTTCCTGTATTTCGTTTTCTTTGGTTGTAACATTATCTTATATCATTATAATGATTCACCTAATTTATTATCTGCTATTGTTACTTCTTCTTCTTTTTGGTCTGCTCTCAGCTGTATCTGCCTGAACTTTTTTCTTTTCCTGGCTAAACTGAGCCGTCAGATCCCTTTTTCCATAAACTTCCCCTTTGCATATCCAGACTTTCACGCCTATTCTCCCATAGCTGGTATGAGCTTCAACCAAAGCGTAGTCGATATCGGCCCTCAGGGTATGTAATGGTATTCGGCCTTCCTTATAAATTTCCCTGCGAGCCATTTCAGCGCCGCCCAACCTGCCTGAAATTAATACTTTAATTCCGTCAGCTCCAATCCTCATGGTGGAGGCAATTGCAGTTTTTATTGCCCTGCGATGTGATATCCTTCCTTCAATCTGCTTTGCAATGGTATTGCCAACTATCACAGCGTCCAGTTCAGGACGTTTTATTTCGGAAATATTTATCTGAATTTCCTTCTGTGTTATTTTTTTAAGTTCCTCTTTAAGCTTATCTACCTCCTGGCCACCTTTCCCAATGATAATCCCAGGTCTGGCTGTATTTATGGTAACAGTCACAAGTTTTAGTGTGCGCTCAATCAGAATTTTTGAAATGCCGGCTTTTGACAACCTTGCATTCAGATATTTTCTGATCTGATCATCTTCTAATAATTTCTGGTCATAGTTTTTGCCACCGTACCAATTAGAATCCCATCCTTTGATGATCCCTAACCTAAGGCCGATTGGATTTGTTTTTTGTCCCATTAATATTGTATTATTTATGCTTTAAATGTTCTTTTATACTTGTTTATTATCAACGATTAAAGTAACGTGGTTCGACGGCTTACGAAGTCTGTAAGCGCGTCCCTGAGGAGCTGTTTGAATTCTTTTCAACACACGGCCACTGTCAACTGAAATCTCTTTCACAATAAGGTTTGCATCTTCAATCCTTACACCTTCATTTTTCGCCTGCCAGTTAGCAATAGCTGACAAAAGCAGCTTATGCAACCTTCCGGATGCTTCCAGTGACGAATGCTTTAAAATATGTACTGCCTTTTCAACTTCTATACCCCTGACCAACCCGGCAGCCAACCTCATTTTTCTAGGTGATGTCGGACAATTATTAAGTTTAGCGAAAGCAACTTTTTTGCTTGTTTTTTTCGAAGCTTCTGCACTAGTTCTCTTTCTGGCTCCCATTGTATCTTAATTTTATATCGTATGCTAATTATTTTTTACCCTTATCCTTACTACCGGAATGTCCTCTGTAAATTCGTGTGGGTGCAAATTCACCCAATTTATGACCCACCATATTTTCAGTCACATAAACAGGTATAAATTTGTTACCATTGTGAACGGCAATGGTCTGACCCACAAAATCTGGCGCAATCATTGAAGCCCTTGACCAGGTTTTAATCACGTTTTTTTTCTTTGACTCCAAATTCTGAAGCACTTTCTTTTCCAGTTTGAAGTGGATATAAGGTCCTTTTTTAATTGATCGGCTCATACTCAATTATTATTTTTTCCTTTTTTCAATTATATACTTATTCGACGCATTCTTTTTTGCCCGTGTTTTATATCCTTTAGCCGGAATACCTTTCCTTGACCTTGGATGTCCACCGGATGCACGCCCTTCACCACCACCCATCGGATGATCAACGGGGTTCATTACAACGCCACGGGTTCTTGGACGGCGACCAAGCCACCTGCTTCTGCCAGCTTTGCCTGATATTTCCAGGCTGTGGTCACCATTGGAAACAATACCAATGGTAGCTCTGCAAGCCTGCAATATCATTCGGGTTTCACCCGAAGGCAGTTTAATGACTGCGAATTTTCCATCACGCGACATTAGCTGGGCATAGGATCCGGCACTCCTGGCCATTTTCGCACCCTGACCGGGTCGTAATTCAATATTGTGGATAATGGTTCCAAAAGGAATTTCACTGAGGTATAATGTATTTCCGATGTCCGGTGATATACCTTTACCTGAAAGAACAGCATTTCCAACTTTCAAACCATTGGGTGCAATGATGTATCTTTTTTCTCCATCAGCATAATTCAGGAGTGCAATCCTTGCCGTACGGTTTGGATCGTATTCAATCGTTTTTACGGTAGCAGGAATTCCTTCCTTATCCCTTTTAAAATCGATCATCCTATACTTCTGTTTATGACCACCACCCACATAGCGCATGGTCATTCTTCCTTCGTTGTTTCTACCTCCCGATTTTTTCACCGGTACCAACAAACTTTTTTCAGGTTTGGAGGTGGTAATATCATCAAAAGCGCTGATTAGCTTAAAGCGCTGGCTTGATGTTGTCGGTTTGAATTTTTTTAAAGCCATCTATTTAACTTATATATTGCTGTAAAAATCGATTGTTTCACCTTTGGCTAAAGTCACTATAGCCTTTTTAAAACCACTGGTTCTGCCTGAAATCACTCCGGCTTTAGTGAACCGTGATTTGTTCTTGCCTGAATAAAACATGGTATTGACAGATTCAACATCCACACCATAGAGTTCTTCGACCGCTTTCTTTATCTGCAGTTTGTTGGCTTTTTTATGAACCACAAACCCATAGCGATTCAGTTTCTCTCCTAAACCTGTCATTTTCTCAGTGATTACCGGTTTAACTATGATATTCATCTTATCGCTAATTTATTAATTTACTGAACTGATTTTTTCAATTTCTTTCAATGAACTCTCGGCAAAAATGACATTGTTTGCATTGAGAATATCATAAGTGTTGATGCTTGCCGCATCAACAATTTTTGTTTTCTGGATATTCCTGGAAGCCAAATAAACGTTTTTGTCATTTTGAGCCAGAACTATAAGCACTTTCTTATTTTGAAGTTCAAAACTTTTTAACAGAGAAACAAAATTCTTAGTCTTTGGAGCATCAAAAGTAAAATCTTCAAGAATGATGATTCCACTTTCCTTTGCCTTGTAGGTCAGGGCTGATTTACGTGCAAGACGTTTCAGTTTCTTATTCAGCTTGAACCCGTATTCTCTGGGCTGAGGACCAAAAACCCTTCCACCACCTCTGAATAGGGGACTTTTAATGCTACCAAACCGGGCAGTACCTGTTCCCTTTTGTTTTTTTAACTTCCTGGTGCTACCTGTTATTTCGCCTTTCTCCTTGGTTGAGTGCGTGCCTTGACGCCGATTTGCCATGTATTGTTTTATATCAAGGTAAATAGCATGGTCATTGGGCTCAATGCCGAAGATGCTGTCATCAAGCATTGCTTTTTTGGCAGTTTTTTGCCCGCTAATGTTATAAACTTCTAACTCCATCTTTCAAGTATTACATATGAACCTTTAGGACCAGGAACTGATCCTTTGACAATTACTAAATTTTTATCAAGCAGAATTTTCATTATCTGAAGGTTGATAATCTTGGTCCTGTGGTTACCCATCTGGCCTGCCATTCTCATCCCTTTCATAACGCGTGATGGCCATGAAGAAGCTCCGATTGAACCAGGAGCCCTGGCACGGTCATGCTGACCATGTGTTGCATCGTTTACTCCGCTAAAATTATGCCGTCTGACGACTCCCTGAAATCCCCGGCCTCTGGAAATTCCAACAACATCAATAAACTCTCCTTCAATGAAAATATCTGCCTGCAGAATATCACCAAATTTCTTTGTGTGTCCTTCCTCAAAACGGGTAAACTCCGCTACCATCCTTTTAGGTGTAACCCCTGCTTTGGCAAAATGTCCTTTCATAGCTTTGGTAGTATGCTTTTCTTTCTGGTCTCCGAAAGCTATTTGAATAGCATCATAACCGTCTGTTGGTTTACTTTTTACCTGTGTTACTACACAGGGGCCAGCTTCAATAACAGTACATGGAATGTTTTTCCCATTCTTGTCATAAATACTGGTCATACCAATTTTCTTTCCGATAATTCCTGACATGTGATTATCAATTAAAATTCAGTGCCTGATTAAATTATACTTTTATTTCTACTTCCACTCCGCTCGGTAACTCCAGTTTCATCAAAGCATCGATAGTTTTCGTGGTTGAGCTGTAAATGTCGAGCAGTCTTTTATAAGAACACAATTGAAATTGTTCACGTGATTTCTTATTAACGAATGTCGACTTGTTAACCGTAAATATTTTCTTGTTGGTTGGCAACGGAATAGGTCCGTTTACAATAGCACCAGTAGTTTTTACGGTCTTTACGATCTTCTCGGCAGATTTATCTACCAGGTTATGATCGTAAGATTTAAGCTTTATTCTGATTCTCTGACTCACTTTTTTATAATTAGTTAAATTATACAGTAACCAAATATCCTTTGATTTTATAAATTACACTTTCTTTAACATCAAGAGGTGTTTTCTCATAATGCGAAAACTCAAGACTGTAAGTTGCCCTGCCTGAAGTAATGGTGCGCAGATGAGTAACATAACCAAACATCTCACTAAGCGGCACTATTGCTTTAATAGCCTGATAACCCATCTTTGATTCGATCTGAACAACATGTCCTCTCCGTTTATTTAAATCGCTGGCAACATCACCCACATATAGATCAGGTGTATCAACTTCCAGTGACATGATCGGCTCAAGCAAAAGAGGTTCAGCTTTCTTACAGGCTTCTTTAAATGCAATTCCGGCTGCAATTTCAAATGCCAATGGGTCACTATCAACCGCATGGAAAGCACCATCGATCAGACGAACCTTAAGGTTCTCAAGAGGGAATCCAAGAAGAACACCATTTGTCATTGCTGATTTAAACCCTTTTTCAATAGCAGGAATGAATTCTTTAGGAATTACACCACCCTTAATATCATTGATGAATTGAAGGCCTTTAATTTTGCTATCAGCCGGACCTACTTCCACAGTAATTTCAGCAAATCTGCCTCTTCCGCCTGATTGTTTTTTATAAACTTCTTTATGAATAACTCTGCTGGCAACCGCCTCTTTGTATGCTACAGTCGGATTGCCTTTATTGCTTTTGATATTATATTCTCTGCTTACCCTGTCAAGAATAACGTCAAGGTGCAGTTCACCCATTCCACTAATAATAGTTTGTCCGGTTTCTGCATCGAGGTTAACAGTAAAGGTAGGATCTTCTTCAGAAAGCTTAGTCAGCGTAGCGATGAGTTTATCAACGTCATCCTGTGTTTTGGGCTCAACTGCCATTTTTATAACAGGATCAGGTATATTCATCGATTCAAGAACGATCGGATGCTGTGATGAGCATAATGTGTTTCCGGTTCTGATTTCCTTAAATCCAACTACGGCAATAATATCTCCAGCTTCGGCCGTTTTTACCGGCTTCTGCTTGTTTGCATGCATAAGCATGAGCTTCATGATGCGCTCTTTTTTATTCGTATTGCTGTTAAGGATTTGCTCTCCGGTTTCAACCTGACCAGAATAAACCCGCAGGAAAGCTACTCTTCCGACGTAAGGATCAGTAGCAATTTTAAAAGCCAGGGCAGCAAAAGGTTCGTCTATATCTGCATGCCGTTCAATTTCTTTATTAGTAAAAGGATTTATTCCCTTTATTGATGGAATATCAGTTGGACAAGGTAAAAATGCTACAATAGCATCCAAAAGCAACTGAACTCCTTTATTTTTAAAAGATGCGCCACATAAGACCGGCGTAACTCTAAATTCAAGAGTAGCTTTACGAAGGGAGCTAATAATATCTTCTTCAGTAATTGTTGCCGGATTTTCAAGATACTTATTGAATAAAGTTTCATTCTCCTCAGCGGCACCTTCAATTAACGCACTTCTGTATTTTTTAACTGTTTCCTTTAAATTTTCCGGAACCGGTATTTCATTGTACTCTTTGCCTAATGAAACATCATCCCATTGATAAGCCTTACCTGAGATAAGATCAACGATTCCGTTGAAATCATCTTCTGAACCAATTGGAATCTGAATCGGGATTGGTTTGGAACCAAGTTTTTCTTCAATTTCAGTTACTACTTTGAAAAAGTCGGCTCCGGCACGGTCCATCTTATTTACATAACAAATGCGCGGTACATGATAACGATTGGCCTGTTTCCAAACAGTTTCTGATTGCGGCTCAACGCCACCAACAGCACAAAAAATTGCGATAGCTCCATCCAAAACCCTCAATGAACGTTCAACTTCCATGGTGAAGTCGACATGTCCCGGAGTATCAATGATATTAATTCTGTATTCCTGATTA
>Ga0105090_10000786_pt1 | contig 16311 bp, 15 predicted proteins | sample PPLLak3March2015_FD_79110 | JGI IMG/M metagenome (GOLD analysis project Ga0105090, IMG submission 79110) | Freshwater sediment microbial communities from Prairie Pothole Lake near Jamestown, North Dakota, USA - PPLs Lake P7 Core (1) Depth... | ecosystem: Environmental > Aquatic > Freshwater >... | reverse complement strand
CTGGTCACGGCCGGGCTGATGGCGCTCGCCTTCATGGGCTTCGGCGGTCTCGTCGGGCGATGAATTCCGCAACGCTTTTGCCGGCCTTGGGCGTGGCGGCGGCCCTCGCGGTCGCGCTCGGCGCCGCGCTCGGCTGGCTGGCCGCGCGGCTGCGCCCCGACGCCGACTCGCTCATCGAACGCATCGATGCCCTGCTGCCGCAGACGCAGTGCGGCCAGTGCCGCTACCCGGGCTGCCGGCCCTACGCCGAGGCGATCGCGCGCGGCGAAGCCGGCACGGACCGCTGCCCGCCCGGCGGCGAGGCCACGGCGCGCGCGCTCGCCACGCTGCTCGGCCGCGAGCCGCGCCCGGTGGATCCCCTGTATGGCGAGACCCAGCCGCCGCGGATCGCCGTGATCGACGAGGCGCGCTGCATCGGTTGTGCGCTGTGCCTGCCCGCCTGCCCGGTGGATGCCATCGTCGGCGCACCGCGCTTCGTGCACACCGTGATCGAGTCGCAGTGCACCGGCTGCGAGCTGTGCCTGCCGCCCTGCCCGGTCGACTGCATCGCGCTGCAGCCGTCGCCCGCCGCGGCGTCCCTGCCGCAGGCATCGACGGTCTCCCTATGAGCGCGCGTGCGGTCCTGCGCGGCGGCCTGCGCCTCGAGAGCCACAAGACGCGTCCGCTCGAGCAGCCGGTGCAGCGGCTGGCGGCGCCGACCACGGCCGTGCTCGCGCTCGACCAGGGTTCGGGGGAAGAGGCCCGGGCCATCGTGCCCCCCGGAGCCTGCGTGCGGGTCGGCACCCCGGTCGCGGCCGGGCGCGGAGCCGCCGCCGATCTGCACTCGCCGGTATCCGGCACGGTCCGCGCCGTCGAGCCGCGGCCGACCGTCGGCGGCGCCGGCACGTGTGTCGTCATCGACAGCGACGGCCGCGCCGAGCGCGAACCCGCCTCCCGGCCACTCGCCTGGGCGACGCTCGACGGCGCGGCGCTCATCGAGCGCCTGGCCGCCGCCGGGCTCGCGGGACTCGGCGGAGCCGCGTTCCCGACCGCGGGCAAGCTCGCGCTGGCGCGTGCCGCCGGCGTGGAACTGCTGCTCCTGAACGGCGCGGAGTGCGAGCCCTGGATCTGCTGCGACGACGCGCTGATGCGCGAATGCGCAGCGGACATCGTGCTCGGCGCCCGTGTGATGCTTGCCGCCTGCGGTGCGGCGCGCGCCACCATCGCGCTCGAGGACGACAAGCCCGAAGCCCGGGCAGCGCTCGAGGCCGCAGTCGCCGAAGCCGGCGATGAGCGCCTCGAAGTCGTCCTGCTGCCGGCCGTGTTTCCGCTCGGCGCAGAAGGCCTGCTGGTCGCCGCGGTGACCGGTCGGGAAGTGCCGCAAGGCGCACTGCCGCCCGAGGTCGGCGTGGTGTGCCAGAACGTCGGCACGGCCGCCGGGGTCGCCCGCCTCGTGACCGCGGGACTGCCGGCGCTCACCCGCATCGTGACCGTCACCGGCAGCGGCGTGCGTCGCCCGATGAACCTCGAGGCATGGATCGGCACGCCGATCACCGAGCTCATCGCCGCCTGCGGCGGCTACGACGACAAGCAGCCTCCCGTGCGACTCGTCGCGGGCGGCAGCCTCACCGGGCGTGCGCTCGGGAGCGACGCCGTCCCCGTGACGAAGGGCCTCAACTGCGTGCTGGTCGCGGCGGCCTCCGACCTGCCCGCGCGCACAACGGAGATGCCGTGCATACGCTGCGGCGACTGCGCGGCCGTCTGCCCGGTGGGACTGCTGCCCCAGCAGCTGCACCGCGCCGTGCAGGCCGACGACGCGGCGGGGGTCGCACGCTTCGGCCTCGCCGACTGCATCGAGTGCGGCTGCTGCGACTACGTGTGCCCGAGCGCCATCCCGCTCACGGCGCGCTTCCGCGCGGGCCGTGAGCGGCAACGCCTGCACGAGGCGGAGCGCCGGCGCGCCGCCGAGGCGAAGGCGCGCTACGAGCGGCACCGCCGGCGCCTCGACGAACAGGCCGAGGCAGAACGCCGCGCGTTCGAGGAAGCGCGGCGGCGTGCGCGCGGCGACGGCGCGGGGGACCGCTGAACGATGGAGTTCCCGACCATGCCCTCGCCGCACGTGGTCGCCGGGTACACGGTGCCGCGGGTCATGTTCCAGGTGCTGCTGGCGCTCGTGCCGGTGCTGGCCGTACAGGTGTATCTGTTCGGGCCGGGCCCCTTAGGCCTCGTCGCGGTCGCCTGCGTGACGGCCCTTGCCTGCGAGGCGCTGGCGCTCGCGCTGCGCCGTCGCTCATCGCAGTCGGCGCTGCGCGACGGCAGCGTGCTGGTCACGGCGGTCCTGCTCGCGCTCGCGGTTCCACCGCTGTTGCCGTGGTGGCTGCTCGTGTTCGGCACGGCCGTTGCGGTGCTGATCGGCAAGCATGCCTACGGCGGCCTCGGGCAGAACCCGTTCAACCCGGCCATGGTCGGCTACGCGGTGCTGCTCGTGTCCTTCCCGCTCGAGATGACACGCTGGCCAGTGCCGGGTCCACCGTGGGATGCGCTCACCGGCGCCACGGCCCTCGACGCGATCGGAAACGGCCTGCGCCAGGGATACACAATGGAGGAAGTACGCGCCGGGGCCGGGTTCGGTCGAGTCGGCGCCGCGGGCGCCGAATGGGTGAACCTCGCGGCGCTGGCAGGCGGCGCCTGGCTGCTCGGGCGACGCATCATCCGCTGGCACATTCCGGTCGCGATGCTCGCGGGGCTGGCCGTGCCGGCCGCGCTCGCGCACGGGCTCGACCCCGGCGCATATCCCGGTGCCCTGTTCCACCTCGCTTCGGGTGCGGCCATGCTCGGCGCGTTCTTCATCGCCACCGACCCGGTCTCGGCCGCGACCAGCGACCGCGGGCGGCTGATCTACGGGGCCGGCATCGGGCTGCTCACCTGGATCATCCGCAGCTGGGGCGGTTATCCGGACGGCGTGGCCTTTGCCGTGCTGTTGATGAACCTCGCCGTCCCGCTGCTCGACCGCGGCACGGTTCCGAGGATCCATGGCCAGCCGAGGCGCTGAACCGGCTGCCCGGCGCGCGTTGCGCGCGGCCGCCGTGCTGGCGGCCGTCGCCGTCGCTGCCGTGGCCCTGGTGTCCGTCGTGCACGATCGCGCGCAGCCACGGATCGAGGCGAGCCGTCGCGCGCAACAGCTCGCCGGGCTGACCGCCGTGCTCGGCGAGCTCACCTACGACAACGACCCGCTCACCGACACGCTGCTGCTGCGCGACCCGGAACTCCTGGGCGCCGACCAGCCGCTGGTGGCCCATCGGGTGCGCCACGCCGGCGCGACGGTCGCCGTGCTGCTCAATGTGGTGGCGCCCGACGGCTACGCCGGCCCCATCCGACTGCTGGTGGCCGTGGACGGCGCGGGCCGCGTGCTCGGCGTGCGCGTGCTCGAGCATCGCGAGACACCGGGCCTCGGCGACGTCATCGAGGAGCGGCGCTCGGACTGGATCCACGGCTTCGACGGTCGCTCGCTCGGCGACCCGCCGGCAGGCCGCTGGGAGGTGAGCCGGGACGGCGGCGACTTCGACCAGTTCACCGGCGCCACGGTGACGCCGCGCGCCATCGTCCGCGCGGTACGCAAGGCCCTCACCTATGCCGAGCGCCACCGCGACGAGCTGTTCGCGGCGGCGCCGTCGCCTACGCCCTAGAATCCGCCCATGGACGCGCGCGCCCTCCTCCGCAACGGCCTCGTCGACCGCAATCCGGGATTCGTGCAGCTGCTCGGCCTGTGCCCGCTGCTCGCGATGAGCAACTCGGTGGCGAACGCGCTCGGACTCGGGCTCGCGACCCTCGCCGTGTTGCTCGCGAGCAATGCAGTGGCCTCGCTCGCCGGCCCGTTCCTGCCACGCGAGGTGCGGCTTGCGGTGTTCGTGCTGGTGATTGCAGCCGCGGTCACCGCCGTCGAGCTGTCCATGGCCGCGTGGTGGCCGGGCCTGCACGCCTCGCTAGGCATCTTCCTGCCGCTGATCGTCACCAACTGCCTGGTGCTCGCCCGGGCCGAATCGTTCGCCTCGCGCGAAACCCTGCCGCGCGCCCTGCTCGACGGCCTGGCGATGGGGCTCGGCTTCCTGCTGGCCCTGCTCGCGCTCGGTGCGAGCCGCGAGCTGCTCGGCCGTGGCAGCCTCGGCGCCGACCTGCACCTGCTGCTCGGCGCGCAATTCGAGGGGCGCGGCTGGCAGGCGTTCCCGGAATCGCGCGGCCTGCTGATCGCACTGCTGCCGCCCGGTGCCTTCGTGCTGCTCGGCCTGATGCTCGCGCTCGGCAACGCGCGTGCCGCGGCACCGGGGCGCGTGCCGGACCGGCCCAAACCCGAGCCCGCCCCTGTGCCGGGAGCGCCGACATGAACGCGTCGCAGCGGCAGGCGTTCTTCGAGCGGCTGCGCGCGCTCAATCCGCACCCGAAGACCGAGCTCGAGTACTCCACGCCGTTCGAGCTGCTGGTCGCGGTGATCCTCTCGGCGCAGGCGACCGACCGCAGCGTGAATCTCGCGACCCGTCGTCTTTTCCCGGCGGCGCGCACGCCGCAGGCCATGCTCGACCTCGGCGTCGAGGGCCTGTCACAGTACGTGCGCTCGATCGGCCTGTACCAGGGCAAGGCGCGCAACATCGTCGCCACCTGCCGGATCCTGATCGACCAGCACGGCGGGGAGGTCCCAGCCGACCGGGCGAGCCTCGAGGCACTGCCGGGCGTGGGCCGCAAGACCGCGAACGTGATCCTCAACACCGCCTTCGGCCAGCCGACCATGGCGGTGGACACGCACATCTTCCGTGTCGCCAATCGCACGGGCCTCGCGCCCGGCAAGACGGTGCGCGAGGTGGAGGAGCGGCTGTTTAAGCGCGTGCCGGCGGAGTTCCTGCAGGACGCCCACCACTGGCTGATCCTGCACGGGCGCTACGTCTGCAAGGCACGCCGTCCCGACTGCGCGGCCTGCCCGGTCGCCGACCTGTGCGGTTACCGGCACAAGACGCCGGCGCCGGACGGCGAGGCCAAGGCGCGGCGGCCCGCCCGGCCGCCACGCACGACGCCGGCTCGCAGGCGCTGATCTGAACTAGAGATACAAGGCGATGCCGTTCTTTCACGACCAGGACCGCAGCGGGCTGCGCCGCCACTACCTCGAGGCGTGGCGCAAGCGTCGCGAGGGCCGGCCGCTCGAACCGCTCGAGCACCAGCTGGCCACCGTCATCGAGCAGCATCCGGAGTACCACGCGCTGCTCGAGGATGCGCCGGCGGCACTCGGGCGCGACTACACGCCGGAGTCGGGCCAGTCGAACCCGTTCCTGCACCTCGGCCTGCACCTCGCGATCCGCGAGCAGGTCGCGACGGACCGGCCGGCAGGCATCGCCGCCATCCACCGCGAGCTGTGCCGGCGGCTGGGGGACGTGCACGAGGCGGAGCACCGCATGATCGAGCGGCTGGGCGAGGCGCTGTGGCTGAGCCAGCGCAGCGGCCGGCCGCCGGACGAGGCGGCCTACCTCGAGTCGCTGCGCAGGCTGGGCACCTGACCGTCACCAGCCCATGGCGCGGCCGAGCAGCGCCTCGAGCCGCGCATTGTGGGGCTCGAAGTACTGCCGCAGCCGCACCGCCGTGGCCTCGGCCATGGGCGGATAGCGGCGCGTGTTGCGCGGCTCGAGCCGCACCGATCCGGCCGGGTCCAGGCCGAGGAAGCCGAGCGTGGCGTTGAGCACCGCGAGCGGGTCGCGCACCAGGTCCTCGAACCGCAGGGCAAGCAGCCGCTCGCGCGGGTAGAGCGCGAGCCAGCGCTCGAGCTGCTCGGCGTAGCGGCCGCGGGCGAGGTAGGAAAAGTGCTGGTGCGCGGCACTGACCTCGAGCGAGCCGCTCGCGAGCTGCTCGTGGTCCGCCTCGATGCGCCCGGGCTCGGCGGCGACCGCATCCTCGAAGCCAAGCGTCTCGCGTCCCTTGTCGCGCTCGTGCCAGTAGTGCGAATAGGCGCGGCGCACCGGGTCGCGCAGCAGCACGACGAGCCGGGCGTCCGGCAGCAGCGCATGCAGGCGCGCGGGCACCGCCGGGTGGAACAGGTAGTAGGGACTGCTGTCGAGGTTGAGGCCGGGCTCGCCGGTGCGCCCGAAGTGAGCCCGGTACCAGCCCTCCCCGCGCGCGAGGTTCAGGTCGAAGTAATGCACTTCCTTGCGCAGCGGCGCGATGACCCCGGGATGCTGCACGAGGTAGTAGTGCAGCGAGCTGGTGCCGCTCTTCTGCGCGCCCAGGATCACGGCCTGCGGCAGCGAACGCGGCTCGGTCATGCGGCGTCGCAACTCGAGGCGGCGCACCGGCTCGAGCAGCCCGAGCAGGCGCAGCGTCCGCGTGACTCCGGGCCCCATGCCCCTAGGCTCGCTGCGCCGTACCCTTGCGCTTCGGCAGGTACAGGTCGGTCAGCGTGCCCTCGAAGGCCTCGGCCGTCATCGCCACGGTCTCCGACAGCGTCGGGTGCGGGTGGATCGTGAGCGCGAGATCGGCTGCGTCCGCGCCCATCTCGATGGCGAGCGCAACCTCCGCGATCAGGTCGCCCGCATTGCTGCCGACGATGCCGCCGCCGAGCACGCGGTGCGACTGCGGATCGAACAGCAGCTTGGTGAGCCCCTCGTCGCGGCCGAGCGCGAGCGAGCGTCCGCTCGCCGACCACGGGAACACGGCCTTCTCGCAGGCCACGCCCTGCGCCTTCGCCTCGGTCTCCGTGAGTCCGACCCAGGCGACTTCCGGATCGGTGTAGGCCACCGACGGGATCACCCGCGCGTCGAAGAAGCTCTTGAGCCCGGCGGCCGCCTCCGCAGCCACCTTGCCCTCGTGGGTCGCCTTGTGGGCGAGCATCGGCTGGCCCACCACGTCGCCGATGGCGAAGACGTGGGGCACGCTGGTGCGCATCTGCCGGTCGACGGCGATGAAGCCGCGCTCGTCCACGCCCACGCCGGCCGCCTCGGCGGCGATGCGACTTCCGTTCGGCCTGCGCCCGACGGCGACCAGCACCTTGCCGTAGATCTGCGGCTCGGGCGCGCGCTCGCCCTCGAAGCTCACGCGCAGGCCCTCCGCCGTCGCCTCGACGCCGGTCACGCGGGTACCGACCAGGATGCGCTCGTAGCGGCGCGCGATGCGCTTCTCGAGCGGCCGCACCAGGTCGCGATCGCAGCCCGGCATCAGCCCGGGGGTCAGCTCCGCCACGCTGACGCGCACGCCGAGCGCGTCGTACACCGTGGCCATCTCGAGGCCGATGATGCCGCCGCCGATGACGAGCAGGCTGTCGGGCAGGTCGAGCTCGAGCGCGCCGGTGGAGTCGATGACACGCGGGTCGTCCGGCAGCCCGGGCAGGCGCACCGGCTCGGAGCCCACGGCGATGACGCACTGCGCGAAGCTCACGCGGCGCGCGGCGCCGCCCGCGCCCACCTGCAGCTCATGGGCGGAGGCGAACTTCGCCTCGCCACGGATCACCGTCACCTTGCGCTGTCGCGCGAGCGCGTCGAGGCCGTTGGTGAGGCGCGCCACCACGGAGTCCTTCCATTCCCGCAGCTTGGTGGCGTCGATCTCGGGCTCGCCGAAACGGATGCCGTGCCCCGCCATGGCGCGCGCGTCCTCGATCACGCGTGCGGCGTGCAGGAGCGCCTTGGACGGGATGCAGCCGACGTTCAGGCACACGCCGCCGAGGGTCGGCCCGCGCTCGATGAGCGCCACGTTGAGCCCGAGGTCAGCAGCGCGGAATGCGGCGGTGTACCCGCCGGGGCCGGCGCCGAGCACGACGAGGTCGAAGTCGTATGCATGTCGGCCGCCGGCAATTTCGCGGCTCGCCTCGCCAGCGGGTCCGACCGACGGCAGCGCAGCCGCGGGACCCGGTGCGGAGGCCGCGGTCGCGGCCGGCCCGGCCGTCGGCCCGGCCATCGGGGGCATGGGCCGGATCGGCACTGTATCGACATAGGGCTCGCCGCCGTACGGCTCCGTCGCGCGCAACGAGGCGTGCGTGATGGTCTCCTCGCTGGCCGGCGGCGGCACGGCCGACGCGCGCTCTACGAGCGTCGCGATTGCGGTGCCGGCCGTGACCTTGTCCCCCGGCGCGAGCAGCACCCGCTCGATCACTCCGGCTCCTGCGGACGGCACGTCCATGGTGGCCTTGTCGCTCTCCAGCGTGACGAGCGGCGTCTCCGGAACCACGCGATCGCCCGGCTTCACCAGCACCTCGAGCACGGTCACGCCCGCGGCGCCGCCGAGATCCGGAATGCGCAGCACGGTCCCCGAATCGGCCGGCGCGCTCACTCGACCTCACTCCCGGTCACGGCCGCGGTCACGGGATCGCCCGCATGAGTCCCGGCACGTCGGCCAGCGCCGCGGCGAGGAAGCTCGTGAAGCGCACGGCGTCGGCGCCGTCGATGACCCGGTGGTCGTACGACAGCGATAGCGGCAGCATCAGCCGCGGCACGAAGGCGCCGTCCGTGAAGACGGGCCGCTGGCTCGCGCGGGACACGCCGAGGATCGCCACCTCGGGAGCGTTGATGATCGGCGTGAAGGCGGTACCGCCGAGGCCGCCGAGGCTCGAGACGGTGAAGCAGCCGCCCTGCATGTCGGCGGCTGCGAGCTTGCCGGCGCGCGCCTTCTCGCTCAGCGTCGCGAGCTCGCGCGCGAGCTCGTACACGTCCTTGCGGTCGGCGTCGCGCACGACCGGCACCACGAGCCCGCCGGGCGTGTCCGCCGCGAAGCCAAGGTGCACGTACTTCTTCATCACCAGTTCGCCCGCCTCCGCGTCCAGCGAGGCGCCGAAGTGCGGGAAGGCGGCGAGCGCCTGCGCGCAGGCGCGCATGACGAAGGCGAGCGGAGTGAGCTTGATGCCGCGTGCCGCGGACTCCTCCTTGAGGCCGGCCCGCGTCGCTTCCATGTCGGTGATGTCCGCCTCGTCGAACTGCGTGACGTGCGGCACGTTCACCCAGCTCGCGTGCAGGCGAGGGCCCGAGATCTTCTGGATGCGCGTGAGCGGGCGCCGCTCGATCGGGCCGAACGCCGCGAAGTCCACGGCCGGCACGCGCGGCAGCGAGCCGCCGGCGGGCCCGCCGGGCGCGGTGAGCATCCGCTTCACGTAGGCCTTGACGTCCTGCTCGGTGATGCGCCCTTTCGCACCACTGCCCTCGACCCGGGCGAGGTCCACGCCGAGCTCACGCGCGAAGCGGCGGATCGAGGGACTGGCGTGCGAGCGCGCGAATCCCGGCTCGTCCACCGGGGCGCCGCGCCGCTCGCCGCCCGCGACCACCGCCGCGGGAGGGGCCTGCGGCGCGCTTTGCACGGCCCGTGCGGTAGGCGCACCAGGCGACGCGCTCGATGGGCTTCCCGACGGCGCCTGCGGCGCGGGCGCGGGCGACGGTGCTTCGGCCGCGCCCTGCTCCCGGCCCGCCTCGGCGGCCGACCCGCTCGCTTCGGCCTCGATCAGTGCGATCAGGTCGCCCCGGGACACCTTTCCGCCGCGGCTCACCTTGAGTTCGCGGACGATGCCCGCGGCGGTGGACGGCACGTCCATCGTCGCCTTCTCCGTCTCGAGCGTGATGAGCGTCGCTTCCTTCGCGACGGCGTCGCCCGGCTGCACGGCGACCTCGATGATCTCGACGTCCTTGAAGTCGCCGATGTCCGGGACGCGAACTTCGATCAGGCTGGCCATGGCACCGCGCTCAGACCGTCACGGGGTTCGGCTTGTCGGGGTCGATGCCGAAGCGCTCGATGGCGCCGGCGACCGTCGCGACGTCGAGCATGCCCTCGTCGGCGAGCGTCTTGAGGGCGGCGAGCGCGATCCAGCGCCGGTCCACCTCGAAGAACCCGCGCAGCGCGGCGCGCGAGTCGCTGCGGCCGTAGCCGTCGGTGCCGAGCGCGTGGTAGCGGCCCGGGACCCACTGGCGAACCTGGTCGGGCACCGCGCGCATGTAATCGGTGGCGGCGACGAACGGGCCGTCGCGCCCCTCGAGGCACTGCCGCACGTACGGCGTGCGCGGCGGCTCGGACGGGTGCAGCAGGTTCCAGCGCTCGGCGTCGATCGCCTCGCGCCGCAGCTCGGAGAAGCTCGTCACGCTGAAGACGTCCGCCGGCACGCCGAACTCCTGCTCCAGCAGTTCCGCGGCGGCCAGCACTTCGCGCAGGATCGTGCCCGAGCCGAGCAGGTTCACGCGCACCTTGCCCCGCCCGCCCGTGCGCAGCAGGTACATCCCCTTGAGGATGCCCTCCGCCACGCCCTCGGGCATCGCCGGGTGCGCGTAGTTCTCGTTCATGCAGGTGACGTAGTAGAAGACGTTCTCCTGCTCGGCGTACATGCGGCGCAGCCCGTCCTGCACGATGACCGCGAGCTCGTACGCGTACGTCGGGTCGTAGGACACGCAGTTCGGCACCGTCGTGGCCACGAGCTGGCTGTGCCCGTCCTGGTGCTGCAGTCCCTCGCCGGCGAGCGTGGTGCGCCCGGCGGTGCCGCCGATCAGGAAGCCGCGCGACTGCATGTCGCCGCCGGCCCAGATGAAGTCGCCGACGCGCTGGAAGCCGAACATCGAATAGAAGATGTAGAACGGCACCATGGCGACGCCGTGGTTCGCGTACGCCGTGCCCGCCGCGATCCAGCTGCACAGCGCGCCGCCCTCGTTGATGCCCTCCTCGAGGATCTGGCCCTTCTTGTCCTCGCGGTAGTAGAGCAGCTGGTCGGAGTCCTGCGGCGTGTAGAGCTGTCCCATCGACGAGTAGATGCCGATCTGGCGGAACAGGCCCTCCATGCCGAACGTGCGCGCCTCGTCGGGCACGATCGGCACGATGTGCGCCCCGATGGCCTTGTCCTTCAGCAGGATCGAGAGGATGCGCACCAGGGCCATGGTGGTGGAGATCTCGCGCTCGCCCGTGGACTCGAGCAGTGGTGCAAACGCCTCGAGGCCCGGTGCCTCGAGCGTCGGAGATCGCTTTCGCCGCTGCGGCAGGAAGCCGCCGAGCGCACGACGCCGCTCGTGCAGGTAGCGGATTTCCTCGCTGTCCTCCGCCGGGCGGTAATACGGCACGCTCGCGATGTCCGCGTCGGACACCGGGATGTTGAAGCGGTCGCGGAACTCCTTGAGCGCCGCGTCGTCCAGCTTCTTCTGCTGGTGGGTGATGTTCAGGCCCTCGCCCGCACTGCCCATCCCGTAGCCCTTGACGGTCTTGGCGAGGATCACCGTCGGCTGCCCGCGGTGCTCGACGGCCGCCTGGTAGGCGTTGTAGACCTTGTGCGGGTCGTGTCCGCCGCGGTTCAGGCGCCAGATGTCGTCGTCCGACATGTTGGCGACCAGCTCCCTGAGCTCGGCGTACTTGCCGAAGAAATGCTCGCGGGTGTAGGCGCCGCCCTTGGCCTTGAAATTCTGGTACTCGCCGTCCACGCACTCCATCATGAGCCGGCGCAGCAGGCCCCGCTCGTCGCGCGCGAGGAGCGCGTCCCAGCGCGAGCCCCACACGAGCTTGATCACGTTCCAGCCGGCCCCGAGGAACGCCGCCTCGAGCTCCTGGATGATCTTGCCGTTGCCGCGCACCGGCCCGTCCAGCCGCTGCAGGTTGCAGTTGATCACGAAGATGAGGTTGTCGAGCTTCTCGCGCACGGGCATCGTGATCGCGCCGAGCGACTCGGGTTCGTCCATCTCGCCGTCGCCGAGGAAGCACCAGACGTGGCGGTCGCTCGGCGGCACGACGCCGCGATGCTCGAGGTAGCGCTGGAAGCGTGCCTGGTAGATGGCCATCATGGGCCCAAGGCCCATCGAGACGGTCGGGAACTGCCAGAAGTCCGGCATCAGCCATGGGTGCGGGTAGGAGGACAGGCCGGGCCCGCTCACCTCCTCGCGGAAGTGCCTCAGGTTCTCCTCCGTGAGACGCCCCTCGAGAAAGGCGCGGGCGTAGATGCCGGGCGAGGAATGTCCCTGGATGAACACCATGTCGCCCGGATGCTCCTCACCGGGCGCGTGCCAGAAGTGGTTGAAGCCGACCTCGTACAGCGTGGCCGCGGACGCATAGCTCGCGATGTGCCCGCCGTACTCCGTGCTCTGCCGGTTCGCCTGCACCACCATCGCCATGGCATTCCAGCGTATGTACGCCTTGATGCGCTTCTCGAGGGCGCGGTCACCGGGGTACTCGCGCTCCTGTGCGGTCGAGATCGTGTTGACGTAGGCCGTGTTGGGGCGGAACGGCAGGTAGGCGCCGGAGCGCCGCGTGTGATCGATGATCCGCTCGAGCAGGTAGTGCGCCCGCTCCGCGCCGTGCACGCGCAGCACCGAGTCGATCGACTCGAGCCACTCGCGCGTCTCGTCCGGATCGGCATCCTCTATCTTCGATGCTTCGAACATGTGCGATCCCGGCGTGACGTAATGAATTGAAGGGCACGCCCTGCTAGCATGCCGACGCGCAATGATCCGCGCTGCCCCCCGGGGGGTCAAGGCGAGCCCGCATGCAGATCCTTCCACCTGAAAGCAAGGTCGCCGTCCGCCGGCGCCGCGAGCGTGCGAGCGAGACCGGCGTCGCGCGCGCGGACGCCGCTGCGTTCGTCGTCTCGAGTCACGACCCCGCCGCCGCGCTCGCGACGCTGCCGCACGCGGAACTCTGGAAGTCGCTCCACTCGCGCGCGGACCGGCACTCGAAGGCGCCGCTGCTGGTATCGCGGCTGCCGAACGCGCGCCACACCCTCGCGGCCGTCGGCTTCCTGCCTGGCGGCGCGAGCGCCTTCGAGCGGCTCGAGCTCGCCGGGCGGATGATGCGCGAACTCGTCAAGCCGGGCGTCGCGACCCTGCAGTGCCACGCCGAGGGCTTCGACGCGGGCGATTCCGCCGCGGTGCTCGAAGCGCTCGCAAGCGCCGCGCTGGCCGCTGCGGCGCCGATGCCGCAGCGCAAGTCGAAGCCCGCTCCGCCCGCCGGGCTGCGTGCGATCGCCGTCCATGGCGGCAGGCAACCCGATCTCGACCTCGCCGTCGCCATCGCGAGGGGCAACCACCTCGCGCGCTGGCTCACGACCCTGCCCCCCAACGAGCTCGACTGCGTCGCCTACCGGCGCGCCCTGCAGCGGCTGGCAAGGCGCGAGGGCTGGTCGTTCCGCTTCTACGACGAGCGGGCGCTGGCGCGGCTCGGCGCCGGCGCCTTCCTCGCCGTGACGCGCGCCAACGCGCACCGCGGGGCCGGCATCGTGCGGCTCTCCTACCGCCCGGCCAGGTCACGCCGCGCGCGGCGCGTCGGGCTCATCGGCAAGGGCATCTGCTTCGACACCGGCGGCGTCAACCTGAAGTCGCACAAGGGCATGTACCTCATGCACGGCGACATGCAGGGCAGCGCCGTGGCCGTCGGCACGCTGCTCGCGCTCGCGCGCAGCGGCGCCCCGCTCGAGATCGACTGCTGGCTCGCGCTCACCGAGAACCAGATCGGCCCGCGCGCCTACCGTCCCCAGGAAGTCGTGCAGGCGATGAACGGGGTCACGATCCAGGTCGTGCACAGCGACGCCGAGGGCCGGATGGTGCTCGCCGACACGCTCGCCCTCGCCGCGCGCGCCAGGCCCGCGCTGCTGCTCGACTTCGCCACGCTCACGGGCGCCTGCGTCAATGCGCTCACCGACCGCTACAGCGGCGCGTTCACCAACCGGCCGCAGCTCGAGGCGCCGCTGCAGGCCGCCGGCCGCGCGAGCGGAGAGCGGGTCTGGTGCTTCCCGATGGACGAGGACTTCGACGCCGAGCTCGAGAGCACGATCGCCGACGTCATGCAGTGCAGCGTGGAATCGAAGGGCGATCACATCCTCGCGGCGCGGTTCCTAGGACGCTTCGTGCCCACTGACCTGCCGTGGGCCCACGTCGACCTGTCCGCGTCCGAGCGCAAGGGCGGCCTCGCCCACGTGCCCACCGAGTTCACGGGCTTCGGCGTGCGCTTCGCGACGCAGCTGCTCGGCGACGGCACCCTTCTCGACCGGCTGGAATCGGCCCCGGAGTCCCGCACGTGACCACGCTCCGCCTGCGTCGCCCCGACGATTGGCACCTGCACCTGCGCGACGGCGCCCAGCTCGCCGCGGTGCTGCCGTTCACCGCGGCCCGCTTCGCCCGCGCGCTCGTGATGCCGAACCTGAAGCCGCCGATGACGACCACCGCGGCGCTCGCCGGCTATCGTGCGCGGATCCTAGGCGCGCTGCCGGCCGGCATGAGCTTCGAGCCGCTGATGACGCTGTACCTCACCGACCGCACGCCCCCGGCGGAGATCGCGGCCGCTCGTGCGAGCGGCTTCGTGGTCGGCGCCAAGCTCTACCCGGCCGGCGCCACGACGCACTCCGACGCCGGCGTCACCTCGATCGACAACGTGTGGGCGACGCTCGAGGCGATGTCCGAGCACGGACTCGTGCTGCAGGTGCACGGCGAGGTGACCGACGCCGGCGTGGACGTGTTCGACCGCGAATGCGAGTTCATCGACCGCGTGCTCGCGCGGGTCGTCGAGCGCGTACCCGGGCTCAAGGTCGTCTTCGAGCACGTCACGACCGTGGCGGCCGTCGAGTTCGTGCGCTCGGCGCGCCCCGGCGTAGCGGCGACGATGACCCCCCAGCACCTGCTCATGAATCGCAACGCGATGTTCGACGGCGGCATCCGCCCGCATCACTACTGCCTGCCCGTCCTGAAGCGCGAGCGCGACCGCGAGGCGCTGGTGGCGGCCGCGACAGGCGACGACGCACGTTTTTTCCTCGGCACCGACAGCGCCCCGCACGCGCGCCACACGAAGGAGGCGGCCTGCGGCTGCGCCGGGATCTTCTCCGCGCATGCAGGCCTCGAGCTCTACGCCGAGGTCTTCGAGGCGGCGGGACGGCTCGACCGGCTCGAGGCCTTCGCGTCGGAGCGCGGCGCCGACTTCTACGGCCTGCCGCGCAACGAGGGTCACGTGACGCTCGAGCGGGATGCCTGGGACGTGCCGCGGAGCTATCCGTTCGGCGGCGAGGAGATCGTGCCGCTGCGGGCGGGCGGCACGGTCGGCTGGCGGCTGGTGGGCGAGTGAACGCGCCCTACGCCGCGCCGCGCATCGCCGACCGGTTCAGGGGCTTCCTGCCGGTGGCGGTGGACGTCGAGACGGGCGGCTTCCGCGCATCCTCCGACGCGCTGCTCGAACTCGCCGCCGTGATGATCGAGATGGGGCCGGGCGGCGAGTTGCGCCCGGGCGCAACGTTCCGCTACCACGTGCAGCCGTTCCACGGCTCGCGCATCGACCCGGCGTCGCTCGCGGTCAACGGCATCGACCCGCACCACCCGCTGCGTCCCGCCATGCCGGAAAAGGAAGCCCTGACCCAGCTGTTCCGCGAGGTGCGCAAGGCCGTGCGGGACACGGAATGCACGCGGGCGGTCCTCGTGGGCCACAACGCGTCGTTCGACCTCGGATTCCTCAATGCCGCGGTGGCCCGCACCGACATCAAGCGCAACCCGTTCCACCCGTTCTCGAGCTTCGACACCGCCACGCTCGGCGGCGTGGCGCTCGGCCAGACGGTGCTGTCGCGCGCCGTCGCCGCGGCCGGGCTCGCCTGGGACCCGGCGAGCGCGCATTCGGCCATCTACGATGCGGAGCGCACCGCCGCGCTGTTCTGCACGATCTGCAACCGGTTCCGCTTCATGTACGAGGAAGCGCTCGAGCGGGCGCCCGGACTCGAGCCGGACGACGAGCCGCAGCCGCAGGAGTACTGACGGACCCCGCCGCGGCAACCGGTGACGGCCGCGTCGGCAGCATCCCGGAGGAGCGGCGCGGCCTCAGGCCTTGGCGGTCGCGCCGGCCTCGGTGAGCAGCTGCTGCAGCTCGCCCTTCTGGTACATCTCGGTGAGGATGTCCGAGCCGCCCAGCAGCTCGCCGTTCACGTACAGCTGCGGGTACGTGGGCCAGTTGGAGTAGCGCTTCAGGGCCTCGCGCAGCTCCGGGTCCTCGAAGATGTTCACGTAGGCGAAGCTCGCCCCGCAGGCCTCCAGCGTACGGACCGCGGCCGCGGAGAAGCCGCACTGCGGGAAGTCCGGCGTGCCCTTCATGTAGAGCACCACGGGATTCGACTTGAGCTGGTCCTGGATGCGCTGATTGATGTCCACGTTGCTATCCCTCGGCCACGCCTGCCGCGGCCACTGAATCGCGCCGATCGGCGGCGCGCACCTGTTCGATCCGTGCGATCACGGCCCATTGCTCGACGGGGCTCATCCTGCCCCAGCGGGCGATCTCGCCCACCGTGCGGCGGCATCCCTTGCAGCAGTTGCGCTCATCGAGCACGCAGACGTTGATGCAGGGAGAAGCTGGAGCCGATCGCGTCATTCGCCGCCTTGACCTTGCCCCGCCGGG
>Ga0105090_10000785_pt1 | contig 16312 bp, 19 predicted proteins | sample PPLLak3March2015_FD_79110 | JGI IMG/M metagenome (GOLD analysis project Ga0105090, IMG submission 79110) | Freshwater sediment microbial communities from Prairie Pothole Lake near Jamestown, North Dakota, USA - PPLs Lake P7 Core (1) Depth... | ecosystem: Environmental > Aquatic > Freshwater >... | reverse complement strand
GAGCGCTCTGAGGTGGTGAAGCTGCCCTTGGCGGGGCTGACTGCTGCGGCGGTGATGCCTTCGCGGGTGGCGGCGCAGTGGGTTGTTGCGGAGCGGCCCGCGGCTCGGCCGCGCGTTGCGGTGGAGGAGGGGGCGCTGCGGGTTGCCCGCGCTGGTCCGCGTTACCACGCGCCTCCGACCTCGTGCGTTGCTCCGCCGGTTGCCCGGCCGGCGGCCGCGGAGCGGCTTGTGGTGCTGCGACGGGTGGCGGCACATCCTTGGGTTCGGCCGCGCGTTGCGGTGCAGGAGCGGGCGCTGCCGGCTGTACACGTTGTTCTGCGGGGCCACGTTGTTCGGCCCTTCCGCGTTGTTCTGCCGGTTGCGCCGTCGGTGGCCGCTGCGTGGCTTGTGGAGGTACGGGTGGCGACGCTGCAGGCCTTCCGCGTTGCTCAGCCTGTGGCGCGGTCGGTGTCTGCGGAGCGGGAGTTGGTGCGGCCACTGCAGGCGGTACGGACCTTGGCTCGACCGCGCGTTGCGCCGGCGGAGTGGGCGCTACCGGTGTTCCGCGTTGTTCCGCGGTGCCACGTTGCTCGGCCCTTCCGCGTTGCTCCGTCGGTTGTGCCGTCGGTGGCTGCGGAGCGGATGGCGGTACTGCTACGGGTTGCCCGCGCTGTTCCGCAGGTCCACGTGTCTCGGGCTTGCCGCGTCCGTCGTCCAGCTTCGCAGCGGACGCCGCCGGGGGCGGTTGCATGGTCGGCCGTGCCTTCTGGGTCGGCTCGACGACTCTGACCACCGGTGCCTGCGCAGGCGCAGCCGCGGGTTTCAATTGCCGGCGCGTGGCTTCATCGAGAGGCGTGCCGGGCTTGGCTTGCAGCTGCTGCTGTTGCGCGCTGAAGCCAGGAAGGGCTGCCGGCGGTGCAGTGCGGGCAACGACGGGTCGCTCGAGTGCGCGCGACGGCGGCGTGCCGCTCGCGCTGGGGGCGCCTCCACGCACGCTCCTCTCAGTCGGGGCGATCGACGGCATGGCTGCGACGGGGGCACTGGCGATGGCCTCCTGTCTCACCCGGACCGCTGCCCTGGAGACCGGCTGCGACTGCGCGAACACGGTCGTCGGCACGGCGACCACGGCTCCCGGCACGCGCTGGTTTGCGTAGACGACATTGCTCACGTTCGTGTTGTTGTAGTAGTTGTTGATGACCGTGGTATTGATGACCGTGTTGCTGCGGTTGACATTCTCGAAGTAGCCGCGGCTCACCGCGTAGGACGGTCGAAACACCTCGCGCGGGCCGAGCGGGAACCACCCGATGCCCCCGCCGCCGCCGGAAAGCGAGAACTGGAAGTTGTCCCCGCCCACGAACACGACCAAAGCCGGCGCGTAGTAGGCCCGGGTCCGCACGGGACCGGGCACCCAGCCCCACGTTCCGCGCAGATTCGTCCAGCGGCCGTAGTGGGACACGGCGAAGCCCCAGGGCGCGTCGTCCACCCACGTCCAGCCCCACGGATCGATCCAGGCCCAATGCCCATCGCGGTACGGCGCCCAGTCCGCCCCCACGCGATTCGGGAACCAGACGTTGCCGTAGGTCGCATCGACGCGCCACGTGCCGTTCGCATCGAGGTCCTGATAGCCGACCACGTCCTGCGATACGTACCGAGCGGAGACCGAGTTGTCGTAGCTGCGGTCGCGATCGCCCGACCAGCGATCGAATTCGTCGAGCCGGGACGCGTCGACATATTGGTACTCGCGCAGGCCGGTTCCCGTGAAGCGATACGGTTGCCGCGAATCGATCATGTAGGACGCGCCTTCGCCGTACACCTCGCCACGGCCGTTGCGCACGACAATCGTCGTCGCCGTGCCATCGGGATCGACTTCGATGCGGTAGGCGCCGGCTTGCCGGATGGTGAAGGCCAGATTCGGCGTCGCGACCTCGACCAGCTGGTCGGGCTCGAGTCGACGTACTCGCACCTGCAGGACGCCCTGCGCCAGTTGCAGTTGCGTGATCCGGTCGTCGAGATTGAGGATGGACACACTGGTGCCGGCGTCCATGCGGATCATCGCTCCGCCAACCTGGATTTCGGCCCGCGACCTGGCATCCGCCCAGAGGCGGTCCCCTGTGGTCAGCGGCCGGTTCACCGAGGCCTGAACCCAATCGCTTTCGCCGGCGGGAGAAAAGCTCACCGATCCAGTCATGTAGCCAAGCCGCGCTACGCGCGATGGCGGGTCGGCGATCGCCGCTGTGCCGAAACCCAGGATCGCGATACCGGTCACGAAGGCGAAAGCGCGAAGGATGCGAAAGGGCATCTGCATGGAGGTTCCTTGCGAGTGGACGACTGCAGCCTACCGATGGCGGCAATCACTGTCGGTTCGTTAGCGCACAGAGACCGCGCGGGTTGCCTTCGTCGGCACGGCAGTTCATCGGTGCGATGACGCATCCGCGCAACCGGGCGCGATCGGGCACCACCGGCGAGCATGCCGTCAGCGCGTGACCCAACGCCCCGGCACTCCGTGGCCGCTCGTGCGCAGGAACCAGTCCCAGCTCACCGACGCCGTTGAACTGCGCTTCCAGACGACACGATCAGCGGCATGTCGCTGCGCCGTGGCGCGGCTTCGTCAACGCATCGTGCAAGATGGGAGCGACACAGGTCGACTTCCACCGGAGGTCACAACTTGTTACACCGCGGTTCCGAACAGCGCACCGACCATGGCGGTCAGCCCCATGGCAAGCGCGCCCCAGAACGTGACCCGCATGGCCCCCGTCGTCACCTTCGCGCCGCCCACCCGCGCCGCCACTCCGCCCAGCACCGCGAGAAACACCAGGGAAGCACCGGCGACGACCGGAATCAGGCGCGATTCGGACACCATGGCAACGGCCAGCAAGGGCAGGGCAGCGCCCACGGCGAAGCTGGCCGCCGATGTGAACGCAGCCTGGATCGGGCGAGCGCTGAACGTTGCGGAGATGCCGAGTTCGTCGCGAGCGTGTGCGCCGAGGGCATCGTGGGCCATGAGCTGCTCGGCCACTTGTCGCGCAAGTGCGGGATCGACACCGCGGCCCACGTAGATCGCCGTCAGCTCGCGTTGCTCGGCGGGTTCGTCTGCCGCGAGTTCCGCGCGCTCGAGGTCGAGCGCAGCCTGCTCGGAGTCGGCCTGCGAGCGGACCGACACGTACTCCCCCGCCGCCATCGACATGGCTCCCGCGACGAGGCCGGCGACGCCGGCGACCATCACGCTGCTGTGACTCCCGCTCGCGGCAGCGACGCCGAGCACCAGGCTTGCTGTCGACACGATGCCGTCATTGGCACCGAGCACGGCCGCGCGCAGCCATGCGATGCGGTCCGTACGATGCCATTCACGGTGGCGTGGTGTCATGGGCGGGCATCCTTGCGAGGCAGCGTCATGCCAGTACAGTATTGGCAGGAGGCTCGCCCACGGTTTGGCGCATTCCGCGCGTGCCCGCTTTGTCGGCGTCGTGTTCGCTGCGGAGCAACCGGCCGTGCTCCTGGTTGAGGACTTCATAGCATTCGCACGCGGCAGCTTCAAGGCCGGCACGATCGAGCACGGTGACGTGTCCGCGGGCGCAACGGATGAGGCCGGCCCGCTGCAGCCGTCCGGCCGCCTCCGTGACGCCTTCGCGGCGCACGCCCAGCATGGCGGCGATGCGTTCCTGCGTGATGGTCAGCTCGTCCGAAGGCAACCGGTCCAGACACGAGAGGAGCCAGCGGCACAGCTGCTGCTCCAGCGAGTGAAACCTGTTGCACACCGCGATCAGGGCGGTTTGCGCAATCAGGGATCTCGTGTAGCGCAGCAGCAGATGCGGGAGCGGTCCGTCGTGCTCGAATTCGATGCGCAGCCGGTCGGCCCCCAGCCTGTAGCCGCAACCGGCACTTAGCACCACCGCCTGGGTGGGCAAGCTCTGGCCACCCAGGAACGACGCCACGCCGATCACCCCCTCGCGGCCCGTGACCGCGAACGCTGCCGACGCCCCGTCCTTGGTCACGTAGAACCGCGACACGACGCCCGCGGTGAGGAAGTAGAGGTGCCTCTCGCGGGCGCCAGCGCAATACACTGTCCAGCCTGCGGGGAGCGGAACGGGCTCCAGAGCGGGAAGCAGGCGCTCGTACGCGTGCGCGGGCAGCGATGCGAGTAGATGGTTCTGCCTGGGCGAGTGCGGTGAGGATTCGTCACGCCTCCCGTCCCGGAACGTGCGGCACGTCCCCGAGTGCTGCCCCGTGAGGTGCAATCCTGACACGCGCGGCCTTTCAGCGATGTGAAAACGCCACAGCGGTCAACCCGCTAACTGAAGGTACGTCGCTGCGTCGCCGCGCCCAATGATCTGGAGCAACGATAGGTTCGATAGCGAACGGAACGACAGGGCGAGCCGCGGATTCTCGTGGCGACCGAGGGCGCTGGGCAGCGGCACGATGCCGTCACCCACGCCCCGCGCTTTCGAGTGGCAGGGGAAGGCCGCGCCGACGCAGGTGCATGGGGATGGCCAACGAGTTGTTCGAGGCCGCCAGGTAGTCGCCGAGGACGCCGTTGAGGGCGGCGAGCAGCGCCTCGCGCCCAGGCCAGGTACTACGCTCGCCCAGGAAAGGCGCACGTCGTGCCAGCAGCGCGTCGAGTCCCTTTCCGACGAACCCGATCACGCCGTTGATCCCCCGGTAGACCAAACGCGTGATGCCTGTTGTCCGGCCTCGCCTGGGCTTGCCGAGCATCCTTGGGACACTGGCGACGTTGAAGTGCATCGCCTCGACGACTTCGACCATGCCGGCGATGCCGGCGATGGTGAGGCGGTTCATTCCGCGAAGGTCTGACGTGTGTATCCGGACCTTTCCGACCATGGTCTTGCCCATGCCGAGGACGTAACAGTTCTCAGCCTACGCCAGACCTCACGCTGACTCCCAGCTGTATCGCAGGCCGGGCGCGCGACCACTTGGCGGGTATCTGTGCGATGGCGAACAGACGCGGCCCGCAGGCCGTCATAGGTTCCGGTCGTGCCTGGAGAAATGCTGGTGTCGATTTTTCCGTACGGCGTGGCAGCCGTTTCCCGGCATCGTTGACAAGGGGCGCGTCATGGTCGTGAACAAGGATCAATTGAAGGGCCGCGTGAAGGAAGCGAAAGGCAAGATCAAGGAAGTCGCCGGCAAGCTGGTCGGCAACGAATCCCTCGAAGCGGAGGGCAAGGTCCAGAAGACGCTCGGCAAGGCACAGGCCAAGTTCGGTGACGTCAAGCAGGACGTGAAGGACGCGACGAAGCAGGCCTGAACCGGCGCTGTGGGGCGGCGGACTTGCACCGCCGCCGGCAAGGAGATGCCGCCGGCCCGTCCCGCGGCGTCATGCGCAATGTGCGCAAATCGCCGCTGGCCGCAAGTTCAGCGCCGGCCGGGAGGTCCGAACGGCGCCGCGCGCCGGCCCCATTCGGAGTGAATGCAGGTCCCTCGGGTCCTACGAGTCCCGGTCACCGTGGCGCACGACCAGGGCGCCGAGCACGAACCCGACGGCTGCGCTTGCGGCGAGAACCTCCCAGCGATGCGCACGAACGTAGGTGTCGGTCGCGCGTCCGAGCGCCCGCGTACGCGTCAGCGTGGAGTCCTGCATGTCGCCAACGTAGGCCAGGGCCGCCGCCAGCGAGTCATCCGCTCTGGCACGAGCCCGTGCGAACTGGTGTCCCGTTTGACTGGAAGTGGCCGCCACCAGTGCCTTGGCATCCTGCGCCAGCACCCTGAGCGCGGAAGTCAGCCCCTCCGTCTTGCCCGGATCGACGGCTGCCGCGGTTACCGCTTCGTTCGCATTCATTCATCCACCTCGATTTTGCGTGTTGCGTTGCTGCGTCAATGCCGCGATGTCACAGCGTTCGTCGACCGCCGAAGAGATTGACCAGGGCCATGACGACGGCCACCACCAGAAGGACGTGAATGAACCCGCCCAACGTGTAGGACGTGACGAGCCCGAGGGCCCACAGCACCAGCAGGATCAGCGCGATCGTATAGAGCATGGATTCCACCTCGTCGTTGCGGGCTTGCGCAGCTTCCAGCAGCTTCCATCCTGGCCGCGAGCGGCAAGTGATGCGGTGCCCAAGCCCAACTGCCGTGTTACTTCTTGGCGTCCTTGGCCGCATCCTGGATGCTCTGACCGGCCTTCTCGAGTTGCTGGCCGGCGCTCTCCACCGTCTTGTCAACCGCCTTGCCGGCACGTTCCGCCGGACCTTCCTGCTTCTCGCAGGCATACAGTCCCGCGGTCAGCAAGCTGACGGCCACGCCTGTGGCCAAGAACCTGGCGATGCGCTTCATAGACTTCTCCTTGATGGCGTCGTCGATTCGTTCGCATGTCCACGGACATACGCGATGCAACGCCATGATCATGCCTCGTTACCGCACATCGGCGGGCCTATTTGAGGCGCATGTCGTTCTTGACCGACGTGACACCACCGACCTTGCGCGCCACGGCAACGGCCTTGTTGACGTCTTCGCGGGAGTTCACGAATCCGCTCAGCTGCACCACGCCCTTGAACGTCTCGACGTTGATCTCGGCCGAGCTCAGCGTCGGTTCATTGAAGATGGCCGCCTTGACCTTGCCGGTGATGACGGTGTCGTCCACGTATTCGCCGGTGCCTTCCGACTTCGGCGTCGACGCGCATCCGAGTGTCATTGCCACGAAAACGATTCCAGCGAATGTCGCCAGCTTGCGAGTGAAGTTGGTCATGTTCATTCCTCGGGTAAAGGTGCGTGCGTTCCGAGCGGCGGTTACAGCCGCCCCATCAGGAACAGGATGACGAGGATCACGAGGACGACGCCCGCGATTCCACTGGGACCGTAGCCCCAGCTGCGTGCGTGCGGCCACACCGGCAGGACGCCGATCAGCATCAGGATGACGACGATCAACAGGATGGTGCCAAGGCTCATGGTTTGCTCCTCTGGTGGCCGCTGCCTTTGCGCGCCGACTCGCCTTGCTGCCTTGCGGCGGGTAGCGACGCTTTGCCAGGCGACGGATCTGCAATCAGCCTATGGGCGATCCGGGACTTCGTCTGTTCGCCAGCGCACAAACAGTGGTCTTGCGCAGCGTTCCTGTTCGTGCGCGAGCTTCGAGGGGCCGCGGCGTCGCGTTCAGTGAAACGTCGCGTCATCAGTCGGTCCCTCCTGCAGGAGCGCGGGCAAACGCACGGGCCGCGCCTTGACGCCCTTGTTCGCAGCGCCGGCCGGTCGTGCCGTGGCCGCGGCGGCTTGCACATTCGCCACCACGCGAACGAGAAAACCGTGGACCAGGCGGGGGTGCGCGATCAAGGTGACACGAAGGGCGCGCGACCGGGCGGCAGGCGAGGACGACCGCGACCTGGACGGCTCGGCGGGGGACTTCTTCCTGGCCATGGGCAGCGCTCCGAGGGGCCGTCTGGATCCCCTCGATGCGAACAGGGGGGCCAGCGATGGGGATGGAACTGCGTGGATGCGCTGGTCGCAACTCGCGATTCCGGTGGAACGCAGGGCCGCGGGAGCACCGCCGGGAGAGATTGGTGTGTCGGCGGACCGCCGTCTGCGCGGTACCGCACATAGCGTCGAGGGTTGGGGTAGACTGTGAGGATGGCAGCCGGCAAAGTGCTCGGTGTCAAAAGGACGCCCTCGGTGGCCCCCCGAAGCACGACGGGGGTCGGCGTTCCCGAGCGCCCAAACCCCCATCAGAATCACCTGCTCGACGCGCTGCCGGCGAGCGACTATGAGCGGCTCGCCCCGCATCTGGAGCTGATTCCGCTGCGGCTCGGCGACGTCCTCTACGAGTCCGGGGCGCGGTTGCGCCACGTCTACTTCCCCACGACGTCGATCCTTTCGTTGCTGTACGTCATGGAGGACGGCGCGTCCGCCGAGATTGCCGTCGTGGGCAACGAAGGGATTCTCGGCATCTCGCTGTTCATGGGCGGCGAGACCACGCCCAGCCGCGCGGTCGTGCAGAGCGCCGGCCACGGCTACCGGCTGAAGGCGCAGCTCCTGAAGGACGAGTTCGGCCGCTTCGGCCCGTTCATGCACCTGCTGCTGCGTTACACACAGGCGCTGATCACCCAGATGGCGCAGACGGCGGTATGCAATCGCCACCACTCGGTCGACCAGCAGCTGTGCCGCTGGCTGCTGCTGAGCCTGGATCGCCTGTCGTCGAGCGAACTGTCGATGACGCAGGAGCTGATCGCCAACATGCTGGGCGTGCGCCGCGAAGGGGTCACCGAGGCTGCGGGGAAACTGCAGGACGCCGGGTTGATCCACTATAGCCGTGGCAAGATCACCGTGATCGACCGGCCGGCCCTCGAGGCGCGCGCGTGCGAGTGCTACCAGGTGGTCAGGGTGGAGTTCGACCGGCTTCTTCCCTACGTCGTCAAGTAGCGCAGGGCACGGTCGCGGCCGTCGACGCGCGATCGCCTCGCCTCTTCTACGCCTTTGTGCGCTGCCGCGCAGACAGGGCATGGCGTTCGTTCTACGCTGCGCGCAATTGGATCGACGAAACCGCGGCTTCCGTCACCGGGCATCGCTTGCCCGGAGAGTCGCCCAGTCGTCGGCGGACAGGTCTTACCGACTTCAAGGAGGCCCATGCAGCCCTCGGCCCGACGTGTCCTGGCGCGCAATCACCTGCTCGAGGCGCTGCCCAGCCGCGACCGCCGGTGCATGATCGACGGGTGCGAACCCGTCCAGCTCGCTTTTGGCGACGTCGTCTACGTGCCGGGGGAGCCGATCGAGCACGTCCACTTCCCCACGGCGAGCTTCATCTCGCTGATCATGCCGATCGACGATGACGCTTGCATCGAGGTCGGCATGGTGGGTTGCGAAGGCATGTTCGGCATTCCGCTCGCGCTGGGGGTCGACGTGTCGCCGGTGCGCGCGGTAGTCCAGGGCGCGGGACCCGCGTTGCGCATGGAAGCGACGCGCTTCTGCAGCGAACTCGCGCGCAGTCCGCCGCTGCGACGCGAGATGGGCCGCTACGTCGTCGTCCACCTGAACCAGCTCGCGCAGGCGGCGGCCTGCACGCGCTTTCACGTCGTCGAGGCGCGCCTGGCCCGTTGGCTGCTGATGACGCAGGATCGCGCGCAGGGTGACACGTTCCACGTCACGCACGAATGCCTCGCTTTCATGCTGGGGGTGCGCAGGGTCGGCGTCACCAAGGCCGCGAGTGCGCTGCAGAGGCGGGGCCTGATCGGCTACAGCCGCGGCGACGTCACCGTGCTCGACCGGCGCGGACTCCAGGCGGCTTCCTGCAGCTGCTACGAGGCGGATCGCGACGCGTACGATCGCATGCTTGGCCAGGCGGCGGCGCGCTGACTTCCTCCCTGGACGAGCACCCGGGCCTTGCGCGGAGGTCACGCGCTCGACGGGCGCCGCAGGTCCTCTGCAACGTGCGGTACCGCACAGACCGCGCCGGGAAGTGCGCCCACCGTCGTCGCAGCGACCGGGAGCGATCGCATCCGGCCCGCTGACCAGTCCGGCCACGCGTCCTGCGCAAGGCACCCGTCGCAACTCCGCAGTCACAGCAAAGGTAGACACCATGAAAATTCCTGTCGAGACGAAACCGGCCCTCTGGGGCATCGCAGGCGGGGCTGCGGCGATGGCCTTCGTCGGATTCACCTGGGGTGGATGGGTCACGGGTAGCAAGGCCGAGATGCAGTCGAAGCAGCGGGAGGATGCCGCCGTCGTCGCCACGCTGGCACCGCTTTGCGTCGCGCGCTTCCAGGCCTCGACCGATGTCGCCGGCAATCTGACCGCCCTCAAGAAGGCTGATACCTGGTCGCAAGGCGATTTCGTCGAGAAGGGCGGCTGGGCAACGCCGCCGGGCTCGCCTGCCAACGGACAGGTCAGCCAGATCGCGCGCGCGTGCGCGGCGCTGCTCGTCGCCTAGCAGTACGACGGGGCGGAAGGGCGCAGCATCGCCGGTAGCGAGCGCGGCGCTGCCCGGCTGTGATTCCCGCGGCGCTACGCGTCGCGGGACTTGTCGGGATGCGCGGGCGTGGACGATGCACTAAACTGCGTCCTCCGTCTGCCGCATTCCGCAGTGTTCGCCGACCTGCCGTTCCTCTCGCTCGCCGAACTCGCCCGCCGCCTCGGCACCGGGGCGACGACGTCGGTCGCCATCACGCAGGCCTGCCTCGCCAACATCGACGCGCAGGACGCCAACCTGCATGCGTTCGTCGAGGTCTGGCGCGACGATGCGCTGCGCCTCGCCCGGGCGGCGGATCTCGAGCGCGAGGCGGGGTTCGTCCGCGGCCGCCTGCATGGCCTGCCCATCGCCCTCAAGGACCTGTTCCACGTGGCTGGCCGGCAGACGACGGCGGGCTCGCGCAGCCGGCTTGGACGCATCTCGACCGGTACCGCGCGGTGCGTGCAGCGCCTGCTCGACGCGGGGATGGTCCCGCTGGGCAAGACGCACATGGTCGAGCTGGCCTACGGCACGTGGGGCACCAACGCTCCGCTGGGCGCGCCGTGGAACCCCTGGGACCTGCGCGTGCATCGGGTCGCCGGCGGATCGTCCAGCGGCTCGGCGGTGGCCGTGGCCGCGGGCATGGCGCCTGCAGCGCTGGGTACGGACACCGGCGGGTCGGTGCGCATTCCGGCGTCGCTGTGCGGTCTGGTCGGGTTGAAGCCGACCTACGGTCGCGTACCGCTGGAGGGTGTCGTGCCGCTGTCGCGATCGCTCGACTCCGTGGGGCCGCTCGCCCGGAGCGTCGAGGACGCGATGCTCCTCGTTGCGGTCATGGCCGGCGAGCCCGAGCCGGCGCCGCTGCCCGCGACCTCGCTCGCCGGGATGCGGATCACCGTGCTCGCCGGCACGCAGTTCCCCGACTTCATCGAGCCTGGCGTCGTCGCGGTGTTCGCCGAGGCCATCGCGCGGTTGCGCGAGCTCGGGGCGCGGGTCACGCAAGAGGCCATCCCGTTCGACTTCGCGGAGCTGGGGACGAGGAACGGGCGACTGATCGGCATCGAGGGTTACGCGGCGCATCGCGAGCTGGTGGACGACGATCGCGCGGACATGGACCCGGGCGTGCGCATGCGCATGCGCCTTGGGAGCACAGCCAGCGCCGCCGAGTACCTCGATGCGCTCGAAGCGCGCGCGTCCGCGATGGCCAGGTTCACGCTCTGGATGCAGGGCCGTGACGCGCTCGTCACACCGATGCTGCCCATCACCGCCTGGCCGGTGGACGCGGTGGACGAGGCGACCTATCCGCTGGCGACCTGGTCGCGGGCGGTCAACTACCTCGGCGCATGCGCGCTCTCGGTTCCGGCGTCGCTGTCCACCGACGGCTTGCCCATCGGCATCCAGTTCGTGGGATGCGCCGGCGCCGAGTCGGCGCTGTGTCGCCTCGCCATCGCGGCGATGCCCGGTGAGGGGAGTTGGCTGCTCGGCGCGGCGCGGCGCCCGCCCGTTCCCTGACGGCCCGTGGCGGCGCTCTGGTATCGTCGCGCCGTCCGCCTCCGCGGCGATATCCGATGAAGACTGCCAACGTGACCGCCACGCCGGGCGATCCGCTCGCTGCATTCCGCCGCCTCTGTGTGCGTCGCGGCATCGCGCTCGGCGGCCTCGCCTCGGGACGGCAGGAGGACTTCCGCACGGTGCTCGCCGCGGCGGCGGTCGCACTCGCCGAGGGCGACGTGTACGACGAACCCGCGGTCAACGAGCGGCTGAAGTCGTGGATCGCAGGTCCCGGCGCGATGCTCGACGTCGACCACGTCGAGCTGCGCCGCTGGCTGGTCGACACGAGGCTCGTCGAGCGCGATGGATTCGGGCGCCGCTACGCTCGCAGCGTGCCGCCGCCGGCCGACTTCGCGCCGGCGCTGCAGGGACTCGCCGGCTGCGACCTCGCGCTGTTCGCGGCAGAAGCGCGCGAGGCCGAGCAACGGACGCGCGAGGCACGACGCAGCGCGTGGCAGGCGCAGCGTGCGCCGCAGCCGACCGGCGACGACGGGCGCTGGATGGACGAGGCGATCGCGCTCGCGCGTGCGGCGGGGTCGCGCGGCGAAGTGCCTGTCGGCGCCGTCGTCGTGCGCGAAGGGGCGATCGTCGGACGCGGCGGCAACGCGCCCATCGCCGCCAACGACCCCACCGCGCACGCCGAGATCGCCGCGCTGCGCGAAGCGGCGACGAAGCTCGCCAACTACCGCCTCGCCGGCTGCTCGCTGTACGTCACGCTCGAGCCCTGCGCGATGTGCGCCGGCGCGATGCTGCACGCGCGCATCGCGCGTGTCGTGTACGGCGCCGCCGACCCGAAGACCGGCGCGGCGGGCTCGGTGATCGACCTCTTCGCCGACGCGCGGCTCAACCACCACGCCGTGCTGCTCGGCGGCGTGCGCGAGCGCGAGTGCGCGTCGTTGCTGTCCGACTTCTTCGCCGCGAGGCGGGCGTGAAGCGGGCGATCGACTTCGGCTTCTTCGCGCCGTCGGGAGTGGTCGTCGACGAGGCGGCCGTCGACCGCGCGGCGCGGCGCCTCCTCGCACTCGGCCATCGCGTCGTCGAGGACGAAGGCAGCCGCGCGCGCCACCAGCGCTTCGCCGGCGACGACGACGCGCGGCTCGCGGCGATCCGGCGCATGGCTGCCCGCGACGACGTCGACGTCGCGGTGGCGATCCGCGGCGGCTACGGGCTGACGCGGCTGCTGCCGCGGCTCGACTTCGACTCGCTCGCCCGCTGGCCGCGCCGCTGGATGGGCCACAGCGACTTCGGCGTATTCCAGCTCGCGGCGCTGGCGTCCGCCGGGCTGGTGACCTACGCCGGCCCGATGGCGGCCTACGACTTCGGCGCCGAGGAAGCTTCGCCGTACACGCTCGAGCACTGCTTCGCGATGCTGCGCAGCCGCGAGCACGCGGTGGACATCGCGCTCGACGGTCCCGCATCGGCCCCGCTCGAGGGCACGCTGTGGGGCGGCAACCTGACGCTCGTCGCGCACCTCGTGGGAACGCACTACCTGCCGGCGATCGCCGGCGGCCTCCTGTTCCTCGAGGACGTCGCCGAGCACCCGTACCGCGTCGAGCGGCTGCTGTATCAGCTGCACTGCGCCGGCATCCTCGCGCGGCAGAAGGCCGTGCTGCTCGGCGCGTTCACCGAGTACAAGCTGTTCCCGCACGACGACGGCTACGATTTCGCGGCGGTCGTGGCGCACGCGCGCGAGCGCTTCGGCGTGCCGATCTACACCGGCCTGCCGTTCGGCCACGTCCGCGACAAGCTCACGCTCCCCGTGGGCGGCCGCGCGACGCTGATTCCCGGCGCCTCGTCCTCGCGCCTGATCCTGCGTGACCACGCCTGAGTTCACGGTGCGCTCCGCCGACTGGTCGTGCGACCAGCCGAAGCTGAAGGAGATCCGCTTCGACGTCTTCTGTGTCGAGCAGCGCGTCCCCGAGGCCCTCGAGTGGGACGGCATCGACGGGGATTGCCTGCACGCGATCGCCGAGGACCGCGACGGGCGCGCCATCGGCTGCGGGCGGCTGCTGCCGGACGGACACGTGGGCCGCATGGCGGTGCTGGCCGCGTGGCGCGGCAGGGGTGTGGGCAGCGCGCTGCTCGACCATCTGGTGGCGCTGGCGCGCTCGCGCGGCGATGCCAGGGCGATGCTGAACGCGCAGACGCACGCGCTGCCGTTCTACGAGCGGCACGGCTTCGTCGCGGTCGGCGAGCCGTTCGACGAGGCGGGCATCCCTCACCGGGCGATGGAGCGGGCGCTGGGCTGAATCGCGAAGCGCTCGGTCACCTCGCCGGTCACCCTGCCGTCCGGTGCGAAGCTGCGCTCGACGAACGTCGCGATGCCGTCGCGTCCGATGGCGAGTACTGTCGAGCAACGCGTCCCGTAGCGTGCATCGCGGATGAACACCGCGGACAACAGCCGCTCGCGCTCGAGCGGCACGCCGGTGGACGGCAGCTCGGCGTCCGGCGCCTCGGTGCGATCCGCCAACGCGGCGAACAGCGGCTCGAGGTCCTTCCCGGCTCGCCCGATCCAGCGCGACATGGCCAGCATCATGCGGCGCGTTTTCGGCCACGCGTCGTCGATCGGTCCGTTGGAGACGCCGTGTACGCCGGGTGCGAGCGTGCGCACCCCCTCGTGGCGATTCGAGGTCGACGCAACCCCGGACGCGGCGCCCGCGACCAGGTTGTACCCGTTGTGCCGCGAGGAGGCGGCGCGCGCCTGCGCGAGTGCTTCGGCGACCGGCGCGGGATCGGCGATCACGCGGGGAACCAGCGCGCCGCGCGAGGGTGCCAACGGGTCGTGGCGCGCGGGATCGCGCAGGTTGGTGAGGAACGCGAAGCGGCCTTCACGCGAGACGCCCAGCCACGTGCCGCGGGCGGTGAGGTCGCGTCCCGCCAGGAGGCCATCGGGCCACCAGGCCGCAGGCGCTGCCGGCCGGGCGTGCCACTCGTCGCGGTTGGCCGCGACAACGAGCGCGTAGTCGGGGTGCGCGTCCAGCGCGACAACCGCGAGGCACATGGGATGGCCGCAGTGCGTGGGCGGCGATGCGTCTTGCGAGGCAGGTCCAGGTCGCGCGGGCGTCAGAGGCGCACGCGGCCACGTGGTTCGGATGGCGCGGGAAGCGGATAGGGGAGCGGCACGCCGACGGCGGTCGGCCCATCGGGCGAATCGATGGCGAGGGGCCCCTGCGCCGCATCGATCTGCACGACCGCGAGAAAGCGTGCGCCGCCCTCCGGATCCGGCGCGGCATTGACCACGGTGCCGCACGGCTGGTCGCCGAATGGCGCGCCGAACAGTCGCGCACCGGGCGCAGGCGGAGCGCCTGGTGTCCGGTAGGCGAACATCCGCTCCTTGAGCCGGCCCAGGTGATGCGTGCGCGCGACGATCTCCTGCCCCGGATAGCAGCCCTTGTGGAAGTCGAGTCCGCCCAACGCGTCCCAGTTCGCCATCTGCGCGACGAACAGGTCCTGCGTCGCTGCGGTCACCATCGAGACACCCGCGCAAATCGCGAGCCACTCCCACACGTCGCGGCCGACGCCGCGAGCGTGTTGTTGCAGGAGCGTGCGCACGCGGGCCGCCGCGCTGGCCGTCGCAACGACGGCGTAGCGGCCGTCGGGCAGGCGCACAGCGGTCCCGCCATCGACCGCGACCGCGGACCCGCGTTCGGGAACGGCGCCGAGCGCGGCCACGGCTGCTTCAGCGAGCGGGCCAGAAATGCCGAAGCGGACCGTCGCCGCCGTTTCGTCCGCGACGACGACCTTCGAACGCAATACGAACATGGCGAGCCGGCTGCGCATGCTCGCGGCGATGTCTTCGCCGACGAGCGCCAGGTACCGATCGCCGGGGCCATCGGGCGCCCGCCAGACGAAGAGCGACGCGAGCACCCGGCCCTTCGGCGAGTTGTAGGTCGCCCAACGGCCGGCGCCGGGGGCGAGCCCCTTGACGTCGTTGGACAACTGGCCGTGCAGGAACGCGGCGGCATCGGCGCCGGATACGGCCAGCAGGCCGAGACCCGTCGACTCCGTCACGACGGCGGCGTTGGTGGCCGCACGCCAGTCGTTGGCGGTGACGGCGGGGGAGGAGGGGGCTGTCATCCGTGGTGCTACCGGGAAATTGGCAGAGTCAATCATAGCTCGCGCGTGTTTGCCCAGCGCGCTTGACGTCTGCCGGCCCGCGGCGTACGGTGCCCGCCATAGCGAACACTTATTCGCATTCCGAACTATGTCGGCGCGCCGCGCGCGCCGTCACCGCGGGGAGTCCATGGGACGCGAGCGCGACGCCGGAGATGACCTGGCGCCATCGGCCAATCCCAAGAACCTGATCCGGTCGCTCGAGAAGGGCTTTCGCGTCCTCGAGGCGTTCGGCGCCAACGAGCCCGAGCTCACGCTCGCGGAAGTGGCGCGGCGCGCCGACCTCGACAACGGCACGGCCTTCCGGGTGCTGAACACGCTGGGGTCGCTGGGCTACATCGTGCGCGTGGCCGGTACGCGACGTCTCCGGTTGTCGCTCAAGTGCCTCGACCTCGGCTTCAACGCGGTCGCGCGGATGGATCTGCGCGAGCGCGTGCGCCCCGTGCTGCGCTCGCTCGTCGGGGAGGTCAACGAGGCGGCCAGCGTCGGCGTCCTCGAGGGTGCCGACGCCGTCTACGTCGAACGCGTGCAGGCGGGCCTGGTGCGGCTGGGCGTCGACGTGCACATCGGTTCGCGCATCCCCGCGTTCTGCTCGGCGATCGGCCTGGCGATCCTCGCGTTTTTGCCAGGCGAGGAGCAGACCCGCGTGCTCCGCCTCGCGCCGCGGCCGAAGCTCACCCCGCGCACCGTCAACGAACTGCCGGCGATTCGCCGCCGGCTCGTCGCGACCCGCCGCGCGGGCTACGTCGTCGTCGAGCAGGAGATCACTTCCGGCCTGCGCGCGCTCGG
>Ga0105090_10000784_pt1 | contig 16330 bp, 13 predicted proteins | sample PPLLak3March2015_FD_79110 | JGI IMG/M metagenome (GOLD analysis project Ga0105090, IMG submission 79110) | Freshwater sediment microbial communities from Prairie Pothole Lake near Jamestown, North Dakota, USA - PPLs Lake P7 Core (1) Depth... | ecosystem: Environmental > Aquatic > Freshwater >... | reverse complement strand
AGTTTCCTCGCCCCGTCCCTGCGGTTCTTCCCGAAGCGCTCGCGCGCACTGGCAAACGCCACGTTGACGAAACTCCGGCTGCCGATCACCGCGCCGTCCGTGAAATACCTCACCCGGCAACGCAGCATCCGCCCCCGCGAAAGCTCGCCCGCCCGCTCCTTCTCACGCGCCGCATCCGCCGCGCTCATACCCTTGCGCGTCCGCCTTGTTTCCTCCGTTCCATCGCGGCCGATTTTCGTCTCGGTCCTCTCCACCGCCCCCGCCATCAGCAGTTTGCGGTATTCCCGCGAAACATCGTTCGTCCACAACGCGTCGTCCGCCCCGCATCCCTGGTGGGCCCGCAATGCCCGCACCAAGCCAGCGCGCGCCTTTTTCCCATTCCCCTTGGCTCCGCCGCCAATCGCCTCGCCGTAGCTGCTCCAGCGGTATTCCGCCGGATCCTTCACCACGCCCGCCCGCACCGGGTTGAGGTCGATGTAGGCCGCAATCGTTTTCGCCGCCACGCCGTCCTCCACGATCACGCTCTTGAAACGGTCTTCCCACAACCGGCCCGTGCGCGAATGCATCCGGTTGTGCCACTGGGTGTAGCGTTGCAGCAGCCCTTTCATGAATTCGCCTAGGTCGTGCATCCGGTAGGTGAAGCGCTCGTGAATCCGCCGCACCACCACCGCCTCCTGCGCACGGCCCTCCTTCACCTGCAACCGCGCCTCGGCCAGTTCGGCCGCCACTTCCGCCACGAAGGCCTCGCCGTAGAGCGCCGACAAACGCCTCAGCAACTCGTCATCCGAAAGTCCGCCCTGCGCCATCGGCGGCACCTCCAGAAGCAAGTGGAAGTGATTGTCCATCAGACAGTAGGAAACCACCTGGCAACCGGAGAATTTCTCATAAATCCGCATCAGCGTCCGGAATTTCTCCTTTTCCTCGGCCCCCAGCACGAAGCGCCGGTCCACCACTCTGGAGATGCAGTGGTAAAACACCGGTTTCTGCTCCGAATTGCGCCACTCCGCCAGCCATCGCGCCCTTCTCATGCCCGGACCCTGCACGCCCACGACCCACATCGCAAGCCTTTTCTGATAAAAGGCCTGTCCCTTTATAAAAATCAAAGGGATGGACCGATCATGCACCCGCGCCAGCAGGAAAACCGCGATGAGCGCGCCCAGGCCGGCGAGAAACATGTCCCACTGGGTATCCCAGCCGTCGCCTTGGGTGCCGAGGAAGGAGGCGGCTGCCTCGGCGGACAACAGCGCTGCGGCCCACTCAATGAGCTCGTAGGTGGCGCTGATGGCCAGGCAGACCGAAACGACGCAGAAATGAAGCCAGCCACGATGCGCGATGACGCGGATGCGCAGGAAAATCTCGCGGCAGATGATGGCCGGCACCAGCCCCTGCAGGATGTGGCCGAGGCGGTCGTAGTGGTTTCTCTGCCAGCCCATGAGTTCGCTCGCCCACGCTCCTGCCGGGACTCGGGCATAAGTGTAATGACCGCCCACCAGCAGCACGATCATGTGCAGCGCGATGAGCAGCATGGCGAGATTGGAAAAACGCCAGCCGGTTTTGGCCTGCGCAATGAACAACGCGATGAAACCTATAAACACGGGCGTCACCTCCAGCCACCAGGTGAGCCGGTCATACGGCCGCCATGCCGACCATGCGATGACAGGCACCATCAGGCCTAACAGCAGGAAATTCGGATGGCGTTTCATGGGAGACTATCACCGCAAAGCGAGCACCTTGGGCGGGCTGGCATTGCCGAAGCGGTCGAGCGCGGTGACCGCGATGGCGTCGGCGCGCGGAATGGTGGCTTGGCCTGCCCTGGCGGATGCGATCCTCATCGTCCGCCAAGTGCCGCCGTTGCGGGCCTGCACTGCGATTTTCGCGGTGGCGGAATCCGGCTGCCAGCGCACCACGGTATCGCCACCTTGCACACTCGCACTCACCCCTGGTGCAGCCGGCGCTTTCTTGCTGAGCCACGGCATGGGCGGCACGGCGGCAGGCTGGGTGTAGGTGCCGGCGAGCCGGGTGGCGATGCCGCCGCGGTTGGTGACGAGGCTTTTGGCGCTCCAATGAATGTGGCCGTTCCAGTTTTTGCCGATCTTGCGGGAAAGGTCGATCTGGTTGGTGATCTCGGATGCCGGGCGGCCGGGATCGTCGGAGGAATTGATGCGGGCGGTGGCGATGCCGGGCCAGACCGGGCGGCTGCCCTGATCGCGCCACCAATCGAGCAATTTCGGAAAACTCTGCTTCTGCGGCGAGATCCGCCAGTAGAGCTGTGGCGCGAGGTAATCCACCCAGCCGTTTTTCAGCCACTTGCGCGAATCTCCGGCGAGCTGCTCATAGCTGTCGATGCCGGCCTCGATGCCGCTGGGCACGCCCGGCCGCCAGATGCCGAACGGGCTGATGCCCACCCGCACCCAGGGCTTCTGTTTCTTGACGGAGGAGTAAAGACTGCTGACGAAGCCATCGACATAGGCCCGGCGCTGGGCGGGGGACTTGCCATCCGCAAAGCGCAGGCCGCCGTTGGGATACGGATAGAAATAATCATCCAGATGCACGCCATCGATGTCATAGCGGCGCACCACGTCCATGATGACATTGAGGGCGTGCGAACGGGTATCGGGATGGCCTGGATCGCACCACGTCATGGTGCCGTAGCGTTTGGTGATGTGTGGCATGGCGCGGGCGATGTGGTTTCCGGAAACCTGCTGCGAGTTGTTGGAAAGCGCGCGGAAGGGATTGAACCAGGCATGCACCTCGATGCCGCGCGCGTGGGCCTCCTTGATGCAGAAAGCCAGTGGATCATAACCCGGCGAGCGACCCATGGTGCCGGTGAGCCACGGGCTCCATGGCTCGAGCGAGGACTGATAGAGCGCGTCGCATTGCGGGCGCACCTGGAAGACGACGGCATTGATTTTCAAGGCGGCCATCTTGTCGAGCATGGCACGCAGTTCCGCCTGCTGGGCGGAGGCGCTGAGACCCTTGGAGCTCGGCCAGTCGATATTGTAAATCGAGGCGATCCACGCGCCCCGGAACTCGCGGGCCAGGGCTGGCGGCCGTTCGCCAGCCGGCGTGTAGGACTGGGCTCTGGCTGTGGCAACGAGGACGAGAAACAGGAACAACAATCGGCTCATGCCGTGCATGATGCCGCAGTTTGGCGCTGCCTGCAAGAAGCGAGTCCTGCGGAGGAGACAGCAACTGCGGCGCTCGATTTTCCACGCAGCTTTTCTTTGCCCCACGGTGGGGAATCTGTTATCTCATGCCGCCATGGTCCGGATGATACGCGCCGCATTCCTCTGCCTCTTGCCATCACTCCTGTTTGCCGCCGAGCCCCTGCCCTTGTTCAACGGCAAAAACCTCGATGGCTGGACCTTCGATGTGATTGACCCCGATGTGAAGCCGGACGCTGTCTGGTCGGTGGCAGACGGCATCCTGGTGTGCAAGGGCCGCCCGCCCGGGGTGATCCGCAGCGAAAAGGAGTTTTCCAACTACCAGCTCACCGTCGAGTGGCGATGGCCGGATGGCAAGAAACCCGGCAACAGCGGCTTGCTGGTGCATGCCTCCACTCCGCGGCAAACATTTGTCTGGCCGAAATCGCTGGAGGTGCAGCTCGGCAGCGGCAATGCCGGAGATTTCTGGATGCTCGGTGAAACGGTCACCATTGCCAACGCCACACCGCTGGGCCGCCGCTGGCTGAAACGCCAGGAGAGCACCGAGAACCCTCCCGGCGAGTGGAATACGATGAAAGTCATCTGCAAGGCAGACACCATCACCGTATGGGTCAATGGCGTGCGGATGAACGAAGGCAGCGGCCTGAGCACCAGCAAGGGTGCCATCTGCCTGCAGAGCGAGGGCGCGGAAATCCATTTCCGCAAGGTCGAGCTCACCCCGCTCGAATAAGCGAAAAATTCGCGTTGATTCCCGACCCCATCGGCCGCGAGAGTCGCCGCGCCATGCTTGATATCCGCGTCATCCGCGAAAACCCCGCCGCCGTCCAGGAACGCCTCAAGGCCCGTGGCGGTGATCACTGGAAGCTCATCGATGCCGTGCTCGCCTGCGACGAGGCGCGCCGCAAGGCCGAGACCGAGAAACAGCAGCTGCAGAACCAGCGCAAAACGATTTCCAAACAAATCGGCATGCTCAAGGCCAAGGGCGAGGACACCTCCGCCATCGAGGCCGAGGTGCGCGCCATCAACGAGCAGATCACCGCCCATGATGTGAAGGCTGAGGACGCCTCCGCCGAGCAGACCAACCTGCTGCTCAACATCCCCAACCTCACCCACGACGCCTGCCCCGCCGGCTCGGATGAAACCGCCAACCCGGTCGTGCGCGAGTGGGGAAGCAAGCCCGACATCGCCGAACCGAAGGACCACGTCGAACTCGCGCTCCGGCACGGCCTCATCAACTGGGACGATGGCACCCGCGTCGCCGGTTCCGGCTTTGTCGTCTATCGCGGCAAGGGCGCGCGGCTCGAACGTGCGTTGATCAATTTCCTGTTAGATACCCAGGCTGCCAACGGCTACGAGGAGGTCAACGTCCCGCACCTGGTGAAGCGCGAGTGCATGGAGGGCACCGGCCAACTGCCGAAATTCGAGGACGACATGTATGGCACGGATGCCGGCGAGGATGGCATCAACAACCTCTTCCTTGCGCCCACCGCCGAGGTGCCGGTGACCAACCTCTATCGCGACACCATTCTAACCGAAGCGGACCTGCCGGTGAAAATGGCCGCCTACACCCCGTGTTTCCGCCGCGAGGCGGGCTCCGCCGGGCGCGACAACAAGGGCATCATCCGCATGCACCAGTTCGACAAGGTGGAGCTCGTGCAGATCGTCCACCCGGACCACGGCTTCGAGGTGCTCGAACAACTCACGGCTCACGCCGAGTCGATTCTGCAGAAACTCGGCTTGCACTACCGCGTCATTGAGCTTTGCACCGGCGACATCGGATTTTCCTCGGCCAAGACCTACGACATCGAAGTCTGGGCACCCGGCCACGGCAAGTATCTGGAAGTTTCCAGCTGCTCGTGCTTCACCGACTATCAGGCACGCCGGATGAAACTGCGCTTCAAGGATGCCGAGGGCAAAAACCGTTTCCCGCACACCCTCAACGGCTCCGGCACCGCCCTGCCGCGTCTCTACGTGGCCTTGCTGGAACAATGCCAGCAAGCCGACGGCTCGATCCGGATTCCGCAAGCACTCGTCCCGTATTTCGGCGCAGAAGTGCTGGCATAAAGCCGCGAGGCGGATTGCGAAGCCATTTTGGCGGGCTTATTGGCGGAAAACCCGCCGAGATCCCGTCTGGACAAAACAAGCGCCGCTTCTAGCTTCGCTTCCACCTGCAAACCATGGATTCCACCCTCGAACCCGCCCAGCAACTTCCGCCTGATGACGTGGCCGCCATCGATGAACTCGGCAGAACCTACCAGGAATTCCGCGCGGAACTTGGAAAAATCATCATCGGCCAGGACCGGGTGATCGAGCAGCTCGCCATCTGCCTCTTCGCCCGCGGACACGCCCTTCTCATGGGCGTGCCCGGCCTCGCAAAAACCCTGCTGGTTTCCTCCGTGGCGCAGACTTTCGACCTGTCCTTCAACCGCATCCAGTTCACGCCGGACCTGATGCCCGCGGACATCACCGGCACCGACATCATCCAGGAATCCGGCGTCGGCGGCCGCAGGCAGTTCGAGTTCGTGAAAGGACCGGTCTTTGCCAACATCGTACTCGCGGATGAAATCAACCGCGCCCCGGCTAAAACCCAGTCCGCCATGTTGGAGGCGATGCAGGAAAACAAGGTGACCGTGCTCGGCAACACCTACACCCTGCAGCCGCCGTTTTTCGTGCTGGCCACGCAAAACCCCATCGAGCAGGAGGGCACCTACCCGCTGCCGGAAGCACAGCTCGACCGCTTCATGTTCCTCATCGAAGTCGATTACCCTTCAGCCGATGAGGAAAAACGCATCGCCCGCGAGACCACCGGCTCCGCCCGGCAGACGCTCGGCCACCTGCTCGATGGCCAGAAAGTCCTCGCCTGCCAGCAACTCGTCCGCCGCGTCCCGGTGCCCGAGCACCTCTATGAATATGCAGTGAACATGGTCCGCAAGACCCGCCCGCACCAACCGGAGTCGCCGCAGTGGATCAAGGACACCGTCGGCTGGGGTGCCGGCCCGCGCGCGGTCCAGTATCTCATCCTCGGTGCAAAGTCCCGCGCCGCCCTGCGCGGCGCCTACATGGCCTCGCTGGAAGACCTCGAAGCCGTCGCCCCCGCCGTGCTCACCCATCGCGTCATCACCAACTTCGCGGCGGAATCGCAGGGAATGACGTCGAAGAAAATCGTCGAGCGCCTGATCAAGGAGATGCGCGACGCGTGAGTTTGAGAGGCCAGAAACCAGAAACCAGACTAAGAATCATGCACTCTCACAATTTTGAGAATCTTGAGGTTTGGAAACGCGGTTGCCGGCTTGCGGTGAATGTTTGTGTCGCGGCCCATGGCTCCAGGGAATTTGAATTGAAGAGCCAGATCACCCGCTCGTCTTTGTCTATTCCATCGAACATCGCGGAGGGGGCAGAACGTCGTTCGGATGCGGATTTCGCAAGGTTTCTCGAATATGGCAAAGGATCATGCGGTGAGCTTCGCACCCAACTCATGGTTCATAAAGAGGTTTGCCGTGAGCTTGGCATTGAGCCGTTCGATGAAACTTCCGAAATGATCGAGGAAACCCGGGAGCTTTCCAGGATGCTCGGCTCGCTCATCGAAAAACTCGTGACCAAGGCATGATCTTCTCTTTTCTGGTTTCTGGTTTCCGGTCTCTGGTTTCCTCATGAAATACGACTTTCTCGACAACGATCTCCTCTCGCGTCTCGGCTCGCTGCCCATCGAGTCGCGGGTGCCGATGTTGGGCAACGTGGCGGGAAAACATCGCTCGCCGCATCGCGGGTCGTCCGTGGAATTCGCCGAGTATCGCAAATACGTGCCCGGCGATGACACCCGCCGTCTCGACTGGAAAGCCTTTGCCCGCTCAGACCGGTTTTACATCAAGGAATTCGAGGCGGACACCAACCTGCGTGCTTACTTCGTGGTCGATGCATCCGGTTCGATGAACTTCGCGGGCAGTGGCGATTCGAAAATCCAATACGCCCGCCGCATCGCCGCGTCGCTGGCTTATCTGTTAGTAAATCAAGGCGACGCCGCCGGGTTATCCATCTGCACGGACAAGCTCCACCTTGAAGTCCCGCCCAGCCGCCGCGCCGCGCACCTCGAACGGTTCTTCTCGACACTCGGAAAACTCGAACCGTCGGGTGAAACCGGCCTCATCACCGCACTCCACACCATTGCCGAAAAAATCGGCCAGCGCGCCTTTGTCGTCATTCTTTCTGATCTCTTCACCGATCCCTCCGCGCTCGGCGATGCGCTCCAGCACCTGCGCTATCGCAAGCACGACATCTCGGTGTTTCACCTGCTGGACCCGCTGGAGATCGGTTTTGAGTTCGATCGCCCGCACCGATTCGTGGACCTTGAAGACGGCACCGCACTCGTTGCCGAGCCCAACCTCATTGCCGAAGAATACAAAACCGCGCTGCGCGATTTCCTCACCAAGGTCCGCGCCAAGTGCCACGACGCCTCCGCCGACTATCAACTCGTCACCACCGACACGCCGCTGGAGCCGCTGCTGCGTGATTTCCTGACCGCGAGACTTCCTAAGTCAAAGCACTGATGCTTTTCCTTGCACCACTCCTGCTCTGGTTTCTCGCGGCGGCCGCAGTGCCCATCGCGATCCACCTGATCAACCGCCGCCGCCACAAGACCATCCAGTGGGCGGCGATGCAATTCCTGCTCAAGGCCTCGCGGCAGTCCCGCGGCAAGAAGAAGCTCCGCAACATTCTCATCCTCACCTGCCGCGCGCTGGCCATTGCCGCGCTCGCGCTTGCCGCGGCCCGGCCCATCGTTTCCGGCCTCATCGGCTGGGGCGGAGGCTCCATCGACACCGTGGTCCTGCTGTTAGACCGCTCCGCCTCGATGGAGATCAGGCCCGGCGACGGGCTCGCATCGCGCCGTGAAACCGCCATCAGCAAAGTACGGGATGCCATGGCCGATCTCGGTTCAGCGCGCCTCGTGCTGATCGACAGCGCCAGCGGCCGGCCGCAGGAAATCCCCTCGCCCGAAATCCTCGACACTCTATCCTCCACCGCCAGCACCGACAGCACGGCGGACTTGCCCGCACTGCTGGCACGCGCCGCCGAGCTTCTAACAGACATTACCGGCCGCTCGGAAGTGTGGCTTGTCTCCGATCTCCAGGAATCGAATTGGAAACCGGACGACGAACGCTGGGCCGCCGCCCGCGCCAGCTTGTCCGCACTGCCGCAGAAACCCGCCGTGCGCGTACTCTCGATCACCGGCCCCACCGCGGCCAACTCATCGATCAGACTATTAAGCTCGCACCGCTCCGGCGATGAACTCCTGCTGGATCTCGAAATCCTGCGCTCCGGCGAGGCCCGCGGCACATCCGCCATTCCGCTCACCACCCAGCTCAACGGCAGCCGCACCACCGAGAACCTCACCATGCCCGGCCAATCGTTGCGATTCCAGAAGCGCATCGCCCTACCCGCCGGCAGCGAGACCGGCCATGGCTGGCTCTCGATTCCCGCCGATGGCAACCCGCGCGACAACGCCGCGTTCTTCGCCTACGGCCCGGCACGCCCCATCCAATCGCTGCTTGTTTCGCCCCCAGGCGAAAGCGCCGATTACCTAGCACTGGCCGCGGCGCCGCCGGGTTTGGAAAATCACGCAACCCGCCGTGTCGATCCGGCAGAGGCTGCCGCTGCCATCACTGCGGACCTTGCCGCCATCCTGTGGGCCGCACCACTGCCTGCCGGCCCCGCCGCAGATGCCCTGCAGAATTTCCTCAATTCCGGCGGTCACGTGCTTTTCCTGCCACACGGCACACCGTCTGACATCTCATTCAGCGGCCTCTCGTGGGCCGACCCCACGGAAGCTCCCGCCGGGAAATTCTTCATCCTCGGTGATTGGAATCACACGGATGGACCGCTGCGCGACGGCATCGACGGCACCCCCGTCGCCGGCAACCGCCTCAAGGCCATCCGCCGCCAGATTCCGTTAGGCGACTTCACACCGCTCGCCCGCTGGGAGGACGGCGAGCCCGCGTTGATCCGCCGGATTTTCGATCACGGCACCGCATGGTTCCTCGGCTCCATCCCGGATTATACCTGGTCCAATCTCGGCGACGCCGATGTCCTGCTGCCCGCAGTCCAGCGCATCATCGCCGCCGGGGCGGAGCGCTTCGACGCTTCACATCATGCCGATGTCGGCTCGCCCGCCGCCAGTCTGCTGCCGGGTGAAACGCGCAGCCGCATCGATGATTACGGCAGCCCGGATCCGGCCAACGCCGATTATGAAGCCGGCATCCATCGTCTTGGCGAGCGCCTGCTCGCACTCAACCGCCCGCCAGCCGAGGACTCACCGGAAATCCTCTCCCGCGAGGCGCTCGACGCCGTCCTGGACGGCACCCGCTACACCCTGCTCGACCAAGCCGGCCAAGCCAACGACCCCAACATCTCCCGCGACGTCTGGCGCGCCTTTCTCGTAGCCGTTCTTTTTTTCCTCATCTCGGAAGCGCTGCTGTGTCTGCCGAAGAAAACCATCACCGAGGCCTTGCCTCAAAAAACCGCAGCCTGATGCCCATCGTTTCGAATTGAGAGTTTCATCCATAGTGCTCCACCTCTCCCCCACTCCCGTCACGCTCTGGATCGGCATCATTGCCTTGATCCTGATCGGCTCGTTGTCGTTTCTCACTTGGAAACGCAGCCCTCACCGCGGGCGCACCGCGGCTTTGGAAATCCTGCGCATGCTCGCCGCGCTCGCCGTGGTCATCCTGCTGTGGCAGCCGGAATGGCGCACCATCATCCATCCGAACACCAAGCCGAAGATCGCCATCCTGTGGGACGACTCGAAGTCGATGGGCACCATCGACGCGCCGCTGCCGCCCGTCCTATCCGCCAAGGCCGACGTCGTCTCCCGTGCCGCCTGGGTGAAAAAGGCCCTCGCCTCCGAGCTTTGGAAACCCCTCGAAGCCGAGGGTGCGAACGATGTCGAAGCCCTGCCCTTCGCCACGCCGGATGCTGAAAATCCCGCGCTCTCCGGCTCCGATCTCGAATCGCCCCTCAGCGGGTTGCTCAAAGAACAGAACAACCTCCGCGCCGTCGTGCTTTTCAGCGATGGCGACTACAACCTCGGCCAGCCACCGGTCGTCGCCGCACAGAAGATGCGTGTCCGCGGCGTGCCGTTGTTCACCATCCCGGTGGGCAGTCAGACGCGGCTGCCGGACCTCGATCTTCTAACAGTATCCGCGCCCACTTACGGCATCACCGGCGAAAACGTGCAGATCCCCTTCACCATCCGCTCCTCGCTGGACCGGCAGGTGCGCACCATCGTCCGCCTGCGCGACGATGCCGGGCGCACGCAAACCAAGGACATCATCCTGCCGCCGAATTCGGAAACCTACGATTCCATCCTCTGGCGCATCGAGAAGGAAGGCACCTCCACCCTGGAACTCTCCATCCCGGTGGCGGATGGCGAACTCGTCGTTTCTAACAACTCACGCAAGTTCACCATCGCCGGCCGCCCGGAAAAAATCCGCGTGCTCGTCATCGAGAGCCTGCCGCGCTGGGAATACCGCTTCCTGCGCAACGCGCTCTCGCGCGACCCCGGCGTCGAGCTCTCCTGCCTGCTTTTCCACCCGCAGCTCGGCCCCGGCGGTGGCAAGGACTACATCCAGGCCTTTCCCGAGAAACTGGAAGAACTCGCCAAATTCGACGTCATCTTCCTCGGAGACGTGGGCGTGAAAAACGACCAACTCACCAAGGAGCAATGCGCTCTCATCCGTGGCCTTGTGGAAAACCAGGCGTCCGGCGTCATCTTCATGCCCGGTCCGCAGGGCAACCAGATGTCATTGTTGGAAACCGAGCTCTCCGACCTCATCCCGGTGATGCTCGACGAGGACAAGCCCGCCGGATTTTCCGAATCCATCGCCGCGCCGCTCACGCTCACCACCGAGGGCCGCGGCTCGCTGCTCACCATGCTCGGCGATAACGAGCAGGAAAACCCGGAGATCTGGCGCAGGCTGCCGGGTTTCTTCTGGCACGCGCCGGTCATCAAGGCAAAGGGCGGCAGCGAGGTGCTCGCCGTGCATGGCAACCGCCGCGACAAGTTCGGCCCCGTGCCGCTGCTGGTCACCAGACCCGCCGGCAATGGCAAGGTGCTCTTCATGGGCATCGACTCCGCATGGCGCTGGCGCCGCGGCGTGGAGGATCTCTATCACTACCGCTTCTGGGGCCAGGTGGCGCGCTGGATGTCCTACCAGCGCAACATGGCATCCGGCCAGCGCGTGCGCCTCTTCTTCACCCCGGAGCGCCCGGAGCCCGGCTCCACCGTCACCCTCAATGCCAACGCCTTCGACGCCAACGGCGCACCGCTGGAAAAAGGCTCGGTGGCCATCGATCTAACAGCACCCGACGGCCGCAGCCAGCGCATCGAGCTGCAGAAAAACGAAAGCGCCTGGGGAGCCTTCAGCGGGCGCTTCAAAGTGGACCTGCCCGGGGCATGGAAGATCCGTGCCACCGCCAGCGGAGCGGAGGACAAGCCGCTGGAAACCACCCTGCTCGCCCAAGGCGTGGAAATCGAGAAAACCGGCCAACCGGCGCGCCCGGAAGTGCTGGAGGAAATGGCCCGCGTTTCCAAAGGCCGGGTGATCCAGCCCGCGCAGCTTGCCGAGCTGGTCAAGGAGATCAACGCCCTGCCCGAGCCGCGCCCGCTGGAAAGCCGCATCCCGCTGTGGTCCCACTGGGGCACCCTCACCGCGCTGATTGTGCTGTTAGGCACCTTCTGGGCCGGCCGCAAGCTCAACGGCGCGTTTTGAAAAACGGCTGCATGCCGCGTGCATGGCTCATTCCCACTGCGGCCGCGAGGCTCCGATCCACGCCGCGATGAGGCCCGCCAGGATGTGGGCCACCAGCGCGTAAAGGCAGATTTCTTGCGCGGAAAGACCGGTGTCGATCACGGATTTCACCGCGGCGTGCACCTGCGTCTGCAAGGCTTCCACCGAGCCGGACCACGCCCAGTAAGCGGAGATGAACGGGCGGGTGAAAACCTCGATCTTCTCCGGCAGCGCGAGCACCGCGCCGGAAAGCGGAAGCTGGAAGCCCACCAGATAGATCGAAAGCAGCGACGCCTGCTCCGCCGTGCGCATCAGCGCGGAAATGGCCAGGCAGATGGAAGTCATCGCCGCATTGACCAGCAGCAGGAAAACCGCGTGCTGGACGAAATCCCCACGGAAGGGCCCGAAGAAATTCACGAAGAACGCCATCCACAACGACTGCGTGAGCACCAGACAGGAGAGAAACGCCACCTTCGACGCAAGATAGGCCGATGGCCGCAAGCCGCCGAATTTCTCCTTCTCGTAAACCGGGCGCTCGCCGGCGATTTCCCGCGCCGAGTTGTTAGAACCCATCAGCGAGAGCAGCACCACCTGGAACATGATGATGCCGGACACGGCGGAGCCGACCTTGGCCTGGTCCGCCCGGACGCTTTGCTGCTCCTGGATTTCCGCCGCAATGTCGGTCTGGCGCATGTCCGAATAGCGGCGGATGTTGCCGGATGCCTTGTCGCTGAAAATCGTCACCAGCACCGGGAAGCAGAGCAGGATGGCGAGCTGCAGCATGACCTGGCCGCGGTCCCGCGAGAAGATGCGCCAGCGCCGCGATATCAGGGTGAGGAACTGGCTGAAAAATCCCGGCAGGCGCAGCCCGGCGGTTTCCGCAGGCTCCACGGGAACATGCAGGCCGCCGCCGGCAATGAGCCGCTCTCGGTTGTGGCGGATCATTTTCTGATAGGATGCGCTGTGCTTGCGCCAGGACGACCGCCAGCTCGCGGATGCCTGGGTGGCGAGTCGCGGATAAACCTCCTCGGTGTCATGCACGGAGAAGTAATGGGTGAGTTGCCCGGGCGGACCGTGGAAGGCCACACGCCCCTCGTGCAGGACAAGGATGGAATCATACAACTCCAGATGCGCGAGCGAATGCGTGACCGAAAGCACGATGCGGCCGTCCTTTCGCGAGAGGTCGTGAAGCAGATGGACGATTTCCCGCTCCGAGCGCGGGTCCAGGCCGGAGGTGACCTCGTCGCAGAGCAGGATTTTCGGATCGGAAACCAGCTCCATCGCCAGCCCGAGCCGGCGCTTCTGGCCACCTGATAGAACTTTCACCTGGCGGTCCGCGATGGCGGCCAGCCCGGTTTCCTCCAGCACGCGGTCGATGCGGGCATCGAGCTCCGCCGTGCCGCCGCAGCGCACCCGCAGCCGGGTGGCGGCCTCCACGGATTCATCCACGGTGAGCGGATCATAAGCGATGGAGAACTGCGGCACGTAGCCGATCTCGGTGGGCGAGAAATCCCCGTCTTCGGAAAGATTCCGTCCATCCCAGAACAAGGCGCCGGCCGACTCCGGATTGAGCCCGGCGATGGTCTTGAGCAGCGTGGTCTTGCCACAGCCGGACGGGCCGACGATCGCCATGAAATGCCCTCTCGGCACCTCGATGGACACCTGGTCCACCAGCGGGATTTCCGCGCCATCCTTGCGGACGGTGAAACTGACTTCCTTGAGTTCTAACACGGAATTGGAATGGAGGACTGGATCACTCGATGGGCACGATGCGGATTTTTCCAGCGGATGGACGGTGCAGATCCGCGGCGAGCGTGGGAGCCATCGCCGCCGGAGTTTCCGCCGGGGCGGATTGGTCGAGCGCGTTGCGCAGCGCCCCTTCCACGAGTTGACCGCAGTGGATTTTCATCGGCGGCAGCGCGCCGAGATCTCCGGCGAGCTCCTGAGCGCTCAAATGCTTCGCTTCCTCGGCGGTCTTGCCCTTGAGCAGCTCGGTGGCCATCGAGGCCACGGCGATGGCCGTCTGGCAGCCGAATGCCTGGAACGACGCGCGGTCGATCACCCGCTTGCCGTCCTTTTCGGTGAACTTCAGCCACATCCGCAGCATGTCGCCGCATTCCGGCGAGCCAACGGTGCCCACCGCATCCGCGTCCGGGATTTCCCCCTGGTTTTTGGGATTGGCAAGGGCGTCCTGGACTTTGCTTTCGAAGGAACTCATGGGCGGAGTTTACTTGTGCCATTTCAACCCGCAAGCAGGCGCTTGGACTCATTTCACTGCGAACTTCCTTCCCTTGCCGCTTTCCCAAGCGCTGCGGATGCTGTTGTGAAGCGCGGCGAGTTCTTCGGCGGACAGCAACCGGTATTCGATGGTGCGGGCGTGGGTGGTTTCGGGAAATTTCTTGATGACCATCTGGTGGACATCCGTGCCGGCGACGTTCGCGGCCTTGTCGATGGCTTCCCCTGCCCGGTCCGCGAGGCGTGCTGCGGCAGCCCCGGCGGCGCTCTCGGCAGTGGCGGTGATGGGCTGGATGAAATAGAAACGTGCCAGCGCCTGGCCGATCGCGTCGATGGTGACTTCATCGACGATCACCGCGCCATCGAGCACGTATCGGTGGCGGCTGACGGCCGAGACGCGGTCCAGCGCCACCATGTAATGGCCGCCGGGCAGCGTGGCCTGCCAGAAACGATTCGGCTGTGGCGCGTCATCGGTTTTCGGTTGGGCGGCGGGAGCATTCTGGGCATGCACGGGCAAAACCAACATCAGAGCGAGCAGCAGGGCTTTTTTGATCATGGCGGCAAGGTGGCAAAACCAGTGGCGCTTGGCCAGCATTCGCCTGCAATAATAAGGAAAAGTTAAACATTGCCAGAAAAGGTCGCTAAATGCAGACTCCGCGCATGGTTCGCTACCGCGCCAACGTCGCCGCGCTCATTGTGAATCCGGCCGGCAGCCTGCTGATTTGCGAGCGGGCGACCATTCCCGGTGCCTGGCAATTTCCGCAAGGCGGAGTGGATGCCGGTGAAACTGCGGAACAGGCCTTGTTTCGGGAAGTGCGCGAGGAAGTTGGCCTTGAGCCCCGGCATTACGAGGTCATCGACCGCCGCGAAGGCTACCGCTACCTCTACCCCCAAGGCTCGCGCGGCAAGAAACTCCGCAAGCACGGCAGCCACGGCCAGGAGCAGACGTATTTCCTCTGCCATCTCAAACCCGGTGCCCCGCAGGTGAACGTGGACCAAACGCCCCGCGAATTCCGCGCCTACCGCTGGATCCCGCCGGAGGAGTTCGATCTCGACTGGCTGCCGGAATTCAAGCGCGATGTTTACCGCGAGGTCATGCGGGATTTTTTCCGGATCGCACTGTGAGCCCCGCCGGAGCGCGGCCGAGGCCGGTCAGAAGCGCCAGCACCCGCAGCGCGAAATCCAGGCGGCTCCGCCACGGCCGCGCTGGCCGCACGATGCGCCAGCCGGATTGCCCCGCAAGCGCCGCGAGCTGTGGCGGGGGATTCACCACCGTGGCAGCCTCGCAGAGCCCGAGCATCGGCAGGTCCGCGCAGCTGTCGGTGTAGCCATGGCAGCGGCGCAGCTTGCCGTTTTCAAACCAGGGTGCGGGCAGCTCTCGCTTCAGCCGCACGACCTTTGCAACGCCCTTGTGATTCACCAGTTTCGGGAAAAAACCGCCGCTTTCCACCACCGTGCCAAGCGTGAGATCAAAGCCGAGCACGCGCCCGATTTCCGAAACATAAAACTCCGGACTCGCGGAAGCGAGAATCAGGAAATGACCGGCCGCCCGGTGCTTTTCCAGATCATCCCGCAATTCCTGATAGATCGACGGCATCAGCGCCCGTGCGAAGTCCTGGGAATGCTCCGCGAGTTTCTCCGGACTCATCCGCCACAGGAAACTAAGAAACACCCGCTTCATCCGTCCCGCACCGAGCAGGCCCGCCAACGGCAGAAACAGCAGGAACACCGGCAGGAACATCCCGCGCCACGGCTCGCGGCGCAGCACGAAATGCCGGAACAGCAACTGGCAGTCCCACGGCAGCAAGGTACCATCGAGATCAAACAGGGCGATACCCTCAGGCGGTGATTCAGAAATCGGCGCGGCCACGGGTGCGCAGCTTGCCATGAAGCCATCAGCGATTGCAATGATTGCCTTCACAGGTCTGTTTGCTCGCGGATTTTTTGAGGAGCCGGACGATGGTTTTCGCCGATCTGATTCCACTCAATCGCGGATTCACGGAAAGCCCTGCGTGACCGCGGAAATCAAGGAAACTTTAGGGCGAGGTGGTCATCGGTGGTGGTCACTATTTGTTAAGCCACCTTATTAAGTTGTTGGTTTTTCAAAGTGGGCCCGCAGGGATTTGAACCCTGGACCAAGGGATTATGAGT
>Ga0105090_10000783_pt1 | contig 16335 bp, 18 predicted proteins | sample PPLLak3March2015_FD_79110 | JGI IMG/M metagenome (GOLD analysis project Ga0105090, IMG submission 79110) | Freshwater sediment microbial communities from Prairie Pothole Lake near Jamestown, North Dakota, USA - PPLs Lake P7 Core (1) Depth... | ecosystem: Environmental > Aquatic > Freshwater >... | reverse complement strand
ATCGAGTACGTGCTGTCGCGCTACTTCACGGTCAGCGCCTTCGCCGGGACGACGAGCGGCGTGGAGCTGCGCTTCCGACGCAACTGGTAGCAGCGGCGGAACGACGCGGCATGCGCGTCAGGAAGTGTGGCGCGCCCGACAGGAGTCGAACCTGTGACCTTTGGCTTCGGAAACCAACACTCTATCCAACTGAGCTACGGGCGCGGGTCGAACATTGTAGCCGCCCCGCCGCGGCAGCGTCCAGTCGCGGATTCCGGAGGCTGCGCCGCATCGCTATAATGTGCTGTTCGCCCCGGCGTGTGCCGGCGTGGCAGCCATCCTCCCGGACCGACTCTTCCCATGGCCGAAGCGCATTCCCCCCTGATCAAGACCTGGCAGCAACTCGTTGTCGTGGTCGCCGCGGCGTTCATCGTCCCCGTCGTGCTGATCATGATGATCGCCTCGCTCGTCACCGGCGGCAAGAAGGGCCTCGAGTCCGACGATAGCGCGCTGCTCGCACGCATCCAGCCGGTGGGCACCGTCCTACTCGCCACCGGCCCGCGAGCAGCGCTCACCGGCGAGCAGACGTACCAGCAGGTGTGCAAGACCTGCCACGAGACCGGGCTCGCCGGCGCGCCGAAGACCGGCGACAAGGCGGCGTGGAGCAAGGTGATCGCGCAGGGCGAAAAGCTCGTCTACGAGCACGCGATCAAGGGTCTCAGGGCCATGCCGCCGAAGGGTGGCAATCCCGACCTGTCGGAGGCCGAGGTGCAGGGCGCGGTCGTGCACATGGCCAATGCCGCGGGGGCGAACTGGAAAGCGCCCGCCGCACCCGTGGCCGCCGCCGCAGCGCCCGCCGGTGCCGCCGAGCGCACCGGTGCGCAGGTGGTCGAAGCCTCCTGCGGCAAGTGCCACGTCACCGGCGAACGCGGCGCGCCGAAGATCGGCGACCGCAACGCGTGGATCCAGCGTGCGAAGCGCGGCCTCGACTCCGTGTATGACTCCGCACTCAAGGGCCATGCCGGCATGCCGGCGCGCGGCGGCATGGCCGAGTTCTCCGACGCCGAGGTCAAGCGCGCCGTCGAGCACATGATGAATGCCGGGGCGGGTGCCCCAGTGGTTGCTGTTGCGGCGATCCCCGCGGCTGCACCTGCCGTCACCGCGAAGGCCGACGGCAGGAAGGTCCACGACACCGCGTGCATGGCTTGTCATGCGACCGGCGTGGCGGGCGCGCCGAAGACCGGCGACAAGGCAGCGTGGACGCCGCGCATCGCGCAGGGCGCCAACGTGCTGCACGACCACGCGATCAAGGGGTACCAGGGCAAGGCCGGCGTGATGCCGGCGAAGGGCGGCAACGCCGCGCTGTCCGACGACGAAGTGCGCTCGGCCGTCGATTACATGGTCGGCGTGGCGAAGTAGCCGCTCTCGCCCCTCACCCCTCCCCCCGTTTCACCAACGCCTTGAGCTGCGCGAGCCGCTCGCTCCCCGCCGCCCTCGCCTTCGCCTCCTCCTCGGCCGGTAGCGGCTCCCCGGCATAGCGCAGATCCTCCTGCGCCAGCTCCTTCAGGAAGCGCGACGGCACGCAGTCCACCTTTACGCCGGCGCGCTTGCGCGTGCGGCAGTAGGACAGGTGCAGCGAGCGCTGCGCGCGCGTGAGGCCGACGTACATCAGGCGCCGCTCCTCCTCGACCGTGCCGGCGTCGATCGACTCGCGGTGCGGCAGGATGCCCTCCTCCAGGCCCACGAGGAAGACGTGCGGGAACTCGAGGCCCTTCGCCGCGTGCAGCGTCGACAGGCGCACCGCGTCGGGATCGTCCTCCTCGCGACCTTCCAGCATCGTGACCAGCGCGATCATCTGGGTCAGCTCGAGCAGCGTGCGGCGGTCCTCCTCGCCCTTGCGCGCCAGCCAGCCGACGAAGTCGGCCACACTCTGCGACTTCGCCTGCGCCTCGCGCTTGTCGAAGGTCGACACGAGCCAGTCCTCGTAGCCGGTCTTCGCCACCAGCTCGCCCAGCAGCCGCCCCGCAGGCTCGCGGTCCGAGCGGTGGCGCAGGTCGTTCACCAGTGCGCAGAACTTCTCCAGTTCCTCGCGCGCCTTCGCGTGCGCGACCGCTGCGAACTCGGGCGCGAACACCGCGGCGAACAGGCTCTCGCGACGCCGCCCCGCGACCTCGGAGAGCTTGGCGAGCGTCGTCTGGCCGATGCCGCGCTTCGGCGTGGTGACGGCGCGGATGAACGCGGGATCGTCGTCGTCGTTGGCGACCAGGCGCAGGTAGGCGACGAGGTCGCGGATCTCGGCGCGGTCGAAGTACGACTGCCCGCCCGACACCACGTACGGCACGTTCTGCGCGCGAAGCGCCGTCTCGAACGGGCGCGACTGGTGGTTGCCGCGGTAGAGGATCGCGTAGTCGGCGTAGCGGCCGCGGTGCTCGAAACGATGCGCGAGCAGCCGGTGCACGACCAGCTCGGCCTCGGTCTCGTCGTCGGACGCGGGCGTGACGCGCAGCGTGTCGCCGTGGCCGTGCTCGCTCCACAGCCGCTTGTCGAACAGCTTGGGGTTGTTGGCGATGAGCGCGTTGGCGCTCCTCAGGATGCGCACCGTGGAGCGATAGTTCTGCTCGAGCTTGACCACCTTGAGCGCCGGGTAGTCCTCCGCAAGCCGGGCGAGGTTGTCGAGCGTGGCGCCGCGCCAGCCGTAGATCGCCTGGTCGTCGTCGCCCACCGCGGTGAAGCTCCCGCGCCCGCCGACGAGGCAGCGCAGCAGCCGGTACTGCGCCGCGTTGGTGTCCTGCACCTCGTCGACCAGCACGTGATCGTACCGACCTTGCCAGCGCTCGCGTGCCGCGGCATCGCGCTCGAGCAGCTCGACCGGACGCACGATCAGGTCGTCGAAGTCGACCGCCTGGTAGGCCGCGAGCGCATCGGCATAGCCCGCGTAGGCGCGCGCCGCGGCGCGCTCGGCGTCGTCCTTCGCGGCCGCGAGCGCGGCCTGCGGCAGCACGAGCGCGTTCTTCCAGCCGGAGATCTTCCACTGCGCCGCGCGCGCCTTCGCGCGATCGGCGCTGGCTACCAGCTCCGCGACGATCGGCTCGAGGTCGGCGGGGTCGAGGATCGAGAACCCCGGCTTCAGCCCCAACGCGCGACACTCCGCGCGCAGGATCGTCAATCCCAGCGAGTGAAACGTCGAGATCTGCACCGCCCTGGCGCCCTCCGCCCTGCCCTGCCCGCCCAGCAGCTTCGCGGCGCGCTCGCGCATCTCGCGCGCAGCCTTGTTCGTGAACGTGATCGCGGCGATGCGCCCGGGACCGATGCCCTGCTCGACGAGATGCGCGATCTTCGCCGCGATGACGCGCGTCTTGCCGCTGCCCGCGCCGGCCAGCACGAGCAGCGGTCCGTCGAGGTAGCGCACGGCCTCGCGCTGCGGCGCGTTGAGCGGAAACGACATGGGGAGGGTGGCGCGGGACGTTCGGTAGAATCGTCGTGGATTCTACGGCTGCGCGCGACACGCCGACAGACTTGACGCGCGCCATGAAAACTCCTCGCGATTCCCGACCCGACGACAGCGCATGGCGCACTACGCGATCGGCGACATCCAGGGCTGCCACGCCGAATTCCGGCGGCTGCTCGACCTGATCGGCTTCGCGCCACCCTCCGATCGCCTGTGGCTGGTCGGCGACCTCGTCAACCGCGGCCCCGACTCGCTGGCCGTGCTGCGCGACGTGAAAGCGCTGGGCGATGCCGCCGTCACCGTGCTGGGCAACCACGACCTGCACCTCCTCACCGTCGCGGCCGGGCACCGCCGCGCGCACCGCGGCGACACGATCGATGCGATCCTGGCCGCGCCGGATCGCGACGAGCTGCTGCACTGGCTGGCGCGCCGGCCGCTGGCGGTTGTCGAGGGCGACGCCATGATGGTGCACGCGGGCGTGCTGCCGGCGTGGACGCCGGCGACGGCGCTGATGCTCTCGCGCGAGGTCGAGGCAATGCTCGCCAGCGACGACGCACACCGCTTCCTCGGCGCCCTCTACGGCGACGAGCCGGCAACGTGGCGCGACGACCTTGCCGGCGACGATCGCCTGCGCGCCATCGTCAACGCGTTCACGCGGCTGCGCTTCTGCGCGCCTGACGGGCGCATGGAGTTCCGCGAGAAGCGCGGGCGCGAGCACGCGCCCGAGGGCTTCCGCCCGTGGTTCGCGCACGACCACCGCCGCACGGCTCATATGCTCGTCGTCTGCGGCCACTGGTCCACGCTCGAGCTCGAGCTGGCGCCCAACGTGCTGATGCTCGACTCGGGCTGCCTGTGGGGCGGGACGCTGACGGCCGTCAGGCTGCCGGATCGGCGGGTGGTCCAGGTGCCGTCGCGCGCGCCGGTAAGCCCAAAGCCGTTCGGATAGCCGTCTCGGCCGCGCGGGCAAGCGCGCGGCGGTCGTGGTGCTGCGCGGGCAGCGCCGGCGTGGCGACGAGCTCGATCACGATCGAGCGCTCGCCGCAGATGCGCCAGAACGACGTCGCGAACGACTCCTCGCCGACGTACGACGGCGCCCGCGAGTGCCGTCCCTGCGCATCCGTGTAGCGCAGCGCCACCGGCTGCACGTGCCCCTTCGTCTCGACCACCGGCTGCAGCAGCGAGGCGTGGAAGCGCAGCACGTCGTCGCCGTGTGTGGTCGTGCCTTCGGGAAAAACCGCCACGACGTCGCCGGCGGCCAGCGCCTGTGCGGCGTGATCGTTGACGCGGCGCGTGTCGTGCCGCCGCGCGCGCTCGACGAAGATCGTGCCTGTGTCGCGGATCAGGCGGCCGGCCAGCGGCCACGCCGCAAGCTCGGCCTTGGCGACGAAGCGCGCCGGGTGGAGCGCGTTGATCACGAAGATGTCGAGCCACGAGACGTGGTTGGCGACGATCAGCAGGTTGCCCCGGTAGGCGTCGATGCGCCCGTGCACGCGCGGCTCGACGGCGAGCAGCTGCAACAGCTTGCGGCTCCAGCGCCGCACCAGCGCGCGCCGCGTGTGCGGCTGCACCAGAGGGAAGACGAAGGTGGTCGTGGCGACGCCAGCCAGCGCGTGCACGCCGGCCCGGGCGGCGCGCCAGACGCGTCTCACCAGATCCCACCGCCGAAGTGCTGGCGGTACAGCGCGTCGACGGCCCCGCGCGTCACCTCGTGGTTCTGCCCGCCGCGCGCGGCAATCTTGAGCGAGCCCATGATCGACGCCAGCCGCCCGGTCTTCTGCCAGTCCCAGCCCTGCCCCATGCCGTAGAGCAGCCCGGCGCGGTAGGCGTCGCCGCAGCCGGTCGGGTCGACCAGCGCGCTCGGACGCACCGGAGGCACGTGGATCGTCGCGCCGCCGACGTGGATCGAGGAGCCCTTCGCGCCGTGCGTGACGACGAGCGCCTCCACGTCGCGCGCGATCGCCTCGAGCGGCGCTCCCGTGCGCTCGGCGAGCAGCTGGCCCTCGTAGTCGTTGACCGCGATCACCGCCGCGCCCTCGAGCATCGCCAGCAGCTCCTCGCCGGAGAACAGCGTGAGCGCCTGCCCCGGGTCGAACACGAATGGAACGCGCGCGGCGCGAAAGCCCGCGGCGTGCGCGAGCATCCCGTCCTTGCCGTCCGGCGCGACGATGCCGAGTTTCACGCCCTCGACGTCGCCGACGCGGTTGTCGTGCGAGCGCTGCATCGCGCCCGGGTGGAACGCGGTGATCTGGTTGTCGTCGAGGTCGGTGATGATGTAGGCCTGTGCGGTGAAACTGCCCGGCACACCGAGCAGCCCGTCGGTGGCCACACCGAGCTTCTCCAGCCGCTCGCGGTACGGCGCGCCGTCGTCGCCGATCGTCGCCATCACGACGGGCTCGCCGCCGAGCGCCTTCAGGTTGTACGCGATGTTGCCGGCGCAGCCGCCCCACTCGCGGCGCATGTCGCCCACGGTGAACGACACCGACAGCATCTGCGTCTTCTCGGGAAGGATGTGGCGGCCGAAGCGGTCGCGGAACACCATGATGGTGTCGTACGCGAGCGAGCCGCAGATGAGCGTGCGCGGAGCGGGCATGGAGGTCCGGTCGGAAGGGGAGAGCGACGACGGCCGCCCGGTGGACGGACGGCCGTCGGAACGGACCGAACTTTACCGCAGTCGCGCGGCGCGCGCGGCCGGGCGGGAGCGTCAGGCGGCCTTGGCCATCCGCACGGGCGCGAGGCGCTCGCGGGTCGCCTGCCCGGATGCGGGCCGTGACAGGCGTGCAGGGCCGCGAAACGCAACGCGTGCGATGCCGGGCAACACGATCCGGCCTTTGGCTTGTCCGATCCTCACGCGGCGACCTCTCTTCCAATCTCGCGCACGACGAACTGCTGCCGCCGCGACACGGGCAGCGTCTCGGCGAGCGCGTGCAGCAGCACCTCCCAGTGCGCGTCGCCGTCGTCGTTGACCACGCGCTCGAAGCCGCGAATGAAATCGCGCGCGACGAGGCAGTTGCGGTGCACGCGCACGAAGCGGTTGCCGAACTCCTGCTCGAGCCTGGTGAGCGACTCCTCGAGCAGGTGCTCGCGCTGGGCGGTGCGCACGGTGATGTACTTGAGCTCGGCCTTGAGGAAGATGACCTCCTCGACGGGCACCAGCACGACGCGCGAGCGCTCGGTCACCGAGAGGAAGCGGCGCGCCGACGACGGCAGCTCGGAGAGGCGCTCGGTGGTGAGCGGGCGCAGCTTCGGCACCTTTTGCAGCGCGGCGAGCAGCCGCTGCACGCGCACCGGCTTGACCAGGTAGTCCACGGCGTTCACCTCGAAGGCCTGCAGGGCATGCTCGTGAAAGGCGGTGGTGAACACGACGCAGGGCGTGTGCGGCACCTTGAGGGCGTGCCTGGCGAGCTCCAGGCCGTCCATGTCGGGCATGTGGATGTCGGTGAGCACGAGATCGACGGGCACCGATTGCAGCAACTCGACGGCCTCGCGCCCGCTCTGCGCCTCGCCGACGACGGCAAGCGGCAGGGCCGTCGCGCAGTCGTCCAGCAGCTCACGCAGACGGCGGCGCGCGGGCGCCTCGTCGTCGACAATCAGCACGCGCAGCGGGACGTCAGCCACGGGCAGCCTCCAGCGGTCTTAGGGCAGTGCGGTTGCGCGGCTTCGCGCGTTCCTGGTCGAGGGCGACGACGTTGCCGGCGGACGGCGCGCGGTTCTCGCCGGCCGCCTTGGGCGGCGCCACGGTTCGGTAGGGCATGCGGATGTGCACCTCGTAGCTGTCGCGCAGCGTGCGCGACTCGAGCGACGCCTCGGCATCGAAGTGCAGGGCGAGCCGCTCGCGGATGTTGGCGAGCGCCATGCGGTTGCCGCGGTGGTGGCGGCCGCCGTCCTCGCGGTACGGGTTGCGCAGGATCGCGTGCACCTCGCCCTTCGACAGGAAGATGTTGACGGAGATGGTGCCCGGAACCGTCGACGGCTCGATGCCGTGGTAGACGGCGTTCTCCAGCAGCGGCTGCAGCACCAGCGGTGGAGCAAGCGCGTCCTCGGGCATGCTCTTCACGTTCCAGTCGACGACCAGACGCTCGCCGAGGCGCAGCTTCTCGAGGTCGAGGTACTGGCGGCACAGCTCGATCTCGTCGGCGAGCGGCGCCAGGTCGCGGTTGTCGCGCATCAGCACGCGGAACAGGTCCGCCATGTCGTGCAGCGCTTCCTCGGCGCGGCGCGGGTTGCTGCGCACAAGTGACAGCACGCCGTTGATCGCGTTGAACAGGAAGTGCGGGCGGATGCGCGCCTGGAGCGCCTGCAGCCGCGCCTCGGTGATCGCCGGCGAGAGCGCCTTCGCGCGCAGCCGGAAGTAGTAGAGCAGCGCGCCGACCGCAGCCAGCGCGAGCACGATGTCGCGGGCCAACGTGCTGGACAGCTCCGGTGCAAAGCCGCCCAGCAGCGCGTGGTAGGCAACCGTCGCCGCCACGGCCACGACCGCGACCACGACGGCGCCGAGGCGATAAGGCTGGCGAGCGAGCCAGGGCGCGAGCATCCACAGCACTGCGAGCGACAGCAGCAGCGGGGGCTGCAGCACCCCCGCCGTGGACACGATCGCAGCCGGCAATGCCTCCCAGCGCGGTTCCCGGACGAGTGCTGCGACGACAGCCGCCCCGTTGATTGCGAGCAGGATGCGCAGCGTGGTGCCGAGATTGCGCAGGTCGGGCAGGGCCGGCGCGTCGCCGCTATGCCTTATAATCGACCGCATGCCCGGACCGTATGCAAGCATCATGCCTGCTGTCCGACCGCCGGTCCAGTAGCGGCGGTTTGCGCCGCCGCAATTCGGGCTGCGGCGAGCGGTGCAGCGCGCGAACGCGGCACGGCCAATCCCGCCCTTTTTCGACCAGACGCCACGGCAAAGCAAGACGCAGGCCGTCATGCCCGATCGCACGCCCCCCAAGGACCTGCCCGCGCCCCCCTCCGGTGCGTGGTCCGGCCGCTTCACGGAGGCGGTCGCCGACCTCGTCAAGCGCTACACGGCGTCGGTGGACTTCGACCGCCGCCTCGCCGCCGCCGACATCGCGGGCTCGCGAGCGCACGCGCGCATGCTCGCTGCGCAGCGCATCATCGCCGAGCAGGATCTGGCCGACATCGAGCGCGGCCTCGACGCGATCGCCGCCGACATCGAAGCCGGCCGCTTCGCGTGGTCGCGCGACCTCGAAGACGTGCACTTCAACGTCGAGCGCCGCCTGACCGAGGCCGTCGGCGACGCCGGCAAGCGGCTGCACACGGGGCGTTCGCGCAACGACCAGGTCGCCACCGACGTGAGGCTGTGGCTGCGCGGCGCGATCGACGATCTCCTCGACCGGCTCGCCGCGCTGCGGCACGCGTTCTGCGACCTCGCGGAGAAGCACGCCGCGACGATCATGCCCGGCTTCACGCACCTGCAGGTCGCACAACCGGTCACCTTCGGCCACCACCTGATGGCCTACGACGCGATGCTCGCGCGCGACATGGAACGGCTCGCCGACGTGCGCGGGCGTGTCAACCGCATGCCGCTGGGCGCCGCCGCGCTCGCCGGCACGTCCTTCCCGCTCGACCGCGAGCGCACGCGCGTCGAGCTCGGCTTCGACGCGCTGTGCCCGAACTCCCTGGACGCCGTGTCGGACCGCGACTTCGCGATCGAATTCGCGGCGGCGGCCGCCCTGATCATGGTGCACCTGTCGCGCTTCGCCGAGGAGCTGGTGCTGTGGTGCTCGCCGCGCTTCGGCTTCGTGACGCTGGCCGACCGCTTCTGCACCGGCAGCTCGATCATGCCGCAGAAGAAGAACCCCGACGTGCCCGAGCTCGTGCGCGGCAAGTCGGGCCGCGTCGTCGGGCACCTGGTCGCCCTGCTCGTCCTGATGAAGGCGCAGCCGCTCGCCTACAACAAGGACAACCAGGAGGACAAGGAGCCGCTGTTCGACACCGTCGACACGCTCGCCGACACGCTGTCGATCATGGCCGACCTCGTCGCCACCGGCATCGAGCCGAACGCGCAGCGCATGCGAGAGGCGGCGAGCGAGGGCTTCGCCACGGCGACCGACCTCGCCGACTACCTCGTGCGCCGCGGCCTGCCATTCCGCGACGCGCACGAGGCGGTCGCTCGCGCCGTGCGCCGCGCCGAAGAGAAGGGCTGCGGCCTCGAAGACCTGTCGGTGGCCGAGCTGCGCGAGTTCGCGCGCGAGGTCGGTGACGACGTCGCCGCCGCGCTGACGCTCGAAGCCTCGGTCGCCAGCCGCAACCATCCGGGCGGCACGGCTCCCGCCGCCGTGCGCGCGGCGATTGCCGCGGCGCGTGCGAGCCTGCCGGCGCAATGAGCGCGAAAGGACCGCCCCGAGGCGTTCATTGCTCCGGCCTCCTTGGGCGGCTACGGCATGCGGGCGTTTGCGTGTCGGACGTGGCGGTCCCTCGCCGCGGCGCGAACGCCCCTCTCGCGGGGGGCAGCGCAGCGGCGTCAGCCGCAAGCGCGGGGGCACGTCTGTGAGCGACGAGGCGATCGGTTTCGCCGCGGCGTTCCTCACCACCGCGGCCTACGTGCCTCAGGTCGTGCGCATCTGGACGACGCGCTCGGCGCACGACATCTCGTGGTGGATGTTCGGCATCATGACGGCCGGCGCGCTGCTCTGGCTCGTCTACGGGCTGCGGCTGCAGTCGCTGCCCGTCGCCGCGGCGAACGCACTGGTGCTCGTGCTGCTCGCCGCGATCCTCGTGCTCAAGTGGCGCTTCGGCCGCGACGCGCGGTCGTCCGTCCCCCGACTCAACGCCTCAAGGAAGGACTGACATGGCAAAGCTCGCGTTCCTCGGACTCGGTGTGATGGGCTACCCGATGGCGGGTCACCTCGCCCGCGCCGGCCACGACGTGACGGTGTTCAACCGCACCGCGGAGAAAGCGGAGAAGTGGGTCGCGGAACACGGCGGTCGCGCGGCCCGGACGCCCGAGGACGCGGCCGCCAGCGCGGAGATCGCGCTGATGTGCGTCGGCAACGACGACGACGTGCGCGCGGTCGCAGGGCGCGCGCTCACCACGATGAAGGCGGGAACGATCCTCGTCGACCACACGACGGCCTCCGCCGAGGTCGCCCGCGAGACGTTCGCAGCGGCAGGCAGCCGCAGCATCGGCTTCCTCGACGCGCCGGTGTCCGGCGGGCAGGCAGGTGCTGCGAACGGCAAGCTCACGATCATGGTCGGCGGCGACGCGAAGGTCTACGCGCGCGCCGAGGGCGTGCTCGCGCACTATGCGCGCGCAGTCACCCACATGGGGGCGAGCGGCAGCGGCCAGCTCACCAAGATGGTCAACCAGATCTCGATCGCCGGCCTGGTGCAGGGCTTGGCCGAGGGGATCGACTTCGCGCTGCGCGCCGGGCTCGACGCCGAGCGCGTCATCGACGTCATCAGCAAGGGCGCCGCGCAGTCGTGGCAGATGGAGAACCGCGCGAAGACGATGATCGCCGACAAGTACGACTTCGGCTTCGCCGTCGACTGGATGCGCAAGGACCTCGGCATCTGCCTCGCGGAGGCGCGGCGCAACGGCGCCACGCTGCCGGTCACCTCGCTCGTCGACCAGTTCTACGGGCAGGTGCAGGCGATGGGCGGCAACCGCTGGGACACCTCGAGCCTGCTGCGCGCGCTGCAGGCTCCGCACAAGAAGTGACCGGGCTCATCACCGCGCCGCTGGTACTAGCCGCCGTCCTGCTCGCCGCGGCGCCGACACGGGCGCAGGCGGAGGTCGAGCTGGCCAACGGGTGGATGCGCCCTGCCTACGCCGGCCAGCCGCGCGCGGCCGTCTTCGTCGACATCCGCTCCGCGCAGCCGCTGAAGCTCGTCGGTGCGGCGACGCCGCTCGCCAGGCGCGTCGAGCTGGTGCTGGTCGACCCGCCCAGCCCCGATCCGGCAACGCACCGGGTCGTCGCCGAGCTGCCCGTGGCGGGAGGGCGCGAGACGCGGCTGGCCCTGGGTGGCAGCCACGTCCGATTGGTGGACATCGTCCGCGACGTGCCGCCAGGCGAGCGCTGGCCGCTCGAACTCGCGTTCGTCGATGCCGGGGGCAATCGCGTAAGCGTGACCGCCGAGGTCCTGGTGCGGGGCCTGATGCCTCCCCGCCCCGAAGAAGGCGCGCCGCCGCGCTGAAGCGCCGCCCGCTAAGCCGCGGCGTTGTCCGGCGGCGGCGCTTCGGCCTCGAGCCGGTCGGCGTCGACGATCTCGACCTCGGTGATGATCTCGGCCGACTTCGCCAGCATGATCGTGGCCGAGCAGTACTTCTCCTTGGAAAGCTTGACGGCCCGCTCGACCTGCCGCGGATCGAGTCCGCGCCCGGCGACGCGATAGCGCAAGCGGATGCGCGTGAACACCTTGGGTTCGGTCTGGGCACGGTCGGCCTCGGCCTCGACGATGCAGTCCGAGACCGGCTGGCGCGCCTTGCGCAGGATCCACACCACGTCGAAGGCGCTGCAGGATGCCGCCCCGGCCAGCACCAGCTCCATGGGCCGCGGTCCGGCGTTGCGTCCGCCCGCCTCGGGCGCGCCGTCGATCACCAGCGCGTGTCCGCTGCCGGTTTCCGCCACGAAACTCATCCCTTCGACCCACTTGATCCGCGTCTTCACTGTCCGCCCGTCCTCGCGTTGCGCCTGTTGCAGTGCAATATGCCACGGATTCACGACCCGGGGCGACCCCGCCCGGCCGACGGCCCCGCGATTGACCGGGAAGCCGAAAATGGCATAGAATGCAAGACTTTGCTCAACCTTCCGGCGGCCGGCAACACGGCCGGCACACCCCCCGGACCGGCCCCACCGGAAAGCCCACTGAGCGCCCACTGAACGCCCACTGAACGCGAGTTGCTCGAGCCCCCATGAAGACCTTTTCCGCCAAGCCCAGCGACATCCGCCAGGACTGGTTCGTCGTCGACGCGACGGACAAGATCCTCGGTCGCCTGGCCGCCGAGATCGCCCACCGCCTGCGCGGCAAGCACAAGGCGATCTTCACGCCGCACATGGACACCGGCGACTTCATCGTCGTGACCAACGTCGAGAAGATCCGCGTGACCGGCAACAAGGCCGACGACAAGCTCTACCACCGCCACTCGGGCTACCCGGGCGGCATCAGCACGACGACGTTCGCGCAGATGCAGGCACGCTTCCCCGGCCGCGCGCTGGAGAAGGCCGTGAAGGGCATGCTGCCCAAGGGCCCGCTCGGCTACCGCATGATCAAGAAGCTCAAGTGCTACGCCGGCGCGGCGCACCCGCACTCGGCGCAGCAACCCCAACCGCTGGACATCTAAAGACCATGATCGGCAACTACTACTACGGCACCGGCCGCCGCAAGACCTCCGTCGCGCGCGTCTTCATGAAGACGGGCAGCGGCAAGATCGTCGTCAACGAGAAGCCGGTCGAGGAGTTCTTCTCGCGCGAGACCGGCCGCATGGTCGTGCGGCAGCCGCTGGTTCTGACGAACCACGAGGGCACGTTCGACATCATGGTCAACGTCAACGGCGGCGGCGAGTCCGGCCAGGCCGGCGCGGTGCGCCACGGCATCACCCGCGCGCTGATCGACTACAGCGCCGACCTGAAGCCCACGCTGTCCAAGGCCGGGTTGGTCACGCGCGACGCGCGCGAGGTCGAGCGCAAGAAGGTCGGCCTGCACAAGGCGCGGCGCCGCAAGCAGTTCTCGAAGCGGTAGCCGGACGCGTCACGCGGCGAGGGGCCCCGTTGGCGCGAAGCGCAACGGGGATCGACGCCAGGACGCGTCGCGGCAAGCGGCCGACACCCAACGTCGCGGGTCCGGACCCGCGTCCAAGGAGGCCGCTCCGGGCGTCGCCGGGTCGAGTGACCGGTACCAAGGGCCGCCCGCGGGCGGCCCTTGTCATTGGGACGGCGCTGCAGTAGGGTTTATGACGGAGGCATAAATGGTCAAGGTCGGCATCGTCGGGGGTACCGGCTACACGGGCGTCGAACTGCTGCGCCTGCTCGCCCAGCACCCGCAGGCCGAGGTGCGCGCCATCACCTCGCGCAAGGACGCCGGGACGAAGGTCGCCGACATGTTCGCGAGCCTGCGCGGGCACTACCCGAAGCTCGCGTTCGTCGAGCCCGGCGCCGCAGCGCTCGCCGGTTGCGACATCGCGTTCTTCGCCACGCCGCATGGTGTCGCCATGGCGCAGGCGCGCGAACTTCTCGCCGCGGGCACGAAGGTGATCGACCTCGCCGCCGACTTCCGCCTGCGCGATCCCGCGGAGTTCGAGCGCTGGTACAAGATGCCGCATTCGTGCCTCGACCTGCTCGAGGAGTCGGTGTACGGGTTGCCCGAGGTCAACCGCGAGGCGATCCGCAAGGCCCGCATCGTCGGCAACCCCGGCTGCTACCCGACGGCCGTGCAGCTGGGCTTCCTCCCGCTGCTGGAAGCCGGCCTCGTCGACACCGATCACCTGATCGCCGACTGCAAGTCGGGCGTGTCCGGCGCGGGCCGCAAGGCGGAGATGAACCTGATCTTTCCCGAGGCCGCGGACAACTTCGCCGCCTACGCGGTCAAGGGCCATCGCCACCTGCCCGAGATCGTGCAGGGGCTGAACCGCGCGAGTGCTGCGCCGGTGAAGCTCGCCTTCACGCCGCACCTGACGCCGATGATCCGCGGCATCTTCGCCACGCTCTACGCGCCGCTCAAGGATGCCGGCGCCGACCTGCAGGCGCTCTACGAAAGGCGCTACGCGGGCGAGCCGTTCGTCGACGTGATGCCGCCGGGCTCGACGCCGGACACGCGCTCGGTGCGCGGCGCGAACGTCTGCCGCATCGCCGTGCACCGCGCGCCCGGCACCGACCTCGCGCTGGTGCTCGCCGTTGAGGACAATCTGGTCAAGGGGGCCGCGGGGCAGGCGATCCAGAACATGAACCTGATGTGCGGTCTGCCGGAGACGACCGGGCTCACCGCCGCGCCGTTGCTGCCGTAGAGGAAGGCGAGTGGCGGTCTCCCCCGTCTGGCGGCGCTTCTCCCGCCAATTTTCCATCAGCGCGCCCCGCATGGCGGTGCGCACGCACCTCGGCTGGCCGTGGAAGGCGCTGATCGCGATGGCGCTCGCCGGCGTGATCGGGGGCATGTGGTGGTGGGGCTTCGACTTCGGGCAGATTCTCGGCGGCTTCAACCGCGACGAGATCGAGCAGCGCATCGCCACGCTCCAGGCCGACACCGCGACCGCGCAATCCGAAGCGACCGCGCTGCGCTCGCGCAACGCCGAGCTCGAGAGCGATCTCGCGATGATGCGCGGCCTGCAGGGCACGCTCGGCAAGCAGGTCGCCGACATGCAGCGCGAGAACGCGGCGCTGAAGGAGGAGGTCAACTTCCTGCAGGCGTTCTTCGACGGGGCGAGCAAGCCGGGGCTCGCGATCCAGCGCATCGCCGTCGACGTCAGCGGCGGCGAGGTGGCGCGCTACAGCGTGCTGGTCGTGCGCGGCGGCACTCCGAAACACGACTTCGAAGGCCACGTCGCACTCGCGGTCGACCTGACGCCGACGAACGCGGCCGGCGACGCCGCGGCAGGGCACACGCTCGCGCTGCCGCCGGCGGGCAGCGCGGAGCCGAACTCGCTGGCGCTCAAGTTCAAGTACTATCAGCGGCTCGAGGGGACGTTCCGCGTCCCGCCCGGTTACGCGGTGCGCGCGGTCACCGCCCGAGCCTACGAAGCCGGCTCGGCCGGCCCGCGCGCCACGCGCACCTTGACCGTGCCGTAGGGAGGCCCCATGTTCGGCAGGAAGCCTTCGACGCAGAAGCGGATCGATTCGCTGATCGGCGCCGGGACCGTGGTCCGCGGCGACATCGTGTTCGAGGGCGGCCTGCGCATCGACGGGCAGGTCGCCGGCAACGTCACCGCCACCGAAGGCAAGCCCGCCACGCTGGTGGTGAGCGAGCAGGCCCGCATCGACGGCAAGGTCGAGGTGTCGCACGTCGTGATCAACGGCCAGGTCCACGGGCCGGTGACCGCCGCGGACTATCTCGAACTGCAGCCCAAGGCCCGCGTAGTCGGCGACGTCGCCTACAAGACGCTGGAAATGCACGTCGGCGCCGTCGTCCAGGGCCGGCTGGACCCGGGCAGCGCCGAACCGGGCAGCGCGGCCGTGGTCGAATTGAAACGCAGCGGAAAGTAGGGTCAGACCCTGCTTTCGCCACAAACTGTCCGCTGGGAGCGCAGTCCGTCACGAAAGCAGGCTCTGACCCTACATTCCGAATGCGACAGAACACCGCCCCGTTTGACGCTTGGACCTGCCGCACCCGATAATCGGCGCACAGCCTTGCGCCCCCAGGAGCCCCACGATGAATGCCATGACCGAAATGCCCGCCCCGCTCCTCTTCACTGACGCGGCCGCCGAGAAGGTGCGCCTGCTCATCGACGAGGAAGGCAATCCCGAACTCAAGCTGCGCGTATTCGTCACCGGTGGCGGCTGCTCGGGCTTCCAGTACGGCTTCACGTTCGACGAGGTGGTCAACGACGACGACACCTCCCTCGACAAGAACGGCGTGACTCTGCTGATCGACCCGATGAGCTACCAGTACCTGGTCGGCGCCGAGATCGATTACCAGGAAGGCCTCGAGGGCGCGCAGTTCGTGATCAAGAACCCCAACGCGCAGACCACCTGCGGGTGCGGGTCGAGCTTCTCGGCGTAGGCTCCTCCGCAAAGCGAAAACGGCGGCTGCGGGCCGCCGTTGTCGTTTCCGGGAGCGCGGGGTTGGGGACGCCTGGTCCCACCCGCGGCCTCCTTGAACCGACTTCGCATTGCGCCGCATCGCGTGTCGGCCGCCTGCCGCGACGCGTCTTGGCGTCGATCCCCGTTGCGCTCCGCGACAACGGGGGCCCTCGCCGCGTGACGCGCGCGGGCGGCCCTCCTTGCACCGCTGTCCAAGGCCGCAGCATT
>Ga0105090_10000782_pt1 | contig 16345 bp, 12 predicted proteins | sample PPLLak3March2015_FD_79110 | JGI IMG/M metagenome (GOLD analysis project Ga0105090, IMG submission 79110) | Freshwater sediment microbial communities from Prairie Pothole Lake near Jamestown, North Dakota, USA - PPLs Lake P7 Core (1) Depth... | ecosystem: Environmental > Aquatic > Freshwater >... | reverse complement strand
CTGTCGAGCACTGATAATTCTGATAGTTTCTCCATGTTGTGTGTGAGAAATGACCAAAATTCTATTTTTGCTGGAAAGTCCAATAATGATATAACGTTCTTCCTGAATCGAATGCCCTGAATCAGGATAGGTAAAAGATAAATAATCCCCAAATACACCAGAAGCCTCTTCAAAAGAGACTCCATGTTTCTTGGCGTTAATATCCGCTTTTTGTGAATCCCATTCAAAGTCCATTGAAAAATCTCTTTCAAAAAAATTATAAGCTGGATATTTGAGAGCCTAACGTCAAGCACCGTAGGGTGTGCATCTCGCACTCTAAATGGTGTCCAAGAAACCCATAGGACAGGTTTATGGTGCGCCATGCGCACCCTACCCGGCTGGGTGTGCATCTTAGGCTTTTAATTCTATATATCTGTTGAGCTTTATTGGTGCTGAGTCATTTTTTAGATAAACATCAGCCCTAGTTACAAACTCGCCCCAACCATTAGTTTTAAGCAGAAAGTCATTATCATGAGTAGTTATGACTCTAGTTGGGTTCTTGAATGAGGGGTGTAGATGATAAACAACCTTTTCTATTTTAGATTTCAGCTCCTGATTTGCTGCATGAGTAGTTATAAAAATTCGGTAATAAACCCTACCATCTTTTATTTTCCAGAAAGATGTTCGATGAGATAGTGAAAGTTGTTCATCTATAACCTGAGATGCTGGTTCATCTGGGATATTTGCTTGTGTACTCTCAGGGTTATACCCATCATCTATTATGTCATCTGTGCCGATTACTGCATCTGGAAGAACAGGAGCTTTCCCAACCGAAATTCCTGATGGACCGATATTAAATTCGCTTCCTACTTTTACTCTTTCCTTTACAGTATCAAGAATTTCTTTAAACCATGATTTATTCAGATAAATAAGTAATCCAATAAAGATTGGCCATATCAGTTCTTGTAGTAGTGGTATCCAGTCTTTCATAGCTAACCCTTTGAACCTAAATAAAATTAGACATCCTAATAGACGCAAAACATTGCGTCATTTGTTTGCCTAATAAGTAAAAAAAAAACCGTTATTTCAAAAACGTATGAAGTTTTATCACATCCTAAAACAAATGCAACAAGCATCAAAACATTTACCTGATCCTGCGTCTGTGCGGTTCGACCAATCCATGAACTCCACGGGAAAAATTACCTATAAACCAATTCCACCAAAGGAATCTCCCACTGTTCAACCTTGCATCTTGAACGGTAGATTTCTTCGCTGTCATCACGGTAGCGCTTGATCATGGCAATGACTCTGACAGTCTCAATGCGTGACAGTTTATCCGCCCATTCCTGCTGGCCTTTTTGAGACAATCTGGCAACGGTTACTCCCCCATGTTGCAAGACAACTTTGCCGTTAATATTGGCAATCGACAGCAAACTACCGGGGCTTAGTGCTGTTAGGTGTTTGTGAATGGGGTGTGTTTCAGGAAATCGCCCCGCAAAATCAAGAAAAAAATCATCTAAACCAAGCAGGGCATAGTGCCGGGGAACTCTTGGCTGCTCCGTTTGCTGACTGTTCGCCGCATCCCGGCGCAAACTGAAATCACCCGCTATTTCATTCAGGAAGGGATTGCAGGTATTTTCCCTGTGCATCAAACACAGCGTTTCCTTGGCTCGGGTAATCGCCACATAAAGCAGGCGGCGCTGTTCTTCCTGTGAATCTTTAGTCCAGCCGCCATCCAGTATCACCAAATGCGAGAATTCCATGCCTTTAACTGAGTGGATGGTCGTTAAAAACACACCTCGTCCCAGACGGCTTTCTTTGCGTTGTTCACTGAGCGTTTCATAGAAAAATTCAAGCGTTTGTTGCGTTGAAACTTCGCCATCATTCGTTTCTTTCTGCCAATCCAGCAGGCTATCCTTGAGTTGCTCCAGCCAGGGATTGTCCTTGGCGTCAGGATAATTTTCCGCCAAATAGTTCAACCAAAAACTCGCTGTGCTTACGGTTTTCCGGCTTTGCTTGAGGGCGTCCAGCAATTGAGCATTTTCCCTGATGCGAAAAGGCGGGGGCTGTTTGTCCGAGGGCAGCATCAGGCTAACGGGAATGCTGTGTTCTTCCAGTAATGCCCTCACCGGATTCAGGAGTTGCCATTGCGTTGCCAGCACGGCGCATTGCGGCCAATCCAGCTGGGTATCGAGTTGCCGCAACCGCAGCCATTCGTCGACAACGGCTTGCGCCTGGGCTTGCTCGGATGCACAACTTATGATCTGGACGCGGCCGCGCGCCAGGGTATCCAGTTGCTGCCAACGCCCGCCCGCAGGCAATGATTTTCTGCCCTGGTTGATACGGATCGGATGGTCTACCTTCATGCGGTCTTTATTGTGCCGGATGAGCGCATTGGCTGCGGCAATGATATGCGCGCTGGAGCGGTAGTTTTCCACCAGATAATGTTCGCGGGCCTGGTAATCGTCTTTAAATTGCCGGATAAAACTGATGTTTGCGCCGCGAAATGAGTAAATATTCTGGTCGTCATCACCGACCGCCAGGATAGTCAGCTTATTGTCGTCATCCAGCGTGCGGCCCGCTATGGCTGAAATCAGCTGGTATTGTTCTGTATCAATATCCTGGTATTCATCGACCAGGATGTAGCGATAACCGGCCAGCAGCCTGTCCCGGATTTCATCGGCATCAAAGCCCAGGACGGTTTTTTCGCCTTTCAATAAACGGATGGCTTCCTTGATAAGGTCGGCAAAGTGTTCAGAACTGTGGTTTTGGCTGTCCATGGCATGGCCGGTCAAGCGCAAACTCAAGCCATGATAGGTTTGCACCATAACGCCTTTGGCATCGTCACCGGCCAGATCGACCAAGCGCCGTCTCAATTCAGTCACGGCATTGCGGTTAAAACACAGCACTAAAATAGCGCGGGCCGGAACCCGCTTGACGCGCAATAAATAGGCGCAGCGATGCACGACGACTCGCGTTTTACCTGAGCCGGGACCAGCTAGAATCAATAAGTTGTCATCTTCGCCGCTGGCAACCAGCGCCATTTGCTCGGGATTGTGCAGATCGCCGACGATGCGTTGAAACGATTGCTGGCTGGTGGCGCGCTCCAGAATTTCCTGGCGGTCAGCAAAATAGCGTTTCACAAACTCAGTCTTATCCTGGGAGAAGTAGGCGACCACAAACGCCAGCGCACGGCTGATCTTTTCCAGCCCATATTTGGCGTACTCGTTAATCACATGCACCTGGAAAATGCGCTCGCTGTAATGCTGGGACAAGGGCTCAAAGTCGCCTTTGTTGTATTTGCGGCCTTTGGCTTCGGGCAACACCTCGATGGTCATCGCAGACCGGAACACCGCCAGGCCTTTTTGCAGGGTGATAATTTTTTGTTCGTGCAGAAAGTTCAAGGCACGCTCGACTGCGGCCAGCGGGTCTTTAACTTCAGACGAGGCGACCAAATCCTGGTTTAACGCGGTCATTAAATCTTCAGCGGAAAACTCGACCAGCAAATCACCGGAGGGTTTCGTGTTTTCGGGTATGCGTTGGATGATGCCGTCCAAAACCACCTTGGCTACCGATTGCCGTATATCAGCCGTGGCGGTCAGCGCATGCCAGTCCCGGTTTAGCTTGGCCGCATACTGATCCAGGCCTTTGTGCCTTAGCGTTAGACTGCCTTTTTTTCCGGCCAGGCCTTTGCCGTCTTTAGTCAAACTGTTCAGTAACAGGCGCAAGATCTCGGGATTGCTGTTTTCGTGGCCGTCGTTTAACAGGCTCTGGTTCAGATGACGTAGTGAGAGCGTTTGCCATTCCCCATCGCCGGCATCGGGCGCCTGTTCTTGAAACGCCTTGAGCATGGCCCGTTCCAGTGTGCATACCTCTTCCAGTTTGAGGAGGGAAGCATCCTTGACCTTGTAGCGGACGAACGCCGTCAACAACAGGCTTTTTTGTATCAGCCCCGCCTTGGACATATCGTATAAGGTCCTGATCACCCGTTGGCTAGCGGTTTCATCGGTCTTTCCGGGTTTATGATCGTCCTTGCTGCCTTTAAAAGCGCCATGCAAAGCCAGTTCGTCGGCGCTAAAGCCTTCGTCGCTGGCCGCATTAAACAGCGCTTCAAGAATCGCCAGCCAGCGCTGTTGTTGGCGCTGAGATAGGCCCAGTTTTTCTACTTTGTTTTTGGCTTCATCCAGGTTTTTGACCAGCGGACGGCCCTGGAATACCTGGGTAAGGTTTTCGTTGCGTTGAATAAAGCCGCCGCGTTCCAGCCACGACACGGCCATTTTGACCTTGGTATCGGCATTATGATCTTCATTATTGAACGAAGTCTGCATGTCGTCAGCCATCAGTAATTCACCGGTGGTCAATACCACATTGCCGGATTTGTCTTTTTTGGCTTTACGCAAGCCCCTTAAAATTTGTTGTATATCGCGCTGGTTGATTTGCGAGGAGGCCGACAATTTAAACTGGGTTTCGATGTCGTTTTCATCAAACAACAATACGCATTCCGCATCTTTTTGATCGCGGCCTGCGCGTCCCGCTTCCTGGAGATAATTTTCGATGGAACCGGGAATGTCCGCGTGTATTACCAGTCGCACATCGTCCTTATCGATACCCATGCCGAACGCATTGGTCGCGGTAATAATGCGCGTGGCGTCGGTCACGAAATTTTCCTGGATATGCTTTTTCTCGGCGGTATCCTTGCCCGCGTGGAAGGCTTCAACCTGCCAGCCTTGTTGCTGCAAATACCCGGCGATTTCCTCGGTGTTTTTGCGCGTCGAGCAATAAATGATCGCGCTGCCGCCGTCGGCTTCCGGAGCCAGGCGTTCGGTTAACAAGCTGTTGATACGCGGATATTTGTCTGCGCCATTAACGGTCTGCACTTCAAAGCTCAAATTATCCCGTTCCACGCCGCCTTCGAATACAACCAGGTCCTGCGCCAGTTCAGCCTTGAAATAGTCAATAATTTCATCTTTCACATCCTGTTTTGCGGTGGCGGTAAAACACTGTACCGGCGGCAACACGGCTTTTTGCCGTAACGCGAACTCCTTGATAAAACGCGCGGCATACAAATAATCCGGTCTGAAATCATGACCCCATTTGGACAAACAATGCGCCTCGTCAAACACCCAACAACCGATCTCCCGGTATTCAATGGCTTTTTGGAAGCTCAGGTTACGCAACTGTTCCGGCGACACATACAGCAAGGCAATATCGCCGGATTGTATGCCTTGCAATACCTCGCCGCGCTCCGGCGCCGTCAGCATGCCGTATAGAGCCGCCGCATTGGGCGCGCCGGTTTTATTGCGCAAGTTATCGACCTGATCCTTCATCAGCGCCTGCAAGGGCGAGATCACAATCGTCAAGACCCCGCGACGCTGATAACGCACCAGGGCAGGCAACTGAAAACACAGAGACTTGCCGGCGCCGGTCGGCAATATCGCAAACACCGGCTTATCGCACATGGCCGCTTGCACTATCGCTTTTTGCAGGCTGTCTCCTTGCGCGGTTGCTGGTTGTGGTCTAAAGACCGAAAAACCGAAATAGCGCTCCAACTGGCTAACCGGATCATGCGTTTGGGCGCAGTAGCTGCATTCCGGCTTGTTGCAGGGAATATCCCGCAGTTGACTTAACACCGGCGCGACATCATGAAATTCCAGCCTGACCCAGGGCGGCAATACCGAATTGCCGCCCGCTATTCGCAACCAGGCCAGACAATACGCCAGGGTCGGCCGTTTTTGCGGGTCCGGTAAATAACTTAAAACGATCTTGTTAAAAGCCGTTGCGCACACGCGTCCTTGTGTCAGTAGCTTGAAACAATCGAACGCTTTTGCTGCCTGGATAGGCTCAGCGCCCATAGCTGTTAAAGCGTGCTGCAAACCTGAAAACTGCTTGTCGCCGGAAAATACATAGTGATAAAAAGACAATATCCCGAAGTGCTGCTGTTGTTCCTGTAATGCCACCCACTGATCCTGAAAAAGTGAAATCGCCAAACGCGCATCCGCTAACGGATCATTTAAGCTGTCCCGAACCAGTTTGTAATCTTTAACCAGCCGATGGTAGGGATTTTCAGGAAAAGCCAGCGGTGAAAGGAATAAGGTATCAACAACAGGCTTGTTTAAAAATTTAAGATCAGGGGCAATAGCGCGGCAAATGAGCAGGTCATGCCGTAATAGATTGTGGCCTAACAAATAGACGGCATCGCCGGCAAAGTCATCCAGTTCAGCCAGCGCTTTTCGAATATCAAAAGACACTTTACGCTGAAAAGTTTTATCCTTGAATACTGCGCCAATAGCAAAGATTTCACCGTTTTCATTGGTTTCCAAATCCAGGCTACAGTAGTGTGCGTTGTTTTCTGTCCAATCCAATTGAGCGAGTGACTAGCGAGTGTGTTAAGTGCTCTGAATTTAGCACTCTTGACTCAAAAGAGCTATAGATTCATCAAATGCTGGCTTTTTCATCGTAATTATTCAGACTCACGCAAACACAAATCCTGAAGGAGTGGCTTTTGTCACACAAGAATGGTGTTAAGACTTTTATTTTACGCTGGCCCTAAGGTGAACCAGCCAAGCATGAAAACCTTCGCATAGAGAAGTCTGTGCGAGGGTCGGTTTGGTACGCTTCGTTTATGATGGATTGCCTGGCGGCAAATCCATCATAAAGCTTTACGCAGCTTGTTTGGAGGCGTTAATAGATGAACGTTTAGAGACATACAGAATTTCAATGCCCATTAGATGCCCTTGTTCATCAAAATCAGCAATTATACCCGGCTCAATTTGCTTGGATCGGTCCACGTCACCCTCAATAAATTCAATATATGCCGTGTCAGCTTGGGGGTCGAATTCAATTTTCATAAGTCTTTCACCTCATCATCAAAATAAGCGGTGACAATTGCTACAGGATTTACCGTTTCATTATAAATTACGCGCAACACACGAAAGCCATGCTCTGCAATAGGTCTCAAGGCATGAAGCAATTCTGAATCTTCATGATCAGATTCAATTCGTACCGGGTATGTCAAAGTGTCTTCAATCCATTGAGCACGAATTTGTCGTTTTGTGATTCGCTTCTTCGCATGATCAGTTAATACATATTTCATAAAAATTGATAATAACACGACCTTGAGATGAAGGTGAAAATAAAAAACAAGCCTGATTAGTATGGTAATTTCGCGCCACGCCTGAGTGGATGTAAGAGGTAAGGCGACTCAGGAGTAGAGGAGAAAACCGACATGAAGATAAAAGCGTCTTTTTACCGCCATATAGACAGGCATAAAAAACCTTCGCCTGGAAAAGTCCGGGCGAGGGTTGGTTTGGTTGGCTCCGCTGATGGTGGATTGCCTAGCGGCGAATCCACTCTACAGCTTTGCCATTCGGGCGCGTGCTCTCCGCATGTATAATTAGGTTTATTCAGCAAGACACAGAAAAATGGTCTTGGATTGGCATCGCAAAATAACGATCGCCCTGAATCGCACAACATCTATGTCGAAGGTAGTCGAACGTAATGAAACATCAAGGAGCATCTCTTGCTCAAGCATTCCCGGACATAGCTATTAGCTGGGACTATGATCGTAATGGAAATTTGACTCCCTCAGATGTTGCCGCATTCGCACATAAAAAAGTATGGTGGAAGTGTGAGAAATGTGGGGAGAGCTGGCCGGCATCCGTAGCATCACGAACCGCTGGAAGAAAATCGGGGTGCGGTTACTGCGCGGGAAAGCGAGTATCTCCATCTATGTCGTTTGGAGCGTTATATCCCGACATCGCCAAACAATGAGACGTTGAGAAGAACGGAATATTAAAGCCAGATCAGGTTCTGCCAAAGTCGAATCGCAAAGCCTGGTGGAACTGCCCTGAAGGACATTCATATCAATCGCTCATCTCCGGGCGGGTAGTTGGCAAGGGCTGTCCAATATGCTCTGGAAACAAAGTCATCGAGTCGACAAGTCTTGCTGCTAAGTTCCCTGCTCTTGTCGAGCAATGGCATTTCGAGAAGAACATTCCGTTAACACCTATTGAAGTATCTCCATATTCCGGGAACAAGGTATGGTGGAAATGTCCATCCGGGCATGAATGGCAAGCGACAATCGCCAACCGCTCATCAGCTGGGTCTGGCTGCCCATATTGCGGAGGTCAGAAAGTTTCATCGACTACATCCCTTCTTGCCGTAAATCCAGAAGTTGCTGCCGAATGGCATCCGACGCGAAACCACGAAAAAACGCCAGGGCACTTCACAGCGAACTCCGGTTTCAAGGCTTGGTGGCGTTGCCCGCGTGGGCATGAATGGACCGCCACAATAAGCCATCGTCATAATGGATCAGGTTGCCCTTTTTGCGGTGGTGGAACTTCAGCGCTTGAAGCCCGTGTCTTCACGGAATTGAAGAGTCTATTTTCTAATGTCGTCTGGCATAGCAACACCATGGGCGTTCAAGTCGATGTATTTCTACCATCGATGGGAATCGGTGTCGAAGTTGACGGACATTACTGGCATGCGGAAAAGGTCGAAGCAGATATCCGAAAGAATGCAACCTGTCAGCAACAAGATGTAAGCCTGATTCGACTGCGCCAACATCCGTTGAAAAAACTAAGTTCATGGGACATCGAGTATTTGCGTTCGGACACAGATTTATCAGTCATTCAACGGCTCGTATCAGTAATATCAATAGTTGCAGCCGATGATCATGTCAACAAAATCGTTGACAGCTATCTCAACACAAATCATTTGGTGGCCGATGTAGACTATCGAAAGATCATTGCGAATCTGCCATCTCCACCTGACGGCGCTTCATTCGGTGCGATATATCCAGAGATTGCCGCAGAATGGCATCAGGAGCGAAACGCACCGCTGGAACCGTCGATGTTCGCTCCGAAAGCAAATAGGGTTGTATGGTGGAAGTGCTTGGCAAAAGGCCACGAATGGCAGGCTGCGATTCACACTCGCGCCATCGGCATCGGCTGCCCTTATTGCGTCAACCAGAAAATCGGATCAGATAACAACCTCGCAATCCTTCGTCCTGACTTACTGCGAGAATGGAACTACGAAAAGAACGTCCACATTTCCCCAGAGGAAATTGCCCTCAATTCAAAAAAGAAGGTTTGGTGGAAGTGCATAGAAAAGGGACATTAATGGGAAGCGTTGACTGGCAACATGGCAAGGGGATCTGGATGCCCATATTGTTCAGGTCTGTTTCTAACTCCAGAGAATTCCCTTGCCACCATTTATCCTGAGATAGCAGCAACTTGGGACTTCGAGAAGAATGCTCCTCTGCGTCCAGAAGATGTTTCAAGCAAATCGTCTCGAACGGTTTGGTGGAAATGCATACAGTGCGAAACCTCGTTGCAGTCGGATGTTGGGCATCGAGTAATCGCGAAGGTAGGGTGTCCGAAGTGTTTTCCGGCCTTTCGTGGCGAACAAATGAGGGTAGCCCGACTCAAGTCATTCGGAACCTTGAGACAGAACGCACCGGCAATGGCCATGAGATGGCATCCAACACTCAATGCAAACCTAACTCCTGATAGTGTAGGGCGAAACAGCACGAAACCAGTGTGGTGGCTATGCCCGGATTGCAGCCACGAGTGGTTGGTATCGCCCAACTACTACCGCAAGTGTCCACATTGTGGATCAAAGTAGAAATCAACTCTAATCAGTTTTTTGACAACTTTGATTGAAAATAATATATGATACATTGGCTTAGATAATAACTTGTCAGGTCCCAGATGAGAGTCTTTCACTTTAGAAGCGTGAAATATGGTTTAAAATCTTTGGAAGAACGTCGACTCAAAATCTCACGAATCCATGAGCTTAACGATCCGTTTGAAATCTTGGGTGCGAATTTGTCGAACCGGGATTTTAGAAGAGTTATGAACGATACGAAGCGTGAAATCTCAAAGACCAATGGGTTGCTTTGCTTCAGTAAAATCTGGCAAAACCCGGTTCAATGGTCTCACTATGCAGATAATCACAGAGGGGTCTGCCTAGAATTCGATGTTCCTGATGATCACCTAGAAAAAGTCGACTACGTGAAAGAAAGGTTAGACTACGGAAACACCATCGATCTTGAGATTATGAAGAAGTGTCTAAAGACAAAGTTTGAACATTGGAGCTATGAGGAAGAATATCGAGCATTTATCTCTTTAGACCCGGCGGAGGAGGAAGACGGAAAGTACTTTTTCAACTTCGGAGAGGAGTTAAAACTACGAACTGTTATTGTTGGGTGCTTATCTGCGATAACTAGAAAGCAGATCGCCGATGTGCTTATTGGGCTAGAAGGAAACGTAGAATACTTCAAGGCTCGTGCTGGTTTCACAAGGTTTGAGGTCGTACGTAATCAAAATGATAAGCTGTGGACCTAAAGGCCCGCATGCACTCGGATAGAAAAAAGCACCGCCCGTTCCTCGCCTCGCTCTGCTTTGTTCTGCTGGTGATGCGAGCCGTTAGTCTTCAAAAGAACACTGGTTTTCTATGGATCAGACAACAATTGTAATGGTGGGTCCTTGGGTAAAAGCAGTAAATGATGTCCTCCTTGGTATTGCCGCGGCTTCCACCGCGATTTTTGCCTATTTGGGGCTAAGTGCTTGGCGAAAGGAATTGAAAGGAAAATCTGAATACAAACTCGCCAAGAGAGTATTGAATCTCGTATGTTGGGTACTTTAGTAGGTTAGAGCTGACGTAAGGAAGCCCAACAATTCGAGGTACGGTTTATTGGGATTTCTTACGTTATCCTATACATTGACATCCGTTTAGTGCATGCCAAGTTTCACAATTGATGCTAGCAACAAATTGTATTTCGCAGTTACCACCAGCCGATGATGATAATGAATAAACAACCCGCCGGCGACTGATTAAGCCATAGTTTTCGATAAGCATTGCTATAAGAGAACGTATTTCCGCAAGCCGCGAACGGAAAAGTGAAAGAGGAATTTGACCACAGCCATTTCCCGGCAGTAGAGCAATTGGTCAACGATTGGCCGTATTAATTGTTTCATCCATTCTACACCCCAAGCTCATAGTTCACGCGGCAGTAGCTTTAACTTCATAATTTTTGCACATTTGAACTTTACAATAGATTATCAAGCTAACGAGCGATCCTGTGCACAAATCAATTCGAGTCAAATTATTTTTAGCCTTCCTGCTGACCACGCTGCTGGTTGTTGCAGGTATGTATCTTTTTATGCGCTGGTCGCTGGATCGGGGCTTTACCGAGTTTATTGAAACACGGCAACGCGAACGGGTGGAGAGCTTAATCGAAGGATTGACCGATTACTATGACAATACCGGAAGCTGGGAGCCATTGGCCGGCAATAAACGGCAATGGATTCAGTTGTTGTTGAAATCCGATAACCATCCTCACCGGCGTCCGGCCCCCTGGATGGAAAAGGCGCTGTCCGAACCGAAGGATAGGTGGCCGCCGGCCTGGACCGATACACACGGCAAAAGACGTTTTACACCACTGGAATTGCGTGTGATGTTATTACGCGCTGATAAGTCGATTATTTTCGGTCGTCATGAGGCTTTGCCGCAATTAATTCTGCATCCTATTCGTCATCAGGACCAAGTCGTTGGTTTTCTGGGGCTGCTGCCAGGTAAACCGGTCAATCAACTCGGCGAACTCCTGTTTATCGAACGGCAAGCCAAAGCGTTTTTCTGGATAGCGCTGTTGATGATTGCGCTTTCAGCCAGTCTTGCTCTGTTACTTGCATACACGCTGGGCCGCCCGCTTAAACGCATCACTGCGGCTGCCAAGGAATTGGCTGTAGGCCGCTATAATGTTCGGCTGCCGGTCGAATCCGGTGATGAACTGGGTCAATTGGCCCGGGATTTTAATGAAATGGCCGCCGCCCTGGAACAGTCGGAACAGGCCAGACGGCGCTGGATTGCCGACATCTCACACGAACTGCGCACGCCTTTGGCGGTATTGCGCGGCGAATTGGAAGCATTGCAGGACGGCATCCGTCCACTGACCCGCGAAGCTGTCGATTCCCTGTTCGGCGATGTTATGCGGCTTAACCGGTTAACAGAGGATCTTTATCAACTGGCCCTGTCCGATCAAGGGGCTTTAACTTATCGCAAAACGTTAACCGATCCTGTAGCAACGCTTAAAGAGGATCTCGCCGCGCTAATGCCGGAATTCAACAGCAAACAACTGAGCGTTCAAGTGATTGATTATACTCCCGGCCCTGTCAGCCTTTATGCTGATCCCGACCGCTTATCACAATTATTCAGGAATTTGCTGAAAAACAGCATCAACTATACCGATAGCGGCGGCCGTCTGGAGATTACTGTTTCCAAAAGAGGCAATTCACTTTTGATTGATTTGTCCGACAGTGCTCCGGGCGTATCCGAACAGGAACTGACCAAGCTTTTCGACCGGTTTTACCGGGTAGAAAGGTCGCGCAACAGAAATCACGGCGGAGCGGGACTCGGCCTGGCAATTTGCAGTAACATCGTCGCAGCACATAACGGCTTAATTGAAGCACATCCTTCAGCTTTGTGTGGACTCACCATTCACATAGAACTACCGGTACAATTATGACTAAGCTTAAGGCAAGCCGTATTCTGATCGTCGAAGACGAAGAAAAACTGGCCAAACTGGAGGCGGATTATTTGCAAAATGCCGGCTTCGCCACCGACTCGTTAGCAGATGGAGACGCTGTCATTCCGTGGGTAAAAGAGCACCATCCGGATCTCATATTACTGGATTTAATGTTACCGGGCCGCGATGGCCTGAGTATCTGCCGCGAAATCCGAAGCTTCAGCACCACGCCGATTATCATGATCACTGCCCGCATCGAGGAAATCGATCGCTTGCTGGGGCTAGATATGGGGGCCGACGATTATATTTGCAAACCTTTCAGTCCGCGCGAAATGGTCGCGCGCGTCAAAGCGGTATTGCGCCGATTGCAGTCTCAAATTGAGAATCATCAAGCTTTAACTTTAAAACTGGATGAACACAGTTTCCGCGTGTTCGCTGAAGGCCGTGAAATCGAATTGACAATGGTTGAGTTCCAGCTGCTGCAGGCTTTGTACCAGCAACCCGGTCGTATCTTTTCCCGATCCAAACTGATGGATCTGATTTATCAGGATCAACGTATCGTTTCGGACCGTACTATCGACAGCCACATCAAAAAACTGAGAAAAAAACTGGCCGGACTGTTGCCCGGACAGGAGCTGATTCATTCAGTTTATGGAGCCGGCTATCGCTATGATCCTCAGGACAGGGTGGCGGATTAATGTTTTCACATTATTTGCACATATTCTTCAAATTGTTTGCGCTTTTCATCGTTATAGTAAGCATCAAGAACAGGAGATTACTGTTCTATAACCCTAATCAATGAGAGATCAAACATGAACAAGAAAATCATAACCCTTGCACTGGCTTTAGCGCTTCCATTAACTGTCGCCGCATTTCCTGGTGATAATGGCGGTTTTGAAGGTCATCATGCCAAACGAGTTGAACGCCTGACCAAGAGTCTGGATTTAACTCCGGAGCAAAAACCCAAAGTGGAAGCCATATTCAAGGATCAGGGAGAAAAGTTCAAAATCATCCATGAAGAAACTCAGAAACGTTTGCAGGAAGTTCTTACTAAAGAACAAATGACAAAAATGGATGACATGAAAAAACAACGGCGTGAGAAATGGCAAAAGAGACATGAAGTACTAAAAGATCAAACAGATCCTGAACAAGCGAAATAACTATATTACTTTTCAAAAATGACAATGCCTGGTCATGGACGGATCAGGCATTCAAGAATAATGCGCGACTCAATTACTCTTTCTGAGATGAAAAAAACTTAATTTCTTCTGCCACGATTTATCAACCGGCCTTATAGGTAAAGGAAATAATACTGTCACTTTCAGCCCGCCAAATTGAGACACACCTAAAATCAAATCGGCATTATGAATTGCGGCAATTCGTTGCACGATGGAAAATCCCAATCCCGTGCCCTTTGCCGTATTCGCCGTTTCAACACAGCGATGAAAGCGTTCCAGGGATTTTTCATATTGATCTGGAGGTATGCCCGGGCCTGAATCTTCAACACAAAGTTGTAGATATTTCTCTTGACATGTCACAGTTATCAATACATTGCCTTTGGCTGGGGTATATTTGATCGCATTATCAATAATATTACGAATCAAAATTGCAACCAACGGCCCATTAACAATAACCGGTACGGCATTATCCTCAACAAACTCAATAATAATCTGTTTCTTATGTGCCTCCGGTTCCAGTTCGGCGATAACATGCACAACCTCACGACTCACCATTGTATTTTGTTTGGTTAAAAACTCTGTATTGGATTCAATGCGCGAGAAGGTGAGTAATTGCTGCACCATATAAGTCATTCTGTTAACGGCCTGTTTAATGCGGGAAAGCGCCTGTTTGCGTACCTCTTCATCGGTTGTTCTTAAAGCGACATGCGCTTGTGTCAGCAATCCGGCTAAAGGTGTTCTTAATTCATGTGAAGCATCCGCAGTGAAGCGGCGCTCATGCTCAAAAGCTCGTTCAAGCTGGACAAAAAGATTATTAATTTCATTAACAACCGGCACTATTTCATTGGGGAGCTTTTTGGTAGATAGCGGCTTAAGGAAGCTGGCTTCGCGTTTAGAGAGCGCTTTTTCCAATCTATTGATGGGTTTTAACGATAGGCCCACAATAAACCAGATGACTACACCTAAAAAAGGTAAGCCGATAAGAAATTGGGTAACCAATTGAGATGATATTTCATCCGTTAATTCAGTTCGGATTTCTTCTTTTTGGCCGACATGGATAATATATTCCCCCGTTGAATTGGTAATACTGAAAACATGCCAGACATGATTATCGATATTGGTTTCGCTGAAACCGTGATCTGAAGAAGAAAATGCAAACGTTGGTGCACTATCGGAACGTAACATTAATCCGTCTTTTTTCGACCATAGCTGAAAAGCAGTTTTTCTTTCGTATTTATAACCCAAAGCATTCGCTTGTAACAGTCCATCAAATATGGGCCATAACTGGTCATCAATATTGGTTTGATTGAAGCCATGAACTGAAAACGCAGGTTCGTTTTCTGAACGAAATAATAAGCCATCATCCTCGGACCACAGTTGAAAAGCGCTTTTACTTGTGAATTTACGATTTAAATTGTAGGTGTGTAAAAGCTCATCGGCCTTTTCCTGCTCCTGACTCCAGTGCCCTGACAAAGAACCTTCACGAAGCAAGCTTTCTACAAAGGCATTAAGCACTTTTGCCGATTGAGCCAATTCCGCATCAAACAGATTGGCGACTTCATCACGCGTTACCTTATAATTTACATAGGCTGCAATTCCCCATATCAGCATGGATGCGGAAAGCAGGCTGACCAACAATAATTGCCGAAGAGAATAATTCATAGCTCTTCTTCATTATCAATAATATAGCCTACGCCTCTGACTGTGCGAATAAGCGCAGGGTCGAGTTTTTTCCTAAGATAATGTATGTGGACTTCAACGGTATTGCTTTCTACATCAGAGTCCCAAGAATAAAGACTTTCTTCAAGCCTGGAACGGGAAACAACCTTACCAATGTTACTCATCAGAAAACTCAGTATTTCAAATTCTTTTTGCGACAGCTCTACCTTTTCATTGTTAAAGGTAACCTGATGAGAAGCGGGATCCAGAACAATACCTTTATACTCAATAGTAGGGGCACTTCTGCCCTCGCTCCTTCTTGCCAACGCCCTTAACCGGGCACAGACTTCATCCAGCTCAAAGGGTTTAATAACAAAATCATCCGCACCGCTATCCAAACCCAATACCCGATCAGGAATGGTATCCTTCGCCGTTAACACCATCACCGGGGTTTCATCTTTACGGCTTCTTAACGCTTTCAAAATCGCCATACCGTCCATATCCGGCAAGTTCAAATCCAATACGATCAGCTCATAACTGTTGAGTTTTAAAGCCTCATCAGCAAGCTTGCCGTTGGTTAGCCAGTCTACCGCATAGCCTTCCATTTTTAAACCGGCAACCAAACCATCTCCCAGTATTTCATCATCTTCAACCAGTAATAGTCGCATTCATCCTCCAAAATCAGTCATCATAAACAAAACAGGTCTAATTAATTATTGCCAGGCCCCGTCCTTGCTATCAATAGATCCTCTTTATATGTGTAAAAAGTACTGTCGAAAACGAAGCATCTGGCTCTTTCCTTGATATAGTGTTGACTATAATGTGTTTCAATAGTGGGATCGTCATATTATTTGCTTGAAAACTCTCACTTCAAACCTCTATTGAGTTTGTTAGAGTCGTTGCGCGAATCTGCCTTCGGATCTCAGGGCTTATGTTTCGCCGCCACTGGCCAATATGGCTCAGGCAAATTTCTTCTTCAACCTCCAAAAAACCACGGCAGAGG
>Ga0105090_10000781_pt1 | contig 16357 bp, 13 predicted proteins | sample PPLLak3March2015_FD_79110 | JGI IMG/M metagenome (GOLD analysis project Ga0105090, IMG submission 79110) | Freshwater sediment microbial communities from Prairie Pothole Lake near Jamestown, North Dakota, USA - PPLs Lake P7 Core (1) Depth... | ecosystem: Environmental > Aquatic > Freshwater >... | reverse complement strand
GTGCTTCTCCGCGCCGCTCTTCTTCCACCTGACGCGCTTCTTCTTTACCTGATCGATGTGGATCGCGGCAGCCGCGGCGTGGGGTTTCGCGGAGGCGACGCTGTTCTTCGTCGTGCCCGACGTGCTGCTCACCTGGCTCGCGGGATTCCGGCCGCGCCTCGTGTGGCGGGCCGTCGCGGCGTGCCTCGTCGGGGCACTGGCAGGCGGGGCCGCGATGTACGTCGCGGCTCTGCAGTGGCCCGGCGCGATGCGCGCCCTGCTCGAGTTCGTGCCGGCCATCGGCGGCAGTCTCGTCGCCGATACGGCCTCGGCGCTCCACGCCGACTATGCGAGCGCCATGCTGCGCGCCGGGTTCACCGGCGTGCCCTACAAGATCCTCGCGGTGGAGTCGGGCGGCCAGGCCCAGGGCCTCGCCACGTTCCTCGCGTGGAGCGTGCCCGCGCGGCTTTCCCGCTGGCTGCTCATGGTGCTCGCCGCCCGCGGGATCGCGATCGTCGTGCGCCGGTGCTCGCAACGGGCGGACCGGATACTGTGGGCGCTCTGGGCGACGGTCTGGGGCATCGTCTACATCGTCTACTTCTCGGTGATGGACTGGTGATGGCCACGATCCCGCTCTGGTTCAAGCTCGCCTACACGGTCTTCGTGCTTTACGTCATGGCCGTCTGGTGGCGCCACTACACGTGGCGCAACTTCCTCTGGTTCTCCGACATCGCCTTCATCGGCGCCGTACCGGCGATGTGGCTCGAGAGCGCGACGCTCGCGAGCGTGCTCGCGGTCGCGGTGCTGCTGCCCGAGATCCTGTGGAACGTCGACTTCGCGGGACGGCTGCTGCTGCGCCGCCGGATCACGGGGCTGACGGACTACATGTTCGAGCCCGAGCGCCCGAGGCTGCTGAGGGGGCTGTCGCTCTTCCACGCGCCGCTGCCGCTGGTGCTGCTCTGGATGATCGCGGCGTACGGCTACGACTCGCGCGTGGGACTGCCCGGCGCGATCGCACTCGGAGCCGTCGTGCTGCCCTGGAGCCGCTGGGTCTCGACGCCCGAGAAGAACATCAACTGGGTGTACGGATTCGGCGCGCGCCGGGTGGCCTGGCCGGCATGGGTCTACGTGCCGCTCCTCTTCCTCGCGTTCGTGCTTTTCGTGTTCCTGCCGACCGACTGGCTGCTGCGGCGCTGGCCCTAGGTAGCTTCCCCGTTACCCGGCGCGCGGTTTCTGGTACGCTTCACTCCAGCATCTGGAATGGGGCGTGAGCCCCGGCCAACCTGCCTACCCGGGCAAGGTGGCGCGCGTCGAAAGACGCGGATGCGGCCGGAAGGCAACGAAGCGGGTCCAGCTATCGAACCCTCCGGCGCTCGTTTCGCGGCGCGGAGGGTTTTTCGTCTGAACCTCCCGCACGACGCGTGCGCCGATCGTTGAGCCTCCGGCCTGGCGCTGGATGGCCCGCGTGGGCCCGGAGGTTCGTCATGTCGCCCGTCACGTCCGCCCTGATCGAATACTGGCACCGCCTGCCGGTCGAATCCGTCCCTGCACGGCGCCGCCGCGTGGAGGCGCTCGCTGCTGCCGTCCAATCGGGCGCGAGCCCGCCCGCCGCGCTCGTAGCCTGTGCGCTCGGGGATCCCGAGGCGTCGGTCGTCGTCGAGGCGGTCTCTGGCTATGTCGAGGCGTCCGACTCACCGGCCGCAAGGCGGGCGGCGCTCGACGATGCCTGCGAATGGATCCGTCGCGACCTGGCCCTGAATCGTGGCGCGGTGTTCGCGGCACTGCTGCGCTCCGGGGCTGCCGAGGCCTTCGGAAAGCTCGCGCCCCACCGACTCGCCCTCGGGACGGCGGACGTCGAAACCGTCTGCCGGATCCTCGCTGGCTCGGCGGTTCCGCGGCGCACGCGCAGGTACCTCGAAGAATGGCTCGGGCTGCTCGAAGCGACGGACGGCCACGAGTTTGCCCGGCAGCGGGCGCTGTTGCGCGGCCTCGTCAGCGCGGGGAGCGAGCGACCGCGCGCCGTGGCCTGACTGACCGATCGGCGGCACTCGAGGCAACCCAGATCACCCGGATGGGTGAGCCGGTAAATTTTACATATTGATGCTAAGCAGCATCGAGAGTTGTTCGTAACTCTCTGAATAATAATAAAATATCCAGATCGGAACGGTTATTGCCTTCGATTTTCTCGGCCGTGACGAGTGGCCCAGATGCACTCGTCGCTGACCGATAACGAGGCAACGCAGAATGGGTGGGTCAGGGGGGCATCGGGGCGCCGCGGTCGCGGTGGTCCCGCTGGGGAGGATCGCTGACGCACCGGGCGCCCGCCCGGCCGCCGGCGTCCGCCTGCTCGATGCGACACCCGTCCGGCGTCCTGGCACCGAGCTGGCGCAAAACCAACAAGGAATGAGGAGTCGCCGATGATCACGAGACGGACGTTTCTCAAGTACACCGGTGGAACGACGCTGACGCTGTTTGCTACCGGAGTTGGAGGGCTGCGCAAGGCGATCGCCGCCGCGATCCCCGGCGGCACGCTCGACCTGGAGGGACTGCCCAAGTTCGGCACGCCCCTTCTGATCCCGCCCGTGATGCCGCGCGCCGGCGTGTGGCGTCTCAAGGACGGCCGTGCGGCGGACTACTACGAGATCTCGATGCGGCAGATCAGCCAGCAGATCCTGCCGGCGGGTTATCCCCGCACGACGGTGTGGGGCTACGGCGCCATCGCGGGCCAGCGTGGCCAGGGGCTGCTGCTGCACAATGCGCCTTCGCTCACGATCGAGGCCCGCTGGAACCAGCCGACCGTCGTGAAGTGGGTCAACGAGCTCGTCGACGCCAGCGGCAATTACCTGCCGCACCTGCTGCCGGTCGACCCGACGCTGCACTGGGCCAATCCGCCAGGCGGCCTCGACGGCCGCGACATGCGTCCCGGCTTCAGCGGCAAGACCTACGTGTCGCCCGACGCGTTCACCGATCCGGCCACGCAGTACACCCGCTACCCCGGCCCCGTTCCGATCGTGACGCACGTGCACGGCATGGAATCCGTCGGCGACGAGAGCGACGGCTACGCGGAGGCATGGTACCTGCCCGTCGCGGGCAACATCCCGGCCGGCTACGCCACGACCGGAACGTGGTACGACTTCTTCAAGGCGAAGGCTGCGAATTCCTACGGTGCGAACTGGGGCCCCGGATTCGCGACCTTCCGCTATCCAAACACCCAGCGTGCCTCGACGGTCTGGTATCACGACCACACGCTCGGCATGACGCGCCTCAACGTGTACGCGGGCCCAGCGGGCTTCTACATCATCCGTGGCGGCCCGGCCGGCGACGCCGCCGTACGCGATTCGCGCACGGGCCTCGCCGCGGTTCTGCCTGGTCCTGCGCCGCGCGAGAACGACGCGTTCCTGAAGGCCAGGAAGACCTACTACGAGATCCCGATCGCGATCCAGGACCGCTCGTTCAATGCGGACGGCTCGCTGTTCTACCCGAACACGCGCGACTTCTTCGATGGCGTCCCGGGTCCGTACCTGCCGGACACCGACATCTCGCCGATCTGGAACCCCGAGTTCTTCGGCAACGTGATGATGGTGAATGGCAACACCTGGCCGTTCCTGAACGTCGAGCAGCGTCGCTACCGATTCCGGTTCTTGAACGGCTGCGATTCGCGCTTCCTGATCCTCGACTTCAGCGGTATCCCGGGCGTCGAGGTCTGGCAGATCGGCAACGAGGGCGGCTTCCTCGCGGCCCCGGTCGACCACACGACGATCGGCGGCAACAAGCTGCTGATGGGCCCGGCCGAACGCGCCGACGTAATCGTCGACTTCACCAACGTGCCCGCGGGCAATTACGCCCTCGGCAACGTCGGGCCTGACGAGCCGTTCGGAGGCGGCGAGCCGACACGCGACTTCGAGGCCGCGGACCCGACGACGACAGGACAGGTCATGCAGTTCCGTGTCCGCCCGGCGCTGGCCGCCGATCCGACCACGCCGCCGCGCTTCCTCGTGTTGCCGCCCATCGTCCCCCTCACCGGCGGCGCGGCGCGCCCGCTGGCGCTGCTCGAGGAAATGTCGATGAACTTTACGGACGCGCCCGCCGAGACGCGGCTTGGCACGGTCAGTGTCGATGCGGCCACCGGCATCGGCACATGGCAGTCGCTCGCCTGGGAGGACCACGTGACCGAGAACCCCGCCGTCGGCGCGACCGAGGTCTGGGAGTTCTACAACGCTACGGGCGACGCGCACCCGATGCACGTGCACGAGGTGTTCTTCCAGGTCGTCGATCGGCAGGACATCTTCGTCGACGAGACGTCGACGTCGGTACAGGTGGTACCGGGCTCGGCGCCCGTGCCGCCGCAGCCGTGGGAGAGCGGCTGGAAGGACACCGTCATCGCGTACCCCGGACAGGTGACTCGTGTCCGCATGCAGTTCAAGTCGCCCGGCCAGTTCGTCTGGCACTGCCACATCGTCGAACACGAGGACAACGAGATGATGCGGCCGTACCGTGTCGGGCCGCTGCAGCCCGGGCAGCCGATGCCGCACGGTCACGGCGGCATGGCGAACGCCCAGGACGACCCGCAGGAAACGACGGATCGCTCCGCGTAGTCGGGGTGTCCACGGGTTGGGGGAGCGCGGCTGGACGGCCAGGGATCGGCCGTCCCGTCGCAGGCCAAGGTCCGCGAGGAATCAGCCCGCCGGCTCGAGCGCGGCGTCGACCCCGGGCAGGCGCACCGTGCCGAGCCAACCGGAGACGTCGCGGGCCTTGCGGTCGTCGAGCCACGTGAAGACCAGCGTGTGCCACGAGACGCGCTGCACGTAGGCGCGCGTCTCGTTGAAGGGGATGTTCTCGACCCACACGTCGGTCTCGACGGGCGCCGCGACGAGCCAGCGCCGGGCCGCGGCCGGGCCCGCGTTGTAGCCCGCGATCGCGACCGGCAGCTGGCCGTCCGCGCGCGCGATCAGGCTCTGCAGGAAGGCACCACCGAGCGGGACGTTGACGGACGGGATCAGCAGTTCGGTGCGGGTCGGCGGGCGCTGCCCGATCTTGCGCGCCGTCAGCGTCGCGGTCGACGGCAGGAGCTGCATGAGACCGAGGGCACCCGCGCTCGAGGCCGCGTCGGCACGAAACAGGCTCTCCTGCCGGATCACCGCATAGATCAGCGGCTGCGGCAGTCCGGTCTGCGCCGCGGCACGGCGCACCTCGGTGTCGAAGGGGCGGGGATAGAGCAGCTCGTAGTCGTCGAACTGCCCGAGTTTCGCCGCGGCGGCGATCGCCTGGAGGTGCCAGCCCCAGCCCGAGGCGAGATGCACGGCCTGCGTCTGCTGCGCCGGCGTCATGTCCTCGAGCGCGGCGTTCCACTCGGTGCGCGCTTCCGCGTCCATGTCGACGAGAATCAGCTCGTGCGTGCGGACGAGGCCCGGCAGGGCGGTTACTTTCGCAAGCTCCGCGGCGTCCCGGGGGATGCGCCGGGGCGTGGGCTCGAACCGCCGGCCGAGCCGTGCCGCCGAAAGCGTCGCATACCAGTTGTCGGTCGGCAGCACCGCTTCGTAACCCGCGCGCGCCGCCGTCTCGTCGCCGAGCTGCTCGGCGCTGCGGGCCTCCCAGTAGCGCCAGCGGTTCTGCTCGCGCAGCGGCTGCGGCATGGCTGCGATCGCGGTGCGGACGCGGGCCCAGTCGCCGGCCCAGAGCGCTGCGCGGACGTGCCACTCGTGGGCGCGCTCGTCGTAGTCGGCCGCCCGGGCCTGGCTGAAGTAACCGAGCGCACGTCCATCGCGCCGCCACGAGAGCGGCAGGGCGAGCGCAAGCGCGTAGGGACTCGCCGCAGCGGCGTCGAGGCCACGCGCCCGGACGAAGCCCGCGTAGCTCGCGGACGCCGCCTCGGGATCGTTCCGCGCGTAGCGCGTCCAGCCGTCGAGCAGCGCCGCGGGCTCGACGGCCCGGGTTGGGGCGGCGATCAACGCCTCGATCGACTGTGACGGCCTTTCGATGAGGCCCGCCCACTGGTTGATCGGCGCGGCCTGCGCCGGTGCGAGGGACTTGGCGAGAAATCGAGCGAGTCCTGCTTCCCCGGCCGCGAGCGCGAGACGTGCCCGCCGCTCGGTCAGTTCGGGCGTCAGCAGCCCCTGCGATCGAGCCCAGTCGAACGCCGGGTCGCACGCGGGCGGGACGCTCTTTGGCGCGAGCCAGGCCTGTGTCACCTCGTCGGCGAGACCCGTGGTGCGCCCGAGCGCGACGCGTGCGGCGAGCGCGTTGCAGCGGGCCGCGGCCGTGTCGTCGATCGCGGCGTCGTAGACGTCCAGGTAGCCGCCCCACGCCTTGCGCTCGGCGAGCGACATCAGCCAGGTGCGTCGCAGCGAACGTGCCGCCGGCTGGTCCCCGTGCGCGACGATGAACGCCTCGATCTCCGGCGCCGCCGCCGGATCGTCGATGCGCCGCTGCAGCCGGGCCGCCTGGAGGTACGGATACAGCGGATAATCACGCAGCGCTTCGCTGTCCGCGGGCGCGAGCCCGTTGAGCGGCGCCAGGCGAACGGCGGCGTACGCCGCCTGGAATTCGCGCCGCGTCTCGTCCAGCGTCGCGGCGCAGGCCGCAACCCCCGTGAGCGCAGTGAGCGCGAAGACGCAGACGGCGAAACAGGGCAGGGCGCGGATCATGGCGGGAGTTTAGCGGCTGGGCGGCGTCCGGATGCGCTGCAACAAGCCGGGTCGGCACCGGGCGCGTCGCAGATGGTGGAGCGCCCCGTCGTGTACGTGGTCATAACCAATTGATGGCTTGAGATATTTTGTCCCGTCCGCAGGAGCGCTGGCCGTCGCTGGACAATATCTCGGTAAGCCCTGTTAACAACCGTGGTGCACTGCCCCAAACTTCGCGGCAGCCCGCGTGCATTCAACGAAGGGAGAGACTCTCATGCTCTATTCCGGACCCGCCTTCAGTGCGACGGCGGTGGGTGACGGCATCGTCGAACTCAAATTCGACCTGACCGGAGATTCCGTCAACAAGCTCAACCAGGCGGCGCTGCGCGATTTCGACGCGGCGACGCAGGCCATCGCCAAGGATTCGTCCGTCAAGGGTGTCATCGTGACGTCCGGCAAGCCGGTCTTCATCGTCGGCGCCGACGTCACCGAGTTCGGCGGCATGTTCGCCGCGGGCGAGGAGGGGGTTGCGAAGGGCGTGCTCGAGGTGAACCGCATGCTGAGCCGCTTCGAGGACCTGCCGGTGCCGACCGTCGCCGCGATCAACGGCGTGTGCCTCGGCGGCGGGCTCGAGCTCGCGCTCGCCTGCGACTACCGCGTGATGTCGACGGCTGCTTCGGTCGGCTTCCCAGAGGTCAAGCTCGGCATCTTCCCGGGCTTCGGCGGCTCGGTGCGCATGCCGCGCGTGATCGGCATCGACAACGCGATCGAGTGGATCGCCGCAGGTGCCGACAAGAAGCCGGACGTCGCGCTCAAGGACGGTGCCGTGGACGCCGTTGTCGCGCCCGAGAAGCTGCGTGACGCCGCCCTCGCGATGGTGCGGCAGGCGATCGACGGCAAGCTCGACTGGAAGGCGAAGCGCGCCGAGAAGCTTGCTCCGGTCAAGCTGAACGGCATCGAGCAGCTGATGGCGTTCAACAGCGCCATGGCGGTGGTCGGCGCCCAGGCGGGCCCGAACTACCCGGCCCCGATGCTCGTGCTGCGCAGCATGCAGGAAGGCGCGACGAAGGGCCGCGACGAGGCGCTCGTGATCGAAGGGAAGGCCTTTGCGAAGGCGGCGGTGACGCCCCAGGCGAACGCGCTGATCGGCCTCTTCCTCGCGGACCAGGTCGTCAAGAAGACCGCCGGCACGTGGGCGAAGAAGGCCACGGCCGAGATCAAGCAGGCCGCGGTCCTCGGCGCCGGCATCATGGGAGGCGGGATCGCCTACCAGAGCGCGTCGAAGGGCACGCCCATCATCATGAAGGACATCCGCTCCGAGGCGCTCGACATCGGGATGAACGAGGCCGGCAAGCTGCTGTCCAAGCAGGTCGAGAAGGGCCGGATGAAGCCCGAGGCGATGAGCGCGACGCTCTCGCGCATCCGCCCGACGTTGAACTACGGCGACTTCAAGGAAGCCGATATCGTCATCGAGGCGGTGGTCGAGAACCCGAAGGTGAAGAAGGCCGTGTTCGCGGAGCTCGAGGGGCTCATCCGTGAGGACACGATCATCGCCTCGAACACCTCGACGATCTCGATCACGTTCCTCGCCGAGGGCCTGAAGCGCCCGCAGAACTTCGTCGGCATGCACTTCTTCAACCCGGTGCACATGATGCCGCTCGTCGAGGTGATCCGCGGCAAGCAGTCGTCCGACGCAGCGGTCGCGACGACCGTGAAGCTCGCCCAGAAGATGGGCAAGACGCCGATCGTCGTGAACGACTGCCCGGGGTTCCTCGTGAACCGCGTGCTGTTCCCGTACTTCGCCGGCTTCCACATGCTGCTCAGGGACGGCGCGGACTTCCAGGCCGTCGACAAGGCGATGGAGAGGTTCGGCTGGCCGATGGGCCCCGCGTACCTGATGGACGTGGTCGGCATGGACACGGCGGTGCACGCGGCGGGCGTGATGGCCGAGGGCTTCCCGGACCGCATGCAGCCCGACTTCACGAGCACGACGCAGGTGCTGGTCGAGCAGAAGCGCTACGGGCAGAAGACGGGCAAGGGCTACTACTCGTACGAGCCCGACAAGAAGGGCAAGCCGAAGAAGAGTCCGGACCCGGCGACGTACGAGCTCGTGAAGGGCGTCGTGGCGGAGCGCCGCGAGTTCGCGCCCGAGGAGATCGTCGCGCGCTGCATGGTGCCGATGGTGAACGAGATCGCGCGCTGCCTCGAGGACAAGATCGTCGCGACGCCGCAGGAAGCGGACATGTCGCTGATCTACGGCATCGGCTTCCCGCCGTTCCGCGGCGGCGCGTGCCGTTACGTCGACCAGATGGGCGCGGCGAACTTCGTCGCGCTGGCGGACAAGTACGCGTCGCTCGGCAAGCTGTACGACGCGCCGCGGCTGCTGCGCGACATGGCGGCCGGCAACCGGAAGTTCTTCGGCTGACCGGCGGCCACCACCGAACACGGGAGAGATCCACATGAGCCTGAATCCACGCGATGTCGTCATCATCGACGGCGTGCGCACGCCGATGGGCCGCTCGAAGGGCGGCATGTACCGCAACGTCCGCGCCGAGGTGCTCTCGGCCGAGCTGATCAAGGCGCTGTTCCGGCGCAACCCGGCCGTGCCGATGGCGGAAGTCGAGGACGTCATCTGGGGCTGCGTCAACCAGACGCTCGAGCAGGGCATGAACATCGCCCGAAACGCGCTGCTGCTCGCCGGCCTGCCGCACACGGTGCCCGGCCAGACGGTGAACCGCCTGTGCGGCTCGTCGATGCAGGCGCTGCACACGGCAGCCGCGCAGATCATGACCGGCCAGGGCGATGTGTTCGTGATCGGCGGCGTCGAGCACATGGGCCACGTCGGCATGATGCACGGCATCGACCTGAACCCGTCGTCCTCGAAGCAGTACGCCAAGGCCTCGAACATGATGGGCCTCACGGCGGAGATGCTCGGTCGTATGCACGGCATCACGCGCGAGATGCAGGACCGCTTCGCGCTGCGCTCGCACCAGAAGGCCTGGGAGGCCACGCAGCAGGGCCGCTTCAAGAACGAGATCGTCGGCATCGAGGGACACGACGCCGACGGGGTGAAGGTGCTCTGCGAGATCGACGAGGTGATCCGCACGGACGCCTCGTACGAGGCGCTCGCGTCGCTGAAGCCCGCCTTCGACCCGAAGAACGGCACGGTGACGGCGGGTTCGTCCTCGGCGATCTCGGACGGCGCCGCCGCGATGCTCGTCACGAGCTGGGAGCGGGCGAAGTCGCTCGGCCTGAAGCCGCGGGCGAAGATCGTGTCGATGGCCGTTGCGGGCTGCGACCCCGCGATCATGGGCTATGGCCCGGTGCCGGCGACCAAGAAGGCGCTGAAGCGCGCCGGCCTGACCATCGAGAACATCCAGGTCGCGGAGCTGAACGAGGCGTTCGCGGCGCAGTCGCTGCCCGTCGTCAAGGACCTCGGCCTGATGGATCGCATGGATACCACCGTGAACCTGAACGGCGGCGCGATCGCGCTCGGCCATCCGCTCGGCTGCTCGGGCGCGCGCATCACGACGGCGCTCCTGAACACCATGGAGCAGAAGGGCGCCGAGGTCGGGCTCGCGACGATGTGCATCGGGCTCGGGCAGGGCATCTCGACGATCCTCGAACGGTACCGGGTTTAAGTTCCGCAAGTTCCTGAGTTCGCGGCGGCGGGCGACGCACCGGGCGTCCCCGCTGTCCGCTGGCTCCGGTCGAGCGCCTGCGACACGGCCGACGTGCTGCACCCGAGCCTGCGCGCCACCTCGCTCCGTGTCGCGATGCCGCTTTCGACCGCTCGTACCGAGATTTCGCGGCGCGCCCGAGTTGCGTCGCGACTGCGGTCGCCGGCAAGAATCCGCTCCGCCGTGACACCTAGCTCCCGGCAGGTCTGCTCGACCACCTCGTCGAGTGACCGCTTCAGCCCTGGCGGCACTGGCTTTGCCGCCTGCGCAATGCGTTTGCGGAATGCCTCGTCACCCAGCACCCGGCCGTCGCCGGAAGTTCCCTCCCGTAGAGGCGATCGCAGCGGTCGGCCGATGGCAGCGGCGACGAAGCGCGAGTAGGCGAGACGCGCGGTCGCAAGGTCGCGATCGAGCCGCGCCAGCACGGCGCCGGTCTCGAGCCACGGACGATGTCGCTCGCCGAGATACTCGTGATGGCTGCACCACGGGTAGTCGGCCGGATCCCGCACGAGACCGCCTCGCACCGGGTTCAAGTGGATGTAGCGCACGAGCACGAGCAGATAGCGGTCCGTGTCAACCAGCGTGGCGTGGTGCCGCCGCTCGAAGAAGTGCCCGGTCGTCTCGGACCGGCGCTGCACGTAGCGGGCATAGCGGCTCGCGATCCGCTGCATCGGCCGGCCGAGCGGGGCGGCGCCGACCTCAACGAGCAGGTGGATGTGATTGGGCATCCAGCAGTACGCATGGACGCGGGCGCGGTCCCGCTCGCACGCGTCACCCACGATCGTCTCGAGACGGGCCGTGTCGCCGTCCTCGCGGAATATCGGCTCGCGGTGATTCCCCCGCAGCGTGACGTGATAGAGGCCGCCCGGGACGTGCAGTCGGGAAGGTCGGGCCATCCTTGGGCTCCGTGCACCGCAGCGGTGCGATCGCGCGTCAGCGTCGCACGATGGAAGCGCGGCATCCGGCGCAGACGTGGCCGTTTCGTTCCAAAACGCCGGTCAGCCCCTACCACGGTCCCAACTTTCCGCAATTTCGGCGGAGACCCGTGTGGGGGATAGTCGGCTCCGGTAGCGCAAGGGGCCTGGGTGATCGCGGCCGTCGCGGTCCGCACCGGCGGCACACCTGCGAGATATTCGGAACTTTCGGAACTTAAACCCGGCACCGTCGGGGGAGCTCCTAATGGACAACAAGGCGAAAGACGTTGCAATGCAGCTGGCCGAGGACGCCCGCCAGGCTGAATGGGAGTCCGTCAGCTTCACGGCCGAGGTCTTCAAGGGCAATTTCCGCTGGGACCTGATCCATCCGTTCCCGGTGCAGTCGCCTGAGGACCGCAAGATCGGCGACGACTACCTCGTCAAGGTCCGCGAGGTCCTCGAGAAGCACGTCGATCCCTACAAGATCGACGAGCAGGGCGAGTACCCGCGCGAGGCGCTCGAGGCGATGGCCGCAATCGGCCTCTTCGGCATGAAGATCCCGAAGGAGTACGGTGGACTCGGCTTCTCCGTCACCAACTACGCACGCGTGCTCGGGCTCATCGGCAGCTACTGCTCGAACACGGTCACGTACCTTTCCGCCCACCAGAGCATCGGCGTGCCTCAGCCGCTGCGTGAGTTCGGCACCGAGGAGCAGAAGCGCAAGTACCTCCCGCGCCTCGCGCGCGGTGAGATCTCCGCGTTCGCGCTCACCGAGCCGGACGTCGGCTCCGACCCGGCCCGCATGACGACCATTGCGACGCCGACCGAGGACGGCAAGGGCTGGATCCTGAACGGCGACAAGCAGTGGTGCACGAACGTCACCGATCCGAAGACGACGCTGATCGCGGTCCTCGCGCGCACGCCGGACAAGGAACTGCCGAACGGCAAGAAGGTCCCGCAGATCTCCTGCTTCGTCGTCGAGACGGCCTGGCCCGGCGTCGATCGCGTCCGCCGTTCCACGTTCATGGGCCTGCGCGGCATCCCGAACGGCTCGGTGACGTTCAAGGACGTGTACGTGCCGGCCGAGAACCTGATCGGCAAGCCCGGCGAGGGCCTCAAGATTGCGCTCGCGACGTTGAACGTCGGCCGCCTGGGCCTGCCTGCGGCCGGCATCGGCGTCGGCATGGCGTTCGTCGAGGACGCGCGCTGGTGGATCACCGTCCGCCAGCAGTGGGGCCAGCCGGTCGGCAAGCACCAGGCGATCGCCAAGATGGTCTCGAACTACGCGGCCCATCTCTTCGCGATGAAGAGCATGGTGTACCTCACCTGTGCGTTCGCGGACCGCAAGAACGTCGACATCCGCCTCGAGGCGGCGGCGGCGAAGTACTTCTGCTCCGAAACGCTCTACCGCATCCTCGACGACTACCTGCAGGTGCGCGGCGGCCGCGGCTACGAGCGCGCGACCTCGCTGTACGAGCGTGGCGAGCGCCCGACCAGCGTCGAGATGGCGATCCGCGACATGCGCGTCGGCCGCATCTTCGAGGGCTCGTCGCAGGTGATGCACCTGATCATGGCGCGCGAGGCGCTCGACACGCACTTCAAGCTCGTGATGCCGATCATCCAGCCGAAGCCCGGCCAGAAGGTCTCGAAGGGCGAGGCGATGATGAAGGCCGCGGGCTTCTACTCGACGTGGCTGCCGAAGCTCTTCATGCCGGAGACCCCGCACCACTTCGAGGCGAAGCACCTGAGCGAGGTGAACCGCAAGCACCTCGGTTACGCGGGCAAGACCAGCAAGCTGCTCGCGCGGCGCCTGTTCGCGACGATGGCCAAGTACGGGCCGAAGCTCGAGAAGGAGCAGCTCATCCTCGGCAACTTCGTCGACATCGGCGTCGACCTGTTCGTGATGGGCACCACGCTCGCGTACGCGGACCACCTGCTCGGCGAGAATCCCGCCGACACGTCGCCGCAGGAGCTCGCGGATCTCTTCTGCCGCGAGGCGCGGCGCCGCATCGACGCGAACTTCCGCGCAGTCAAGTCGAACAACAATCGCTCCTACCGCAAGGTCGCGGGGCAGTTCATGGAAGGCAAGTTCGGCTGGCTCGCGGACGGCTCCATGAATCCGATCCCGCCGCAGTACCGCGACTGGGAGAAGAACGACTACGATCACCCTGCGCAGACGGTGGGCAAGCGCAAGCCGCCGGAGGACCGCAAACCGGCGGCCGCCTGAGGCGGGGCCCGGTCGCGTGGCCACGTTCGCGATCACGGGCGCAGCCCGCGGCATCGGCTTCGAGCTGTGCCGCCAGCTGCGCGGACGCGGGGAGCGGGTCGTTGCAATCTGTCGGCGGCCCGAGTCGGAGCTGCAGGCGCTCGGCTGCCGGGTCGTCGACGGGATCGACGTCGCGGAAGACGGCTCCGTCACACGGCTCGCCCGCGAGCTTTCGGGGGAACGGATCGACGTGCTGGTGAACAACGCCGGCATCCTGTCCCGCGAAACTCTCGATGATCTCGACCTCGACCGCATCCGGCGCCAGTTCGAGGTCAACGCGCTCGGGCCGCTCCGGGTCACGCGTGCCCTGCTGCCGAATCTAGGTGCAGGTGCCAAGGTAATCATCGTCACCAGCCGAATGGGCTCGATGGCCGACAACGGCAGCGGCGGATACTACGGTTATCGGATGTCCAAGGCGGCCGTGAACATGGCGGGCGTGAGCCTTGCCCGCGACCTGGCCCCGCGCGGCATCGCCGTAGGACTGCTGCATCCCGGCATGGTGGCGACCGAGATGACCGGACGCGAGGGGATACCGGTGGAGGAGGCCGCCCGGAACCTGATCGCGCGCATCGATGAGCTCGAACCCACGCAGTCGGGTTCCTTCCGGCACGCGAACGGCGAACCGTTGCCCTGGTAGGCCGGCCCTGGCCGGAACTTGCGAAACTTAAACCCGGCACCTGTCCGGCATCAGGCCGGCTTCGCGGATAACCCGGATCACGCCCTCCGCGTCGTCGACGCGGTGGATGAAGTGTGTGTCCTCGGGGCTGATCGTCCCCTCGCGAAGCATGGTGCCGGCGACGAACTCCACGAGGTCGTCCCAGAATCCGGCGCCCACCGCGATCAGCGGGAAGCGCTCGAGTTTGTCCGTCTGCATCAGCGTCGCGATTTCGAACGCTTCGTCGAGCGTCCCGAAACCGCCCGGCATCACGACGAAAGCCGTCGAATACTTGACCAGCATCACCTTGCGCACGAAGAAGTGATCGAGCTGGATGAACCGGTCGAGGTAGCGGTTCGGCTGCTGCTCGCGGGGCAGTACGATGTTGCAGCCGAGGCTCGGCCCCCCGGCCTCCCGCGCGCCCCGGTTGGCGGCCTCCATGATCCCGGAGCCGCCGCCGGTCATGACCGCGAAGCCCGCCCGCGCGAGTGCCGCGCCGACTTCCCGGGCGAGCCGGTAGTATGGATGGCTCTCGGCGAACCGGGCGGAGCCGAAGACGGTGACGCACGGCTGCGTGAACTCGAAGCTCTCGAAACCGCGCAGGAACTCGAGGAATATCCGCACCGCGCTCGCGAGGTCCGCCTCGCGGGGCCGCCTTCCGGCAAGAAACAGCTTCTCGGCGCTCTCGACGTGGGGCAGCAGGGAGGAGCGCCGGTCGGAAGGCGGCGGGGCGGCATCACTCATCACGACCTCCGGGGCTCGTTCGCCGGCTACAATGCCGGCCGTGCCCGACCGTGGCAACCCGCCGGAGACGCCGATGATCGGTTACGTGACGCTGGGGACGAACGACCTCGACCGCGCCGCGCGATTCTACGACGCGCTGCTGGGCGAACTCGGCGCAAAGCGCATGATGGCGAGCGACCGGTTCGTCGTCTGGTCCGTGACCCCGGACCGGCCCGCGCTCGGGGTCTTCGTGCCCTACGACGGCCGGCCGGCGATGCCCGGCAACGGCGGTATGGTCGCGCTGGCCGTCGACACGCCGGAGAAGGTAGCTGCGCTCTACCGCCGCGCCATCGAACTGGGCGCGACGGACGAGGGCGCCCCGGGGCCGCGCGGCATCCCGGGGTTTCACGCGGGATACTTCCGCGACCTGGACGGCAACAAGCTCAACTTCTTCTGTTTCGCATCCTGACCGGCGCCCGCCACGGCCGATCGAGGCACGCATGCCCAGCAAGGTTCCCGAAGGCGAGACGCGCGGCTGGATCATTCCGATCGGCGGCGCGGAAAACAAGGAAAACGACCGCCGCATCCTCGAGCGCTTCGTCGACTGCTCGGGTGGCCGCGACGCCGACATCGTCGTGATCCCGACGGCGAGCCGGCTTCACGAGACGGGTCCGCGCTACCGGAAGCTCTTCGAGGAGCTCGGGGCCGCACGGGTGGAAGTGATGGATTTCGACACGCGCCGCGACTGCCAGGAGCCCAGCCGGCTGCAGCGGCTCGGGGACGCCACCGGCGTGTTCTTCACCGGCGGCAACCAGCTGCGCCTTTCTACGCTGCTCGGGGGCACGCCGGTCGCGAAGCTCGTCCGCATCCGCAACGCTCACGGCGTCACCGTCGGCGGGACCAGCGCCGGCGCGAGCATCCTGAGCGAGCACATGATCGCGTTCGGCGACGAGGGCTCGTCCGTGATCTCGGGCAGCGTGCGTCTCGCGCCGGGGCTCGGCCTCACGAACCGCTTCATCATCGACCAGCACTTCCGCCAGCGCGACCGGCTCGGGCGACTGCTCACCGCGCTCGCGTACAACCCGTTCGCGATCGGCATCGGCCTCGACGAGGACACCGCGGCCTTCATCGGGCCCGACGAGACGGTCGAAGTCGAGGGCAGCGGCGGCGTGACGATCGTCGATGCAGCCGACGTCAGCTACTCGTCGATGGACAGCGTGTCCGAGGGGCAGCCCGTCTGCATGCTGGGCCTGCGGCTGCACGTGCTCGTGTCGGGCTCGACGTTCAACCTCCACACGCGCGTCGCGGCGCCCGGGTCGCTGGTGCAGCCCAAGGAATAGCGGCTGCGCTGCCGCTTGGAGCGCGTCGGGTACGGACCGGAGGGCCCGCCCGCAACGGGAGCGGGGGCTATCCTTCAGGGACGGGTTCACGCGTCCCGGGCAGGCCTTCCCGGCACCCGCACTCGCTGCAGTGGGTGTGGCGTCAAGATTGCGGAGCGGATGCGGAAGCCGCGACTC
>Ga0105090_10000780_pt1 | contig 16364 bp, 18 predicted proteins | sample PPLLak3March2015_FD_79110 | JGI IMG/M metagenome (GOLD analysis project Ga0105090, IMG submission 79110) | Freshwater sediment microbial communities from Prairie Pothole Lake near Jamestown, North Dakota, USA - PPLs Lake P7 Core (1) Depth... | ecosystem: Environmental > Aquatic > Freshwater >... | reverse complement strand
GATCGTCTACGGCACGGACGCGGCCGTGTATCCGCACGGCCTGAACGCGCGCCAGTTCCCCATCATGGTGCAGCGGGGCATGACGCCCATGGAAGCGATCCAGTCGGCGACCTCGCGCGCGGCAAAGGCGATGGGCTGGGCCGACCGCATCGGTGCGCTGGAGCCGGGTCGCTACGGCGACCTGATCGCCGTGTCCTGCGGGCCGCTCGAGGACATCGCGTGCCTGCAGCACGTCGACGTCGTCGTGAAGGGCGGGCTCGTCTTCAAGGCTCCCGCCGGGGTTGCAGAGCCTTCCGCACGACGCTGACCTTGCAGCGCGTGGATCTCGAGCGCGTACTCTTCCCGCTCCGCGAGATCGCGGATCCAGGAGCGCGCGCGTTCACGCGCGGCGGCGGCGACTGGCCGCTGCGCGGATTCGTCGTGCGCCGCGGCGACGACGTTCGTGCCTACGTGAATCACTGCCCGCACGCGGGATTCCCGCTCAACTGGCAGCCGGACCGGTTCCTGGCACCCGGCGACATGCTGATCCTCTGCGTGATGCACGGTGCGCTGTTCGAGATCGAGTCGGGGCACTGCGTGTCGGGTCCCTGCGCGGGGCAGCGCCTGCGGTCGATCGCGGTGCGCGTCGAGAGTGGCTACGTGATGCTCGAAGACGACGTGCCGCTCGAGGAGCCGCCGGACCTGGGAAGATGAGCGGCGTGGCGTGTGCGCCGGCCGTGGCCGCGGTGCGGTCTCAGTGGCGCTCGACCTCGTCCGGGCCTTCGGAGAGCTCGATTTCCGAATACCCGCCGACTTCGCCGCGGTCGAGCGCCTGCAGCGGATCGCCCCAGCGTTCGGCGTGGCCGTTGCCGGGCTCCGCTTCGTATTCGTTCTCGGTGTCCTCGGGCTCGTCGTCGACCGAACCGGTCCAGTCCTCGGGCGGCTCCGTGGACTCGATGACGTCCTCGAGCCATTCCTCCAGCTCGAGTTCCGCGATCGTGCCGTCGAAGTACTGGATCTCGATCGTCTGGTCGTCGCGATCGATGGCGACCACCTCGAACGACTCACCGCCGGGGCGTCGATACCAGTCGCCGATGACGGGTGCGGGGTTCGCCATGATTTCACCCTCCTCGACATCCCTTGTAGACCTGTGAACGAGCGAGTTCAAGTAGCGGAATTCGCGAACTCGCATTGCTGCGCGAACCCGACAGATTCTTCGGACGGCGTGCGCGACGATCAGCGCGCGCGGCGTCGGAAGGCGAGATCGCTCACGTCGTGACCGAGGCGACGCCCGCGCCCTTCGAAGCGCGTCACGGGCCGGCTCCCCGGCCGATCGACGCAGCGCCCCTCGGCCGACTCGTTCACGAGCGCCGCGCACGCGCTCGCAACCTCGAGCATGTGCACTGCATAAGGCTGCCAGTCGGTCGCCATCCGCAGCACGCCGCCGGGAGCGAGCCGGGACGCGACGAGCTCGACGAATGAGGGCTGCACGATGCGGCGCTTGTGGTGGCGCTTCTTCGGCCACGGGTCCGGGAAATAGAGCAGCACCTCGTCGAGGCTCGCGGGCTGCAGGCACCGTGTCAGCACCTCGACCGCGTCGCGGCACACGATGCGGACGTTGCTCAAGGCCAGCTCCTCGACGCGCAGCAGCAGGTGGCCGACGCCCGGGCGGTGCACCTCGATACCGAGATAGTCACGTTCCGGATGCGCGGCTGCGAGCGCGACCAGCGTCTCGCCGTTCCCGAAGCCGATCTCGAGCGTGCGCGGCGCGTTGCGTCCAAACGTCGCATCGAGATCGAGCATGCCGTCGCCCGTGTCGATGCCGTAGCGCGGCCACGACGACTCCCATGCGCGCTGCTGCGCGACCGTCATGCGGCCGGCGCGCACGACGAAGCTGCGGATCGCGCGGTGCGGGCGCGTGTCCTCGACGGGAGGGCCGGAGGCTGGCCTGGAGTCTGGCATGGAAGGCTGTCGAGGATTACAGTCGCCGGTGGAAGAACGAACAATCATACGGCGCCGCAGGCGCCAGGGAGCATCGAACATGGCCAGCTCTGCAGGACTGCTGTCCGGCTTCGGAAACGACGCGCGCAATCTCTGCAGGCGCACGTGGTGGGTATTCCTCGTGGGCGGCCTCGCGTCGGTTGCCTTCGGGGTGCTGGCGTTCCTTCAGCCCGGCATCGCGCTGTTCGTGCTCGCGATGTTCTTCGCGGCCTACGTGCTGGTCGACGGCGCGTTGAATGCCATCGGCGCCGTCCAGAACCGCGACAAGGACGGCTGGTGGATCATGCTGCTCATCGGGCTGCTGGGCCTCGTCGTGGGCGCCTTCGCGCTCGTGAACCCGCCGGTCAGCATCCTCGCGTTCCTGTTCCTGGTCGCGCTCGAGGCGATCCTGCTCGGCGTGCTGCTCCTCGTGCTCGGATACAAGGTGCGGCAGGCGACCGACAAGGAGTGGATCCTCTACGTCACCGGCGCGCTGTCGATCCTGTTCGGCGTGCTCGTGATCGCGCGCCCGGCAACGGGCAGCCTGACGGTCGTCTACATGATCGCCGCGTGGTCGCTCGTGACCGGCATTCTCAAGATCCTGTTCGCTTTCCGGGTGAGGAGCCTGCCGGACCGCGCCGCGAAGCGCCTGTCGGGCTTCGGCTGACGCCGGGGCCGGGCACGGCTAGGTCCCCGGCTGCAGCGTGACCGGCAGCGTCAGCTTCTCGCCGTCGCGCAGCACCTCGACCTGCACCGTCTTCCCGACCTCGTAGTCGTCGAGGCGGCCGAGCAGGACGCCCACGTCGGTGACTGGCCTGCCTTCGATCCCGACGATCACGTCGCCGGGCACGAAGCCTCCTTCGTCGTCCATGCGCGCCGCCCGCAGGCCCGCAGCCTCCGCCGCGGACCCGCGCGGCACGCCGAGCACGAAGACTCCTTCCGTCTGCAGCGCCGCCTGGATGCGGCGGTTCACGCCTTCGTCGATCTCGATGCCGAGCGCCGGGCGGATGTAGCGGCCCTGCCGGATGATCTCCGGGACGACGCGGTTCACCGTGTCGACGGGCACCGCGAAGCCGATGCCGGCCGACGCGCCCGTGGGACTGAAGATCGCGGTGTTGATGCCGATCAGGCGTCCCGCCGAGTCGAGCAGCGGCCCGCCCGAGTTGCCAGGATTGATCGCGGCGTCGGTCTGGATCAGGTGGTCGATCGCCGCGCCGGACTCGCCCGGCAGCGAGCGATCGAGCGCGGAGACGATGCCGGTCGTGAGCGTCCAGTCGAGGCCGAAGGGATTGCCGATCGCGAAGACCTTCTGGCCGACGCGGAGGTCCGAGCTCGTGCCCACGGGCACCGGCACCGGGCGCTCGACGTCGACGCCGATGCGCAGCACCGCGATGTCGTGCGAAGCGCTCGCGCCGACGAGCGCGGCCTTGTAGTCGCGACCGTCCGCGAGGCGCACCGTCGCGCCGCTGGCGCCTTCGATCACGTGGTAGTTCGTGATCACGTGGCCCGCGTCGTCCCAGATGAAGCCGCTGCCGCTGCCGCGCGGCACCGAGAACACGTTGCGCGACCAGTAGTCCTGCACGCGCTGGCTGGTCGTGATGAACACGACGGAGCCGCGGGCCCGCTCGAACACCTCGATGGTCGCCTGCTCGTCGGACGCGAGGTCGCCGCGCGCGAGGACCGCGCGGGGCTCGGGCTCGGGCGGCGGCGGCGCGAAGAGCCGGGCGCGCAGGTCCGGGGTCGAGCGCCACGCGGCCACGAGCAGGAAGACGGTGAGTCCGAGGAGCAGCAGGCGGGTCGAGAATCGGCGGGGCATGATCGAAGCGGCCGGCGGACTGCGATTCGTGTATGATGCCGCGCAGTTTGCCGCCGCGCAGTCCGGTCTGCGCCCGAGGTTCTACGGCGGAGCACCGACACGGGCTCCCCTCGCGGCTCCTCCTGCAGACTGGTCGTGGTCTGCATTTCGCGTCTTCGATCCCCACCGAAAGCTACACGCTTCGACCGGTTCCCGTTCACGCGGGGGAAGCGCACGGGAACATCCACTCATGTCGTTCGATCAACTCGGCCTCTCGGCCGAACTCCAGCGTGCCGTCACCGAACTCGGTTACGCCACGCCCACCCCCATCCAGCAGCGCGCGATTCCGTCGGTATTCGAAGGCCGCGACCTGCTCGCCGCCGCGCAGACCGGCACGGGCAAGACCGCGGCCTTCGCGCTGCCCCTGCTGCAGCGCCTGCACCAGGAATCGCCCGTCCCCCGCGGCCCGCGCGCCCCGCGCCTGCTCGTGCTCGTTCCGACGCGCGAACTCGCGGCGCAGGTCGGCCAGTCGTTCGAGGACTTCGGCCGTCACCTGCAGCAGCGCACGCTGCTCGTCTTCGGCGGCGTGAGCGCGCGACCCCAGGTCGACGCGCTGCGGCAGGGCGTCGACGTCGTCGTCGCGACGCCGGGCCGGCTCCTCGACCACGCGAACGAGAAGACGATCGACCTGTCGCGGGTCCGGCACCTCGTCCTCGACGAGGCCGACCGCATGCTCGACATGGGTTTCATCCGCGACATCCGGCGCGTGCTCGCGCTGCTGCCGAAGGACCGGCAGAACCTGCTCTTCTCCGCGACGTTCTCGGACGAGATCCGCACGCTCGCGAACGGCCTGTTGCGTAACCCGCTCACGGTCGAGGTCGCGGCGCGCAATGCGCCTGCGGAGCTCGTCGAGCACCGCGTGCACCTCGTGGAACAGAAGGAGAAGCGAGCGGTGTTGAGCCACCTGCTCCGCGAGGGCGCCACGCCGCAGACGCTCGTCTTCACCCGCACCAAGCACGGCGCGAACCGTCTCGCCGAGCAGCTCGAGAAGGACGGCATCGACTGCGCGGCGATCCACGGCAACAAGTCGCAGAACGCGCGCACCCGCGCGCTGGCCGACTTCAAGGACTACAAGGTGCAGGTGCTCGTGGCCACGGACATCGCGGCGCGCGGCCTCGACATCAGCGAGCTGCCGCAGGTCGTCAACTACGAGCTGCCGCACGTGCCCGAGGACTACGTGCACCGCATCGGGCGCACGGGCCGCGCGGGTTCCACGGGGCAGGCGCTGTCGCTGGTCGCGAGCGACGAGCAGGACCGGCTGCGCGCCATCGAGCGCGTGCTCGGCCGCCGCATCCAGGTGCTGCCGCTCGATCGTTCGCAGATCCGCATGCCCGTCGAGGCGCCCGCAACGGCATCCGCGCAGGCGAGGCCGGTTCACGCGCAGGCCGCAAGGCCGGGGCGTCCAGGCGCGCCCCGTGGCCAGCAGGCGCGTGGCCACGGCCAGGGGCAGTCGGGCCACGGACGCCGGGACGGTCGCGGCCGTAACCACTGACGCGAACCCGGGTTCGCGGGCCGCTCAGCGCGGCCAGCCCGGATCGTCGAAGTAGCGACCGTACGCGTCGAGGGCGCCGTGCACCAGCGCGGCGCCGTCGTGACGCGTGCGGCCGGCATCGCCGCCGCGCATCAGGTGCGCCCCGTGCAGCAGGTCGGCGACGACGAGGTGCAGGTTGGCATCGGCCTCGGGCGCCAGCCGGCAGTTCGCGACGATTCCGTTCACGCTGTCCTCGATGCGGTCCGCGATCGCGGCCAGTCGGAACGCGTGGAGTTCGGCAGACGTGGCGTGCACGGACGTACTCCTCCGTCCGTGAGGCGACGGTCCCATTTCATCGGAATGCGTACGCGTCCATCGCCAGGGCCGCGCCGTCGACGGCCGCGTGCACGCGCTCCGGCCGCGCGTCCGGTCCGGCTGCGCCCCACGCCACGAAGAGCGGCAGGAAATGCTCTTCCGTCGGGTGCGCCCGCGTCGCGTCCGGCATTCGCTCGCGATAGGCGAGCGCGGCCTCGCGGTCGTTCGCGACCAGCCGCTCGTGCAGCCAGTCCGAGAAGCGCACGACGTACTCGAGTGGCCGCGGCTCGGCGTGGTGCCGCGCCCAGTCGTGGAGGTTGTGGGTGACGTGGCCCGAACCCACGACGAGCACGCCTTCGCCGGCGAGCGGTGCGAGCGCCTCGCCGAGGCGCAGGTGATGCTCGGTGCCGAGCGCCGGCTGCACCGACAGTTGCACGACCGGCACGTCGACGCCGGGGTACATCCAGCGCAGCGGCACCCACGCGCCGTGGTCGAGGCCGCGGCAGCCGTTGATCGCGGGCGTCCAGCCTGCGTCCTTCAGGAGCGCCGCGGCCCGCTGCGCGATTTCCGGCGAACCGGGCGCGTCGTAGCGGAGCGCGTACAGGGGCGCCGGGAAGCCGCCGAAGTCGTGGATCGTGTCGTGGCGCTCGCGGCCCGACAGCATCGGGAGCGACGTTTCCCAGTGCGCCGAGACCATCAGCACGGCGCGTGGACGCGGCAGCCCGTCTGCGAGCGCCCGCCACGCCGGCCCGGCGCCGCCCGGCTCGACGGCGTGCATCGGCGAGCCGTGCGAGAGGAACAGCGTCGGGAATCGAGTCATCTTCGTCTTCGGTGCGTCGCGTTACTTGATCAGGCCTTCGGCCTTAAGCGTCGCCTGCACGGCGGGACGCGCGGCGACACGCGCCTGGAAGTCCCCGAGCGCCGGCCACGGCGACAGGTCGACCTTGTGCAGCCCCGACCAGTTCAGCACCACGAACAGGTACGCGTCGGCGATCGTGAACTGATCGCCCGTGAGGTACGGCTGCGCGGCCAGTGTCTTCGAGAGGTAGGTGAAGCGGTTGCCGAGCGCCTGGACCGTGCGGTCGCGGACCTCGGGCGGGGTCTTCGGGTTCCACAGCGGGCCGAAGCCCTTGTGCACCTCGGTCGAGATGAACCCGAGCCACTCCATCAGCCGCCAGCGCTCCGCCGTCCCGTACTCGGGAGCGATGGTGCCGGGTTTAAGTTCCGCAACATACTGCAGGAGCACGCTCGCCTCGGTCAGTCGCGTGCCGTCATCGAGCTCGAGCGTCGGCACGTAGCCCTTCGGATTCACCGCGCGGTAGTCCGTGCCGTCGGGCAACGTGTGCTTGACGAGGTCGACCTTCACGAGTTCGACCGGAAGGCCGAGCTCGCGGATCGCGATGTGGGGGGCCTGCGAGCAGGCACCGGGGGTGTAGTAGAGCTTCATCGTTCGGTCTCCTTGCGTGTGTCGGCTTGGGGCGGCGCCATCGGTGGGGTGCCGGACGTCGCCCCTGGTCGAGATTGAGCTTGAAGCATGTTCTTTTCGGCATAAATGGCATAGCGATTGATAGATTATTGCTTAAAAAGCAATAATTATCGGAATGGATCGCCTCGCTTCCTACGCAACGTTCGCGAAAGTGGTCGAACTCGGCAGTTTCTCGCGAGCCGCGGACCGTCTCTCCGTATCGACGTCCGCCGCGTCACGGCAGGTCGCCGAACTCGAGGCGCACCTGGGAGCGCGTCTGCTCAACCGCACGACGCGCCGCCTGTCCCTCACCGAGGCCGGCCAGGCGTTCTACGAGCGCTGCGTCCAGGTGCTCGCCGACCTCGAGGATGCGGAGGCCACGGTGCGTTCGTCGACGGTGGCACCGCGAGGAACCTTGCGGGTGACCTGCGGCGTGAGCTTCGGGTTGCGCTACCTCGCGCCGGTGCTCGCAGACTTCGCCGCGGCGAACCGCGACATCGTCCTCGACCTCGACCTGTCCGACCGGGCGGTGGACCTGGTCGAGGAGGGCTACGACGTGGCCGTCCGCATCGGCAGCATCGGCAGCCCCGGCATGGTGTCGCGACGCCTCGGCTGGACGCAGCTCGTGTGCTGCGCGTCGCCGGCGTACCTCGCGGCCCATCCCGCGCCGGGCGAACCGTCGGACCTCGCCGCGCACGAGTGCCTGAGCTATGCCAACGTCGGACTGCCGAACGCGTGGCGCTTCGAGCCCGCCGACGGCGGCGAAGTCGTCACCGTGCGCGTGCCGCCTCGTCATCGCGCCAACAACGGCCAGCTGCTCGCGGCGATGGCGGCAGCGGGCCTCGGCATCGTGTACACGCCGGACTTCATCGTGGCGGACGAGATCCGCGCGGGGCAGCTCGTCCGGTTGCTGCCCCGCCACCGGCCGCCGCAGTCGCCGATCGCGGCCGTGTATCCGAGCCGGCGGCACCTGTCCGCGAAGGTGCGTGCCTTCGTCGATTACGCCGCGGCACGCTATATGAAAGAGCAGCCGTGGCGGCTCGAGGCCGACGGCGAGGCCTGACGCGGCCCGACCGGCTCAGCCGCCGAACAGCCCCTGAACGAACGTGACGACCGCCTCGTAGGCGGCTTTCGGATTGCTGCCCGCCTTCACGATCAGCCAGAGCATGCTGCCGACGAACGTCGCCGCCACCGCGGTCACGACGTGGCCGAGGAGAATCACCGTGCCGTCGCGCTCGGCCATGCCGAGGCAAAGCAGGATCACGCCCACCGCGGGAAGCGTGTTCGCGAACGGCACGAGCGGCAGCGGCGCCATCAGCGCCAGCACGGCGACGACCAGCGCGAGGCCGTTCAGGCTGTTGGCCAGGGGCGTCGCCGTGATGGCGAGCAGGCGTGGGCGGATCAGGTGCTCGAAGCGGCTGGCTGCGCGGGTCGCGCGTTCGAGAATGTGCTGTACCGTGTCGCCCGGCAGCGCGTGATCGAGCAGCCGGTTGGGCAGCCAGGGCACCCGGTTCGAGAAGACGGCGAGGCCGATCAGCAGCATCGGCAGCCCGAGCGCCGTGCTCATGAAGGGCAGGGTGACCGGCAGCAGGAAGGGCATGGCCAGGATCGAGCAGAAGACGAGGAGTCCCTGCTCGCCCACGAGCGACAGCAGCTCCCTGAGCGTGACACGGTGGCCCGTGATCGCGAGGCGAGTCGCCTCGAGCGCCGCGGACAGTCGGACTTCGGGATTTCGGAACTGGACGGCTGTCATGGAAGCGTCGCAGCGTACCGATGCGCTTCGGCGCGCGGCAAGGAATCGGTCACGGATTCGATTCCGCGCGGAAGCTCGTTTCGGTGGGTGATGAAAAGGAAACGGCCCCCGAGGGGGCCGTTCACTTCGGCTGGCCGGGCGCGACAGGGTGTCACAGCCCGGCGAGCGCGATGCCGTACTGGCTTACCAGGCGCGGCGCGGGCGATCGCCCTTGGGCTGCGCCTCGTTCACCTTCAGGGCGCGGCCGCCCATCTGGTGGCCGTTCAGGTTCTGGATGGCGCGGGCGGCGTCCGAATTCGGCATCTCGACGAAGCCGAAGCCGCGCGGCTGGCCGGTGTCGCGGTCCGTGACGATGGCGACGGATTCGACCGTGCCGTGCGTCGCGAACAGCTCGCGGACCGAGGCTTCATCTGCCGAGAAAGGAAGGTTGCCGACGTAGATCTTGCTCATTGGTTGATACTCACTGACGATGCCCCGCAATGCCGTGCCCAAGCGGGCGTACCGGCGATCGGGGCCGGAGGACAAGGCAGGCGGAGCAGCGCGACTGAGTATCCGAGGCCGAGGCGACGATCACAGGCGCGTGGCAACGGTGCCACGTGGATCGGAAACTCTTCGGCTTGGAGCCGGGACGGAGCAGCGCCGGGAATGGCGTGATCGGACCCGAGCAGTAAGTGAAGGGTGACTACCCGGGCCGAACTATACACGAATGTCGGCCCGAAGTCAGGATCGGGCCGTCCGGCCCTCATTCTGTTATCTTGCGCGCGCCGCCTGACGCCGTCGTCAGTCGGGGCACAGCCGAAGCCAAGCCGCCGTTCGCGACCCCGGGCCTCCCCCGTGCCTCCGTTCATCTCGCTGTGAACGGCATCCCCGTTCCGATCATCGAGGTGCGTACCCGTGGCCAAGGAAGAACTCATCGACATGCAGGGCACCGTGCACACGGTGCTGCCGGACACCCGGTTCCTGGTGACCCTCGAGAACGGCATCGAGGTCACGGCCTACCTGTCCGGCAAGATGCGCAAGCACCGCATCCGCATCCTGGCGGGCGACAAGGTCACGCTCGAGATGTCGCCCTACGACCTCACCAAGGGCCGGATCAACTTCCGGCACAAGGACGAGCGGCCGCAGACGACGGCGGCGAGACGGACCTTCGTCCGCAGGCGCTGAGCCGCCGTTCCGCGCGAAGGCAGAGCTCACTCAGCGCGTGATGCTGGCGCTCGTCACGCTGCCCGCCGCGTCGTAGGTCGCGCCTGAACGAGCCACGTTCACGACCGTCAGCACATAGGTGCCGCGCGAATCCTTGACCGTGAACCGCGCGCGACCGTCGCTGCCCGTGGTCGCGCTCCCCTGTCGCTGCGTGCCGGCCGGCAGCGTCCAGCGGACCGTCACGACCGCGCCACTCGCAGCCGTCCCGCGCTGATCCACGACCGCGACGTCGCCGTTCACCGTCACCCGGCCACGGGACAGTTTCGCGCCCAGGGTGATCGTAGCGACCCGCAGCACGGCCACGGACTGCGCCGCTGGCGCGGTAGCCGTCGCGAAGTTCGACCACGGGCTGGCGCCGCCGACCCCGGTGGCACGGACTCGATAGTCGTAGCGGACGCCCGGCGCCGCCGTCGTATCCGTATGTGACGTACCTGTCCCGGGCGGGACGAGTGCAAGCGCCGTCCAGCTGCCCGTGCCTGCCGGGCTGCGCTGCAGGTCGTAGCCGCGCGTCAGCACGCTCGTGTTCTGCCACGAGAGGTCTATTGAGTCGTAGGGCTCGGCCGCCGTGGCCGCATGCGCGACCGCCTGGAGATTCGCGGGTGCCGTAGGCGGCAAGACGCTGCCCACGGGAACCAGCAGCACTGCACCCGCCTGACCCGTGATCGAGTTGCGGCCGAGAGTGGCGTACATCCGCAGGTCGTTCAATTCGCCGCCGCTGCCGGTCACCGCCCAGCCAGCCTGCACGGTGGCGGAGGTCAGGAGGTCGTTGACGGCATACGTGCCGCTGCCCTCGAGGTAGACGCCCGCGCCCAGCTCGCCGTACGCCACGTCGCCGCGGTCGTTGACGCTCGATGCCACCGTGTAGCGGCTGCTGCCAGCGATGAAGGTCCAGCCGCTGCCCGGGTCGTAGCGGAAGGCCGAGACGACGTAGAGCGAGCTCGAGCGCAGCGCGGCGGTGCCGGCGATGCGGCCCGAGCCGTTGATGGCGACGCCGGTCACGGGTTGATAGTTGTCCGGCCCCGTGCCGATCCACTCCACGACGGCCCTGTTCAGGTCGAGCCGTTCCGCGCCCCCGAGTACCTGGCCGAAGTCGTTCAGGTCGCTGGGCACCGCATACCAGCCGTAGCGTGTCGCGAGGTCCACGACCGCCGCGCCGTCGAGCAACCAGCCTCCGCCGGTCGGCACGTAGCCGAGCGAGCTGCGCGCACCGACCACCTGGCCCAGGTTGTTGACGGCGGTCGCGTAGGAGCTGGCGTCGCCCACAAGCCGTGGCAGGAAGTCGACGGCCCAGCCGCCGCCGGACTGCGGCGTCCAGCGCACGGCCTTCGCCGCCCGCTGCGCGTCGTAGGACACGCCGACGATCACGTCGAGGTCGTTGACGTCGGTCGGCAACGTGCTGACGGCGCCGGCCGGGACCGGCAACACGCTCCAGGGCGCGCCGGCGACGCTCACGAGCGGCACGTAGTTGGAGTCGACGGTGCGGACGCCTACCACGACGCCGGCGTCGTTCATCGCCGACGGCGATCCGGAGCCCAGGAACTGCAGTTCGTAACTCGGCGGAGGGTCGGCCGCGCTGACCGGCGCGGTTGCTGCGCAAGCCAGCATCGCCACGACACCGGCAACCACCCATGTCCGGACCGTGCTGACGACCATGACGCTCTCCTGGTACGTGCTTCTCACAGCGCCAGCCTGCCCGCGACGACCGCGGCGGTCGGTGACAAAGTCACGCAGCGGCGAACGCGGCGAGGGCATCCGGCGAGAGGACCTCGATGCGGCCCCGCCCGACCCGGAGCACGCCGGTACCGGCCAGCGACTCGACGATGCGGCTCACGACTTCGCGTGACGTGCCCAGCTCGGCGGCGATTTCCTGGTGCGTGATACGCAGGGGCCCGGCGTTGCCGCCGCGCTCGAGCAGCAGCGTCGCCACGCGCGCGTCCATACGCTGGAAGACCACGGCGTCGACGATCCCGAGCACTTCCGAGAGACGTCGCGAATTCAGCGCGAAGACGAAGTCGCGCCACAGGGCGTGCTCGCCGACCCATCGTCGCAGCGCTGCGGCCGGCACGAGTACGGCTTCCGCTCGTTCCTCGACAACGGCCGCCGCGGCCAGTGGGTGGTCGGCGAGGATTGCGTTCGCGCTCAGCAGGCAGGCCTCGCCGCGGTCGAACCGGTAGATCGTGATCTCGCGGCCGCTGCGTCCGAGCAGGTAGACGCGGACCGCGCCCCCGAGCAGCAACGGCAGGGTCGTCGCGCGGTCGCCCGGCTGAAACAGGTTGCGGCCGGCCGGCAGGCGGGCCCAGCGCAACGTGCCGCGCATTTCAGTCGCCAGCGGCGGCGAGGCGCCAGCGAGGAAAGAGAACGACTCGAGCAGCTGTGCGTAACGTTCGCGCGTCAGCATGGCGCTCTCTGTTGCGTGGTTCCGCCGCGCGGAGTACCGAATGCTAGCAGCGCGCTTCGGAATGCGGCGTCCGCAGTTTCCGGCAGCGAGCTGTTGGTCGCCGGAAGACTTCCGCCGCGGCACCCAGGCGAGTTGCCCGCGAGTTTCGCCGCCGCACAGAATCACGCCCTGACGCGGGTGTAGTTCAATGGTAGAAATATAGCTTCCCAAGCTACCTCTGAGCGGCTACTTCTCCCGAACCGACCTGTTCCGTGCGGGTCCTCAGTTAGCGATTCCAGCCGCGTGACCCAAAAATCTGCACTCCGGCTCGTTGTCTTCGTTGTCGGAATCAGGGGATCGTTTCGACGGTGAGGAATCGACCGTGCTTCACGAGCCCCCAGACGACACCAAGTCGCGCAGTGGCCGCAGTGCGTCGGGATTCGGGACGCTCCTCCCACCTGGCTTCACCCGAACTCGGTACGCCAGGTAGATCACGCGTTCGTTCTTCTTCCGGCAGAGCCTTTCCCGGGGGCACCTGCGGTAGGATGCGGGCCCTTGTCAGGCCAGCCTCCTGGCCGCCTGCTGCGGAGAACGAAGAAATGAAGAACTCGATCCTGATCCTGCTCATGTGCCTGGCAGGACTTGCCGCAAGTGCTGAGGAAGGCATGTGGACGTTCGACAACCCGCCGCGCGCTGCCATCAAGCAGGCCTACGGAGTCGAAATCACGGACGCCTGGCTGAAGCGCCTGCGCCTCGCCACGATCCGCCTGGAGCAGGGCTGCACCGCATCGTTCATATCGCGCGAAGGCCTCATCCTCACGAATCACCATTGCGCGGAGTCCTGCATCGCCGAGAACTCGACGGCCGAGCGCGACCTGCTCGCCGGCGGGTTCAAGGCCGCGACCCGGGAACAGGAACTGCGGTGCCAGGCGCAGGCCGCCTCCGTGCTGGTCGGCATGCAGAACGTCACCGACGCAGTCCAGGCCGCGGTCAAGGGCCTGCCGGACGCGGATGCCAATACGGCGCGCAAGAAGGAACTGACCCGGCTCGAGCAGGGTTGCGAGGACGCCGCGAAAAAGGGCAGCGAGACCGGTCCGCTGAAGTGCGAGATCGTGACGCTCTACCAGGGCGGCCAGTACTGGCTCTACAAGTACAAGCGCTACGAGGACGTGCGGCTGGTCCTCGCGCCGGAGGCTTCCATCGCGGCGTTCGGTGGTGACCCGGACAACTTCCAGTTCCCGCGCTGGGCGCTCGATTTCACGCTGCTGCGCGCCTACGAGAATGGCCAGCCGGTGAAGGTCGCCGAGCCCCTCAGGTTCAATTGGGGCGGAGCCGCCGAGGGCGAAGCGGTCTTCGTATCGGGCCATCCCGGCGGCACCGATCGCCTGCTCACCACGTCGCAGCTCAAGTTCCAGCGCGACGCATTCCTGCCGCTGTGGCTGCTGCGTTTCGCCGAGCTGCGCGGCCGCCTGATCCAGTACGGCAAGCAGGGCCCGGAAGCACTGCGCCGCTCGCAGGACGATCTCAACACCCTCGAGAACAGCATCAAGGTCCGCCGCAAGCAGCTCGACACGCTACACGACGATGCCTTCATGGAGCAGCGCGCCAGCGAAGAAGCCGCCCTGAAAGCCGTGGTCGCGGCGAATCCCGAACTTAAGGCCACGGCGGGCACCGCGTGGGACGACATCGCCAAGGCGCAACAGACCTATCGCAACATCCTGCTGCCGTACGTGTTCACCGAGGGCTCCGCAGGCTTCAATTCGCAGCTGTACCTCTATGCGCGCGCCCTGGTTCGATCCGCCGCGGAGCGCCCGAAACCGAACACCGAGCGGCTGCGCGAGTACACGGATGCGTCATTGCAGCGGATCGAGCGGTTCCTCGCCGCCGATACGCCCGTCTATCCGGACCTCGAGGAAGTGAAGCTCTCGTTCTCGCTGGAGCGCATGCGCGAGTGGCTGGGGCCGGACGATCCGCTGGTGCGTTCGGTTCTCGGCAAGCAGTCGCCCGACGCGGTCGCCAGGGCCCTGATCAGCGGCAGCAGGCTCGCGGATCCCGCTCTGCGGCTGGCGCTGTACGAAGGCGGCCAGGCTGCCATCGATGCCAGCGACGATCCGATGATCAGGCTCGCTCGGCAGGTGGACCCGGTCGCGCGGGACGTGCGCAAACGCTTCGAGGACGAAGTCGAGGGTCCGACCAAGGCCGGACAGGAAGCCATCGCGAAGGCCCGGTTTGTCGCGCTGGGCACGGACATCTACCCGGATGCCACGTTCACGCTGCGCCTGACCTACGGGCGCGTGCAGGGCTGGGAGGAGAAGGGCAAGCCGGTGGCGCCGTTCACGGTACTGCAGACCGCGTTCGACCGGGCGACCGGACAGGACCCGTTCCGGTTGCCGCAGAGCTGGCTGGATGCGGCACCGACGATCGACCTCAAGGGCACCCGGGCGAATTTCGTCACGACCCTGGACATCATCGGTGGCAATTCGGGCAGTCCGATCGTCGATGCCAGCGGCGACATCGTCGGCCTGATCTTCGACGGCAACATCCACTCGATCTCCGGGAGCTACTGGTTCGATGCGCGCCAGAACCGCTCGATCGGCGTGCACCCGGACTTCATTCGCACGGCCCTGGAGAAGGTCTACAAGGCCGACGGGATCCTGAAGGAACTCGAGTTGTGAGCCCAGGCCTGTGCTGCGCAGGCTGCATCGGGCGAGCACGATCCAGGCCACGTTGACGCCTACTATGGTCCGCCTCAGTGGCAGGAGCAGGCCAGGGCGCGTGAGCGCGTACTGGCCTCGATCGCGGTCGACGCGGAGCGGCCCGCGGCGGAACTCGCGCATGTCCGCCCGGAGGATGCGTGGGAGGCAAGAGGGGTCCGCTTTCTCGGTCTGCAACTCGAGGCGTTGCAGGCGCGTGACGCTGCGATGCCGGGAACGGGCTCGCTCGCCGAGCGCGCCGAGGCCCAGCGCCAGCCCTTAGTGGTTACAACTGGTACGAAGGCAATGCCCGCAGCCTGATCGAGATCAATCTCGACCCGCAGGGGGTGGAAGTCCAGGCACGGATCGGCGAACTGATCAAGCCGTTGCGCAACCTGAGCTTCGACGTGGCGCGCCGCTACCTGGACGGAGGGATGTCGCACGAGGAGGCCGTGCGCTGGCTCGTCGAGTACCGACTCGTCTCGCCGCAGGAGGCCGAGCGCCAAGTGCGATTCATCGAGAAGTACTGGTCTTAGGTGATCAACTACTCCTACGGACGGGACCTGGTCGGCGCGTACGTCGACGCGGTCGGGGGCACGGACGAAGCGAAGCGCTGGGCAGACTTCGCCGAGCTGCCGTTGAGCCCGACCGTGCCCGCCGACCTGGCGTTGCCCACTGCGAACTGACGGCTGCACCTTTACGGTCCGCCGTGAACGGAGCACGCATCAAGCCGGCCGGCGTTCTGCTCGCGCTACTTGCATGCGTGGCCCTGCCATGTGCTGCGGCGCGTCCCGCCGAAGCCGATGAGCAGGATCTGCGGATTCCGCAACTTCTTGCGCCGACTTCCGGGCTGGCGGACTTTCTCTGGCTCGACCTCGGGTTCGCCAGCCGCGAAGGCATCGCGATGCGCCTTGCGCGAGTGGTCCGCCTCGAGGATGGGATGGAAGTCCCCTACGGGTTCGGCGCTTCGACGCGTCCGTTCCTTCGGCATCCGGCCGCGTGGCAACGTTGGGGAACGCTGTATCGGGATTGACCGCCTCGTAGACGCACCAGAATGCGACGGCCGTCTTTGCCCGTCTGACCTTGCCGCACGGCCCTGACCATTACTCTACCGGCTGATCGGCACCGTCGATTTGAGGCCCCGCGGATCCACGCATAGAATCGGCGGCCGGCGCGGGTGTAGTTCAATGGTAGAACTGTAGCTTCCCAAGCTACTAGCGTGGGTTCGATTCCCATCACCCGCTCCACTTTCCTGCCGGGCTGAGACGGCGTC
>Ga0105090_10000779_pt1 | contig 16390 bp, 9 predicted proteins | sample PPLLak3March2015_FD_79110 | JGI IMG/M metagenome (GOLD analysis project Ga0105090, IMG submission 79110) | Freshwater sediment microbial communities from Prairie Pothole Lake near Jamestown, North Dakota, USA - PPLs Lake P7 Core (1) Depth... | ecosystem: Environmental > Aquatic > Freshwater >... | reverse complement strand
GAACTCGCGCTCGGCCAGCGCCGCCTCGACCAGCGCGCGTTCGGCGGCCGGCAGGTCGTCCAGCCTGTCCACCCAGGCCAGCTCGTGGCCTTCGGCGCTGAGCAGCGACAGCCCTTCCACCGGCGCGGCGATCGGGAAGGCACGCACCGGCACCACGCCGACATGGGCCACACTGTCGGCGCCGACCAGCACCAGCCGGCCGAAGTCATCGCGCCGCAGGTCGAAGCTCATGCGCCGCCTCCGCCGTGCACCACCGCATGGCTGCTCGCCACCGCCGCCACCTGCGCGGCGATCAGCGGTTCGCCGCCGCCGTCGCTGCCGCCGTCCAGGTCGCTGCCGTCCACGCGCCGTGCCTGCGCCTCGTACAGCCGCCAGTAGGCACCGCGCTGCTCGATCAGTGCGTCGTGCGGGCCGACCTCGACCACGCGGCCGCGGTCCATCACCACCAGCCGGTCGGCCTTGCGCAGCGTCGACAGCCGGTGCGCGATGGCGATCGTCGTGCGCCCCTGCACCAGGTTGTCCAGCGCCTTCTGGATCTCCTTCTCGGTCTCGGTGTCCACCGCCGAGGTGGCCTCGTCCAGGATCAGGATCTTCGGGTCGATGAGCAGCGCGCGGGCGATGCTGATGCGCTGCCGCTCGCCGCCCGACAGCCCCTGTCCGCGCTCGCCGACCAGGCTGTCGTAGCCCTGCGGCAGCCGCAGGATGAACTCGTGCGCATGCGCAGCCCGCGCCGCGGCCACGATCTCGGCCCGCGTCGCACCGGGCTTGCCGTAGGCGATGTTCTCGGCCACCGTGCCGAAGAACAGGAACGGCTCCTGCAGCACCAGGCCGATGTGCCGCCGGTAGTCGGCCACGCCGTAGCGGCGCAGATCGGTGCCGTCGACCAGGATCGCGCCGTCGCTCACGTCGTAGAAGCGGCAGATCAGGTTGACCAGCGTGCTCTTGCCCGAGCCGCTGTGGCCCACCAGGCCGATCATCTCGCCCGGCCGGATGTCCAGGTCCAGCCCGCGGATGACGCTGCGGCTGCCGTAACGGAAGCCCACCTCGCGCAGCTCGATGCGCCCCTGCATGCGCTCGATGGACACCGGGTTCGCCGGCTCGGGCACGTTGCTCACGTGGTCCAGGATGTCGAAGATGCGCTTGGCGCCAGACGCCGCCTTCTGCGTCACGCTGACGATGCGGCTCATCGAATCCAGCCGCGTGTAGAAGCGCCCGATGTAGGCGATGAACGCGGTCAGCACGCCCACGGTGATCTGCCCGCGGCTGACCTGCCAGATGCCGAAGGCCCAGACCACCAGCAGCCCGATGTCGGTGAGCAGCGACACCGTCGGCGAGAACAGGCTCCAGGTCTTGTTCAGCTTGTCGTTGACCGCCAGGTTCAGCTGGTTGGCTTGCCGGAAGCGTGCCGCCTCGCGACCCTCCTGCGCAAAGGCCTTGACCACGCGGATGCCGGGGATGGTGTCGGCCAGCACGCTGGTGACGTCGGCCCAGACGCGGTCGATCTTCTCGAAGCCGGTGCGCAGCCGGTCGCGCACCAGGTGGATCATCCAGGCGATGAAGGGCAGCGGCACCAGCGTCACCAGCGCCAGCCACGGGTCGATCGAGAACAGGATCACCGAGGTCATGCCGATCATCAGCACATCGGTGGCGAAGTCCAGCGCGTGCAGCGACAGGAACACCGAGATGCGGTCGGTCTCCGAGCCGATGCGCGCCATCAGGTCGCCGGTGCGCTTGGCGCCGAAGTAGTCCAGGCTCAAGGACAGCAGGTGATCGAAGGCCGCGGTGCGCAGGTCGGCGGCGATGCGCTCGGACACCAGTGCCAGCAGCCAGGTGCGCGCCCAGCCCAGGCTCCAGGCGAGCAGCGCCGAACCCAGCAGCCCGGCCAGCAGCCACAGCACGTAGACCGGGTCGATCTGCTGCCCGGCCTGGAACGGGATCAGCACCTTGTCCATCAATGGGATGGTCAGGTACGGCGGCACCAATGTCGCGGCGGTGGAGGCCACCGTCAGCGAGAAGCCCAGGATCAACTGCCGCCGGTAGGGCTTGGCGAACCGCCCCAGGCGCAGCAACACCCAGCTCGACGGCGAATCCTGCAAGTCGGGGGCAGGCAGGCCCTCTTCTTCGCCGGCTTCGTCTTCGGCAACCGCACCTTCCTGCTGCGACTGAAGCCGCTCGAAGGCCGCCAGCAGCTTCAGCGCCGGGCCGTTGGACGCCAGCGTGAAGCGCCAGCGGGCCAGCCGCTGGCGCTCGTCGCACAGCTCCAGGCTGCCGACACCGGCATGGTCCGAATGGCGCAGCTGCAGCCCGGGCGCCAGCGTCCAGGCCTGCCAGTCCGCCGCCCCGGGTGGCCGCGCCAGCAGACGCCGGTCGGTCAGCGCCAGCGCCCCGTGGCCGAAGTGAAGTGCTTCGTCCAGGTCAACCGGAACCGCGGCCAGAACGTTTTCCCCCGGGAGAAGTGCCGCCTGCAGGTCGTCCCGCGTCGAATCCGGCGTGCCGGGCGGCATCAGAAGAACAACCGAGGGGTCGGACATGGGGCTGGGGTTTGACCGGTATCGCTGCGGCCTTCGGCCGACGCCGAGCAGGCGCGGCGATTCTCGCCCATGCGTCGCCCGCCCCGCCCGTACCCGCGCCCACTGATGGACAAGAAGAACGACATCCGCCTGCTGCGCAGCCGCTACCTTCGCGGCCCCAACCTCTGGACCTACCGGCCGGTGCTGGAGACCTGGCTCGACCTGGGCGAGCTGGAGGACTTCCCGTCGAACACGCTGCCCGGCATGAACGAGCGGCTGTGCGCCTGGCTGCCGGCGCTGGCCGAACACCACTGCGGCGTGGGCGAGCGCGGCGGCTTCCTGCAGCGGCTGCAGGAGGGCACCTGGTGCGGCCACGTGCTGGAGCACGTGGTCATCGAACTGCTGAACCTGGCCGGCATGCCCACCGGCTTCGGGCAGACCCGCAGCACCGGTCAGCGCGGCGTCTACCGCATGGTCTTCCGCGCGCGCGACGAGCAGGTCGCGCGCAGCGCGTTGGCCCATGGGCACCGGCTGCTGATGTGCGCCATCAACGACGAGCCCTTCGACCTGTCGGCCGCCGTGACCGAGGTGCGCGAGAAGATCGACCGCTGCTACCTCGGGCCCAGCACCGCGGCCATCGTCGCCGCCGCCACCGACCGGCGCATCCCGCACATCCGGCTGAACGAGGGCAACCTGGTGCAACTCGGGCACGGCAAGCGCCAGCGCCGCATCTGGACGGCCGAAACCGACCTGACCAGCGCCATCGCCGAGGGCATCGCCAGCGAGAAGGACCTGACCAAGCGCCTCCTGCAGGCGGTCGGCGTGCCCGTCCCCGAGGGCCAGGTTGTCGGCAGCCCGGCTGCGGCCTGGGAGGCGGCACAGGACATCGGCCTGCCGGTGGTCGTCAAGCCCTCAGACGCCAACCACGCGCGCGGCGTCAGCCTCGACCTGAGCGGCCAGGCCGACATCGAGAAGGCCTATGGCGTGGCCGACGCCGAAGGCACCGAAGTCATCGTCGAGCGCTACATCCGCGGCGACGAGCACCGGCTGCTGGTCGTGGGCGGCGCGGTCGTCGCCGCCGCGCGCGGCGCGAGCCTGTCCATCGTCGGCGACGGTCGCCAGACGGTGGCCGAGCTGATCGACAGCCAGATCAACAGCGACCCGCGCCGCGGCGACGCCGAGGAGTTCCCGCTGGAGACGGTGAACCTGGCGCGCGACGGCGTGATGCGGCTGCTGCTGGAGCGCCAGGGGCTGGACGCCGCGTCGGTGCCGGCAGCCGGCCGGCGCGTGCTGGTGCAGCGCACCGGCAACGTGGCCATCGACTGCACCGACGAGGTCCATCCCGAGGTGGCCCACGCCGCCGCGCTGGCGGCGCGTGTGGTCGGGCTGGACATCGCCGGCATCGACCTGGTGGCCGAGGACATCTCCAGGCCGCTGCAGGCGCAGGGCGGCGCCATCGTCGAGGTCAACGCCGGGCCGGGCCTCCTCATCCACCTGCGGCCGGCCGATGGCGCACCGCAGCCGGTGGGGCGGGCCATCGTCGACCACCTGTTCGCCGACCCCGAGGACAACGGCCGCATACCGATCGTCGGTGTCGCCGGTTCGCGGCACACGACGCAGATCGCGCGGCTCGTGGCCTGGATCCTGCAGCTCGGCGGACGGCAGGTCGGCCTGGCCTGCCGCGACGGGCTGTACCTGGACCGCCGCCAGGTGGAGGCCGGCGACTGCACCCACTGGGATGCGGGCCGCCGCCTGTTGATCAACCGCAGCGTCGAGGCCGCCGTGTTCGAGAACGACGCCGCCTCGATCCTGAACGACGGACTGGCCTACGACCGCTGTGCGGTGGGCGTGGTCACCGACTTCGGCGGCATCGACAAGCTGGCCGAGCACGACGTGCACGACGGCGATCAGATGCGCAAGGTGCTGCGCACGCAGATCGACGTGGTGCTCTCCGACGGCGTGGGCGTGCTCAACGCCGACGACGCGCAGGTCGCCGACCTGGCGTCGTTTTGCGACGGCAGCGTCATCTACTACGCGCTGGACGAGGCGGCGCCGGCCGTGGCCGCGCACCGCGCCGGCGGCGGCCGGGCCGTACTGCAGCGAGGGTCTGACTGCGTGCTCGCCGAGGGCCCGGCCGAAACCCTGCTGTCGCGGCTGCGGCCGCTGGCCGCGCCTGGCGAGGCCCTGCCCCCCGAGGCCCTGCTGCCCGCCGTGGCCGCGGCCTGGGCCCTGGGCTTCGTTCCAGACCTGATCACCGCCGGCGTGCAGACCTTCGGCACCGCGCCGGCGCGAACGCCTGCGGCAAGGGCGCACGCGCTGATCGACGACCGAAAGAGCGACGACTGATGGACGTCACACGCATCCGTGCGCTGCGCGGTCCCAACCTGTGGAGCCGCCACACCGCCATCGAAGCCATCGTGCGCTGCACCGAGGCCGAGCGCGACATCGCCGGCCTGCCGGCCTTCGAACCGCGGCTGCGCGCGCTGTTTCCGGCGATCGCCGAATCCTGGCCGATCGACGACGCGCCGCTGTCGATGGCCCAGGTGCTCGAGCTGGCGGCGCTGGCGTTGCAAGTCAAGGCCGGTTGCCCGGTCACCTTTAGCCGCACCGCAGAAACCACCGAGGCCGGCACGTACCAGGTGGTGGTCGAATACAGCGAGGAGGCTGGCGGCCGCCAGGCGCTCGAGCTGGCCCGGCAGCTGATCGCGGCCGCGGCCGACGGCGGCGCCTTCGACGCCGCCGCGGCACTGGCCCAGCTGCGCGAGACCGACGAAGACCAGCGCCTCGGGCCGTCGACCGGCTCGATCGTCAACGCGGCGCTGGCGCGCGGCGTTCCGTACCGGCGCCTGACCGAGGGCAGCCTGGTGCAGTTCGGCTGGGGCGCCAAGCAGCGGCGCATCCAGGCCGCCGAGGTCGACACCACCAGTGCCGTGGCCGAATCGATCGCCCAGGACAAGCACCTGACGAAGACGCTGCTGCAGGCCGCCGGCGTGCCGGTGCCGATCGGCCGGCCGGTGCACGATGCCGACGAAGCCTGGGCCGTGGCGCAGCAGATCGGCCTGCCGGTGGTGGTCAAGCCGCAGGACGGCAACCAGGGCAAGGGCGTCACGGTCAACGTGGTTTCGCGCGAGCACCTGGACGCGGCCTTCAAGGAGGCCGCGGCCATCGGCACGGTGATGATCGAGAAGTACCTGGCCGGTGGCGACTACCGCCTGCTGGTGGTGGGCAAGAAACTCATTGCCGCGGCGCGGCGCGACCCACCGCATGTCATCGGCGACGGCCAGCTCAGCGTGCGTGAGCTGGTCGATCGCCTCAACGCCGACCCGCGGCGCGGCGACGGCCATGCCACGGCGCTGACGCGCGTGCGGCTGGACAACATCGCCCTCAACCGGCTGCGCGTGCAGGGGCTGGAGCCCGACTCGGTGCCCGCCAAGGGCCGGCGCGTGATGCTGCGCCACAACGCCAACCTGAGCACCGGCGGCACCGCCACCGATGTCACCGACGACGTGCACCCGGAGGTGGCGGCGCGCGCCGTGGCGGCCGCGCAGATGATGGGCCTGCACATCTGCGGCGTGGACGTGGTCTGCGAAAGCGTGCTGCGTCCGCTGGAGGAGCAGCGCGGCGGCGTGGTCGAGGTGAATGCCGCGCCCGGGCTGCGCATGCACCTGACGCCGTCCTACGGCAAGGGGCGCAACGTCGGCGAGGCGATCATCGGCCACCTCTACGGCGCGGGCGACGACGGCCGCGTGCCGGTGGTGGCCGTCACCGGCACCAACGGCAAGACCACGGTGACGCGGCTCGCCGCGCACCTGATGGCCACTGCCGGGTTGCGCGTGGGCATGACCAACACCGACGGCGCCTGGGTGCAGGGCCGGCAGATCGACAGCGGCGACTGCAGCGGCCCGCGCAGCGCGCGCAACGTGCTCGCCCACCCGGACGTGGACGCCGCGGTGTTCGAGACCGCGCGCGGCGGCATCCTGCGCGAAGGCCTGGGCTTCGACCGCTGCGCGGTGGCGGTGGTGACCAACATTGGCGAAGGCGATCACCTCGGCCTGAACTTCATCACCACGGTGGAGGACCTGGCGGTGCTCAAGCGCGTGATCGTGCAGAACGTGGCGCCCGCCGGCTACGCGGTGCTGAACGCCGCCGACCCGATCGTTGCGGCCATGGCCTCCGCCTGCCCCGGGCAGGTCTGCTATTTCGCCATGGACCGCCAGCATCCGGTGATGGCCGCGCACCGCGCGCAGGGGCAGCGCGTGGTCTACGTCGAGGGCGATGCGATCGTCGCAGCACAGGGCTCGCGACGCGAGACGCTGCCGCTGGCCGAGATCCCGCTGACGCGGGGCGGCACGATCGGCTTCCAGATCGAGAACGCCATGGCCGCGATCGGTGCCGCTTGGGGCGCCGGGCTGGACTGGGCCGCCGTGCGTCGCGGGCTGCTCAGCTTCGTCAGCGACGCCGGCACCACGCCGGGCCGCTTCAACGTCCTGGACTACCGCGGCGCAACGCTGATCGCCGACTACGGGCACAACCCCGATGCCATGCGCGCACTGGTAGGGGCGGTGGACGCCATGCCGGGGCAGCGCCGCCTGGTCGTCATCAGCGGCGCCGGCGACCGGCGCGACGAGGACCTGCGCGAGCAGACGGTGATCCTCGGCGCGGCCTTCGACGAGGTGCTGCTGTACCAGGACGCCGCGCAGCGCGGCCGGGCCGACGGCGAGGTGCTGGCGCTGCTGCGCCAGGGCCTGCAGGGTGCCGCACGCACGCGCCGCGTCGACGAGATCCGCGGCGAGTTCGCCGCCATCGACGCCGCGCTGGCCCGGCTGCAGCCGGGTGACCTGTGCCTGATCCTGGTGGACCAGGTGGAGCAGGCGCTGGAGCACCTGACGCAGCGCGTCGCCGAGGGCTGAACCGGCTGCGGTGGCCGGCGCCCGCCGCGGCACGCGCCGCGCGGGCGAAGCCCTACACTCACGGGCCATGAAGAACGTCGTCATCAGTGGCACCGGCCTGTTCACCCCGGCGCAGGTCATCACCAACGCCGAACTCGTCGAGTCCTTCAACCGCTACGTCGCGCTGTACAACGAAAAGCACGCCGCAGCCATTGCCGCGGGCCAGGCGACGGCGCTGCAGCCGTCGAGCGTGGAGTTCATCGAGAAGGCCTCGGGCATCCAGCAGCGCTACGTGCTCGAGAAGGAGGGCGTGCTCGACCCGACGCGCATGAAGCCGCGCTTCGCGCCGCGGCGCGACGACGAGCTGAGCCTGATGGCCGAGATCGCCGTCGATGCCGGGCGCAAGGCCATCGCCGTCGCCGGCTGCGAGGCGGCGCAGATCGACGGCGTGCTCTGCGCCGCGGCGAACATGCAGCGCGCCTATCCGGCCATGGCGGTGGAGATCCAGCAGGCGCTGGGCGCCGGCGGCTACGGCTTCGACATGAACGTGGCCTGCTCGTCGGCCACCTTCGGCATCGAACAGGCAGCCAATGCGGTGCGGCTGGGCCAGGCCGAGCGGGTGCTCGTCGTCAACCCGGAGATCACCTCGGCGCACCTCGAGTGGCGCGACCGCGACTGCCACTTCATCTTCGGCGACGTGTGCACCGCGGTGGTGGTGGAAGCCGAGGACGCGTCGCGTTCGGCCGACCGCTGGCGCGTGCTCGGCACGCGGCTGGTGACCAAGTTCTCCAGCAACATCCGCAACAACGCCGGCTTCCTGAACCGATGCGAGGATACCGACCCCGACGCGCGGGACAAGACCTTCATGCAGGAGGGCCGCAAGGTCTTCAAGGAGGTGGTGCCGATGGCGGCCGAGCACATCGAGCGCCACCTGGCCAGCCTGGGGCTCGAGCCGACGCAGGTGCGCCGCTACTGGCTGCACCAGGCCAACCTGGGCATGAACCAGCTGGTGCTCAAGCGCCTGGTGGGCCGCGAGGTCGGCGACGACATCGCGCCGATCATCCTCGGCGAGTACGCCAACACCGCGTCGGCCGGCTCGATCATCGCCTTCCACCTGCACCACGCCGACATGAAGCCGGGCGACATCGGCGTCATCTGCTCCTTCGGCGCCGGCTACTCGATCGGCAGCGTGGTGGTGCAGCGGCTGTGAAGACGCGCGACCTGCTGCTCGTCGGGCTGACGCTGCTGGCCGTGGCGCTGGCACTGTTCCTGCCGGCCGTGCCGCAGCCGTCCGCCTACCACGACTTCGCCGACAAGCGCGAGGCCTACGGCATCGAGAACTTCCTCGACGTCGGCTCGAACCTGGCCTTCGCGCTGGCCGGCGGCATCGGCCTGTGGCTGGTGCTGCGCCCGCGCACCTGCTTCGCCAGCCCGGCCGAGCGGCTGCCCTACATGGTGTTCTGCATCGGCGTGCTGATGACGGCCGCCGGCTCCTGCTACTACCACCTGAAGCCGAACAACGAGACGCTGTTCTGGGACCGGCTGCCGATGACCATCGCCTTCATGTCGCTGATCTCGGCGCAGATCGTCGACCGCGTCAACGTGCGCGCTGGGCTTCTTGCGTTGGGGCCGATGCTGCTCGTCGGCGTGGGCACGGTGGTCTACTGGATCGTCACCGAGCGCCAGGGCCGCGGCAACGTCATGCCCTACGTGGTGCTGCAGGCCTACGCCGTGTTCGTGCTGCTCAAGCTGGCCGCGATGCACCCGTCGCGCTACACGCACGGCCACGCCATCTATGCGGTCTTTGCCGGCTACCTGCTGGCCAAGGTCTTCGAGCACTACGACCGGCAGATCTTCGAGCTCACCGGCATGGTCAGCGGCCACACGCTGAAGCACGTGATCGCCGGGCTGGCGGGCATGCCGGTGGCCTACATGCTGTGGCGCCGCCGGCTGATGCCCCCGGCGTCTGCGGCCGCACGTGCGGCCGTAGCCCCGACGCGCCAGCTGACTGCCTGACCGCCGAAGGCGCCGCCGGCCGCTGCGACCGGCGCTGGCTCCCATCCCCGAGCCGGTTCTTCGTCGGCGTCGACGCGACGCACGCGGCGTGGCTGTGGGGCTGCGAGGCCCCGTGGTCCGCCACGGCCGCTGCGCTCGGCGGCGATCGATGCCCCGCAGGCGCTGCCTGGTCGGTCGCGCGGCCTGCAGTTGCAGCTTGCGATTGCGCCTTGCTCGAAGGCTTCAGGGCCGCCCGACGCGGCCGCGTCGTGCGTCGCCGGCATGCGTCGCGGGCGCCGGTAGGCCGCCTGCGCACCCCCCTAGAATCGCAGCCGTCCCGCGTCCAGCGGGCGCCACGCAGCCGCCGATGAGTTCGCAACCGACGCCGCAGGCCATTGCCCGCACCTATCAGCTCTACGCCCCGATCTACGACAAGCTCTTTGGCGCCGTGCTCGGCCCGGGTCGCGATGCTCTGGCCAAGGCGGTGCGCAAGCTGCAGCCCGAAGCGCTGCTCGAGGTCGGCGTCGGCACCGGGCTGATGCTGGCCGAATACCCGCCGTCCACGCGCATCACCGGAGTGGACCTGTCGCCACACATGCTCGAACATGCGCGCCAACGCGCCGACGCACTCGCTCGCGGCAACATCGAGTTGCAGGTCATGGACGCTGAGCGCATGCCCTTCGCCGACGGCAGCTTCGATTGCGTAACGATCCCCTACGTGCTTTCGGTCACCACCGATCCCGACCGGCTGGTGGCCGAGGTGCGCCGCGTGTGCCGCAAAGGCGGCACGATCATGGTGCTGAACCACTTCAGCGGCAGCCGTTTCTGGTGGCTGCTGGAACGCGCCGTGCGGCAGGTGGCCGACCGCATCGGCTTCCGCTCGGACTTCGACTACGACCAGCACATCCTGCGCCACGACTGGCAGGTGCAGTCGGTGACCCCGGTGAACCTGTTCGGCCTGTCGCGCCTGGTGGTGCTGAGGAACGTCTGACGCCGGTCCGCGACCCAGGACATGGGGCGTGTACCTGCTGACGGCGCAAAGCGGCCGGTCAGGAACAGCCGAATTCATTCACCGCAGAGTACGCAGAGCCCGCAGAGTTCTCGCGGAGGAGGAAGAGTTCTGTGATTCCTCTGCGGACCTCTGCGTCCTCCGTTACTCTGCGGTGAAGGCTGTTGGTATTTGACTGCTCAGCGCCGGTTGCCGTCGCCGCAGCGCAGTGCATTGGGTCGCGAACCGGCATGATGTCCAAGCATTGCTTGCCGCGCCGGGGCGGGCGATTTCGAACTCGTCTGCCAGGCCGAGGCTGCTGCTCGCGCCGATCCGCCCAATCATCGACCTCCTGCGGCTGCCCGGCACCGTAGCGGCGCGTTCCACAGCCGGCCGACGCCGACGGCAACCCGGCCCGCTCCGACGCGCCCGGCGTAAGGGTCAGGCCAGATCCGTGCGCTATGGTGTCGAATACGATCAGATCAGTCCGACCACAAAGGAGCTTTCATGGGTTTCTCGAACAAGGTGGCCGTCATCACCGGCGGTGCAAGCGGCATCGGCCGCGCCGTGGCCACTGCGATGGCGCGGCGGAACGTCGCTGCGGTGGCGCTGGTGGACATGAGCCCGGCGGTGGCCGAGGTCGCTGCCGCGCTCAACGCGGAAGTCGGCCGCGACTTCGTCCTGCCCTTCCAGGGCGATGCCACCGACGCGGCATTCCGCGCCCGCGTCTTCGACGAGATCAGTCAGGGGCGCGCCCCGGTGTCGCTGTGCGTGCCGGCGGCCGGCATCACCCGCGACGACCTGGCGATCCGCGTCGACAAGAACACCGGCAAGGCGCGCATCTACCCGCAGGACCTGTTCCGGCTGGTGGTCGAGGTCAACCTGATCGCGCCGGTGTACTGGGCGCTGGAGATGATCGGCCGCATCGCCGAGGACCGCGCCGCCAAGGGCCTGAAGAAGTGGAACCCCGACGAGGGCGTGCAGGGCTCGGTGGTGTTCATCGGCTCGATCTCGTCGCAGGGCAACCGCGGCCAGATCTCCTATGCCAGCACCAAGGCCGGGCTGGAGGGCGCGGCGGCGACGATCATGAAGGAAGCCATCTTCCACGGCGTGCGCTGCAGCCTGATCCACCCCGGCTTCACCGACACGCCGATGGTGCGCTCGATGGGCATGGACTACGTGGCCAAGAACATCCTGCCCTATACCCAGCTCGGCCGGCTTATCCAGCCCGAGGAGATCGCCGACGCGATCTGCTTCATGCTCGCCAACGCGGCGGTCAGCGGCGAGCTGTGGGTCGACGCCGGCTGGCACGCACCGGCCTGAGAACGCCGGCTTCCGGCCGGCACCGACAACGACGAAGGAGACGCGCATCATGGCCAACAAACGCAACGGGGCGCCACAGCCCCAGGACTTCGACCGCGAGTTCCGCGCCCAGATGGCGCAGATGACCTCGGGCCTGGCACCCACCGCCTTCACCACCGCCTGGGCCGACTGGGCGATGCACTTGGCGCTGTCGCCGGCCAAGCGGATGGAACTGCAGCAGCAGCTTCTGGAGCGCGCGCAGGACACCTGGAGCTTCGCCTTGCGCGCCATGGCGGGCGAGCAGGTGGCGCCGGCCGACGGGCTGGAAGGCCAGGCCGACCGCCGCTTCGCCGCGGCCGACTGGAGCCAGTTCCCGTTCAACGTCTACGCGCGCGCGTACCAGAACAGCGCCGCGCTGATGAACCATGCGGTGCGCGACGTGGACGGCATCACCGACTACCACGCGCAGCTGATGGAGTTCGCGGTGCGCATGCTGCTCGACGCCAGCTCGCCGGCCAACTACCTGGCCTCGAACCCGGAGGTGCTGGCGCTGACGAAGGCCGAACAGGGCCAGAACCTGGTGCGCGGCCTGCAGCACCTGGTGGAGGACGTCGAGGTCACGCTCGGTGGCGCCGCGCCCGCCGGCACCGCCGATTTCGAGGTCGGCAAGGTGCTGGCCGTGACCCCGGGCAAGGTGGTGTTCCGCAACGAGCTGATCGAGCTGATCCAGTACACGCCGACGACGAAGACGGTGCACGCCGAGCCGCTGCTGATCGTGCCGGCGTGGATCATGAAGTACTACATCCTCGACCTGAGCCCGCGCAACTCGATGGTCAAGTACCTGGTCGACCAGGGCCACACCGTGTTCATGATGTCGTGGAAGAACCCCGATGCCAGCGACCGCGACATCGGCATGGACGACTACCTGCAGCTGGGCTTCAAGGCGGCGATCGACGCGGTCAGCGCCATCGTGCCCGACCGCAAGGTGCACTCGGTGGGCTATTGCATCGGCGGCACGCTGCTGTCCATCGGCGCGGCGGCGCTGGCCCGCGACGGCGACGAGCGGCTGGCGTCGATGACGCTGTTCGCGGCGCAGACCGACTTCTCCGAGCCCGGCGAACTGGCCTTCTTCATCAACCCCAGCCAGCTGGCCATGCTCGAGGCCACGATGCACAAGAAGGGCGTGCTCGAGAGCCGGCAGATGGGCGGCGCCTTTGCCATGCTGCGCGCGCAGGACCTGGTCTGGCAGCCGGCGGTGGACAACTACCTGAAGGGCCAGCGCCAGCCGATGATCGACCTGATGGCCTGGAACGCCGACGGCACGCGCATGCCCTGGCGCATGCATTCCGAGTACCTGTACCGGCTGTACCTGGACAACGAGCTCGGCACGAACCGATTCCCCGTCGGTGGGCGACTGGTGCGGCTGTCCGACATCCGTGTGCCGATGTTCGTCGTCGGCACCGAGGCCGACCACGTGGCGCCGTGGAAATCGGTCTACAAGGTGGACAACCTGGTGCGCTCGGACGACTTCACCTTCCTGCTCACCGCCGCCGGCCACAACGCCGGCATCGTCTGCGGGCCGGTGCATCCGAAGCGCCACTACCGGATCAAGACGCGGCGCCTGGCCGACCCGCACCTGGCGCCGGACGACTGGGTGCAGGCCGCGCCGCGCCACGAGGGCTCGTGGTGGCCGGCGTGGCAGCGATGGCTGGCCGCGCACTCGTCCAGCCCGACCAAGCCGCCCGCGATGGGCGCGCCACGCAAGGGCTACGACGTGCTCGAGGATGCACCGGGGCAGTATGTCCGCACGCGCTGAGAGCGTGGCGACCTAGGTTTCGTCCCAGTCCTTCCAGTCCACTGCAAAGCGGCTGCGGTACAGGTTGACCGCGCTGCCGACGGTGGGCGAGAACTGCTGTGGCGTGAAGTTGTCGTCCAGGCCCAGCCGTGCCAGCGAGTCCTTCACCGGCCCCTTCAGCCCGGCGAACTGCAGCTCGACGCCGCGCTCGCTCAGCTCGCGCTGCAGCGTCTCCAGCGACTCCGCCGCCGTGATGTCGACCTGGCTGATCGCGTCGGCCGCGACGATCACCTGCCACACGGGCGGCGCCGCAGCATCCACCGCGGCCAGCACGCGGGCGTGGAAGATCTCGCCGTTGGCGAAGAACAGCGGCGCATCCCAGCGGAAGATGACCAGCCCGGGCACAGGCCGGCCCTCGGGGTGCCTGCTCAGGTCGTGGAAGCCCTTGCGGCCGTCCACCCGCGCCAGCACCGCCGAATACGGGTGCCAGGCATTCCACACCAGCACCAGCATCGACAGCGCGATCGCGATGACGATGCCCTGGATGACGCCGATGAAGGCCACGCCCAGGAAGGCGATCAGCGACAGGCTGAACTCCAGTTTCCGCTGCCTGTACAGCGCCAGCATGCCCCGCACGTCGGCAAAGGACAGACAGGCCGTGATCACCACCGCCGCCAGCACCGCCGTCGGCATGGCGTGCAGCAGGTCCGGCGCGAAGAACAGCAACATCGAGATCACCAGCGCACCGACCACCCCGGTGAGCTGCGTGTGCGAGCCTGCGGCCATGGCCACCGGCGTGCGCGAGGCGCTGCTGCTGATCGAGAAGCCCTGGAACAGCCCCGAGCCGATGTTGGCGGCGCCGATGGCCAGCATCTCCTGGTCCTGGCTCACCCGGTAGCCGCCGCGCAGGGCCAGCGCGCGCGACAGCACGGTGGTGTCGGCGAAGGACAGCAGCGCGATGACCGCGGCACCCGGCACCAGGGCGCGCAGATCCTGCCACTGCACCAGCGGCAGGTCCGGCAGCGGCAGGCCGCGCGGCATTTCGCCGAGCACGGCGATGCCGGCGCGCTGCTCCAGGCCGAGCAGCGCCGACAGCAGCGTGGCGCCAGCCACGGCCAGCAGCACGCCCGGCCAGGTCGGCCGCCAGCCGCGCAGCACCAGTATCAGCAGCAGGCTGCCGCCGCCGATGGCCAGCGCCACGGGGTTCAGCTTGCCGGAGGCCACGCCCTGCAGCAGGTCGTGCACGCGCTCCAGCAACTCGTCGCCGCCGACCGAAAAGCCGAGCAGCTTCGGCAACTGGCCGACGATCACCGTCAGCGCGATCGCATTCATGAAGCCCAGGCGGATCGGCTTGGAGAACAGGTCGGCCACGACGCCCAGCCGGGCAAAGCTGATCAGCAGCTGGAAGCCGCCGGTGAGCAGCGCCAGCGCGCCGGCCAGTGCCACGGCGCGCTCGATGCTGTCGCCGGCCAGCGGCAGGATCAGCGCGGCGATCACCGCGGCGAGCGTGGAATCGGGCCCCAGCACCATGTTCCGGCTGGGGCCGAACACGGCATACACGAGCAGCGGCACGATCGTCGCGTACAGCCCGTGGATCGCCGGCAGGCCCGAGGCCTCGGCATAGCCCATGCCCACCGGGATCAGCACCGCGGTCAGCACCAGGCCGGCGACCAGGTCGCGCAGCAGCCACTCGCGCCGGTAGTGGCGCAGCACGTGCAGCCCGGGCGCCCAGCGGGCCAGTGCCCGGGCGAACGCGGGCGCGGCCGCTGGGTCGTTGCCGGCGCTGTCGCTCATCGAAGCCTCGGTGGTCGGGCCATGCCGGCCATCGCCTGGCGCGCGTTCATGGCGCGCCAGGCGCGGCGCCGGACGGCTGCCGGTAGATGTCCCGCACGCTGGCAACCAGCAGGCGGTCGACCTCGCCCACCGCGGCCGCGTCCTTGTGCGCATAAGGCAGCAGCCCGAGCATGTAGCGCATGACGTTCAGGCGCGCGCGTTTCTTGCAGTCGCTGCCCACCACGACCCACGGGGCGTAGTGCGTGTCGGTGGCCGCGAACATCGCCTCCTTGGCGCGGGTGTATTCGTCCCACTTGTCCACCGAGGCCACGTCCACCGGGCTCAGCTTCCACTGCTTGAGCGGGTCAGAGTCGCGTTGCTTGAAACGGCGCTGCTGTTCCTCTCGGCTGACCGAGAACCAGAACTTGACGAGCAGCACCCCGCTGTCCACCAGGTGCCGCTCGAACACCGGCGCATCGTGCAGGAAGGCCTGGTACTCGGCTTCGCTGCAGAACCCCATGACGCGCTCGACGCCGGCGCGGTTGTACCAGCTGCGGTCGAAGAGCACGATCTCGCCCGCCGTGGGCAGGTGCTGCACGTAGCGCTGGAAGTACCACTGCCCGCGCTCGACGTCGCTGGGCTTTTCCAGTGCGACCACGCGTGCGCCGCGCGGGTTCAGGTGTTCCATCAGGCGCTTGATCGTGCCGCCCTTGCCCGCCGCGTCACGCCCCTCGAAGATCACCACCACGCGCTGCCCGGCCTCCTTGATCCAGTGCGCGGCCTTGAGCAGCTCGACCTGCAGCTCGTACTTCTGCGCCTCGTAGGCCCGCGTGGACATCGGATGGCGGTAGGGGTACTGGCCTGCCTTGCGCCCAGCAACCAGTTCGTTGTCGGGGTCGCGCTTGCCGGCCTTGGCCCTGCCCGCGGAGCCGCTGCGCACCTTCAGCACCCGGCGCAGCAGGCGCACGTCATCGGGCCCGAGCTGACTCAGCAGCGCCTTCAGGTCCCGGCTGAGCTGCAGGCCCGAACCGCTGCCATGCTTGACGGCATAACGCAGCGCAGCCAGCCATTCCTCGAACTTGGTGGCGATCAACAGCCGCACCGCCTCGGCTTCGGTGGCGGCCGGCGTGCCTTCCTG
>Ga0105090_10000778_pt1 | contig 16393 bp, 15 predicted proteins | sample PPLLak3March2015_FD_79110 | JGI IMG/M metagenome (GOLD analysis project Ga0105090, IMG submission 79110) | Freshwater sediment microbial communities from Prairie Pothole Lake near Jamestown, North Dakota, USA - PPLs Lake P7 Core (1) Depth... | ecosystem: Environmental > Aquatic > Freshwater >... | reverse complement strand
GCCGAACAGCGCTCCGCCCAGGTGCGCATCGTGATTGATCCGGCCCCTGGCCTGTCGAGCGGAGTACCAGGAGTACGCGACGTAGGCCACGGCGAAGAGCGGCGCAGGAATCGGCAGCGGGATCGGGATGATGAAGAGCTTCATCCACGGGAAGTAGACCACGGCCGCGAACAGCACCGCCGAGATCGCCCCCGAGGCGCCGAGCGACGCGTACTGCGGATTGTTGCGGTGCTTGAAGTACGTGCCGAAGTCGCTCACGACCAGCGCGAGGAAGTAGAGCGCCGCGAACCGCACGGGACCGATCTGACGTTCGAGCGGGAACGCGAAGAAGTAGAACGTCACCATGTTGAAGAGCAGGTGCGGCAGGTCGGCGTGCACGAACCCGCTCGTCACCACCGTCGCGTACTCGCGGCGGCGCAGGAACCAGTAGGGCCGGAACAGGCTGCGCTCGACGATCGCGGGCTTCGCGTAGAGGCCCGCAAGGCTCGCCGCGATCGTCACGACGAAGATGACGAGCGCGACGCTCACGATCGGTCGTGCTTCACGTAAATGAGCGCGTCCGTCGCGAAGCCGAGCTCGCGCGCGCGCTCGACGAGCCGGTCGACCGCCTCGCGCGGCGGGTCGGGCCGGCGCGAGAGGATCCACAGGTACGACCGGGTCGGGCCCGACACCAGCGCAAGCTGGTAGTCGGGGTCCAGCTCGATCACGTTGTAGCCGCCGTAGAACGGCCCGAAGAACGACACCTCGAGCATCGCGCGGTCCGGCGGGCCGGCAAACCTCGCGCGCCCGCGCGCCTCGCGCCACTCGCCCTTCGCGACGTCGTAGCCGCGGTTCAGCACGTCGATCGTGCCGTCGTCGCCAGGCGCATACGTCGCCGTGATGTTCTCGAGTCCGCGCTCGAAGGGATGGTCGAGCCGCGCGATCTCGTACCACTGGCCGAGGTAGCGATCGACCTCGAATCCGTCGACGGCCTCGACGCCCTCCGGGAGCTGTGCGCAGCCGGCGATAAACATCAATGCGATCAATGCGATGCGGTGCATGGGAAGTGCCGGAAAGCCGCATTGCCGCGGCGCAGCGGCAAGCCTATAAGAAAAGTGGCCGGCCGACGAGCCGGCCGGACGTCAGGAAGAGGTGCGCCATGAAGGCCATACGCGCCGGGAAAGGCGCCGTCGCGCTTGCTCTCTCGACGCTCTGCTGCTCGACGCTCGTGCACGCCCAGTCCGGCGACCCGGACTGGCGTGGGCTCTACTTCGGCGCGGGCGGCGCCTACCAGAACGTGAGCGTGGAGGTCGGCGATTACTGCGACGACTGCTGGTGGGGCGACTACGACGGCTACGACCAGGGCGACGGGGACTTCGGCTACACGGTCCATGCGGGCTGGCGGATCTTCCGCTACGCGGCGCTCGAGGCCGGCTACGCGAAGACCGGGACGCTGAGCTGGGACGAAGACCTCGTGTACATGCCGGAGTTCGACGACTTCTACAACAACCGCGTCGACTTCGACGCCGAGGTGACCGACGTCTCGGTGCTCGGCATCCTGCCGTTCGCCAACTGGGAGCTCTACCTGCGGGTCGGCGCCGGGATGTGGGACGGCGAGAGCCGCCAGAAGCTCGACCAGTCGTTCGGCGACGACGTCGTCCGCCGAAGGGTCTCGGACGACGGCACCGGCCTGCTCGGCGGGCTCGGTTTCGGCGTGACGTTCGCGCGCGGCTGGCACGCGCGATTCGAAGCCCAGGCCGTCACGATCGACGGCGACGTGCTGAACGTGCGCGACGACGCGGACCTCGATTCGTTCAACCTCGAGCTGCAGTACCGCTTCGGGGCCGCAGCGGCGCCGCCGCCCTCCGCTGCGCCTGCGCCGCCGCCGGCTACGCCTTGAGCGTCGTGATTCCCGCCACGCCCTTGGCGCGCGGCGGGATCTTCGCGAGCTTCGCCGCGGCCTCGGCCTTCACCTTCGCGAGCAGCACCGGGTCGCGACGCAGTTCGTCCGCGAGCGCACGCTTCTCCGCCACCAGTTCGTCGCTCAGCAGCCGGCCGAACGTGCGGAGCGGCGCGATCCGGAAACCGTGCTTGCGGAAGAGACGGTAGATCTCCTTCACGCGCGCCGGCGCCACGTCGCGCCCGAGCGTGAAGCACTCGAACCGCCGCTCCATGGCGAGCAGCGCCGCTTCGGCCAGGCACGCGTAGGCGACGCCCTGCGGCAGGCCGATGTCGAAGCTGAAGCGCACGGGCCCCGGGATCAGCACCTCGCCACTCTCGACCACGAGCACGTCGGGACGCACAGCCGCCTCTTCCTCCGAGATGTCCGGCGGCAGCGCCACGTCGAGGATCACGGCACCCGGTTTGCACTGGCTCACGTCGAGCACGCGCTGGCCGAACGCCGAGGTGGCGGTCACGATCAGGTCGCACTCGCCGACCCAGGGCGCGGTGCTCAGGTCCGTCACGACGCGCGCATCCGGCGTCTCCTCGAGGATCGTCTGCTTCAGCGCCTCGAGCCGCGGCGGCTCGATCGACACGAGCACGACATCCCTGACGGCCGACGCGAGCAGCCGCGAGCAGACCGAGCCGATCGCGCCGGTCGCGCCGACGACCATCGCACGTCCGTGGGCGAGGCTCGGCCAGCCGAGGCGCTTCGCGGTCAGCTTCGCCGTCTCGAGCGTCGCGGCGATCGTGAGACTGTTGCCGGTCGTGACGGGGATCGGCGCCCGGCGCGCGACGGTGACGCCCGCGTCGCCGACCACCTTCGTGAACGCGCCGAGCCCGACGATGCGGGCACCTCGTCCCGCGGCGTCGCGGATCGCCGCGTCGAGCCGCGAGTAGGTGAACTCAGGCGCGCGCGTGAGCATCTGCCGCGGCGTCGCGCCGAGCGCGTAGATGAGCCCGTCGATCGGCCGACCCGTCGCCTCGGAGCGACCGCCCTTGACGGTGCCCACGTACTGCGCGGGCATGTAGGCCGCGCCGGTCTCGACGACGCGGCGAGGCAGGTGACGCGTCCAGGCGAAGCGCGGATGGTTGGCGAGGTAGTCGACCGTGAGCGGGTGCAGCACGAATGCGAAGCGCGCGGAATCGGCTGGCGTCGCCGTGGTCGTTCGATCTGGGCTCGCGGCCTGCATCGACGGACTCCCCCGGAAATCCCTGCGGATTCTTGGGTCCACGGGGCCGCGCCGGTATTCGTAAATCGCGCAGTTTCCTGCGGGATCGCGGCCTCAGCGCAGTCGGAGCCTGCCTGCCGCCCCGGGACGGCGGCCGCGCTTGCCGGCGTAGAACTCCTCGAGGCGCTCCATGTCGCGCGTCTTGTCGCCGGTCATGCGCAAGTAGGTGTCGATGCCGACGGTGCGCGTGCCGTAGTCGATGTAGCCAAGGCCGATCGGCACGTCGGCGCCGAGCGCGAGCTGGTAGAAGCCGGACTTCAGGTGGTCCGCATGGCTGCGCGTGCCTTCGGGTGCGATCGCGACCCACATCCACTCCCGCCGCCGGTATTCCTCGAGCAGCGCGGGAATGAATCCCTGCGTACGGCGGCGATCGAGGGGTATGCCGCCGATGCGCTCGAACCAGCGCCCGATCGGTCCGCGGAACATCTCCCTCTTGCCGATCCAGTTCGCCGGCAGGCCGTTGCCGATCCGGAACAGCACGCCGACGATGAAGTCCCAGTTCGAGGTGTGGGGATAAACGATGATCACGCCCTTCGGCTCGGGCGGCCAGACGAGGCGGCTGCGCCAGCCGAAGAGCCGGAGCAGCCCGAGTGCGGCGCGCCGAAACGGGGATCGCGCGTTGCGCGAGCGCGCGGCGATGTCAGGTCCGAAATCGGGCGTCATGGCGCCCAGTGTGCCGGATCCGGGCCTGGCTGACAGCCAGGTTCGTACGAGCCTGCAGCATATCGGCTGTATCGAGTCGGCCAGCTTTCCTACAATGGCGGGATGACTACGGCAAACGAACACCCCGTCGTTCCGCCCGGCCTCGACAGCGTCTCGGTCGTGCTCGCCGGCAGCGGCGGCGCCGGCGTGATGACCGCCGGCAACATGCTGCTCGAAGCCGCGGCCCATGCCGGCTACTACGCCTTGATGACGCGTTCGTCGGGCCCGCAGATCCGCGGCGGCGAGGCGGCCGCGCTCATCAGGATCGCGACGCGGCCGGTCGAGTGCATGGAGGATCGCTTCCACGTGCTCGCGGCCGTCGACTGGGAGAACGTGCAGCGTTTCGACGCGGAGATCCCGCTCGGGCCTTCGAGCCTGGTGCTCGGCGACCCGGACCAGGGCGAGCCGCCCGCCGCGTTCCTCAGATCCGGCCCTCGACGCGCGGCACTGCCGCTCAAGAGGATCGCCCGTTCCATTCCCGACGCCAGGCCGAACATGGTGCTGCTCGGTGCGCTGGCATCGCTCGTCGGATTGCCGGAAGCCTCGGTCGGGCACGCGGTCGGGAAATCGCTGGGCAAGCGGCCGGCCTCGCTCGGCCCCAGCCTCGCGGCGGTCGCAGCGGGGCGCGCGGCAGCTGCCGACATCCAGGCGCGCCACGGCCTCGCACCGCCGCCGGCGCGTGCCGGCGCACGCTGGCTCGTCACGGGCAACGAAGCGGCAGGCTACGGGGCCATCAAGGGCGGCGTGCGGTTCGTAGCGGCGTACCCGATCACGCCGGCGACGGAACTGCTCGAGTGGATGGCGCCCGCGCTCGCCGAAGTCGGCGGCACGCTGGTGCAGGCCGAGGACGAGCTCGCCTCGATCAACATGACGATCGGTGGGTCCTACGGCGGCGTGCCCGCGCTCACGGCGACGTCGGGCCCGGGACTCTCGCTGATGATCGAGGCGCTCGGCCTCGCCGTCGCCGCGGAAGTTCCGCTCGTCGTCGTCGACGTCATGCGCGTCGGCCCGTCGACCGGCATACCGACCAAGTCCGAGCAGGGCGACCTCAACATTGCGGTCCACGGACTGCACGGCGACGCGCCGCACCTGGTGCTCGCGCCGAATTCCGTGGCGGACTGCCTGCGCACGACGCAGTGGGCCGTGCAGCTCGCCGAAGCGCTGCAGGCGCCAGCCATCGTCCTCTCGGACCAGTTCCTCGGCCAGGCGCGCTCGGTCGTCGACCGGCCGGCAGATACGCCTGCCCTCGCGGGTCGCGACGTGGCCGCGACCGCCGTGCCGGGTTACCGACGCTACGCGCTCACCGACAGCGGCGTATCGCCGATGGCGATCCCGGGCTCCGCCGGCAATGCCTACACCGCCGACGGCCTCGAGCACAACGAGCGCGGCAATCCGTCGTCGCAGGCGACGGACCACGTGGCGCAGCTCGACAAGCGGCTGCGCAAGCTCGAGTCGTTCGACTACGGCGACGCGTGGGCCGACCTCGAGGGCGACGCGACGGCCGATGCCGTCGTCGTGACGTTCGGTTCGTGCACGGGACCGGTGCGGGAGGCGCTCGAGCGCGCGAAGGCGGACGGCCTGCGTGCGCGGCTCGTCTCGTTGAGGCTCCTGTCGCCCTTGCCCGCGTCGCGGCTCGAGGCGGCGCTCGCAGGCGCGCAGCGGATCCTCGTCGTCGAGCAGAACCACTCCGGCCAGCTGCACCGGCATCTGCGTGCCGAGTGCGACCTGCCCGGCCACGTGACGAGCCTGCGTCGCGCCGGGGCGCTGCAGTTCCAGCCCGGCGAGATCCATCGCCACCTCATCGATTGGAGTCGCGCATGAACGAGACTGCAGTTGCGCTCGCACCCGCCGGCTACAAGTCCGAGGTGAAGCCCGTCTGGTGCCCGGGCTGCGGCGACTTCGGCGTCGTCAACGCCCTGTCAAAGGCGTTCGCGAAACTCGCGCTGCGGCCCGAGGACATCGCGGTGGTCTCGGGCATCGGCTGCTCGTCGCGCATTCCCGCCTACATGTCGTCCTACGGATTCCACGGCGTGCACGGCCGCGCGCTGGCGGCCGGCACCGGGCTCAAGATCGCGCGGCCCGACCTCACGGTCGTCGTGACCGGCGGCGACGGCGACGGCTATTCGATCGGCGGCAACCACTTCCTGCACGCCTGCCGGCGCAACGTCGACATGACGTACGTCGTGATGGACAACCGCGTCTACGGCATGACCAAGGGACAGCCGTCGCCCACGACGGAACCGGACTGGGACTCGAAGCTCTCGCCCGACGGCACCGGGCTGCGGGAGTTCCAGCCGATGGTGATCGCGCTCGCGTCGGGGGCGAACTTCGTCGCGCGCGGATTCACGGGCGACCCGAACGGCCTCGCGGAGATCCTCGTCGAGGCGATGCGTCATCCCGGGTTCTCGTTCGTCGAGGTGCTCTCGCCCTGCGTCACGTTCCGGCCCGAGCAGAAGGAGTGGAAGAAGCTCGTGCAGGAAGACGCCTTCACGCCCACCGCTGACGCCAAGGAAGCTGCCGGTCGGCTGATGCACGACACGGGCTTCGACCTCGGCGTGCTCTACGCCGGCGGCCGTGCGCCGTACGCGCCGCGTGGACCGCGCGCGGAGCGCCCGGTCGAGGAACTGGAGCGGAGATTCGTCCTGTGAGCGGCAAGTCGCGTGTTGCGCGGCAGGCCCTGCCCGGGTCGGTCGAGGAGTTCATGGCCTGCGCCTACGCGATGGAGGTCGAGGCCGCCGAGCGCTACGCCGAGCTCGCGGACCAGATGGACACGCATCACAACCGCGAGGTGGCCGGTCTCTTCGCGAAGCTTGCCCGGATCGAGGGAAAGCACCGGGACCAGATCCTGGCGCGCATGGGCTGGGAACATGGGCCCGACGCGGCGGTGTTCCGCTGGGAGACGCCGGAAGGACCCGAAACGACCGATTACGGCGAGCTGCACTACCTCATGCAGCCGTACCACGCGCTCAGGCTTGCCGAGCACAACGAGCGCCGCGCCGCCGAGTTCTTCGAGCGCTTCGCCGCGGCCCCGGTGCCGGAGGACGTGCGCGCTGCGGCTCGCGAGATGGCCGAGGAGGAGCGCGAGCACGTGCGGCTGATCCAGGAGTGGCTCGCGCGCGTTCCGCCGCCGGAGCCCGGCTGGGACGAGGACATGGATCCGCCCGCCGTCGCGGACTGAAACAAGGAGTTACCGGACGGCAACGCCGCCGACATACCGGGGATACCGGCATCGCGCACCCTCGTGCACTGGAGTCATCCAGCCCGCCAGGAGGGAAGCGCCATGCGCCACACGAACATTCTCGACACCATCGGTCGCACGCCGGTCGTGCGCCTCAATCGCCTCGCGCCGCCGCGGGTCGAGGTCTACGTCAAACTCGAAGCCTTCAATCCCATGGGCTCGGTCAAGGATCGCCTGGCTGCCGGGGTCATCGAGCGAGCCGAACGCGAGGGCGCGCTGCGCCCCGGCCAGACCGTCGTCGAGGCGACGAGCGGCAACACCGGCATCGGTCTCGCGATGGTGTGCGCCGCCCGGGGTTATCCTCTCGTCGTGACCATGGCGGAGAACTTCAGCGTCGAGCGGCGGCGGCTCATGCGGTTCCTCGGCGCGCGTGTCGTGCTGACGCCCGCAGCGCAGAAGGGTACCGGCATGCTCGCGAAGGCCCGCGAGCTGGCGGAGCGGCACGGCTGGTTCCTGGTCCGGCAGTTCGAGAACGAGGCGAACGCCGACGTGCACTCGCGCACGACCGCCGTCGAGATCCTCGAGGACTTCCGCGACGCTCGGCTCGACGCGTGGGTGACCGGGTACGGCAGCGGCGGCACGCTCAAGGGCGTCGCCCGCGTGCTGCGCGAACGGCGACCGGAGACGCGCATCGTCGTCTGCGAGCCTGACAACTCCCAGGTACTCGGCAGCGGAATGCCCCAGGCGCGGCTCGACGACGGGTCGCCGGCAGGCAGTCACCCGGTCTTTCGGCCCCACGCGGTGCAGGGCTGGGCGCCCGACTTCGTGCCGAAGCTCGCCGAGGACGCACTCCGCGCCGGGCTCGTGGACCGGATACTGCCGGTGAGCGGCACGGAAGCGCTCGAGCTCTCGCGCCGGCTTGCGACGGACGAAGGCATCCTCGCGGGCATCTCGGGCGGCGCGACGCTCGCGGGCGCGCTCGCCGTCGCACGCGACCTGCCGGACGGGTCGAACGTGCTGTGCATGCTGCCCGACACCGGCGAACGCTACCTCAGCACGCCGCTCTTCACGGACATCGCGGCCGACATGAACGACGCGGAGTTCGAGATCGCGCGGTCGACGCCCGGCGGCCGTATCGACGCGCCGCAGGCGCCGCCGGTCGCCGCCGCCGCGCAGGCTGCCCACGCTCCGGCGCCGGACGCCGAAGCGGCAGCGTTCGTGGAGGACGTGCTCGGTGACGGCCGGCAACCCGTCGTGCTGTTCGCGCTCGAGTGGTGCGAGTTCTGCTGGTCCGTGCGCCGCCTGTTCGAGCGCCTCGGCGTCGCCGTGCGCTCGGTCGACCTCGACTCCGTCGCCTACCAGCAAGGCGACCGGGGTGGCCGCATCCGCGCGGCGCTCGGCGCACGGACCCGCGTCGCGACGATACCCCAGGTCTTCGTCGGGGGAGCGTTCGTCGGGGGCTGCACGGACACGTTCGACGCGTGGTCCAGCGGCCGCCTGCAGTCGCTGCTCGACGCGGCCGGTGTCGCGTTCGACCGGGCCGCCGACGTCGAACCCCGTACCTTCCTGCCGGGCTGGCTGCAGGCTCGTTGAGGAGTCCCCATGAACGACGTGTCGCGCATTCGACAGGACACCACCACGGCGCTGCTGCTCGACGCGGCCCACCGTGGTGCGGCCTACCTCGACGGCCTCCGTGAACGAGCCGTGCGTCCGGCGCCAGATGCCGTCGCGGAACTCGCCCGTCTCGACGCAGCGTTGCCGGACGCGGGTTGCCCGCCGGCCACCGTGCTCGCGGACCTCGACCGGTTCGTCTCGCCCGCGACCATGGCCACGGCGGGCCCGCGCTTCTTCGGCTTCGTGATCGGCGGCAGCCTGCCCGCGGCACTGGCCGCGAACTGGCTTGCGGGCGCGTGGGACCAGAACGCGGCCATCGACGGCGTCACCCCCGGCGTCGCACGCGTCGAGGCCGTCGCCCTGCGGTGGCTCCTCGACGTGCTGGGCCTGCCGGCCACCACGCAGGGCGCCTTCGTCACCGGCGCGACGATGGCGAACTTCACCGCGCTCGCGGCCGCCCGCCAGACGGTGCTCGCTCGCGCCGGCTGGGACGTCGCGGCCGACGGCCTCACGGGAGCGCCGCCGGTCGACGTGTACGTGGGCGACGAAGCCCACCCGACGCTGGTCAAGTCGCTCTCACTGCTCGGCTTCGGCCGGCGGCGGCTCGTGTCGCTCGCCGTCGACGGGCAGGGCCGCGTGCGCGCGGACCGCCTGCCGTCGTTCGGGCGCTGCTCGATCGTGTGCCTGCAGGCGGGCAACATCAACACGGGAGCATTCGATCCCTTCGAGCAGATCTGCGCCCAGGCGCACGACGCCGGGGCTTGGGTGCACGTCGACGGCGCCTTCGGCCTGTGGGCCCAGGCCTCGCCACGGCTCGCTCACCTTTCCCGGGGCGTCGATCTCGCCGATTCGTGGGCGACCGACGCGCACAAGTGGCTCAACGTGCCGTACGACTCGGGTCTCGCGTTCGTCCGCGAACCGGGCCGGTTGCCGGGCGCGATGGCGATCAGCGCCGAATATCTCCCGCCGCCCGGCGCCGCCCGCAATCCTTGTGATTTCACGCCGGAGCTCTCGCGGCGCGCACGCGGAGTCGAGGTCTGGGCGGCGCTGCGCTCGCTCGGGCGGCTCGGCGTCGCGGAACTCGTGGAACGCAGCTGCCGCCAGGCCCTCCGCTTCGCGACGGCGCTCGCCGCGGCCGGCTGCGAGATCCTGAACGACGTCGTGCTGAACCAGGTGCTCGTCTCGTTCGGGTCGCCCGACGAGACCCGACGCGTCATCGCGGCGATCCAGGAGGACGGTACTTGCTGGTGTGGCGGTACCGTGTGGCAAGGCCGATCGGCCATGCGCATCAGCGTCTGCTCCTGGGCGACGACCGATGCGGACGTCGAGTCGAGCATCGTCGCGATTCTGCGCGCCGCGGGCCGCTGCTGAAACGGAAGGGCGATGGCATCGGCCACCGCCCTTCCGGTCGCTCACGCGACGATCTGCATCTCGAACAGCGCGTGCAGCAGGATCCCGATCGTCGACACCGTCGTGATCGCGAGCGCACCGCACAACAGGGTCTCGAATCTCACCAGATACCGTTTCATGACGTTTCTCCCCTTCAGTCGTAACTCAGCCGTTGGCGATCGGCGCGAGCGCCGCTTCGATGCGGGCCATCTGCGCCGGCGTGGTCATCCCGCCGAGCAGCCGCACGAAGTGCGGGTGCTGCACGCCGGAGACGATGTACTGGAAGCGGTATGCGCGCAGCAGCAGGGCGTGGATCCCAGTCTCTTCCTCGCCCGTGTAGCGCCTTCCCGCGACGCGCAGGAAGTAGTCGGCATCCGCCGACGCCTGGGCCTGGAGGATGCCGTCGACCGCGGCGACGAGGTCGATCAGGTCGGCGACCGCCTGCTCCTTCTGCCGCGGCGTGAGCCGCTGGTTCTCGCGCTTCCACTCGATCTCGTCGAGCACTGCGTGCTGGACCTCCTCCAGCCAGTGGAACCTGAACACGTCCTTCCACAGCGGCGAGAGGTCGGCCTGCGGCTCGATGCTCTGCTGGTAGTGCAGCTGCGTGAAGAGCTCGATGTGGCAGGTGAGCCCGAGCACCGCCCACGTGCTCTTGCCGAGCACCGCGGCGGCCACCGCGTTCGGGTCCGCGACCTTGCGGTAGCCGGGGGGCATCCGCGCTTCGAGCATGCGCTCGATGCGGCGAAAGAGTTCCTGATGCTTGAGTTCCTCGTCGCTGAAGCGAACCAGCGCCTCGAGCGCCACCTGGTCGCCGAGCCAGTGCCGGCCCGACAGCTCGAGCACCTTCGCGCCGATGAACCGTTCGACGAGCCCGAAGACGTACGCGTAGGTGCGGCCCTGCACCTGCGACAGCAGTCGCCGCTCGGCCCCGGTCAGGAAGGCGAGTTCGCCCACTTTCGACAACCCGGCCGGCAGGAACGCGTGCTCGAGGTCGAATTCGCGGCCGCGGATCACGTCCGCGTCGATCTCCCAGCGCACCTTGCGGGAGGCCTTGATGCAGCGCGCGTACCGCGCCGTCTCGTCGTCTGCCTCCGCGAGAGCCACCTGCATGTAAGGCGAAACCTGGTTCATGACGTCTGCTCCTCTGCGAGTCCTGTCGCGGCGGCCCGATCGGGCCGCCCTGTGGAGCCAGAGTAGGCGGCCGTCGTATCCGTCCGATGTCCGTACGGTGGTTTCTTGTATCGATGTGTATCCGGGGGCGAGCGCTATACTTCAGTCGGTTTCGGCCAGGGAGCAGGCCATGGGCAGCAGCGGCAGCGTGCTGATCGTCGACGACGATCCGGGCATCCGCGATATGCTCGCGGAGTACCTCGGTTCGCAGGGATTCGTCACGGCGCAGGCCGGGGACGGGGCGGCGATGCGCACGGAGATCGAGCGCGTGGCACCCGACGTCGTGCTGCTCGACCTGCGCCTGCCCCGCGAGGACGGCCTGAGCCTCGCCCGGTTCCTGCGCGAGCGCTACGACGTCGGCATCATCATGGTGACCGGCGCGGGCGAGGTCGTGGACCGCATCGTGGGACTCGAGATCGGCGCGGACGACTACGTGACGAAGCCGTTCGACCCCCGCGAACTCGTCGCGCGCGTGAAGAGCGTCATGCGCCGGTCGCAGTCCAGACCGGCCTCACGGCCGCCGGCGGACCACACTCCCCGACGCGTGCGCTTCGGCCGCTGCGAACTCGACGTCGGGTCGCACCAGCTCTTCGACCTGTGCGGCCGGGAGATCCCGATCACCAGCATGGAGTTCGACCTGCTGCGTACGTTCGCGGAGCATCCGGGCAAGGCGCTCTCGCGCGACCGCATCCTCACGCTCACCCGCAACCGTGAGTGGGACCCGTACGACCGGTCGATCGACATCCGCATCGCCCGTGTCCGGCGCAAGGTCGAAGCGGACCCGCAGAATCCCCAGGTGATCCGCACCGTTCGCGGCGTCGGCTACATGTACGTGCCGGCCGTCGACTGACCAGGCGCACGGCCGCGACGGCCGTTTGTTTCCATCGTGTAACAGTCGAATCTGTGCTCGAGGGGCGTGCCTATACTCGGCCGCACATTCGAGGATCGCGTCATGAACGACGGACTCGCCGCACTGGACCAGACCCGGCGCGCGCTGCAGGACAGCGAGAACCGGCTGCAGCAGGTGCTCGACAACACGAGCGCGCTCGTCTTCGCCAAGGACAGCCGGGGCTGCTACCTGTTCGTGAATCGCGAGTTCGAGCGCACGACGGGAAGACGGTCGTGCGACGTGATCGGCCGCACCGACGAGATGGTGTTCCCGGCGGACCTCGCCGCGCGGTTCCGGCACAACGACCTGCTCGTGCTGCACGAGGGTCGTGCCATCGAATTCGAGGAGACGGGCGATTTCGGCGCCGGGGAGCGGACCTTCCTCGCGTCGAAGTTTCCCCTGCTCGACGCCGACGGCGTGGCCTACGCGGTCTGCGGCATCGCGACCGACATCACCGAGCGCAGGAAGGCCGTCGAGGCGCTGCGCGACAGCGAGGCGCAGTATCGCGCGATCTTCAACGCCTCCGAAGACGCGCTGATCCTCTGGAATTCGCGTTACGAGCGCGTCGACGTCAACCCGGCGCACGCGCGGATCTACGGCTGGTCGCGCGAGGAGGTGCTCGGCCGGGGCTACGCACACGTCGACTATCCGGAGGACGAGATCCGGCGCCGCCTCGAACTCGTGAATCGGGCCCTCGCCGGCGAACCGGCGAGAGCCGAGATCGAGTCCTTGCGCAAGGACGGACGGCGCATCCAGACGGAAGTGGTGACGCTGCCGTTCCGGCACCGCGGCGAGCCCCACGTCCTCGCGATCGCGCGCGACATCACGGAGCGCAAGAAGCTCGAGCAGGCGCTTTCGCGCGCCGCCCTGGCCGTCTCGCAGTCCGAGGGCGAGGCGCTGTTCCGCGAACTCGCGCGCTACCTCGCCGCGATCCTGCGCGCCGATGCCGTGTTCATCTCGACGGTCGATCCCGCGGATCGAACGCGGATGCAGGTGCGCGCGCTGCAACTCGACGGCCAGGTGACCGAGAATTTCAGCTACGCGCTCGCGGGGACGCCCTGCGAGACCGTCTTCGGCCAGCAGTTCCGCTACTACGCGGGCGGGCTCGCGGAGCTGTTCCCGCTCGATCCGGCATTCCGCGAGCTCGGCGTCGACTGCTATGCCGGGCAGCCGCTCGCCGACTCGGCCGGGCGCCCGATCGGGCTGATCGCCGTGCTGTCCCGGCGGCAGCTCAGCGATCCTGCGTTCGTCGAGTCCGTGCTGAAGATCTTCGCGGTGCGGATCGTCGCCGAACTCGATCGCGTCGCGGCGCGCGACGCGCTGCGCGCGTCCGAGACGAGCTACCGGGAGATCTTCGAGGCGAGCGACGACGCGATCTACGTCCACGACTGGGACACGGGAACGCTGGTCGACGTCAACCAGCGCGCGTGCGAGCGGCGCGGCTACGCGCGCGACGAGCTGCTCAACGTGTCGCCCGGGGAACTCGTGTCCGGCGATCCGCCGTACACGACCCAAGAAGCGGTGCGGCGCATCGAGCAGGCCAAGCGCGAAGGCACGCTGTCGTTCGAGTGGCGCAGCCGCAGGCGCGACGGCGAGCTGCAGTGGGACGACGTCCGCCTGAAGAGCGCGCAGATCGGCGGGCGACCGCGCATTCTCGCCTTCGTCCGCGACATCGACGAGCGCAAGCGGACCGAGCAGACGCTGCGTGCCCGCGAGGAGCAGTACCGCGCCATCTTCAACGCCTCGGTCGACGGGCTGGTGCTCGAGGACGCGGAGCACCGGGTCGTCGACGTCAACGACGCCTATCTCGCCATGCACGGGTTCCGCCGCGAGCAGCTGCTCGGACGGAGCATGGCCGCCTTCGTCCCGCCGGAGCTGCAGGCGCTCTGCGAGGCGCTCTTGCCACGCGTGGTCGAGGGGATGCCGTGCCGCTTCGAGGCGCAGACGCTGCGCAGCGACGGCACCCGGCTCGACGTCGAGATCCACGGTGTGCCGATGCAGTACGACGGCCGCCCGCATGCGCTGGTGATGATGCGCGACCAGACCGACGCGAAGCGCGCGGAGGCGGAGCAGGCACGCCTCGAGGCGCGGCTGCGCCAGGCCCAGAAGATGGAGGCCATCGGCCAGCTCACCGGCGGCATCGCGCACGACTTCAACAACCTGCTCACGAGCATCCTGGGCTACGTGACGCTGGCCGCCGAACGAGAGACGGCGCTGCTCGACCCGAAGCTGGGTGGTTACCTCGCGCAGGCCCGCCGCTCGTGCGAACGTGCGCGAGACCTCATCCAGCAGATGCTGCTGTTCAGCCGGGGACAGCGGGGCAAGTGCCGGACCGTCCGGGTCGCGCAGCAGGTGCGCGTGGCGCTCGATACGGTTCGGCCGACGCTCGGTCCGGGCGTGATCCTCGAGACCGTGCTCGACGATGCCTCGCCGCCCGTGTGCATCGACCCGCTGCATCTCGAACAGGTGCTGCTGAACCTGTGCATCAACGCGCGCGATGCCGTCGGCGGCAGCGGCGGCGTGCGCGTCGCGGTCGGCCGTGCGACGATCGGGAACCTCGCGTGCACGAGTTGCCGGGGCGCCGTGGACGGCGAGTTCGTCGAACTGCGGGTCGAGGACACTGGCCCGGGCATCGCGGACGAAGTGCTCGACCGCATCTTCGAGCCGTTCTACTCGACCAAGGAGCCCGGCAAGGGCACCGGGATGGGGCTCGCGATCGTGCACGGCCTGGTGCACGAGTACGGCGGCCACGTACTGGTGGAAAGCGAACCGGGGGGTGGCTCACGCTTCCGGGTGCTGTGGCCAACCCTGCCGGCGCATGCCATCGCCGGGGTCGAGGGCAGCAGCGCGCCGACGATTGCCGGACGCCCGGAGCGGCAGCCCCTCGACGGGCGCGTCCTCATCGTCGACGACGAGGTCGCCGTCGGGGAGTTCATGCGGGAACTGCTCGAGACCTGGGGACTCGCGGCGACGTTTCTCGCCTGCCCGCTCGCGGCGTTCGAACGGGTGGCCGAATCGCCCGGTCGATACGACGCAGTGATCAGCGACCAGGCGATGCCGCGCATGACCGGCCTGCAACTGGCGCAGGCGCTCCGGACACTGCGCGACGACCTGCCCGTGTTCCTCTATTCGGGCTACGGCGAAGGCATCGACGCCGCGGAAGTGCAGGCGGCCGGCGTCCGGTCGGTCCTGCGCAAGCCGCTCGATCCGGCCCTGCTCGAGGAGGCGCTGCGGGCGGTGCTGGCCGCGCCGGCCGCTCAGCGAGCCGGCTCGGCTGGCCCGGCCTTCTCGGCGGGAGGCACGACGTAGGCCGGCATCGGCTCGGTCACCGCCGGCTCCGGATCGGTCACCGGCAGCCCCATGAAGCGCTGCATGCTCGCGAGGAAGCGGTCGAACGCGAAGAAGAGCACCAGCATCACGACCAGCGCGATGGCCAATCCGACGAACCGAGGCAGCACGGCCAGCTCGGGCCGGACCTGGTCCCGCTCGGCCAGTCGCCGGGCGCGATCCATGAGCACGCGCTGCACGTCCGGGGAATCGTCGGGGTTCGTCACGGTGGGGCCTGCGGAGGGCACGGTCGGCCGCAAGGGCGCGGCCGAAGGGGGCGCATGATGCCACCGGGCGACCGTCTGGATGCAACCGGAGGGTAGGTCGTTGCGGTTTATACGTAAATGCGAACGATTTGCATTCGTGCAGCCTCGGCGCTAGTCTTGGCTCCGAGGGTCATCGCATGTACGTCTGCGTCTGCCACGGCATCTCGGAAAAGCGGCTCAGCCAGGCCGTGCTCGAAGGCGCCCAGTCCTTCGAGCAGCTGCAGTCCTGCACCGGGGTCGCCACCTGCTGCGGCGCCTGCGAGCCCTGCGCCCGGCAGGTCCTCGTCGAGACGCTTGATTCCAAGCCGCGCTCGCCTCAGGCTGCCTGACCAGCGGGGCGCCGTCCCCGCGTCCCGGTCCATCCCGAATTCGAAGGAGTCCCCATGAAGGGCGACGCGGACGTCATTGCGCACCTGAACAAGATCCTCAAGAACGAGCTCACTGCGATCAACCAGTATTTCCTGCACGCGCGGATGCTCAAGAACTGGGGCCTCGAGAAGCTCGGCGACTACGAGCAGCACGAGTCGATCGACGAGATGAAGCATGCGGACAGGCTCATCGAGCGCATCCTGTTCCTCGAGGGCCTGCCGAACCTGCAGAACCTCGGCAAGCTCATGATCGGGGAGGACGTGAAGGAAATCCTCGAGTGCGACCTGAAGCTCGAGCACATCGCCCACCCGGACCTCAAGGCGGCCATCGCGCACTG
>Ga0105090_10000777_pt1 | contig 16398 bp, 14 predicted proteins | sample PPLLak3March2015_FD_79110 | JGI IMG/M metagenome (GOLD analysis project Ga0105090, IMG submission 79110) | Freshwater sediment microbial communities from Prairie Pothole Lake near Jamestown, North Dakota, USA - PPLs Lake P7 Core (1) Depth... | ecosystem: Environmental > Aquatic > Freshwater >... | reverse complement strand
GGCGTTGGCGATGATCGTGGTCCTGAACTGTCGCGGCGGCGCTGGCAGCAGGCGGTCGAGGACACTCTCGACGTTGGCGCGCAGGAGCGGACTGATTTTTGCGTTCCGGTTCAGGTCGAACAGCACGAGCTCGCTGGTGTTGGCGGGCAGCCGGGCATGCAGCGCGGTGACGATCGCACGCGTGCTGACCGTGAAGTCCACCACGGACTGAAAGGTCAGGATCGGGGGCAACCCGGCGAGCTGGTCGTCGCGCGCGTAGCTCGCGATCTGCTGCTGCAAGACTCGCGTCAGCAGCGACGATTGCCGTGCGCCATTGATGGGGAAGGAGTTGTACTTGAACGGATTGAACTCCGGTGTAACGCTGAGCCACGCGGCGTTCGCGAACTTCGGAAAGATCGCCGGCCAGCCGAACACCCCGGCAAACCGCGCGAAGGCGGTGATCCCGATCATCGGCGAGATCAACACGATGCGGTCCACCCGCGTCAGGGTCTTGTCGCCGAGGGCGTCGAGCGCGTACTTCATTGCGAGCGCTCCTCCGTTCGAGAACCCGATGAGGTGCAGGGGGCGCGACGGGCCGACGCGGCGACGGGCCTCCCGTACCGCGAGACGGGTTGCTTCCGACCAGTCCTCCCAATTGACGTCGGCGAGCGCGGCAGGCACGGTGCCGTGCGCCGGCAGTCTGATCGCGACGGCGGTCCAGCCGTGCGCCCGGTAGCGCTGCGCGATATGCCGCAGGCTGTACGGGGAATCGGTCAGCCCGTGGAGCAGGATCACCGCACCGACCGGCGCCCCGTCCGGCTCCAGGATGTAGGATCGATTCCAATCGGTGGTGAAGCGCCCTGGATAGATCGGGCTTCCTTCGAAGTAGCGATTGGAGGGTACCTGCTGTTCGGGTTTGAGCTTCTGCGTGACCTTCGTTCGTACCTCGTCGAAGAGCGCGTTCTCGGTCTTGAGGTAGCCATCCCAGTCAAGCTTCCGGATGTCCCGCTCGGTCAAGTCGTGGGGGCTGTAGGTGTGCCACAGCTCGAGGGGGGGGCCGCGCTGCGAGTCCCACGTGCGAACGCCCAGTAACCCGAGCACGCCTACGACCAGTAGCAGCATCGCTACTTTGACTAGCATGAATATTTTGGCCCGCATCCCTGTTTGTCCTCGTAAAGTGGGCCCGCCTGGATTCGAACCAGGTACCCAGGCACTATTGGCGCTGTTCGCGCTACTTGCCCGAAACGCCCCTTGTCCCACGCATCAGCCAAGCCTGCGCGACGATACCCAGTGCGACGAGGCCCGCGTAAACGAGTAAACCCATCTGGCCCTCAAGGCCAAAGCTGGCAACGACCAGTGCCGCACCCACCAAGCACGACAGCACGATGATAGCCCAATCCATGAGCCATGCAGCGAGGATGGCCGCCACGACACCGCCGATGAGGAAACTCGCCACGCCAATCGCACCCGGCGCAAATCGCTCCGCGACGACCAGCGCCATATAACCCCCCGCGTAGAACCCGGCCAAGGCGAAGCCCACGCGCTGGAAGAACATGGCCAGGAGTGCACCGATCACGCCTGCACCGACGGCAACCACCCACATGAGCCAGCTTGGTTGCCCGGCGAGCAGCACCCGCGCGACCTCAATGCCGACGTAGAAACCGACAATGGCGACGAACAGCCAGAAGACCTTGCGCCCCAGCGTCAGGAGAAGCGCCCCGGCAACAAAATCCGCGATTGGATACATAGGCCCGCTCCCGTTCAGTCCGCGGCGCAGCCGGGAAATACGGGAACAGTTCCAACAGCAGCATGCAATCCTGCGTGCGGTCGTCTGGTTTTCATCGGGTTTTCCCTGGTCGAGGCATTCGTCATTGCGTCTTCGTTGGTGAAAATCGAGTGTGCAGGATATAGAGTTCCAGCGATAATCGAACAAAATCAGCACCAACATTATGACATTACTGATCTCCCGTTGCGATTCATCAAATAGCTGTCTCGTAGGTGACCTGCCAAGCGTTTAATTATCAGGGATATTTGGTCGACAACCTGCTGCTGATGGCTGCGTCGACACCGTCGCGGCATACCCGCGGCAGCCGCCACTATTTTAATTACTCACGTGGCATGTGCTGAGTAAACTTCTCAAAACGTTTGATGCGGAAGTGCTAGAATTAGCGCACGTTGCAAGCTGGCACAAATTTGAGCATCTTGCGGCCACCACCGGTATTGCCATGTGTGTGAGTGAGTTTGACGCGCAGGATTTTCTCGAACTGGATCTGCACCGTGTCGCGCAACCCACCGTCATGCTCGCGCCGGACCGAACGAACAGCTTGCGCTAATTATGGAAGAACGATGCTGAAATCAATGTCGCAGCGATGGGATTTCCTCGCTCCGTGGCTTCTCGTCGCGGCTTTCCTGCTCCCTGCACAGGCATGGGCACAGGTCGCATTGACGACGCAATCGGCGAACGTGCGTGCCGGGCCCTCGAAGTCTTTCCCGACCGTAACCTGGCTCTTGAAGGGGACATCGGTCACCGTTGTGGGGTGCACCGCCAACTGGCGCTGGTGCGATGTCATCGAGGGCAGTAAGCGGGGCTGGGTATATACGCGTTTCCTTTCCTATCGATTTAATGGCACCGCAGTCACCATCCTCAATGGCGGGCCGACCCTCGACCTGCCACAAACCGAGTTTTCGCTGGGCCAATACTGGGACGCGCATTACCAGGACAAGCGTTGGTTCGCACGTAAATCCTACTGGCAGACCCGCTGGGATCGACAACCGCCTCAGCCGGCGTGGCGTAAACCGGCGCCTGCGCCCGTATCCAGGTAACTGCCTGCCGGCTTACGGCAACAGACGCAATTGCCGTAAGCCGGCGGCGAATCCGGGCGAGGGTTCCGGGCAAATCGAGCCTTCGGGGATTTCAGCTGGATCTGCGGAATATTTCCTCTGCGACAGGTGACGGCGATTCCTTGCGGGAACCGTACTTGTGGGAGTACGCCCACGTGAATTCCGCGCCGAACAAGAAGATCTGAGCGGAATAGTAAACCCACAGCAGTACCACGATGAGCGACGCTGCCGCCCCGAAGCCTGAGGAAATACCACTGCGTCCGATGTAGGCGCCAATCAGAAACTTGCCGGTGACAAACAGCAGCGAAGTGACAGCCGCGCCGATCCAGACATCTTTCCAATCGACCCGCACGCGCGGCAACGTTTTGTAGATCATTGCGAACACCGCCGTCGACAGCGCGATGCCAAGCGCGAGGTCGATCGCTCGCGCAGTCGTCTCCCATCCACTGAACAGCGGGCTCCACCACCGGCTCAGTGCAGCCAAGCCGGCGCTGAATGCCAATGAGACCATCAACAGAAAGCCAATACCGAGAATCATCCCGAACGACAACAGACGAGCGCGCACAAACCGCCACACACCGGCGTGCCCGGTCTTTGCCGGCGCCCGCCAGATGCGATCGAGAGCGTCCTGCAGTTCGGCAAATACGGAGGTCGCACCAATATAGAGGAGGATAAGTCCGAAGGCTGTAGCGAGCCCGCTTTCTGCTGGCTTACCAGCGCTTTCGATGAGCTCCTGCACCGCTGACGCGCCCTGTGTGCCGAGTAAAGCATTCAGCTGAGCGAGAATTTCGCCGCGGGCTGATTCTTCGCCGAAAACCATTCCGGCGATCGAAATCACGATCAGCAACAGCGGGGCGATCGAAAACATCGTGTAGAAAGCCAATGCCGCCCCCATGCTCTGGGCGTAGTCATGCACCCAGTTGACGGCGGCGGCTTTGAGCAAATCCGCGATATCCTTGAGATTCATGCACCCGCTCCAGGCCGCTCGTGGAGCGTCATTGTCCGGTTCCCCGCGCCGTTGGTACGCGGCGCCGAGATCGGTCGCGTCATAACTGGCCGTTGCGCGAAAGAAGAACGGCGATCGGTCGCGTTACGGAAAATTCGGAAAACACGATGGCCATGATCGCAGTGATCGGGACTGCCAAAAAAGCGCCGGGAATGCCCCATAGTCCCGACCAGACCGTCAGGCAGACCAGAATGGCGAAAGGACTGAGATTGAGGGAATTGCCCATGACGTAGGGGTCGAGAAAGTTGCCGATGAGAAACTGAACAACAACCAGAGGCAACAGCAAGGCAAAGACCTCGTTCGAATTTCCAAATTGTACGATCGACATCGCCACCGGGAGCAGCACGCCGAGAAACGATCCGATGTAGGGAACATAGTTCAACAGCGCGATCAGCAAGGCCCAGAACGCGGCGAATTCCAGGCCGACGAACGCCATTATGATCCAGCAAATCGCTCCGAGCAGGAGACTGAGGAAGGTCTTGAGCGCCAGATACGACCCGATTCGTGCATTGATGTCAGACGTGATCACCCGAATCCGGGCTACGATGCGCGGATCACTCGACAGGTTGGCCAGTTTGCTTTCGAACGAGCGCCGCTCGAGCAGCAGAAAGCTCGCGTAGAGGAGAACGACAAGGACTGCTACAACGATCGAGGACACCGAGACGACCGTCGATCCGATCAGCTTCTGCAGATTGATCTGAGCGAAAAGGTCCTGGCGCAGCGTAGTCCAGGTCGGCTCGGTTTCAACACGGAGGAACACAGCGACATTCTGGATCGCGGCTAGGAGCGATTCCTGATATTGCGGCGCCAGCGCCATGACGCTTTCTCTGCTGGCGATGACCAGATATACAGCTTCGACAAGAACGAACGCGATGGCCACAAGGGACAGGGCATAACGGGCCCGGGACGGAAGAAACTTGCCGAGAAAAGGTATCTTGCCCAGAAGGCGCGCAAGGCCGACGATTACATAAACCACAAGAATGCTGAAAACAATCGGGACCAGGACGTCCTTCCCGACGTAGAGCACCCAGCCCACGATCAGCGTAAGGGCGGCGCCGGAGACGAGCGTGTGAAATCGACTATTCATTGCGGTGCTTGTTCAGTATTTTCAGTGTACGCGGACGGCTTCGCTACCGAGAATTTCCCAGAACAGAATTTGCAATGACTGCCATCGGAGTCCGTTGCGACCGGAACGATCCAAGCGCCGCAACACAGCATTTACCTTGCGGCGGATCATACACCGCGTTGCCATAATCATGGAATCTGATGCGCCAATTGCTACCGGATCGTCGCATGTATAATTATTGGCATGCCCCAAGGGGCGCGCGCGAGGCGAAACGCTTGGCGCGAACCGGCGTTTTCACTGAGTTCAAGGAGAGTTTCAAATGACGAACGGATTAAATTGGTCAAAAATCGTGGTGGCGGGTGCGCTGGCGTCGGCCTGCAGCGCTGCATGGGCTCAGACCAGCGTTCAGTACGGCAGGATCACCGCGGTCAACGCGATCACCGAAGCGAGCGGCAGGGCCCAGACAGCCGGCGCGATTCTCGGCGGGGCGCTTGGCGCCTCCTCGGCTTCCAACCGGTCCAGCAGCACGCGTGTGCTGCGCGGCGTCGCCGGGGGCGTGGCTGGCCAGCAGGTGGGTCGCGTCGCGACCCAGCGACAGACGTTCGAGTACACCATCCTGATCGGCGGGACCTCTTCGATCACGATGGTCACCGACGAAGTCGGCATGCGCGTGGGCGACTGCGTCGCGGTCGAGCGTGGAGGGTTTAACAACCTGCGACTCGTTGACGACGCCCGGTGCGCTCCGCCGCGGGCATCGGCGCCTGCCCAAAAACCGGCGCCTGCGCCACAGGCATCGGCAGCAGATGTGCGCGCGGCCGACGCTTGCATCGCAGCCAAGAATCAAATGCTCGATGCGAATACCGACGAAGCCTTCGATCGCGCCGAGCGCAGGGTGCGCCTGCTCTGCGCCGACTGACCGGTAAGCAGTAACCGGGCCGGCCGCATCGGGACGAGGCGGCCGGTAAGCTGCCTTAGTTAGTGGTGCGCCCCTCGAGCTCGCGCAGAAGCCGGATCTCCTCGCGCCATGCGGCGACCAGCCGGTCGCCCTCCGGATTGCGGCCCTCGTCGCGCGCGCGCCGCTTGCGGAATGCGAGTTCGTTTTGCGCATTCACGATTGCCGCTGAGAGCGCAGGATTGAGCCGATCGATACGCCGTGTGCGGAACATCCCATCGTGCAGGATTTTTTCGTACTCGGTCGGGCTCAACGCTCCGCCCACCTCTTCAGCGAGCTCTTCGCGGATCACGCGCCGCTCCCAGGTGCCGCTCCACCACAGCGCAAAAGCCATAAGGACCACAAACGGCAGGAACACGGTAAGCTCCATCAAACTTCCCTGCAGCCACGCTGCGACAAAGCTGATGTCGGGCGGAGCCTCGTTCACGGGAGGGGGCTCGCCCGCAGCGACGCTCTGGATCGCAAAGTAAAGCGGCAGCGCATTGTTCAGAGCATGCGCGCCGATCGCAGCTGCGAGCCCGACTGCAGGAGCAAGGAGCTTCAACCAGCGCCGCCGCGTTTGCATCGCGAGACCGAGCGCAGCGCCAAAGATCGCGGTGAACATCGCGTGGCCGCCCAGTCCGAATAGCGCATAGCGCCAGCCAAGCTGCGCGCCCCACGGCGCGACACCGAACTCCGCGTAGCCCTGCGCCACGTACAGCGGCGCCTCGAACCAGGTAAAGCCGAGGCCGACGAGGGCGCCGTATACGATGCCATCACGCATGTTGTCGAACTCGGCGCGGAGCAGGAAAAACAGCAGGAGCAGCCCGAGGCCTTTTGTTACCTCCTCCACGAGCGGCGCGGCGAGCGGCGCGCCGAGGAGCGTCGGCGCCTCAGGGCCGAGGATTTCGAGGATGACCGGGTTACTCGCCACCCATTCCGCGACGCTCGACAGGATCGCGCTGTTGATGGGCAGCGCGAGACCCGTCGCCATGACCGCCCCCCACAGAAACGCGGCCGCAAACAGCCAGGGGGTTTCCCTCTCGCGCCGGTCGAGATACCAGAGTATCGACAGCGGCACCACCGACAAAATCGTTGCCAGTGCGATCGCCACGATGAACACAATGGCGACATCGCCGCGCAGCGACCCCAGAAATGAGAGGAGCGTCTCCGCGACGGCGGCAAGCAAAACGAGCAGTGCGACGGTTATCGCGGCAGCAACCGGCGTGCTTCGCAGCGGGGACCCGAGCAGGAGTGGATCCAGCCGGCGTTGTCCGAGAAGCTTCATGACGTCATTTGTAGAGCACCCAATCCACGATCCGCGCAAGGACGGTGCTGTAGCCGAGCGAATGAGATCGTTCACTCATTACATGGTCGGTATTTTGTAGAAGAATCGCAGCCCGCCGGAGTTTTGCGTGATCATCTGGTCGGCCACTTCCTGGAAGGTAAATCCGTATCCGGCGATGTAGAGCCCGCCTTCGGACTGCGTGGATGCCGGCGCCACGGTTCCCGCCGTGCAGAGCGCCGCAGAGAGCATGTTCGAGCGAAATGATTTGGGCATACCGATTCCGGCCATGGACAGCTTACTCGGCGGGGATTATAGCCCCAGGTTAGGCGAGCCAGGCGCCGGTGTGATTAAGGGCACGATTGAGAAGCCGTTCGCCGTTGCCCGGATCATGGGCACCCGTGCCGCGCTTGCAAATCGCTGAGCCGATTCATATACTCATATTGGATCGAAAGCGGTAATAAAAGAAGCAAAGTCGCGTGATGCAGGTGGCATTGCTTGGCAAGTCGACGCGGACGATGCCGGAAAGGCGCCTTTAGCCGCGGTATGACTGATTACGGGAAAACCTTCTGATGCTTACTCGATTCATGGCAAGCCCCTTGCGCACACTGCATACCGCCGCCGTGCTTCTGCTCGTATTGGGCCTCACAGGTGCCGCCCGCGCGCAGGATTCCGGTTGGCGGTCGTTTGTGTCGGTGTCCCCCGTGTTCGAGGAAGCCGACTTCGACGCGGGCGGGGACGTCAGCGTCAGCGGAGTGATTATGCGCGCCGGCACCTCAAGGGGCTTTGGCAACGGGAATCGGGCGGGCATAACCCTCAACTACGACTACGTCGACTATTCGTTCGACAACCCGGTGGCCTTCGGCGGCGTGGCGCCCTGGAATGCCGTGCAGCGCTACGGCTTCTCTGCGCCCCTTTCCTTCGCGATGAGCGACGGCTGGACCCTGGGCGTCACGCCCTCAGTCGACTGGTTCAAGGAAAACGGCGCAAAGTCGAGCGACGCCTTGGTCTGGGGCGGCACGTTCAGCGCCGTGAAGCGCTTTGCTGACGGCAACGTGCTCGGCTTCGGGATCGCCGCGTTCGACCGCATCGAGGATACCAGCCTGATTCCGATACTGATCGTTGACTGGCGGTTCAACAAGCACTGGCGGCTCATCAATCCCCTCGCCACAGGTCCGACCGGTGGGGCGGGCCTCGAGCTCGATTATCTCTTCGACAATGGCTGGACGATGGGGGCTGGGTTCGCTTATCGTGAGGCCCGTTACCGCCTGAGCGAAAGCGGCCCGGTAGCGAACGGGGTCGGGGTGATCAAGGGCGCGCCGGTGTACCTGCGCGCCTCACGCGCGATCGACCGGACCTTCACGCTCAATGCATACGTCGGCGCAGTGGCAGGCGGTGAGCTTCGCGTCGAGGACCCTTCGGGCAATCTGCTCCGCAAAGAGGAGTTCGACCTCGCGCCGTTTGTCGGATTCAACATTACCGCGCGTTTCTGACGCGCATGGATGGCCGGCGCGCTGCTAGGCGCCAGCCGTCTTTTGCCGCGCTTCCGGTACTTTCAGCGTCCTCAGCATCAACATGCGACAGACCACGAATCCTGCCGCGGCAGCAGCAAGATGCTTGAGCGCGTGGCCGCCGACGAGGTTCCCGAACGCCAGAATCTCACCGTCGAACAGTTCCAGGAATTTGGCGAGCACATAGGCCGCGAATACCCAGTAGATATCGTTGCCGTGCGTGTACCGCGATGGCTGCAGCAGCGCGATCACCAGCAGAATCACAACCGAGTATCCCTGGAGCACTGCATAGGGCATGACGTTGCCGACACCCGCCAGTTCTGTCGCACGCCAATAAATGACGGAAGCAGCTCCCACCAGCAGCATCGGCAGCATCAGTGCGAGCCCGGCCCGCACGTTAATGCGATCAACGACCTGGGCCGCGATCAGCGACATGAACGCGATCGTCATCGGCAGCCGATCCCAGAACAGCCGCTCGTTGTCCGGCACCAGGTGATAGTAGGCGGAACCTGCCGCGGTCAGCAGCAGTCCCGAGAAGAAAATGGCGTAAGGCCAGCGCTCATTATCGCGCGCGAAACGCGTGCGCGGGCGAAGGACCGTGACAAATCCGGCAATACCGGCAAGCAGAAATCCGATGTTGGATGCAACATCGAGAAAATTGACGATCCCGAACATCGCCCGGTGGTCGGCGAAGTCATGGTAATCCCGGGGTTGAGGCATGGCCGGCAGCAGAAAAGCCGCCAGTATGCTCAGCGCAGTGATAGCAAGAATATATCGAATGCGGTTCGACAAGGTCGACTTGGTTCCTGTGTTACTGAAGTCATACGAGATTGGAAAACCGATATCTCGTCATTCAGTTGCGTGCATCGAATTATAGCGCGCCGTCGGAGTCGGGATGACGCGCCGCCGCCACTTCCAACGCTGGCGTGGCCCCTGCGCTGGCGGTGGCGATCCCCTGTCATCGCGTGGCGCGCACGGACAGCACAGGCGTTGTTATTTGCCGAACATCCAGTCCGGTACCGCCCCCCACAGCGCGGCGATGCCGAGCAGCGCAAAAATCAGCGCTGCAACCGCGTGCACGACCGTGGGCGAAATCTTGCGCGTAGCGATTTCACCGAGCAGCACCGCCGGCACATTCGCGATCATCATGCCCAGCGTGGTGCCGAGCACCACGGCGGCCAGCGCATCAAAACGTGCAGCCAGAGCGATGGTTGCAATTTGTGTCTTGTCGGCCATCTCGGCAAGGAAAAATGCAATTACGGTGGCACCGAATACGCCCAGCGGCGCGCGCGGCGTATCCGCCGCGGCGGGATCGAGTTTGTCGGGAATCAGCATCCACACCGCCATGCCGAGAAACGACAGGCCGAGGATCCAGCGTAGCGCATCGGCGCCGAGCAGGGCTGCGCCCCAGGCGCCGACAGTGCCGGCGAGAGCGTGATTGACCAGTGTCGCGACCAGGATTCCGGCGATGATCGGCCACGGCTTTTTGAAACGCGCGGCCAGCACCAGAGCGAGCAGCTGGGTTTTGTCGCCGATTTCAGCGAGCGCGACGATGCCGGTGGAGATTAAGAATGCGTCCATGGGGGAGCTTGATGCAGGGCGCGGACTGTAGCCGAACATGTACCGCGCCGCAACGCGCGCCGGGTCCGCATGCTGTAAGACATGCATGGTTTGCAGTCGCGCATTTGGGTAAGCTGCACGTACACCGCCCGGCAGCCAGAATTACCGCTCCGCTTGGCACAAAAAAATCAAAAAAATCAAATAAAACAAATACTTATATTTCAGAGACTGCGAAGGTAAGCAAATGGATAAACAACGTGACCACAAGTAAGGACAACAGCCACGCCGCGCTGCTCGCACAGAGCGTCGGCGACTTTGTAAAACGGGGAGCTGATCTGCCGCGGGTGCGCGCGCTGGCGCAAACCCATGCTGAATTCGACCGCGAGCAGTGGCAGCAACTGGCCGAACTGGGCTGGCTGGGTGTGCTGGCGCCGGAATCCTGCGGTGGACTGGGCCTGGGCCTGGCCGAAGCGGCAATTGTCGCAGAAGGCCTCGGCCGCGCGCTGACGCCTGAGCCCTATACCGCCGTTGCCGTGCTGGCGGCGCGTGCGCTGGAATATTCCGCCGACACGCCCTTGCGCAATGAATTGCTGAGTGGCCTCGTCAGCGGCGAACGCATACCGGTTGTGGCCTGCCACGAACAGGCGGACGATGTCGCCGCCACGCGCATTGCAACCACTGCGACACCATTCGAAGGCGGATTCCGCGTCAACGGGCAAAAACAATTCGTCATCGGCGCCAGTGGCGCCGACGGTTACATCGTCAGTGCAGAGGCCGCGGGTGAACCGCAACTGCTGTGGATTCCGCGTGATGCTACCGGCTGTAACACAGGATTGATTCCCCTCGCCGACGGCCGCAGTTACGGCACGGTGACCCTGAAGGACGTGGCGGTGCCGCGTGACCATGTACTGGCGTCCGGCAAGGCGGCGCGCGGTGCGCTGGCTCGCGCACTGGACCATGCGGCTGCGATCGCCTCGGCGGAGCTGGTGGGCGTGATGAAATCCGCGCACGAGATGAGCCTTGATTACATGAAAACGCGGGTGCAGTTCGGCAAGGCGATTGGCAGTTTCCAGGCGCTGCAACATCGCGCCGTCGATCTCTACATCCAGCAGGAGCTGGCCGACGCGGTGCTGCGCGAAGTGGTGGCACAACTTGACGCGGCTCCTGACGACAACACGCGCGCGCTGTACGCAAGCCGCGCCAAGTCGCGCTGCGCCGAGGCCGCGCTGGCGATTACCCGCGCGGCGATCCAGTTCCACGGCGCGATCGGTTTCACCGAAGACTGCGATGTCGGTTTGTACGTAAAGCGGGCAATGACCCTGTCGGCATGGCTGGGCAACGGACGCGCCCATCGCGTGCGTTATGCACAACTGGCCGCGCAGGCCAACAGGGAGGCGGCATGAGCGACTGGAATGGAATGGATGACGAAGCCTTTCGCATGGAGGCGCGCGCATTTTTTGAAAGCGAATTTCCGCGCGAATTCCGTTTCCTGCCGCGGCGCATGCGCTGGCATGAATGCCGTGACTGGTACCTGAAACTGTCGAAAAAGGGCTGGATTGCGCCGAACTGGCCGCGAGAACACGGCGGCATGGGACTGTCGCCGACGAAACTGCTGATTTATTTCGAAGAAACTGAACGCGCCGGCGTTGGACGTATGCCCGACCAGGGACTGACCATGGTTGGCCCGACACTGATCCGTTTCGGCAACGATGCACAGCGTGCGTATTTCCTGCCGAAAATCATTGCTGGCGACGCGATCTGGTGCCAGGGTTATTCAGAACCCAATGCCGGCTCTGACCTGGCCAGCCTGCGCACCGAGGCGGTATTGGATGGCGATGATTACGTCATCAACGGCAGCAAGATCTGGACCTCGATGGCGCACGACGCAACCCATATCTACGTGCTTGCACGCACCGACAAGCAGGCGAAGAAAAAACAGGAAGGCATCAGTTTCCTGCTGGTCGACATGAAAACCCCTGGTATCACTTTGCGCACCATCCGCAACATCGCCGGCCACGAAGAGTTCTGCCAGGTATTTTTCGACAATGTGCGCACGCCGAAAAAGAACCTGGTCGGCGAACTGCACAAGGGCTGGACCATCGCCAAGGGCCTGCTCGGTTTCGAGCGGCTCAACATCGGCAGCCCGCGGCGGCCCTTGCAGGCGCTGGAAAAACTCGAAGCGCTGGCGCAGGCGCGCGGCCTGCTCGCGGATGCCGCGTTTGCCGAGCGGCTGACGCAACTGAAACTTGATCTGGCCGACCTCGGTTCCTTGTACGGGCGTTACGTCGAACGCGCGCGCCGCGGCGAAGCGCTGGGGCAGGATGTCTCAATGCTCAAGGTGTGGTCGATGGAAACCTACCAGCGCCTGTCCGAACTCCTGATCGAAGCTGCCGGTGATTACGGCGCCATCGACGGCGAAGTGGCCATGGGTGATGCCAGCATCGATGTGCTGTCTGCGTTTTACAACTCGCGGCCGGGTACGATCTACGGTGGCTCCAACGAAATCCAGCGCAACATCCTCGCCAAGTACGTGCTCAACCTGCCGTCCTGATAGGAAGTAAGCGGGGAGGCACAGGCAGAAAAGCAGGCGGCACTGCGCGTTGCATTGTGTTTCGTTCGGGTGGGCGTCATCATTACGCTCCTGCAGATGTGCTATGCATCCAGTCCAATGAATCCATGCGGAGCCCGCCATGAGCAAGTCCCCCATCCATACCTCGTCAGCACCCCAGGCCATCGGTACTTATTCGCAGGCGGTACGCTGCGGCGATACCGTGTATCTCGCCGGCCAGATCGGCCTCGATCCCGCGACCATGCAGATGACCGAGGGCATCGATGCGCAGATCCATCGCGTGTTCAAAAACCTGCAGGCGGTCGCCGCTGCGGCCGGCGGCAATGTGGATGATTTCGTCAAGGTCAATGTCTACCTGACCGACCTTGGACATTTTGCGAAGGTCAATGAAATCATGGCGACCTACTTTCACGAGCCCTATCCGGCGCGCGCTGCAGTCGGCGTCGCCAGCCTGCCGCGCAATGCACTGATCGAGGTCGACGCGGTCATGTACCTGAAGTGAAAGGTAATGAGTGAAGGGTAATGAATGAGCGGTGAAGGGTAAGCATGGCATTGGCAAAATCAGCCCAATCATCGATTACCCATCACCCCTCTCTGGCCGGGCTCAGCGCCGGCACACTGGCGCGATTGACCAAACTCGGTATCGCGCGCCGCTTCGACCTGGTGCTGCATCTGCCGCTGCGTTATGACGATGAAACCAGCCTTTGTCCGATTGCCGATGTATTGCCCGGCGAGGAACTGCTGGTGCAGGGCACGGTCACCGATTGCGACATCAAGTACCGGCCGAAACGGCAACTGGTGTGCCGCATCCGCGACGGCACGGGCGAATTGACGCTGCGTTTCCTGAATTTTTATGGCAGCCAGGTCAAGACACTGGCCCCGGGCAATGTGTTGCGAGTCTTCGGCAGTGTGCGCATCGGACATTTCGGTGCCGAGATGGTCCACCCGCGATATCGCATCGCGGCAACAGACGCACCGATCGCCAAAGTACTGACGCCGATCTATCCGACCACCGCGGGCATGGGCCAGGACAGTTTGCGCCGCTTGATTGCTCGCGCGCTGGATACCGAATCGCTGGCGGAAACGTTGCCTGCAACCTTGCCTGATGCCCTTGGCCTGCCGCCGTTCGAAGCAGCGGTGCGCTTGCTGCACAATCCTCCCCATGATATTGCCCAGGCCGCATTGCAGGGGCGCGTGCATCCGGCCTGGCGACGCATGAAATTCGATGAACTGCTGGCGCAGCAACTGTCGATGCGCGTGCATTACCGGCGCCGCCGCGCGGCGGGCGCACCGGTGCTGAAGGCGCGCGGCAAACTGGTGAACGCGCTGCTGCAGCGACTGCCGTTCCAGCTGACCCGCGCGCAGAACACTGTCCTGGCGCAGATCCGCGAAGACATCGGCCAGGCGTATCCCATGCAGCGCCTGCTGCAGGGCGACGTCGGCAGCGGCAAAACCGTGGTGGCTGCGCTGGCGGCACTGCAGTGCGTGGAAAACGGTTATCAGGCGGCGGTGATGGCGCCGACGGAAATTCTTGCCGAACAGCATTACCGAAAATTTGCCGAATGGCTGGCACCGCTGGATGTCAGGGTCGCGTGGATTTCCGGCGGCATCAAAAAAAGTGATAAAAAACAATGCCTTACTGACATAGCGCAGGGTGAAGCCCAAATCGTTGTCGGCACCCATGCCTTGTTTGAAGACGAAGTGGTGTTCAAGAATCTCGGGCTCGCGGTGATCGACGAACAGCATCGTTTTGGTGTGCACCAGCGACTGGCACTGCGCATGAAGGGCACAAAATCGAACAAGAGTGGACAGAAGGACAGGCAGCCACATCAGTTGATGATGAGTGCGACACCGATCCCGCGCACGCTGGCGATGAGTTATTACGCCGACCTCGATGTGTCGGTGATCGATGAACTGCCGCCCGGACGCACGCCGGTGGTGACCAAGCTGGTGGCGGAGGAGCGGCGCGATGAAGTGATCCAGCGCGTGCGTGATGCCTGTATTGATGGCCGCCAAGCGTACTGGGTATGTCCGCTGATTGAAGAATCGGAAACACTGCAGCTGCAGACTGCACTGGATACGCATGCTCACCTGCAGCAGACCTTCCCGGAATTACGCGTCGGCCTGGTGCATGGCCGGCTGAAATCTGCTGAAAAGCAGCAGGTGATGACGGCATTCAAGAAAGGTGAAGTGCAATTACTGGTGGCGACGACGGTGATCGAGGTCGGTGTTGACGTGCCCAATGCCTCGCTGATGGTGATCGAACACGCCGAACGCATGGGCCTGTCGCAAATGCACCAGTTGCGCGGCCGTGTCGGCCGAGGCGCAGCTGAGAGCACCTGTGTACTACTCTACCAGGGCAAGCTGACGCCGAATGCGCGGGAACGGCTGAAAGTCATTTACGAACATACCGACGGGTTTGAAATTGCGCGGCATGATCTGAATCTGCGCGGCCCCGGAGAATTGCTCGGTGCGCGGCAGAGCGGGGTGCCGATGTTGCGGTTTGCGGATTTGGCTTTGGATCTGGATTTGCTGGATGCGGCGCGGGATGCGGCGGAGATGTTGTTGAAGGAGGAGCCGGAGGCGGCGAAGGCGCACCTTGCGCGGTGGTTGGGTGGGAGGAATGAGTATTTGAAGGTGTAATGGTTTCTTTTTATGTTGAACAAGGCATACCCAAGACAACACCCCCTTGTGAGCCGCCGGGCTACCCCCGGCGAACTTGCAGTGCTTGATGCGATAATCCAGCATCCAAAAATCCTGAATATTCGTGAAATCCATTCCCAAAGATTCTTCCTGGTGTGTTGCACCGGTTGCCGCCGGCGCATTGCGCCGCTGGCTCACCGATCCCGGTTCTTTGACGGCACGGCTGCAACGGCATGCCGGGGCCATCAAGGTGAAGGTGTTGTTCCAGGGATTGCGCCGGGTTAATCGCGACGAGGTATTTTTGTTGACCTCACCTGCGACGCGGGTCATGGTGCGCGAGGTGTTGTTATTGCGCGGCACGACGCCGCTGGTATTTGCGCACACCGTTTTTGCCGCCGGCGGTTTGCGCGGGGCCTGGCGCGGCATTGCCGGGCTGGGCAATCGGCCGTTGGGGGAGGCCTTGTTTGCCGATCCGCGGATTGCTCGGTTTCCGCTGCACCAGAAAAAGCTGTCGCGCAATCATCCTCTTTATCACCGTGCCGCAGCACAACTGAAAAAAATGCCATCGCCATTGTGGGCTCGGCGTTCGATATTTGCCGCGGGCAAATCGCCTATACTGGTCAGTGAAGTTTTTTTGCCGGCAATAAACGACTTGTGACACTGACCATCAAGGATCGGCTCAACGCTTACGAAAAGCTGATGCGGCTCGACAAGCCCATCGGCATTTTGCTTTTGCTGTGGCCGACCTTGTGGGGTTTGTGGTTTGCCGCCGGCGGTTTGCCGCCACCGGACGTGCTGCTGATTTTTTTTACCGGCACCGTGCTGATGCGCTGCGCCGGCTGCGTGATCAACGATTACGCCGACCGTAATTTTGACCCCCATGTCGAACGCACCAAGGGCCGGCCGCTGGCGGCCGGCATGATCCAGCCGGCGGAAGCGCTGGCACTGGCTGCCGTGCTGATGCTGACTGCCTTCGGCCTGGTGCTGTTGCTGACACCGCTGACCAT
>Ga0105090_10000776_pt1 | contig 16398 bp, 9 predicted proteins | sample PPLLak3March2015_FD_79110 | JGI IMG/M metagenome (GOLD analysis project Ga0105090, IMG submission 79110) | Freshwater sediment microbial communities from Prairie Pothole Lake near Jamestown, North Dakota, USA - PPLs Lake P7 Core (1) Depth... | ecosystem: Environmental > Aquatic > Freshwater >... | reverse complement strand
GAATGAATTCTGAATACCACAGAGGATGAATTTTGTCTTTTGCCATAAGATAGAGAGCTCCCAATCCTGACTGATGTAGTGTAGATAAAGTGATACCGAAAATGACTGCTGCAAGGGTCAGGCTAGAAAGTATTTTTCGGGCACGACGAGCACCAAGCCATTCTGCTATGGCAGGTGAAAATTCAATTAACTGGGCGATCATATAAAGTAAAAAATGCCAGGCAACAAGGAACAGCACCGAGCTCGTACCAAAACTGTTACCGATGATCGGGTTGATCACATTCCAGGGACGCCCCAGATCTAGCAATAATGCACCTGCATAAAACACATAAGCAAGGAATCCATTTAAGACTGTCACCCTGACAATGGAATGATATTTCTGCATATTCAGGATATACACCATAAAAGTGATCACATAAGCCCCACCTGCAAATGCAACGCCTGTTACCACATCAAACCCAATCCACAATCCCCAGGGAACTTCCTGAGTTAGATTTGTTATTGATCCGATTCCTTTCCAGAACCGGATAACAATAAGGACCAGGCCTAACAGCATGATGGGTAGAGAAATGATGTTGAATGGGGTAAATATTTTACCCTTTGGTTTCAATTCGTTGAGTAAAAACTTCCATAAGTTTATACTTTCGTGACCTTTTGCTATTGTATAACTACTTATATCATTCATTTTCCTCTTCGTTATGATGGTTATTTTTGGTGGCTTCCTGAATTCCTAGTAAAATTGCCGGCCAAAGAACAAATATGGTCGGGACACTATAAAGAAATCCTTTTGACAATTCGGGGTATGAAGTCTTTTGGATATTTGTACTGAAGCCTAATTCATCAAATGGAACAGGCGAAAGGTAAAGGAATCCAGTACCACCAGCTTCTTTTTCACCATAAATTTGATCCACATAGAATTCCGGATTTTCCTGAATACGTTTGCGTGCCTCTTTGATCAGTTCCCATCGCGTTCCAAATACAAGTGCTTCTGTCTCGCAATTTTCAACACAGGCAGGCATTTTGCCTTCCAGCAGACGGTCATGACACATATCGCACTTTGTAATCTTTGGATTCGAACTGAAATACTCAAATTTCGGAATATCAAAAGGGCAGGAAACCATGCAATAACGACAACCCATGCATTTTTCACCCCTCCAAATAACCGGCCCTTCTTTGGTTTTAAGCATCGCCTGTGTCAGGCAAGCCGCAGTGCAAGCCGGTTCGTTACATTGCATACACTGGCGTTTGACATAAACTTCGCCCTTCGAAGTATTATAACCGTTAATTACAGATCGTCTTGATTCATTAGTTTTGCGCAACATACCAATTTCAGGTGAATCGGTAGGTTCCGGCAAACCGTTGGCTTTTGCGCAGGCATATTCGCAACTCTGGCATCCAACACAACGGGTCGAATCATATAGAATACCATTGAATTCAATTTCATTTTCATTTATTGGTGCTGCGTTCAATTCCTTACCAATAGCCAGTGATGCCCCTGTTAAACCAAGCACCCTGAAAAAGTTTCTTCTATCTATCCTCATAACTGCTAATTTTGATTGTTAGAGAAAGCTATTGACAAATTCACCTTAATCCGGCAGTATCAATGAAATTTTTTTGAAAATCTTCCCAGACTTCAGGTCCAAAATCCTGTAGTACATTATCTTTAAGTTCCCCACCCTCCTGAAACGCAACGTGGGCATATCCGGCGGTTTTGGTATGCACCGAAACAGCAAGAAAATCCTTTAACTTTGAAAATTCATTTTGTATCCATTCTTTGTATCTCTCTGCCATTCGTAAGAACTGGATTTCACGTAACCAGTTGGATGGTTCAATCATGTAAACCCAACCTTCAGCATAAGGGGAGCGGTTGATTATTGAAGGATCAGTAATCAAATGTTCATTTATATCTATTATCGTTCCTGAAATCGCTGCATATATATTTAAATGCTTACCGTTTTGAATAAGAGACAATATCTGCTCATTCTTTTTTATCTTGTCACCGGGATTTTTCATTTTCAGATGCGAATAGGGTCCAGTGATATGCTGCAGGAAATCATCAATACCTACTTTGACAATTCCATCTTTTTCCATAAAAACCCATGTATGTGTTTTATCGAAGTACAATCCATTGGGAACAGTCAAAGAATTTTCATTGATCACTTTAGGATGATTGAATAGGCCTTTCTTTTGTGTCTTTATATTATTCTTTCTTTTCCGGACTATAACATTTACAAATAACCCGCCTGCCAGGAAAACCGTGAAAACAATGAAAATAAGAAATAGTATATTTTGCAAAGCATATTGATCCTTTGTGGTTTCAGCATAAATCTTATGATCATTTAGCTTTTCCAACTTCGTTTGCCTTTCATTATATACCAGTTCGCTAAAACCATTATTTACCACTATTTGCTGACCTTCGGTGAGCACCCATTTCAAAAATGCCACTTCCGTTTCATTTTTCGGAATGCCATTGGAGACTGAATATAACTCACATATCAATGTTTTAGGGTATTTCCCTATCCAAACACCTCTGGAGAAATCATTCAGATTATCATATATTTTTTCAAAGTAATCAATTTGCCCGTTCCCGTTTTTATCGATTGGCAGCAACTTTATATTGTCAACAAAATCCTGATTGCCGGAATTAATAATATCGGTTAATTTACAAAAACCTATCGCGTAAGGATCATTTTGAACAGCAGTGACAAGTTCTTTACCAATATTTACTTCGATTCCCTTAATATTTATTTGATTTACATTCATGAAATTTGCCACATCTGATTTTACTGATTCATTTGCTATCAAATAGTAATTCAAAGGAGCATTTTCCCCGTTTTCAATGAGTGACCTCCAGTTCTGCGTTTGTGGGTTTTTAAATATTTCAGCCAACTCAAAGGATGAAATACCCTGTTGATTGATTTTATCGATAAATGGATTTTTAGAATTAATAATCGGAACAATGATATCCCGACCAATCACCACTACCCATAGCGAATTGCTTACACTTTCAATCGATGGATAATATCGATTTGAAATAAAACCTAAATTTACACCAGTGTTAAACTTGCTGCCCCACGCATCAGGATTGGCGGTAATTAAGTTAATTTCAGTGCTGGGATTAAACTTGCAATAGGCGCTTGTCCATTGCTTTGTGAGATCATACAAATCGGGAGAACACAAAATAGTTATTGTATTATCCTTGAATGTATTGTTTTTTTTCAATACTTCTTTACTAATTGCAAAACTTGAATAAAGGAGTAAAAAACTTACGAAAAGAAGAAATGTCTTTTTCATAATATTTAGTTTTAAAATAGTTGTAAAAAAAACCATATATAATTAACTTATATTTTTAAAGGTATTTCAACTTTGATACCAAAACTATAAATCAGTTATAACTATATTATATTCAATATTATAACAAAAGAGATGTTTAAAATTCATTCACACTATGGTGTTTAAATATTAAACACTATTGGCATAAACATTATGTATAGATCAGTAAAACAAGTTTTTAATGATGCTGTAAACAAATTCAACAACTGTTGAATTAATCACCAGAATTTAATTTTATTTGACGATTAGTTTCCTTTGAAAGAGAAAAAGTTAAAATAGAAATGCATAACCTTTCCGTAAAGACCTTTTGGCTATAGCATTAAGCTCTATATGTACAATTTTTTTAGGAATAAATCGGGTCTGTCGAATAGAAGGACAAATTGAAAACTTAAATTATTTAATTGTCTTTTAAAACAAATAAATTAATCCAAATTATAGGAGATGGTAATTTGGAGCTTTAGGAGTAATCAATAAGCTTCGTATCCTTGGAAATTCATAACAGGTTGTACCCCGCAAATACCTTTTTGTTTTAGGCACATCTGAAAAATTGAGGGTCTTTAAGTTTAATAAAAGATAAATGCCAAATACCAGAATGTTACAATTGAGTTAGGGTATCCCGAACTTTGACATTGACAAAGGGAAGCGTCATTAAATATAGCGGATGAAAATTTGTTGCCTTTAAAGTAATTCCTGCTTAATAAAGCATGATTTTCTTATTCGCTTTCAGGTTGTTGCTTCCAATTTTTATGTAGTAGATTCCTTTAGGCTGATTTGACAGATCAAGATTTAAGGTGTGATTTTCTGTCAGGTTTGAAGTGGTTGATTCATGAATAATCTTCCCTAAAGTATTAAAAACAGTTACTGAAACAGTTCCAGGGGCTTGTTCATTCATTCTTATGCTTATTAATCCAGCTGAAGGATTAGGAAATATTGAAACTGCTTCATTATTGTTAATCAATTGATTGTTGAACCCAACCATGGGTAGCGAAACTTCATGAGTTATAAGATCATTGCAATCAATATAGGTGGCAATAAGCGAAACTATATAGGTGCCAGCGCTGGCATAGGTATGAGATGGATTATTTTCAGAACTTGTATTTCCATCTCCAAAATCCCATAAATATGAAGTTGCATTTACAGAACCATTCAGAAATTCTACTGTATATTCAATTCCGGAAAAGCTGAACTCGGCGGTTGGTGAAGCATTAACTGTAATCATGTTTTGTTTTGTTTCAGTAACGGAACTATTAATTGTTAAACTTACTGATTTAGGACCAGGTGTTGAATATATCACGGTATGAGGACCCATGGTAATAGCTGAAGCAGGTGATGCACCTGCACCAAAATTCCAGGACCATGAAGTTGCACCGACTGACTGATCAGTAAACGTTACAATTTCACCTTGGCAAATATCAGTTACATCGGATGTAAATTCAGCAACATAGGGAATAAAATCGAGCTGTATATCTTTAAAATAGGTTTGGTCAGCTGGGCTAAAAGATTGGGCATTAGGCCCTTTGGCAAAGGTAATGTTGTACAAAGGTCCCTGAGCATGCTTACCTGTGAATTCAACCCAAACAGTGTAATCTCCATCGGGTACAATATTACCGGACAGATCTGTACAGTTCCATTCAACAGTATGGGTTTGGTGGCTGGTGAGTGTTGAGCCGGTAATTGCATCCACCACGTTATAGTTTGAAGCTGCTTTCCATGTGTACAGGTATTGTTTCCGCTGATTGGCCATCGCTTTTCTGGTTTTAACAAAACCATCGGCGTCTTCGACCCAAATGGCCAGAACATGTTTTGGGGAATAGGTTCCGTTATCAGTTACAGTTCTTACAGTAAATGTTAGCAGTCCTCCGGTTGTGGCTTTTGTGTTTTTGTAGTCAGGTAATGTAAAGCTTGCAAAGAGGAGCACCATAAAAAGTGTGGCTACTGCCAAACAAGAAGAAATAGTTAAACTTTTTTTCATATATTTAAAGAGTTAGATTTGTCGATACAAAATTAATAAAAAATTTCATTATTGAGTTTGTAAAAATATCTTAAATTTGCACCGCATTTATACGGTGGTTGTAGCTCAGCTGGTTAGAGCGTCAGATTGTGGATCTGAAGGCCGTGGGTTCGAGCCCCATCTTCCACCCAGGAAATAAAAGGAAGTTGAAGTTAAATCGGCTTCCTTTTTTTATTTCAGGTAATTGACCGTCAAACTATTTAAAATGATTTAAGAATTCTTCTAATTACCTTGTTTATTATCATGTGTGGGCTTGCGCCTTCTCATTTTCCATAATACCCAGCCAAATCCTATGATGATATGGAGAAGGACAATGGTGGCTGCAATGTAAAGGATGGCTTTTTCGGACATAATTAAAACTAAAGTTTCAGGATGGTTTGAATTTCAGCTATTTTTGGTGCAATGGGAGCGGGCAAGTTCAATAATGGTTGAACGGCATTAATGTCCTTCAGCCCGCTACCGGTGAGCAGGACAGCATTCCTTGTGCCGGTATTGAGCTTATCCTCTTTGTAATATTTCAGCATTCCGGCGAATGCAGCAGCCGATGCAGGTTCGGTAAAAATGCCTGTATTGACTGCAAGTTGACGCGAGGCATCGAGAATCTCCAGATCGGTGACAGAAATCGCTTCTCCAGCGTAATCGTTGATGTAGCCACGAGCCATATAAAAATTCCGTGGATAATCAACAGCAATTGAATCGGCAATGGTATGACTTTTCCTGACTTTGAATTCTTCAGCCTGAAGATTGCTGATAAGATTAGAACTTCCTTCGGCCTGCACCGCAACGATAATGGGAATTTTGTCGATAAGATTTAAAATGAAAAGGTCTTCGAAGCCCCTGTAAATCCCTGAAATAATTACACCATCGCCGACGGGTACAAATATCCGGTCGGGGAGACGGCCATCCATTTGCTGAAATAACTCAAAAGCGACTGTTTTTTTGCCTTCAATGGTGAGGGGATTAAAGGCGGTATTGCGATTGTACCAGCCAAATTCCCGGGTGGCCTGAATGCTCAGTTCAAATGCATCATCATAGGTTCCGAGTATGGGAATAATTGTCGCTCCATACATTAAAATTTGGGTGAGTTTGGCAACCGGTGCGCCGGAAGGAACAACAATGATGGCTTTTTGTCCCTGGGATGCACAAATACCTGCGAGGGATGAGCCTGCATTTCCTGTTGAAGCAGCGATGATGGTGTTCAGACCATGTTCTTTGGCAAAAGCAGAGACCAAAGCAGAAGCACGATCCTTGAAAGAAAATGTCGGATTGAGGGAATCATCCTTTAATAATAATTCAAATGGCAGGGGTTTACCTGCAAATCTTTTGAATGTGTAAAGAGGTGTATTTCCTATACGCAAAGGAGGAAGTGAATTTAATGACCGGATAGGGAGAAGGTCGATAAACCCGGTAGAAATTAAATAGCGGAAAATGTCTGATTCCCGGGGTATCTCAAGGTAATCGTAAATGACCCGGAGGACTCCCTTTGGAGGGAGAGAATTGTTATTGCTACAACCGGGACACAGGTAGATGATCTCCGTTCCGGGATATTCCTTGTCGCAGCTGGGGCAATAATAAACGAATGCTTTACTCATATTCCTTCAATAACCCGGTCTTTTCATTGAATTCATTGATCTTTTCATCCCATGAATCAATACCTGAATATTTTGTTTTCCAGTAATTGTTGTCAAACCATTGATCATTCAGTTCTTCAACGGTCTTACCCTGTTGTTCGATCCAGGTGAAGTATTTCAGGTTATGAATTCTTTTTTTGTCATAATGGTTCAATTCAATCATGTAATCGATGGAAAGTTTAAGCAAATCGGCTTCATAGGAAATGGCAGCATTAAGTGCATCAAAATTGCCATGGTTTTCATTTTCTTCACGGAGCCTGGAGCGATACATTTCCATTGAGTCGGTGGCAACGGTAAAGACAAAATCATCCCCATTCATTTCGTAATACTTTGCCATTTTGATTGCTCCCATCAGGTTCGCTATGGATGAAATGCCAAGCAATCCTAATTTATCTGCCAGGAGCGGATCAATACCAATTTCATTGATCAAATAATTTCTACCTGCAACTTCGTTGAACAGCCGCATAATCCGTATGTTGGCATCATCATCAATACCGGCTACCATGTCCATGTTTTTAATGTTGTGAACCCAGGGCACATGTTTATCGCCAATACCTTCGATCCGATGTCCACCATATCCGTTATAAAGCAGGGTAGGGCACTGCAAGGCTTCTCCTGCACATACCTTCATCATCGGAAATCGTTCACGAAGATAATCCGTGCTTCCTAGCGTACCGGCTGATCCTTGTGTAAGAAATACTGCACTAAACCTGCTTTTTTCAGTTTTCACTGTTGTAAATACTTCTTCCATGGCCGGACCAGTAACAGCATAATGCCAGCGTGGATTCCCAAATTCTTCAAACTGGTTGAGGTTTACAATTTCCTCACCTCTTTCTGCTTTGAGTTCTTTTACTTTGTCATAAATCTCTTTAACATTGCTTTCGCAGCCATGTGTAGCGAAAACTTCAGCACCCACTCTATGAAGCCATTCGAAACGCTCTTTCGACATTTCTTCAGGAAGAACTGCAATTGAATTGCATCCCAGAAGGTAAGAATCGTAAGCCCCTCCCCGGCAATAATTCCCGGTTGATGGCCATAGTGCTTTTTGCCAGGTGGGATCAAACTGACCAGTAACCAGTTTTTCGACTAAAGGGCCGAAAGTAGCACCTACTTTATGTGCACCTGTGGGGAAGAATTTACCGATTAAAATAAAAATCCTTGCCTTTACTCCAGAAAGTGTGGGAGGTATTTCAAGGAAATTGACTTTTCCAAAGCCTCCCCCGAAATCAACAGGTTCATTTTTCCAATTAATCCTGAAGAGGTTCAATGAATTTAAATCCCATAGCCCGATATTTTTCAGCTTATCCTGAATTTTTCGGGGGATCAATTCGGGATTGCGCATTTGTTTATATGTAGGTATGATGATGTGCTTTTCGCGGCAGCGCTTAATAGTATTAGCTAAAACTTCCTCTTTGCTTTTCATAGTTTATTTAATTGAACCCGTCCAAAATTCTTTTGCTCCCGCCAAAATTAATGACATTTCAGCGGCTTTATCCAAATATATTGCATGGTCGTCCTTCAGCTCAGAACTTATTACTTTTAACGTCGCAGCTTCTAATACGGCTGAAGAATTATTATTCCCGAAAATGTAATTATTGCCTGATTTGACTAACGAATAAGACCGCATCTTCTGCTTGAAAAAAAGCCGCTCCCTCAGAGGATCATAATGGTAACCCTCATCACTGCAATCAAAGGATTTCTTGCTCAGAAATAAATGAGGTTTATCCTTGTATGGTGAACCTGATGTGGGGCAGAAGGTTGAACAGTTCCCGCAGTCATTGCACCAATCGGCAATATGCAAAATCTGGTAGTTTTGCTTAACCCCAAAAGTTTTGTCGATTGAAATGGTCAGGTGACCATTTTTTTTGTGAATTTTTTGAAGGTTTACCTGAAAGGGCTCAACCTGATAAGAATAACAAGCCAGGTTAGGACAGACGGTGACACAAATATTGCACAATTCATCGCAAAGCAAGCAACGTGAAGCTTCTTTTTGAGCCAGGTCAACGGGTAGCGTATTCGTAACGAGGTTGAAGTTCTTTCGATCATTTAATGAGGTTTCTGGAATCCTGACAGCTTTTTCACGTACCATTTTTTTGGCCATAAGTTTATTGAACTCTTCCTGTACCCGTTTTATTTGGTAAAGCTCAAGTGGATAACCGGCTCGTTGCATGATCAATTCTGCTGTTTTTCTTCCATCGGCTATTGCATTGATGATGGTCGAACCCCCTCTTTTTGCATCTCCACCAATAAAAATATTTTGAATTTGAGTTTCATAATCTTTAGTTTCCTTTCCGATTAATTTTTTTTCGATAAAATTAAATTCCGCATCCTGTCCAATTGTAGGAATTACTGTGTCGAATTCAATATCAAATTCTGAATTTGGAATTTCGACAGGCATAGGTCTACCGGTTCCATTTTTTTGTTCAAAATTGATTTTAACACAAGTCAATGATTTGACCTGGTTGTTTATGGAATTGACCCTGACAGGTAAGGTTAAATCTATTATTGAGATACCCTCTTCCTCAACTGCTTTTATTTCATCCGGGGCGGCTGGCATCAGGGCTTTTGAACGACGATAAAGAATGGTTACCTTTCCATTTTTACCCGTTAGCCGAAAAACTGATCTTGCAGCATCCATAGCCGTATTTCCGCCACCGATCATAGCAATATTTTTTCCTATTTCTGGTCGGATGCCCTTCTTAATGTCAGCAAGGAATTTAAGAGGATCGACTACTCCCTTGGAATTAATTCCATCTATTGCAAATCTTCGTGATGACCAGGCACCCGTTGAAATATAAATGAAATTGTATTCGCTTCGGATTTCTCTAAATCGCAGTTCATTAATTTCCGAATTAAAGAAAATCTTAACTCCAGCCTTTTCTATTCTTTCCAAATCCTTTTTAAGTCCAGCCTCATTCAACCGGAATGCAGGTATGGCTTCGGTAACCATCCCTCCGGCAACGTTTTTCGATTCAAAAACATCCACTTGAAAACCTGCAAGATTGAGGTAAAAAGCACAGGATAAACCTGATGGTCCGGCTCCAATAATAGCGACTTTATGACCATTGTTAATTTGCTTATGATGTGAGAACTTTTTATTAAAATTTTCTGCAATTACCCGCTTTATCTCTCTTATAAGCAATGGATCATCATAATTGATCCGGGTACATTTTGTTTGACAAAGATGATCGCAAATCATCCCGGTTGTATTTGGAAAAGGATTTGTCAGAAATATAGATTCAAATGCATTTGAAAAATCACCTTTTGCAGCAAAATGCAGATAATCCGGAATATCCTGATGGGTGGGACAGGTATCGACGCAAGGGGCATGAATACAATCAAAATCATTGAGCTTCCTATCTGTTTTTATATCCGGTTTATGTAGTTCAGTTAGCTGATATTCTTTTTCTTCAAGAACCTCTTTTGCGTAATTGTAAAGATTAAGTTGAGAACCAGCAATGGTATTTTTATCTCCGGACGTTTTCCTTATATAATCTTCAATCGAATATGACTTTTTGGATTCCATTTTTTCCACAAGGTTAACCAGGTATTGATTTAGTAATCCATACCCGCCGGGTTTCAGCAAATCAGTACAAACAGTTACCGGAACTAGTCCACAGGATATTACCTTAGGCGTATTGAAAGCATTTGCACCAGCAGAAAATGAGATGTCGAGTAATCCGTTAAAGTCTTTTTGAAGCTCAGCTGTAAGGTTAATTGCAATTGGATGCAAGGCCCTTCCACTCAGGTAAATTGTTTTTTCCTCAGGCGGTAATACTTTTTTATGGTTAGTACATTCCAAAGTATTGGTAAGCTTCAAACCGAAATAAACTTTGTTTTTATCAGCAGCCTTTTTGAGGGTATGTATGATTTGCAGAGCGTCGGGATATTTCAGGTCATGCTCAAAGGCTTCATCCGGAATGATGGTTTCAAAACTACTTTTTTTCAGAATGCTGCTTAGCTTTTCTTTACCAAGAAGTGTGGGATTAACTTTGATGATGGTGTGGAGTTTTTTTTCTTCGATCAGGTACAAACCGATCTTTTCGATTTCCTCCGGAGGGCAACCATGCATGGTTGAGAGAGTCACATTATCGGAGATACAATCAGGAATATTTAGTCTTTCTATTCCCGGATAAATGTCCTGAATCTCATTTATCTTAGCCGCTTTTTGAAGGCTACAGTCTTTCATCTGATCGAGAAACCATTGAACATTTTCCTTCAAAATACCCTTAATGTCATAACCAACGCTCATATTGAAAATAGTTCCCAAGCTTTCTTCCATTGGATGACCTAACTTATCCTTCAGAATATGCACCAATATCCATGCATTTAAGTATTGGTCAAAAGACTCATGAATCCTTAATTCTTGCGACCATTCACAATTATAACCTTCATCCTGCATGTCGATACATGGTTTTGTGACCTCCAATTCATCCATCGTTTGAATGGTTTTTAATTCGATGTATCTGGCGCCGCATAGCCAAGCAGCAACAATGTTTTGCGACATCTGAGTATGAGGTCCTGCTGCTGTGCCGATGGGAGTTTCGAGCAATTGATCAAAACGAATTAAACGAAAAGGGTCTGTTGGCTTAGGTTCAAAAAACAATTCTTTAGGAATACCAAAGAAGGAGTCTTTATTATTAAGCTGGTTGAGGGTTATTTCAACCAATTGCCTTAAAGGTAATATCTCAAAACCATCCTTCATCAGACGGTTTTAAAACCTGTTTTAAGGTGCAAATTTTCCTTTGAAATCCCGACCAATTCATCACCCTCGATATTACCAAGCGGTTCGATGTGAATCAGAATGTCAAAAATGTTATCAATGTTCACCTTCAACCTGTTTTCAACCTGCTTGGCTATCAAATGGGCGTCACTCACTTTGGTGTCTTTATCCACTTCAATATCGAGTGCTATCAGGTAAAGTTCAGCAATTTTCCTAACCCTTATTCTATGGGGGTTAAATGCACCATCAACTTCTTCGACCGATTGGAAAATTTTGCTATAAATGTTTGTGTCCTTCAACCCGTCCATCATTTCCAGGTTAGATTCCTTGTAAATATCGAAAGCTACTTTTATAATCCAGATACTTACAACCATACCGGTGATACTGTCAAATACCGGCATCTTTAGAATAAAAGTAAAAAGCAATCCCAGGAGAACCGATGAGGATATTAAAACATCATTCCGCATGTTACGGGCATTAGCAATGATCATCTGACTATTGATGCGTTTCCCGATTCTGGACTGCCAGTAAGCTAAAATGGACTTCCCAACGATGCTCAGGCCGGTCACATAAATGGCTATCATCATTGGCATTTCGCGCAATTCACCAGAAATGAGTTGCCTTATGGTAGACAGGAACAATTCCGCACCTGCAAAAAAGATGATGAAAGCCAGAATTTTAGTAGCAGATGTTTCGGCTTTTTTATATCCGTAGGGGTATTTCGGATCGGGGGGTTTTGAAATGATGCGGGCTGTAATCAAGGTAATCACGTAGGTGAGAACATCAGTGGCTGTATCAATTCCATCGCCTATTACAGCAAAACTTCCGGAAATAAATCCCACCAAAATTTTTAAGACAGCCAGGAGTGCGTTCCCTGCAATTCCAATCCATGAAGCTCGCTGTAACTCGTTTGATCGATTGCGCATTAACATTAAATTATGGATAAATCCCCTGAGTTTTATTATTCTAACCCTGACAAAAATAATAATAAAGATTGTATAGTTTTGTGTTATTTCTTGCCAATAAAATGAAGACATCCTGCGTAATTCTGGCAGCCGGAAATTCTGAAAGAATGGGACAGATGAAGCCATTTCTCAGATTTAATAGTAGTTTTACTTTTCTTGAAAAGATATTACATGTTTATCAATCAACTGTTATAAATAAAATTATAGTAGTTGTAAATGATGACGTTTATCAACAACTACAACAAATCAAATATAGTAATCTGGAGTCTTGCAAGTTTGTCATCAATAAAAATCCGGAAAAGGGAAGATTCCATTCCATAAAACTTGGAATAAAAGAAGCGATAAATGATTCGCTGGTATTTCTGCAAAATGTTGATAATCCATTTGTGGATAATAAAACCCTTGAATTATTAAAGAGTGAAATTTGTGATGCAGAATATGCAATACCGGTTTTTGAAGGAAATTCAGGCCATCCAATACTGTTGTCAGCAAAAGTTGCGAATGCTATTATTCAAAATCAAAAAAATAATCCGAACCTAAGGAATGTCTTAAAGTCTTTTCTAAGGTGCGAAGTCAAAGTAAATGATCCTGGAATTTTAGTAAATATAAATACACCGGAAGAATATTCACAACATTTCCTCACCAGAACGAATTAGGTTTCCATTACTTTCTTAAGGTTCTCAATTGATGTTAAAATCATTTCATTTGTTGCCGGTAAAGAAAACTCAGGTTCAATTTTATGATCGCCAATTGCCGAAATGGCATCCTTGATTGCCATCCAAACCGAGAATGCCAGCATGAATGGTGGTTCTCCCACTGCCTTACTTTGCTTGATAGTATTTGGATTAGGCGCATCTTTTAACAGCCCTACCCTGAAATCTCTGGGAATATCTTTTATGGTTGGTATCTTATAGGTATCTGGTGAATGGTTCAGTAAATTACCTTCTTCATCGTATTTTAAATCTTCTGTTGTAACCCATCCTAAGCCCTGGATAAATCCGCCCTCTATTTGACCAATGTCAATTTTTTCATTCAATGATTTTCCAACGTCATGTAAAATATCCGTTCTTAAAACTTTTACATAACCTGTCAGCGTATCCAGTTCAACTTCAGTAACCGCCATTCCAAAGGCAAAATAATGAAAGGGTTTGCCTTTTCCTTTTTGTTTGTCATAATATATTCCCGGAGTTTTGTAGAATCCAGTGGCACTTAAGCTGGTTTGATTCAGATAGGCAGCGTTGATCAAATCCTTAAAAGATATTTGGTGCTCAGGATAATTCCCATCAAATACAAAGTTATCTTCAAAAACTATTTCTTTCTTTTTTGAAGGACTTTCCTTAAAAAGATTCAATGCTACTTTCACTAACCTTGATTTCAGCTTTCCAATGGCATTTTTCACTGCCATTCCATTCAGATCGCTTCCGGATGAGGCCGCTGTAGCTGAGGTGTTTGGAACTCTGGATGTGTTTGTAGCTGCAACCTTAATGAATTCCGGACTGATTCCCAGTTCTGAAGAAACGATTTGTAAAATTTTTGTATGAAGTCCCTGACCCATCTCAGTTCCACCATGATTTACCTGCACTGTTCCATCTTTATAAATATTAACCAGCGCTCCGGCTTGGTTAAGAAAAGCAGTTGTGAAAGAAATCCCGAATTTAACCGGTGTCATTCCGAGTCCTTTTTTATTGAATCGGTTGTATTGGTTAAATCGGTCGATTTGTTTCCTTCGATTGAAATAATCTGAAGACTTCACGAGCTGATTATACAACAAAAGCAATCGATTATTTTCGACCTTCTGTCCATAATGGGTAATGCTGTTTTTCCCTGTTCTGTAAAAATTCAATTTTCTTATCTCTATGGCATCTTTTCCAAGGAACCTTGCAATCCGGTCAATTATATTTTCAATAACAGCCATTCCCTGAGGTCCTCCAAAACCTCTCATAGCCGTATTCGAAGGTTTATTGGTTTTCCATGAATGACCAATTACCCTTAAGTTAGGAATAAAGTAGGCATTATCCACATGGAACATGGCTCTTTCCATTATAGCCATTGTGAGATCAGTTGAAGAGCCGGCATCCAGATGCAGGCGGATGTCGATGGACAATATCTTGCCATTTTTATTAAAACCCGCTTTATAGTTTGAAAGGGTGTTATGCCTTTTGCCTGTGATGATCTGGTCTTCATCGCGGGTGAGGTGAATTTTAACCGGTCTGCCAGTTTCTTTTGCAAGCAATGCTGCCCATGCAGCATAATGGTTGGCCTGTGTCTCCTTTCCTCCAAAGGCACCACCCATCCTCCTCACTTCAACTTCCACCTCATTTTTTTGGATTCCCAGGACTTCAGCAACAATGGCCTGGGTTTCGGAGGGATGTTGAGTTGAACTGTATAGTTTTATTTCTTTTCCCTCACCCGGCACTGCAAGGCAGGATTGGGTCTCAAGGTACCAATGCTCCTGGCCTCCCGTTCTTAACGTACCTTCAATAATATGATCACAAACTTTGAAGGCTGCAGAAATGTCCCCGCATTCGATTTTTCGGGGTGTTTGTAAGTTGTTTTCTTTTAGAATTGCAGTTTCTAAATCAAGAATTGCTTCCAACGGCTCATACTGAATTTCAATCAGCTTTTCAGCTTCACGGGCTATATCTTTATTTTCGGCAGCAATCAAAAGAATTACATGCCCGATAAAATGAACTTCATTTTCAGCAAGGCAGGGTTCATCATGGATAACAGGTCCCATTTGATTTGCACCCTGTATATCTTTATAAGAAAGGATAGCTTTAACCCCTCTCAATGTCCGGGCTTTTTCATAATTTATGGATTTGATTTTTGCATGTGCTTGTTTGCTGCATACCAGGTGCCCGTATAGCATCTGTTCACCGACCTGAATATCATTCACATAAATCGATTCACCCGTGACATGTTTATTAGCGCTATCGTGCGGAAGTAAGCTCATATATGGTTTCTTCGAAGAATTTGATCAATAAATTTTTTGCCGCTGTTTTCCTGAATTCAGCTCCTGACCGTGCATCTGAAATCGGGGTAAATTCATTTTCAAGTATTTTTTGAGCATGTTGAATGTTTTCGAATGTCCATTCTTTTTGAATCAAATCTTCTTCAGTTGATTTTGCTCTTTTCGCCAGTTCCGCCATTCCGCCAAAGGCAAGACAGATATCTTTGACTTTGCCATTTTTTAATTCAATCCTAAATCCTGCGCTTACAGTAGAAATATCCAAATCTTTTCGCTTGGAGATTTTATAAAACCTGATCAATTGTTCTTTAGGTTTTGGTATGATCAGAGAATGAATGATTTCGCCTTTTTTTAAATCAGTTTTTCGATATCCTTTAATAAAGCTTTCAATAGAGAGAGTTCTTTGACCCCTTTTTTTTATCAACCTGATTTTGGCATTGTATGCCATTAAAAGCGGAATGGTATCTCCTATGGGCGAAGCTGTCGCAATGTTGCCTGCTAAGGTAGCCAGGTTCCTGATTTGCTTTGATGCAAAAATGTTAAGCATTTCGGTAAAAGCAGGTAATGACCCGATTAATTTTAGTCGGATGATCTCGAGAGGTAATCCAGATCCGATGATAAATTCATTTTTGTTTTCATGAAAGACTTTTAGTTCTTCAATGGCAGAAAGGTCGATTATTTCCTCAATTAGTTCAAATCTCTTAGTTTGTTTCAATGCTATATCAGTTGAACCATTTATGAAAAGTGCTTTCGGATATTTTTCGGAT
>Ga0105090_10000775_pt1 | contig 16400 bp, 15 predicted proteins | sample PPLLak3March2015_FD_79110 | JGI IMG/M metagenome (GOLD analysis project Ga0105090, IMG submission 79110) | Freshwater sediment microbial communities from Prairie Pothole Lake near Jamestown, North Dakota, USA - PPLs Lake P7 Core (1) Depth... | ecosystem: Environmental > Aquatic > Freshwater >... | reverse complement strand
GCGGCCGTCGACGTAGACGCCGTCGGTATTGGTCATGCCGACCTTGAGGCCGCAGGTGGCGAACAAATGGGCGAGCAGGCGCGAGGTCGTGGTCTTGCCATTGGTGCCGGTGACGGCGACCACCGGCACGCGGCCGTCGTCGCCGGGGCCGTAGAGGTGGCCGATGATGGCCTCGCCGACATTGCGGCCCTTGCCATAGGACGGCGTCAGGTGCATGCGCAGCCCGGGCGCGGCATTCACCTCGACCACGCCGCCGCGCTGCTCTTCCAACGGGCGCAGCACGCTTTCGCAGACCACGTCCACGCCGCAGATATGCAGGCCCACCATCTGCGCCGCCGCCACCGCACGCGCCGCCACTTCGGGATGCACGTCGTCAGTGACGTCGGTGGCGCTGCCGCCGGTGCTCAGGTTGGCTGCGTGGCGCAGCATCACGCGCTGGCCCTTGGCGGGCACCGAGCCAGGCTGAAGCCCCTGCACCTGCAGCCGGTTGATGGCGATGTCGTCCAGCCGCACGCGTGTCAGCGCGGTGGCATGCCCGTCGCCGCGACGCGGATCGGCATTCATGCGCTCGACCAGTTCCTTCACAGTCAGCACGCCGTCGCCGATGACCTGCGGCGGGTCGCGCCGTGCCGCGGCGACAAGTTTCTTGCCCACCACCAACAGGCGGAAATCACCACCGGCCAGGTACTTCTCGATCATCACCGTGCCGATGGCCGAGGCCGCCTTGAAGGCCGCGTTGAGATGCTCGCGCGAGACGACATTGACGGTCACGCCCTTGCCCTGGTTGCCGTCCTGCGGCTTGACCACCACCGGCAGGCCGATCTCCTGCGCCACGGCCCAGGCATCGTCGGCGTCGCGCACCGGCCGGCCGGTGGGCACCGGCACGCCAGCGGCCTGCAGCAGCGCCTTCGTCAGGTGCTTGTCCTGGGCGATGGACTCGGCCACGGCACTGGTGGTGTCGACCTCGGCGGCCTGGATGCGGCGCTGCTTGGCGCCCCAGCCGAACTGCACCAGGCTGCCGTCGGTCAGGCGCCGGTAGGGAATGCCGCGCGCGATGGCCGCATCGACGATCGAGCCGGTGGATGGGCCCAGCCGCAAGTCCTCGTCGATTTCACGCAGTTGCGCCACTGCCGCCGCAGCGTCGAAGCCTGCGCCGTTGGCAGCGGCGGCGATCAGTTCACGGGCCAATTCCAGTGCCTGGCGGCCGACCTGTTCCTCGCTGTACTCGACCACCACCTGGTAGGTGCCGGACTCGGGGGTGGCCGAGGTGCGGCTGTAGGTCACCGGGCAACCGGCCTGGGCCTGCAGCGCCAGGGCAGCCAGTTCCAGCACCTGCGCCATGGACAGCGGACCTTCGTCGATGGGCCAGGACTTGGCGATCGCCGGGAACAGTGCGCGCAGTCGCGGCTCGAAAGCGGGCAGCCGGAGGATGTCGCGCTCGTCATCGGAGCAGCGCACGATGGTCTCGATGGCCGTGTGACGGCTCCACAGGTTGGGCCCGCGCAGGGCGCGGATGCGGGACAGCTCCATCAGTCGGCGGCCTTTCTGTCGTCGATCACGGCATGCGGCGTGCTGGCGCGTGTGTCCACCGGAGCCGGCCCGAAGGTCTGCACGCCGGCAGTGATCAGGTCGGCCACGATGCCCATCGCCCAGGCAGCGGCCACAGCCGCCAGCAGCGCCTCGGGGGGCAGCGTCTCGGCCTGGGCAGTCAGCGGCGCCAGCCGCGGCAGCACGGTTTCGGCCGAGCCCTCGGCGAGTACGCAGTCGCCGTCGCGCAGGAACACCGCCCGTGCGCCGGCGGCGCGTTGCGCCAGCAGCGGCGGCGCGTGTTCGTCCAGCGCATAGAGCACGACGCTACCGTCGCACAAGCGCGCCAGCGCGGCGACCCGCTCATCACCGGCATTGAGCACGGCCACGCCGTCGGCCAGCACGACATCCACCTGGGTGCGCAGCACCTTGAGCATCTGGTCGGTGTCCTGCACGTCGTGCTCGGTCAGCGCCTCGATGCCGCCCAGGTCGGTGACGATGCCCACCGTGCAACGGTCATAAGCCAGGCCGTCGCGCAGGATGGCGGTGGCGTCGTTCTCGATCACCGCCGCCTCGACATTGCGGTTGATCAGCAGCCGCCGTCCGGCGTCCCAGTGGGTGCTGTCGCCGGCCTCGACGCGGCGGCGGTCCAGGAACAGCCCGTCGCGACAGGCCAGGCCCACATGCCGGCCGCTGAGCTGCATCACCCAGGCCACCAGCCTGGCGATCTGCGTGGTGTGTCGCGAGCCGGCCACACCGACGATCGGGATGCGGCCGCTGTCCTCGGGGTCGGGGAACAGGTGGTCGACGATGGCACGGCCCACCGGCTGCGGCGCGCCTTCGGCCGGGCGCAGGTGCATCAGCAAGCCCGGGCCGGCATTGACCTCGACCACCGCGCCGCCCTGGGCGTGCAGCGGCTTGGCGATGTCCTCGGCCACCACGTCGACGCCGGCAATGTCCAGCCCGACGGTGCGTGCGGCCAGCGACACCAGGTGCGCCACCTCGGGGTGCACGGCGTCGCTGCAGTCGATGGCCACGTTGCCGTTGCGCTGGATCAGCACTCGCTTGCCGGCGGCCGGCACGCTGTCGGCCGTCAGCCCCATGCGCTGCAGGTCGGCACGCACCACGTCGTCCTCGTCGATGCTGATGCGGTTCAGCGGGAAATCCTCGGTGATGCCGCGGCGCGGGTCGGTGTTCAGCTGGGCGTCGATCAGCTCGCGCACGCTGCTGCGGCCGTCGCCGGTGACCCAGGCGGCCTCGCCGCGGGCCGCGGCCACCACCTTGCCGCCGACGACCAGCAGCCGGTGCTCGTCGCCGCGCACATGGCGCTCGACGATGACTTCGCTGCCGTGCTGGTCGGCCAGCGTCCAGGCGGCCTCGACCTCGGGCTGGGTGTTCAGGTCCAGCGACACACCGCGGCCATGGTTGCCGTCGGTGGGCTTGACGACCACCGGCAGCCCGATGTCCTGCGCAGCCTCCCAGGCCTCGGCGGCGCTGGCGGCCAGCTGGCCCTCGGGCACCGGCACGCCGACCGCGCGCAGCAGGCGCTTGGTCAGGTCCTTTTCGCCGGCGATGCCTTCGGCGATGGCGCTGGTCAGGTCGGTCTCTGCCGTCCAGATGCGGCGCTGGCGACGGCCTTGGCCCAGTTGCACCAGGTTGCCGTCGTTCAGCCGGATGTGCGGTATGCGTCGGTCGGTGGCGGCGGCGACGATGGCCGCCGTGCTGGGGCCCAGGTAGCAGTCGTCGATGGTTTCGCGCACCGCGGCCACGGCCGCCGGCACGTCGAAAGGCTCGTCGTTGATGGCGCACATCAACAGCCGGTGGCCCTGGGCGAGGGCCGTGCGGGCGACCTGCTCGTCGCGCGCACGGAAGACCATGCGGTAGACGCCGCGCCGGCTGGTGCTGCGTGTCTGGCCGAAGCCGGTGGGCATGCCGGCCAGGTTGAGCAGCTCGATGACCACATGCTCAAGCACATGGCCGCACCAGGTGCCTTCCTGAAGCCGCTGCAGGAAGCCGCCGCGCTCGCCGACGCCGCAGTGGTGCTCGGCCAGCGCCGGCAGCCAGGCGCACAGCCGATCGTTCAGGCCGGGCAGGGTGTGGGAGGGGTGGTCCTCCAGCTCGCCCAGGTCCAGCCAGGTTTCCAGCGCCGGGCGGTAGGTCCAGAGGTTGGGGCCGCGCAGGTAGTTGACGCGCAGCAGCCGGATCTGATTCTTCTTGTCCATCGTCGGGTCAGGCGGTGCTTGGGGGAGAATCGCGCCGCCCATGCGGCCGTCGACCCTGAATTCCATGTCCAACCCTGTTCCTGAAGCCTTGGCGAGCGCCGATCCGGTGGATGCGGTGCGCGTCGAGCTTCAGGCGGAGCTGGCTGCGGGAGAGAACGTTCTGGCCGTGCTGCCGGTTGACCTGGATCAGCAGCTTCGTTTCGGCCAGGGTGCCTTGGCGCTGACCGACTGCCGGCTGCTGGCGCGTGCGCCGGGCGCTGCCGGCTGGACCGGTTGGGCGTTGGCGCCGGGCCTGCAGCTGCGCCATGCCGACCATGCCGGTGTCGGAAGCCTGGAGCTTTGCGATGCCCAATCGCGGCTGGCGCAGTGGCGCTTCACGCTGGGCGCCAACACCCAGGCGCTGAGGCTGCTGGCGGCCTTCGAGCGGCAGCAGGCCCGGCGCGAGGGCCGCGTCGACGACGAGGAACCGGCCGACGACGACAGCCTGGCGGCCCGCGAACTGCAAAGTCCGCCATCCACCTGGGTGCTGCTGCGCCTGAGGCGCTTCGCCCGGCCCTACCGCAAGCAGCTGGCGTTGGGCTTCGCGCTGACGCTGGCGTCGACCGCCGCGACCTTGGTTCCGCCGTACCTGACCATCCCGCTGATGGACAAGGTGCTGATCCCCTTCCAGAGCGGGCAGCGCATCGACCCGCAGTACGTGCTGCTGCTGCTGTCGGGCCTACTGGGCTCGGCGCTGCTGGCCTGGAGCCTGGGCTGGGCGCGCACCTGGCTGCTGGCGCTGGTGTCGGAGCGCATGGCGGCCGACCTGCGCACGGCGGCCTTTGAGCACCTGCTGAGCCTGAGCCTGGACTACTTCGGCGCCAAGCGCACTGGCGACCTGATGGCGCGCATCGGCTCGGAAACCGACCGCATTTCGGTGTTCCTGTCGCTGCACGCGCTGGACTTCATCACCGACGTGCTGATGATCGGCATGACGGCGGTGATCCTGTTCTCCATCGACCCGTGGCTGGCGCTGGCCACGCTGGTGCCGCTGCCCTTCATCGCCTGGATGATCCACGTGGTGCGCGACCGACTGCGCACCGGCTTCGAGAAGATCGACCGCGTCTGGGGCGACGTCACCAACGTGCTGGCCGACACCATCCCCGGCATCCGCGTGGTCAAGGCCTTCGCGCAGGAGGGACGCGAGGCGGCGCGCTTCAAGGAGGCCAACCGGCTGAACCTGGCCGTCAACGACAAGCTCAACAAGACCTGGAGCCTGTTCTCGCCGACGGTGTCGCTGCTGACCGACATCGGCTTGTTGGTCGTCTGGGGTTTCGGCATCTGGCAGGTCAGCAACGGCAGCATCACCGTGGGCGTGCTGATCGCCTTCATCGCCTATATCGGGCGCTTCTATACGCGGCTCGATTCGATGAGTCGCATCGTCAGCGTGACGCAGAAGGCAGCGGCCGGCGCCAAGCGCATCTTCGACATCCTGGACCACGTCAGCAATGTGCCCGAGCCAGCCCAGCCGTTGAAGATCGACGGCCTCAAGGGCCACATCGAACTGCGCGGGGTGGGCTTCCGCTACGGCAGCCGCAGCGTCATCCGCGGCCTGGACCTGGAGATACGGCCCGGCGAGATGATCGGCCTGGTCGGCCACAGCGGCTCGGGCAAGAGCACGCTGGTCAACCTGATCTGCCGCTTCTACGACGTGACCGATGGCGCCATCCTGGTCGACGGCGTGGACCTGCGCCGCTTCGGCGTGGCCGACTACCGGCGCCACATCGGCCTGGTGCTGCAGGAGCCCTTCCTGTTCTTCGGCACGGTGGCCGAGAACATCGCCTACGGCAAGCCGGGCGCGTCTCGCGCCGAGATCGTCGCCGCCGCACGCGCCGCCCATGCGCACGAGTTCATCCTGCGCCTGCCGCAGGGCTACGACTCGCTGGTCGGTGAGCGCGGGCAGGGCTTGTCGGGTGGCGAGCGCCAGCGCATCAGCATCGCGCGCGCGCTGCTCATCGACCCGAGGATCCTGATCCTGGACGAGGCCACCTCGGCGGTGGACACCGAGACCGAGAAGGAGATCCAGAAGGCACTGGACAACCTCGTGCAGGGCCGCACCACGATCGCCATTGCGCACCGGCTGTCGACGCTGCGCAAGGCCGACCGGCTGGTGGTGATGGACCGCGGCCGCGTCGTCGAGGTCGGCCCGCACGACACGCTGATCGAACAGCGTGGCGCCTACTGGCGGCTGTACGAGGCCCAGGCGCGCCGCGTCGATGGCAGCGATCCCGGCCAAGAGGGCGCCGAGCCTCTGATTGCCGCGCAGGTGGCGGTGGCCAACAGCACCCATGCCGCGGTGCACACCGGCATCCACCCACGCTGAGGCAGCGCACGCGCATGAGCTTCACACTGCAACGCAATGCCTTCGGTCGTCTGGTGCTGATCGGCGCCGACGGCGTCGCGCACGAGGGCGTGGTGCCGGTGCGGGCCTTCCCTATCGCCGCGCCGGACGAAGGGCTGTCGCTTCTGAGCGCCGAGGGGCACGAACTGGCATGGATCGAAAGGTGCGACGACCTGCCGCCGGCCCAGCGAGCGCTAGTCGACGAGGAGCTGTCGAACCGCGAGTTCGTTCCGCAGATCCGCCGGTTGCATGCCGTGAGCAGCTTTTCGACGCCCAGCACCTGGTCGGTGGACACCGATCTCGGAGCGACTCGCTTCGTGCTCAAGGGCGAGGAGGACATCCGCCGCATCGGCCGCGCGATGCTGCTCATCGCCGACAGCCAGGGACTGCAGTTCATGGTGCGCGATCTGGCGGCGCTGGACCGTCATTCGCGGCGCCTGCTCGAGCGCTTTCTGTAGCCGGCGGCTGGCGTTCAGCCCGCCCAGCCGAGCGCTCCAATCATCGCACCAGTCGCCACCAGCCAGATCGGGCTGATCTTGGTCCTGACCAGCATCACCACGGTGAAGGGCACCAGCAGCATCGCGCCGACGCTGTTGCGCACTGGCTCGGTGAGGATCCAGCCGGTGGCCAGCAGCAGGCCCAGCGTCAGCGGCGCCATGCCACTGGTGAAGGCGCGCATGCCGCGCGAATCACTCCGCTCGTTGCCGAATCGGCCGGCAGCCAGGGCCAGCGTGGCCGAAGGCAACACGCTGCCGGCCAGCGTGGCGGCCACGCCGGCCAGCCCGGCGATGTTCCAGCCGACCACGGCCACGAACAGCACGTTCGGCCCGGGCGCGGCCTGGGCGATGGCCACCGAACTGGTGAACTGCGCGTCGCTGAGCCAGCCGTGTTCACGCACCACGTAGCGCTGCATGTCCGGCGCGGTGGTGATGGCCCCGCCGATGGCCAGCAGCGAGAGCATGCCGAAGTGCAGGAACAGCTGCAGCAGCACGCCGCTGTCCAGTCCGTGGGCACCGAAAATCAAGTTGCTCATCGGCCGATCCTGGCCCAGGCGGTGAGCACGGCCGCGCTGCCCAGGCCGAGCACCACGCCCACCATCGGCCAGCGCAGCACGCCGATGGCCAGCAGCGTGAGCAGCGCGAACAGTGCGCAGGTCTTCCGGCCCATTGGGTTGCTGCGCAGCGTGCCCACCAGCTTCAACGCGGTGGCGATCACCAGGCCGGCGGCGACTGCGCCCATGCCGCGCAGCGCGCCGGCCACCATCGGCTGCGACATCGTCTCGCGGTACAGCGCGGCCAGCAGCAGCACGATCAGCAGCGGCGCGCCCAACAGCCCGGCCAGCGCTGCGATCGCGCCGCGCCAGCCGAGGAAGCGGTCGCCGATGATCAGCGCCATGTTGACGATGTTCGGCCCAGGCAGCACCTGACCCAGCGACAGCAGCTCCAGGAACTGCGCCGGCGTCATCCAGCGCTCGCGCTCGACCAGCTCGCGCTGCGCCACCGCCAGCACGCCGCCGAAGCCCTGCAGCGCCAGGCGGTTGAAGACGCGGAAGATCTCGCCTGCGCTGGCAGGCCGGTGCAGCCGGTCGACATTGCCGACGGACAGATCAGACATGCGAGCGGTCCCGCATGCGCCGCGCAGCCCACAGGCTGGCACCCAGCGCCGCGCACATCCAGGCCAGCGCCATCCAGCTCAGGCCACCGAAGCCGGTGGCGGCGATCATCGCCCCGCCGCTGGCCGAGCCGGCAAACTGGCCCAGGTACATGGCCGAGGAATTCAGCGAGATCAGCGCCGTGGCCAGCGCCGGTGCGGCCAGTGCCAGCCGCGCCTGCTGCGCCGAGTTCGACGCGAAGCAGCCCAGTGCCCACGGCGCGGTCACGATCAGCGCGCTGACGAAGCCGATTGCCAGCGGCCAGGCCAGCAGCGACAGCGCCATGCAACCCAGCGTCAACGCCACCGCGGTGGCGGCGCCGATGCGGTCGATCAAGCGCGTCAGCAGCACGTTGCCGAGCAGGCCAACGGCGCCGAACCACAGGAACAGCAGGCCGATCTCGGCCGCGCTGGCACCGAGCACCTGGCTGTAGTACGGCGCGAAATAGCTGAACAGCGTGAACTGCCCGGCACTGCTCATGGCGGTGACGGCCACGATCGCCATCAGCACCGGGTGCGTGAACACCGTGCGCCAGTCGGCCAGCGACAACGCCGGCGGGCGGATGCCGTCGGGCAGCGCGCGCCACACGCCGACGGCGGCGGCCAGGGCCAGAACGGCCACGCCGACGAAGGCCACCGACCAGCCCCAGGTCTCGCCGACATAGGCCGACAGTGGCATGCCCAGCACCGAGGCCAGCGACCAGCCGAGGAAGATGAAGGTGATGGCGCGGCCGCGCTCGTGCGGCGGCGTCAGTGCACTGATGGCCGACGCCGCCTGCGGCGTGAAGGCCGCGGCGCCGAGCATGGTCAGGCAGCGCAGCGGCAGCAACGCGGCATAGCTGGTCATCAGCGCGCTCAGCAGATGCCCGGCGGCATAGAACAGCAGTGCCAGCACCAGCAGCCTGCGACGGTCCCAGCCGCTCAGCAGCCCGGCCAGGATCGGCGAGCCGAAGGCCATGACCACCGCCGCGGCGCCGATGAGCTGACCGCCCAGGGCCACCGACACCTGCAGCGAGCGCACGATGTCGTTGAGCACGCCGGCCGTGACCATCACGCCGCAGCCGATGGCGAAGTTGCCGCCCAGCAGCGCCCAGCGCGGCGTGATCGTACGGCCCGACGGGCTCAGCGCAGCACCTTCAGCGCATCGGGGTTGACGATGTTCGTCGGCTCGTTGTTGACGAAGTTGACGACGTTGTCGAAGGCGGCATCGAAATACAGCTCGTAGCTGTCCTGCTCGACATAGCCGATGTGCGGCGTGCACACCGCGTTCTCCAGCCGCAGCAGCGGGTGACCCTGCAGGATCGGCTCGCTCTCGAAGACGTCGATGGCCGCCATGCCGGGGCGGCCGCGGTTCAGCGCCGAGACCAGCGCATGGTCCTCCACCAGCTCGGCGCGCGAGGTGTTGACGAACAGGGCGGTCGGCTTCATGCGCGACAGGTCCTCGAGCTTGACGATGCCGTGGGTGCGCTCGCTCAGGCGCAGGTGAACGCTGAGCACGTCGCAGGTCTCGAAGAAGGACTCGCAGGACATGGCCGCCTCGTGGCCGTCTTCCACCGCCTTGGCGCGTGCCGATTCGCTGCCCCAGACACTGACCCGCATGCCGAAGGCGCGGCCATAGCCGGCCACCAACTGGCCGATCTTGCCGTAGCCCCAGATGCCCAGGTGCCGGCCCTTGAGCACCTGGCCGATGCCGAAGTTGGGCGGCATCGACGCCGTCTTCAGCCCGCTTTGCTGCCAGGCGCCGTGCTTCAGGTTGCCGATGTACTGCGGCAGCCGGCGCATGCTGGCCATGATCAGCGCCCAGGTCAGTTCGGCCGGTGCGACGGGCGAGCCCACGCCTTCGGCCACGGCAATGCCGAGCTTGGTGCAGGCGGTAACGTCGATGTGGGCGCCGACGCGGCCGGTCTGCGAGATAAGCTTCAGCTTGGGCAGCTTCTCCAGCAGCTGCTTCGGAAAATGCGTGCGTTCGCGGATCAGCACCAGCACGTCGGCGTCGCGCAGCCGCACCGACAGCTGGCCGATGCCCTTGACGGTGTTGGTGAAGACCTTGGCATTCAGTGTTTCCAACTTGGATGCGCATTTCAGCTTGCGCACCGCGTCCTGGTAGTCGTCGAGGATGATGATGTTCATGGCAGTGGGCATTCTGCCCTGCCGCACGCGGCGCGGGCCTGGCGCTACGATGCCGCTCTTCCACCCACCGACCGAGACCCGAGACCATGAGCCTGAACATGCATTCCGCCAGCGCCCCGATCTTCAGCCGCATCCTGGGCAACATGCTGGTCTGGCTCGACCGTGCCGAAGCCCATGCGCAGGCGCGCAAGTTCGACCCCAACAACTACCTGGGGCTGCGCCTGGCGCCGGACATGCTGCCCTTCGCGCGGCAGATCCAGATCACCAGCGACACCGCCAAGGGTTGCATGTCGAGGCTGGCCGGCAGCGAGATTCCGAAGTGGGAGGACAACGAGGCCAGCCTGGACGACCTGCGTGCGCGCATCCGCAAGACCGTCGACCATGTGCAGGCCTTTGCCGTCGAGCAGATCGACGGCTCCGACGGGCGCGCCATCAGCATCCCTATGCGCAGCGGTGAGCCGCTGCAGTTCACCGGCGAGACCTATCTCAAGCACTTTGCGCTGCCGAACTTCTTCTTCCACGCGACCACGGCCTACGCACTGCTGCGACATGCCGGCGTCGACCTGGCAAAGGCCGACTTCCTGGGCCGCTGAACCCGTCGCGAAGCCGTTCAACCGGAGGCGTTCATGACCGCAACCCCACAGCCGGCAGTGCCCGCTGCGTCGGACACCTGGCACGGTGCCGACTATGCGCACCACTCCAGTCTGCAGGCGGCAATGGCCGACGAGGTGCTTTCGCGCCTGACGCTGCGGGGTGACGAGCAAGTGCTCGACGTCGGCTGCGGCGACGGCAAGCTGAGCGCGCGCATCGCCGCGATGCTGCCGCGAGGCGCGGTCCTGGGCGTCGACGCGTCGGCCGACATGGTGGCCTTTGCCCGGCAGCAGTTCGGTTCGGCGGCCTGGCCCAACCTGACTTTCGAGGTGGCCGACGCGCGGGCTCTTGCTTTCGTTTCGCGCTTCGACCTGGTGGTGTCCTTCAACACGCTGCACTGGGTGCCGCAGCAGGCCGATGCGCTGCGCGGCATCCACCGAGCGCTCAAGCCGCAGGGGCGGGCCCACCTGCGGCTGGTGACCCGCGCCGAGCTGGGTAGCCTGGAAGAAGTGGCCGAGGCGGTGCGTTGCGAGCCTGAATGGGCCGACGCCTTCGACGGCTTCAGCGACCCCTATCTGCGCCTGGATGCGGCCCAGTATGCGGCGCTGGCGCAGAGCCTGGGTTTCGAACTGCTGTCATGCCAAAGCGCCATGAAGCGCTGGGACTTCGGCTCCGAACAGGCCTTCTTCGGTTTCTGCAACGCCGGGTTCGGGGCCTGGACGCAGCGTCTGCCCGAAGGCCGGCGCCGCGGTTTCGTCGAGCAGGTGATGCAGCGCTACCTGGCGCTGATCGACGCCGCCTTCGGCGAGCGCTTCTGCTTCCACTTCATGCAGACCGACGTGTTGCTGGCGCGGATGGATCCCGCAGCCTGAGCCGCGGTTCAGGCAACTCAGAACAGCGGCGCAAAGCCGCTATGGGCGGGGCTGCTGGGAAACACCGTCTCGATGCCGCGCTGCAGAGTCTCGCGCTCGCTGCGGTAGTCCTGGCGCGGCAATGCGTCGAACACCGCTGCGCGCAGGAGCCACAGGTCGGCGGGCTCGGCCGCATGGCGGATCTGGAAACGCAGCCATTCGGCGCGCGGGCCCGGCAGGGCCTCTATGGCCAGCAGGTAGGTCTGCTTCAGGTTGACGAAGGCGCGGCGCGCGGCGATGCGGGCCTGGCGGTCGTCGGGCATGCCCACGCCGGCCAGGACGCTGCGCGGCAGGTGGTGGCGCGGTCCGGAATTCATGCGGCTGCCGATGTGCAGGCAGGGTCGACTCCGCGCTGGATCATGACAGCAGCGGCACGAAGCCCGAGCGCGGAGCGCGCGTCGGGAAATGGCGGTTCAGTTCCGCCAGCCGGCGCTCAGCCTCGTGCTGGCTGTGGTGCAGCGCGACCACGCTGTAAAGCTCGGCGCGCAGGTGCCACAGTTCGCGCAGCGTGCGCGCCTGGCCAATGCGTTGGCACAGCACGTGGGCTGCCTCGCTAGGCACGTCGTCGATGCTGTCCAGGAAGTCCTGGCGCACCGGGGGCAGGCGGTTGAGTGCGGGCGAGGATTGCAGCGGCCCCGGCGCCAGCAGCCAGAACCACAGGCGGTTCCAGGGCGAGCGGGGCGCCTGGCGCAGGGACGGTGGGCAGACCTCCGTGCGCCAGCCGATGCGGGAGGCCAGGGTGTCGCGATACCGGGGGCGAAGGAGCAGGCTGAAAGACATCATGACTGTGACTTCGGACACAACGCTACAAACTTGAGCGCATTGTTCGGCGTCACCCGCCGTGATAAGGGCGGAACAAAGCCCACAAGTGCCGCCAGTTCGCGCCTGCACCGCCGCCGAGACGGGCAGCGCCACGGACTTGCCAGGGCGCTTCAGCGCGGCCCGCGGCCAGGTCACCCGGGCGGGTTCAGACCGCGCCGTAGAGCTGCTTGCGCCTGGGCGTGTAGTGCCACCAGGGCGTGGGCTCGGCCCCGCGCATGAAGTCGGTGGCGGCCATGAAGGTGTCCAGCACGCAGGGGTCCTGGCGCTTGCCGGTGGCCTGGCACAGCGCCTGGTAGAGCTGGAACGGGTCGCGCGCGCGCAGTTCAGCTGGGTGGAGGATGCCCAGGCGTCGCAGGTCAGCCGCCAGCGCCGGGCCGATGTTGGGCAACTGTTCCAGCGCCTGGCAGTCGTCGGCGCGGGCCGCCTTGGGCGACTTGACCACGCGACCCTACATCAGCATGGTGTTGCGGATCAGCCCGACGGCCAGCCCTTCCAGCTCGAAGCTCTGGTCGTCGGCCGCGACATGGATGGTCTCGAAATCAGGGTTCTCTGGGATCAGTTCGATGCCCGCCTTGGTCTTGCGGAAGCGCTTGACGGTGACGTCGTCACCCAGGCGGGCGACGACAATCTGTCCGTTCTTGGCCTCGCGCGACTTCTGCACCGCCAGCAGGTCGCCGTCCATGATGCCGGCGTCGCGCATGCTCATGCCGCGCACCTTGAGCAGGTAGTCGGGCCGGCGCGGGAACAGGCTGGCTTCCATCAGGTAGCTCTGGTCAATGTGTTCCTGCGCCAGGATCGGTGACCCCGCTGCCACACGGCCGACCAGCGGCAAGGTCAGCTGTGCCAGGCCGGGCAGCGGCAGGCTGTACTGCTTGCCCCAAGGGTTGAGGCGCGCGGCGTTGAGCGCGCGCAATGTGTCAGACTTCAAGCGGATGCCGCGCGAGGTGCCGCCGACCAGCTCAATGACGCCCTTGCGCGCCAGGGCCTGTAGATGCTCCTCGGCGGCGTTGGCCGAGCGAAAGCCCAGTTCGGCGGCGATCTCGGCCCGGGTGGGCGGTGCGCCGGTGCGCTCAATCGCGCTTTGCACCAGGTCCAGGATCTGCTGCTGCCGGTCAGTGAGCTTGGGGCTTTCGATCATGAAGTTGCCTGTTGATTTGTCCAGTAGCTGTATTTTCATCCATGAATGCACCAAAGGCAAGCACTGAGCGCAAGGTGGTGGTCCTGGGCACCGGCGGCACCATCGCCGGCACGGCCGCCAGCGCCACCGACAGCGTCGGTTACCGGGCGGCCAGCCTGGGCGTGCAGGCGTTGCTGGACGCCGTGCCTGCGCTGGCCGGCTGGCCCATCGAATGCGAACAGGTGGCGCAGGTCGACAGCAAGGACATGACGCTGGCGCTGTGGTTGTCATTGGCCAAGGCGTTGCGGCGGCATCTGGACCGGCCCGAGGTCAGCGGCGTGGTCATCACGCACGGTACCGACACGCTGGAGGAGACGGCCTACTTCCTGCACCGTGTGCTGGCACCGACCCGCCCGGTAGTGATGACGGCGGCGATGCGCCCGGCCACGTCCTTGCAGGCCGACGGCCCGCAGAACCTGCTCGACGCCGTGACGCTGGCGCACAGCGGCGCGATGAGTGGCGTGCTGGCCGTGCTGGGTGGCCAGGTTCTTGCCGGCGCCGAATTGCGCAAGTTGCACGGCTGGCGCATCGATGCTTTCGGTGCCGGTGACGGCGGGCCCCTGGCACTGCTGCAGGATGGCGCGCTGCAGCGTTTTCGTGACCCGCCGCAGGCGGTAGCGCATGCAGCGGCCGGCCGCATGCCTGCCGATGAGACGGGCTGGCCTGTGGTGGAGTTGATCACCAGCCATGCCCACGCGCGCGAAACCACACTCGATGCGCTGGTGGCCGGCGGTGCCGAAGGCATCGTCATCGCCGGCACCGGCAACGGCAGTGTGCATATGGCGCTGGACCGCGCTGCGCGCCGCGCCATTGCCGCGGGCGTGCCGGTGGTGCGGGCCTCGCGCTGCCTGCTCGGCGGCGTGGTTGGCGCGCCGCCGGATGTGCTGCCGAGCTACGGCAGCTTGACGCCGTACCAGGCCCGCATCGAGCTGATGCTGGACCTGGTTGCCGGCCGCAAGACCTGAGTGTTCAGGCTCAGGCGCGGCGGCGTCGGCGGGCGACGAAGGCCAAAGCCGCCAGCCCGCCTAACATCAGCGCATAGGTGCCCGGCTCGGGCACAGGGGTGATCTCGTACAGCACGGTGCGGTTGGACAATCCGCCGGCAACGATGCTGTCTGCCGTGGACTCGTGGGCCACTGCCAGGAAATGGCGGCCGCCGCTGCTGAAGGCGGCCAGACCTTCGGGGCGCAGCACGCTCGCGTCGTCGGAGACGATCATGTCCAGGAACGAGGCATGCGCCGGATCGGTGATGTCGAAGATCGCCACCGCGCTGCGGGTGGTGCGCTCCAGCCCGATGAAGGCCAGGGTGCGACCGTTGAGCTCGTACACGGTCACGCCTTCGGGCTCGACGCCCTTGTCGTCGCTGCGGCCGTCGGCATACACACCACGCGAATTGGCCTCCTCCTCGAGGATCTTGCCGCTGTCGTAGACCAGCTTGCCGTCGGCGTCGCGGATCGAAAAGGAGCGCCCTCCCATGGCAACGATCTCGCTCATGTTGGTGCTGCTGCCGCTGCCGTCGGCACCCTCACGCAGGATATTCAGGCGGCCGAGGTTCTTCTCCAGCTTGAGGTCGTCGGCATTCGGAAACACCGCCGGATCCAGGGTGACGTTGCCCAGGCGGACGATGTCGGCGTCGTCCACGAAGGCATCGCCCTCGTTGGCCATCAAGTAAAAGGCCTTCCCGCCCGCGCTGTACGACACGATGGCGTCGGGCATGTACAGGCCCTTGACCGGCACGTTGCGCAGTTCGATGCGAGTCGGGCCACTGTTGCCACTGATGAAGTCCCGGTCGCTGGGGTCGATGCCATTGCCCGGCAGGCTGAAGTCCTTCTTGCCCAGCGGCAGGATGCCCGTGATCTGAGCGGTCTGCAGGTCCAGCACGGCTAACGCGTTGTTCTCCTGCAGCGTCACCATCGCCGTCTTGCCGCCAGGAGCCACGGCGATGTATTCCGGCTCGAAGGCGATGGATGCAGCCACCCCGGCCTGGATGCGCACGCCCTGGGAGCGCAGCGCGGCTTCCTGGCCGTCGAAGGCGCCGAAGGTGGCGGTCTTGACCGTCGTCGTCAGACCACCGTTGCGCTGCACGTCGATCAGGCTGATGCTGCCGGGCGGGTTGTCGGAATTGCTCTGGCGTTCACCTTCGTTGGCTACCAGCAAGGTTTTGCCGCCGTTCGCCCAGGTGATCATGTCTGGCACGGCGCCAGCGTTCACCCCGCCCAGGTAGGCTGCGGCGCCGCCTTGCGCCAGGAAGGTGCCCGTATCGAAGAACTGCACCGACCCCGGCGCGCTGGTGGCCAGCCCGTTGGTGAAGGCCAGGGCCAGCGTCTGGCCCGAGATGGCCAGGCTGTTGATGCCGCCAAAGGCGGTGGTGGTGTAGCTTTGCAGCCGGTTGCCGCCCAGGTCGAGCACGTCCAAGCCGTTGCCGCCGATGACCCACAGCGTGCGGGTGGATGCGTCCCACACCGGAATTTCCGCAGAGCGGCCGATCGTGGGCTCGACGTTGTGGTTGAAGGTCCACAGCGGTGTGACGGCCGAGATGGGGCTTGCCGCGGCAGCGGGCAGGGCGATCGACAGGGCGGCTGCGAGCAGCGAGAGGGAGGGCTTCATGGGTCCTTTGGGTGCGTGTGACGAAAGTCACGAACGGTAGATTTCCCATGTGACGAACCCGTGACAGCCGCGGACCCCTCCCCCCGAGTCGGGGGGGAGGGACAGTCCCGATGCGCGATCAGGCCACGCTCAGAGCGATGTCGATGTTGCCGCGCGTGGCGTTCGAATACGGACAGACCTCGTGCGCCGTCTTGACCAGGGCCTCGGCCGCTGACCGGTCCATGCCCGGCACCGACACCACCATCGCTACAGCAATGCCAAAGGCGCCGGGCTTGCCGGTCATCGGGCCGATCGACACGTCGGCCTGGATCGACACCTCGGCCGGCAGCGCGATCTTCTGCATGCGCGCCACGGCCTTCATCGCACCGATGAAGCAGGCCGAG
>Ga0105090_10000774_pt1 | contig 16401 bp, 11 predicted proteins | sample PPLLak3March2015_FD_79110 | JGI IMG/M metagenome (GOLD analysis project Ga0105090, IMG submission 79110) | Freshwater sediment microbial communities from Prairie Pothole Lake near Jamestown, North Dakota, USA - PPLs Lake P7 Core (1) Depth... | ecosystem: Environmental > Aquatic > Freshwater >... | reverse complement strand
CTGGTCGTCAACGACGCCTTCGACCGCGCGTGGCGGCGCGTCGGCCTCGCGCTCGACCGCACCGGCTTCACCGTCGTCGACCGCGACCGCAGCAACGGCCTGTACTTCGTGCGCTACGCCGACCCGGACAGCGACGTCGCCAAGGCGCGCGACTCGGGCTGGCTGGCAAAGCTCATGTTCTGGAAGGCCGACGAGAAGGACCGCCCGGAGCAATATCGCATCAAGGTCGCGGAGGCGCCGCCCGGGTCGGTCGTCACCGTGCAGGACCCGAAGGGCGAGGTCGACCGCACCGCGAACAGCGAGCGGATCCTCGCCCTGATTCGCGAGCAGTTGCGCTAGCAGCATGCGGGACATGTTCCAGGTGACGATGGCCTCCGCATGGCGCGCGTTGTTGCCTGCCGTTGCGGGCGAGCGCCCGATGGTCCGCCCCTAGTTGACCGACTCACCTATTTCGAAACGTGCGTTCACTCCTGGCGTCATTCCCGCGCAGGCGGGAATCCAGCGTCGTCGAGAGACACTGGGTCCCCGCCTTCGCGGGGACGACGATGGGTTGTGCCCATGCCAGCACGTTGCGTCAATTGCAGGTCGCTGTACCAGGGCGCTTGCGTGATCGACGACTCGATGCAAGAGGCGCAGCGATGACGCCGCGGCGTCCGCCGCGCTCGCGAACGCCTTTTGCATCGACCTAGCCCATGCGCTTCGCGTCGCTCGGCTCCGGCAGCGAGGGCAACGGACTGGTCGTCGAGGCGGGACGCACGCGCATCCTCGTCGACTGTGGCTTCGGCATCCGCGAGACCACGGCCAGGCTCGCGCGGCTGGGGCTCGTTCCCGGTGACCTCGCCGCGATCCTCGTCACGCACGAGCACTCGGACCACGTCGGCGGCGTCGCCGGGTTCGCCGCGCGCCACGACATTCCCGTCTGGATCACGTTCGGCACGCTCGGCGCGGTCGCCGAGCGCCTGTCCGGCGTGCCGCGCGTGTTCGGCTTCGACGCGCACGACGCATTCGCGGTCGACGAGATCGAGGTGCGCCCGTTTCCCGTGCCGCACGACGCGCGCGATCCCGCGCAGTTCGTGCTGACCGACGGCGCCAGGCGCATCGGCTTGCTGACCGACCTCGGCGTGACGACGCCGCACGTCGAAGCAAGCCTCTCCGGCTGCAACGCGCTGGTGCTCGAGTGCAACCACGACGAGGCGATGCTCGCCGGCGGCCGCTATCCCTATCCGCTCAAGCAGCGCATCGCCGGCCGCCTCGGCCACCTGTGCAACGAGGCCGCCGCCGACCTGCTGCGCGCGATCGACGCCACGCGCCTCGTCCACGTCGTCGCCGCGCACCTGTCGAAGGAGAACAACACTCCCGGGCTCGCGCGGGCCGCGCTGGCGGGGGCGCTGGGATGCGCGGCGGACTGGATCGGCATCGCCGACCAGGCAACGGGCTTCGACTGGCGGGATGTCTAGTCGATGAAAAAGGCGTTCGCTCGTTCTCTGGTTGGCGTGGACGCAGCGCTGCGCCTTTTTCATCGAGTCGGAAGCAAGGCGCGCGCCTTGGGGCGGCCCGGCGGCGCGCGCGGGGCAAGGCACGCAACAACGAGCGCCGTGCGCCGGGCTTGTCCCGCACGCGCGGGCTCGCTTCATTGAGGGAAGCATGGAGAAGCGACAGGAGCTGTACAAGGGCAAGGCGAAGACCGTCTACGCGACGGACGATCCGTGGCATCTCGTCATGCATTACCGCGACGACGTTTCCGCGTTCGACGGCGCGAAGCTGGCCAAGCTCGACCGCAAGGGCGAGACCAACAACCTGATCAACGCCTACGTGATGGGCAAGCTCGCCGAAGCCGGCGTGGCCTCGCACTTCGTGCGGGTGCTGAACGAGCGCGAGTCGCTGGTGAAGGCGATGAAGATGCTGCCCGTCGAGTGTGTCGTACGCAACGTCGTCGCGGGATCGATGGCCAAGCGCTACGGCATCGCCGAGGGCACGAAGCTGGCCGAGCCGGTCTTCGAGTTCTTCCTCAAGAGCGACGCGCTGCACGACCCGCTGGTCAACGACGACCACATCCGCGTCCTCGGCTGGGCGAGCGAGCGCGAGATCGGTGAGATGAAGGCGCTCACGCACAAGGTCAACGGTGTCCTGAAGCCGATGTTCGCGAAGGCCGGCATCGATCTCGTCGACTACAAGCTCGAGTTCGGCCACCCGGTCGACGATCCGCAGGGGCAGATCGTGCTGGGCGACGAGTTCACGCCGGACGGCTGCCGCCTGTGGGACGCGGCCACTGGCGAGAAGATGGACAAGGACCGCTTCCGCCGCGACCTCGGCAGCGTGATCGAGCACTACCGCGTGGTGGGGCGGCGCATCGGCGTGCCGGGCATGTAGCGCGAGAAAGTAGGGTCAGACCCTACTTCTCACGGCAATGCCCACGCTATTGCCCCCGGCAACGACGGGAAGTAGGGTCTGACCCTACTTTCTCAGAGCCCCAGCGTCGTCCCCCCGACCGCCGGCTCGCCCGTTGCCCAGATCTCCTCGAAGCGATCGACCAGCGGGCGCACCGCCTGCGGCATCGACGTGAGCAGCGTCGCGCGCGGCTGGTCGGCATGGTAGCGGTGGAGCGCGTGCTGCGCGTCAACGATCAGCAGCGCGTCGCTGGCGCCGCGCGCCTCGACGCCGGTGCGCCAGACCGACATCGCGTGACCGTAGACGCGGGTGAGCGCGAGGAGCCGCGGGCACGCCTGCTCGAGGAAGCGGGTGTCGTGAACGATGACGCGCAACTGGGCGTGCCGCGAGCGGCGCAGGAACGCCTTGACGTTGTCCGCGCGTTGCGCGCCGTCCCAGCCGGTGTCGGCAAGGTCGCGGTCGAACACGAGGATGCGCTGCGTGCCCAGCGCGAGCAGTGCGTCGATCGCCTCGCGCTGCGCGGCCAGCGTGTCGAGGCGGCGTTCCTCGGCAGCGGGCGCGGTGGCGTCAGGTGGCGGGGGCGAGATAGCCATCGGCGTACCAGCGATGGAGGTGTTGCAGTTGCGCGGCGCCCAGCGCACGGCAATCCTGCGCGCGCAGCGCGCGGCAGTCGGCGAGGCGCACCAGCGACGCGTCGCCGGCGACACGCTCGACCGACTCGCCGTTGACATGCATTTCCATGTCATCGTAGAGCATGACAGTGCGCGCGTCGAGTGCCAGCCCGTGCGTGGCGATGCGCTTGCGGAATGCCGCGGGCGGCAGAGGTGCGCGGGGCGGATCGAAGACGACGATCGGCTTGGGCTCGGACAGTGCGCGGCCGAGGAAGCGCCGCACGACCGCGGCGTCCCAGCGCAGCGCCCGCAGCATTGCGGCGACGCGTCGCACCATGGCGTCGGGAATGCGCGCCGGCGCAGTCGCGGGCCGCAGGGCAGGATCGGCGTAGCGGCCGGGCAGGTCGACCTCGTCGCGCAGGAAGTCGAGGAACGCGACCGCCAGCTCCTGCGCCGTCGCCGCGCGAAAACCGATCGAGTACGTCGTGCAGGGCTCGAGCGCGACGCCGTCGTGCGCCCATTCCGGCGGCAGGTAGAGCATGTCGCCCGGTGCGAAGACCTCGTCGTGCGACGGCGCGAAGCGGCGCAGGATGCGCAGCGGAAGTCCCGGGCGGAATGACGCATCGTCCTGCCGGCCGTAACGCCACCGCCGGCGGCCGAAGCCCTGCAGCAGGAACACGTCGTAGTTGTCGAGGTGAGGGCCCACGCCGCCGCCGGCGGCCGCGTAGCTCACCATCACGTCGTCGAGCCTCGCATACGGTACGAAGGCGAAGTGGCGCAGCAGCGCGTCGCATGCCCTCTCGTGCCGGTTCACGCCCTGCACCAGCAGCGTCCAGTCGCGCGCGGGCAGCGAGCGAAAATCGGCGGGGCGCAGCGGCCCATGCGTCAGCGTCCACGTCGAGCGTTCGCGCACCACCAGCCGCGACTCGACGTCGTCGCGCGCGGCCAGACGCTTGAGCGCAGGCAGGTCGAGCGGACCCGCAAAGCCGGGGAGCGCCGCCGGAATGCGCCGCGCTTCCTTCTGCCAGTGACGGGCCAGGAACGCGGCCGGCGACAACCCACCGAGCAGCTGGCGGCGTGCGTCGGACATGCACCCGATTATAGGCCGGAGGTCGCAGCGACAGGCGCTCGCGGCGGCGGCGCTACAATGTCGCCCGCCGCCCATGACCGCGCCGCGCGCGGCCCGCACAACCAGCCCACGAGTCCCGCATGAACATCTTCGCCAACACCGTTGTCTCGCTCACGTTCAAGCTGTTCGACGCCAGCAGCGCGCTGATCGAGGAGACGCCCGAGCCGATCACCTATCTGCACGGCGGCTATTCCGGCATCTTCCCCAAGGTCGAGGCGGCGCTCAACTTCAAGAACGTCGGCGATACGGTCTCGGTGACGCTCGAGCCCGCCGACGCGTTCGGCGACTACGACCCGCAGCTGATCCGCATGGAGGCGGTCGATACGCTGCCGCCGGACGTCAGCGTCGGCGGTTACCTCGTTGCCGAGGAAGACGGCCAGGAGCGCGTCTGGCGCGTGACGAACGTCGCCGACGGCAAGGCCGTGCTCGACGGCAATCACGAGCTTGCCGGCCAGCGTTTGCGCTTCGACTGCACGATCGTCGACATTCGCGCCGCGACGCCCGAGGAGATCCAGCATGGGCATGTGCATGGTGCACATGGGCACCACCACTAGCGTTTCGACGCAAATCGCGCGTCGTGCCGGTCGTGGATGACGCGACGTGACGTTGCGCGATTTGCGTCGAGGGTTAGATCAGGCGGGCGGCTAGGGGCGCCGGCCTCCTCGGACCGACTTCCCGATTCCGAGCGACGGAGTGTCGGCCGTCTAGCGTCGACTCGCAAAGGCCGTCGATCCCCACGCAAACGACGCGTGGGGCCCCTCGCCGGCCGCTCGCGCCGCGGCCCGTCTCCGCCCGCCGGAAACGGCAACGCAAGAACGGGCGTTGTGCTGACGCTGCTGCCCCGGTCACCCGCCAGCCAGTTTCTTGAGTTCGTAAAGCGCCGCGTGCGCTTCGCGCGGGGAGAGCGCATCCGGGTCGAGCGCGGCGAGGCGGTCGAGCACGGCGGCATGCTGCACGGCTGAGGGCGCCTCGACGGCCGGTTCCGCAGCGAACAGGTCCGCCTGGCCTTCGTTGCGCGCCGAGAATTGGTCGAGGCGCGCGAGGTAGGCGCGCGCCTGCTTGACCGTGTCCGCAGGCACGCCGGCGAGCTTCGCCACCTGCAGCCCATAGCTGCGATTGGCCGGGCCGTCCTCGACCGCGTGCAGGAACACGATGCCGTCCTTGTGCTCGACCGCGTCGAGGTGAACATTGGCGCAGCCTTCCATCTCGGCGGCGAGCGCGGTCAGCTCGAAGTAGTGCGTGGCGAACAGCGTCAGGCTGCGGTTGCGCTCGGCCAGGCGGTGCGCGATCGCCCACGCCAGCGCCAGCCCGTCGAACGTCGACGTGCCGCGGCCGATCTCGTCGATCAGCACGAGGCTGCGCGGCGTGGCGCGGTTGAGGATGTAGGCCGCCTCGGTCATCTCGACCATGAACGTCGAGCGGCCGCCGGCCAGGTCGTCGGAGGCGCCGATGCGCGTGAAGATCGCGTCGAGCGGACCGATGGACGCCTCGTCGGCGGGCACGAACGAGCCGCAGTGCGCGAGCAGCGCGATCACCGCGGTCTGGCGCATGTAGGTCGACTTGCCGCCCATGTTCGGGCCGGTGACGACGAGCAGGCGGCGATCGCGCGCGAGCGCCACGTCGTTGGGGACGAAGTCGTCGACCTGGCGCTCGACGACCGGATGGCGGCCGCGGCGGATCGCGATGCCCGGCTCGGCGGTGAAGCGCGGTCGCGCGAGCCTGAGTGCGAGTGCGCGCTCGGCCAGGTTCGCGAGCACGTCGAGGCTGGCGAGGGCTGCCGCCGCGCGCTGCAGCGCCGGGATCGCCGGGGCAAGGTCGGCGACCAGCGCCTCGAACAGCAGCTTCTCGCGGGCCAGCGAGCGCTCCTGCGCCGAGAGCGCCTTGTCCTCGAATGCCTTCAGCTCCGGCGTGATGTAGCGCTCGGCGTTCTTGAGCGTCTGCCGCCGCCGGTAGTCGGCGGGGACTCGCCCGGCATGCGCGTGCGTGACTTCGATGTAGAAGCCGTGCACGCGGTTGTACTCGACCTTGAGCGAGGCGATGCCGGTACGCTCGCGCTCGCGCTTCTCGAGCGCAAGCAGGAACTCGCCGCAGTTCGCGTCGATCGCCCGCAGCTCGTCGAGCTCCGCGTCGAAGCCCGCCGCGATCACGCCGCCGTCGCGGACCTGGGCCGCGGGTTCGGCGTGCAGCGTGCGTGCAAGGCGCTGGTGCCACGCGGGGTCGATGGCAAGCGCATCGCGCACGTCGTCGAGGGTGTCGCCGGAGAGGTCGGCAAGCGCCGAGGCGAGCGCCGGCAGTGCGGCGAGCGTGTCGCGCAGGCCGGCCAGGTCGCGCGGGCGCGCCGAGCCGAGCGCCACGCGCCCGGCGATGCGCTCAACGTCCGCGGTGCACTTCAGCGTCGCGACGATCGCATTTCGCGCCGTCACGGCACCGAGCAGCGCCTCGACGGCGTCGTGCCGCCCCGCGGCGCGCAGCGGATCGGCGAGCGGTTGCGTCAGCCAGCGGCGCAGCGTGCGGCTGCCGGCCGCTGTCGCGCAGCCGTCGAGCAGCGACAGCAACGTGGGCGCCGACTCGCCGGCGAGCGTGTGCGTGATCTCGAGCGTGCGACGCGCGGCGGGGTCGAGGCCGAGGAACTCGCCCGACGCCTCGACGCGGATGTCGCGCACGTGCGCGAGCGAGGCCTGCTGTGTCGCGCCCGCGTACGCGACGAGCGCGCCGGCAGCCGCCAGCGCGAGCGGCACGTCGGCGATGCCGAACGCGGCGAGGCTGTGGAGTCCGAGCACGCGCAGCAGCGCACGCTCGGCACCGGCGGCATCGAATTGCCACGCAGGCAGGGCGCGGGTGGGGACGCCGCGGGAGCGCGGCGCCGCCTCGCCGTCCTCGGCTACGAGCAGCTCGGCGGCTTCGATGCGCTCGAGCGTGGCCGCGGCCTCGGCGAGCGGCGCTTCGGCGAGCGTGAGCCGTCCCGAGGCCAGGTCGAGCCAGGCCACGCCCGCGCGCTTGCCCGACGCGTGCCAAGCCGCGAGCAGGCACTCGCGGCGCGCATCGAGCAGGCTCGCGTCGGTCACGGTGCCCGGCGTGACGATGCGAGCGACCCTGCGCTCGAGGGGACCCTTGGTTGTCGCCGGGTCGCCGAACTGCTCGACGATGACGACCGACTCGCCCGCCTTCATCAGCCGCGCGAGGTACTGCTCGACGGCGTGATACGGCACGCCGGCCATCGGGATCGACGCGCCGGCCGATTGCCCGCGCGCGGTCAGCGTGATGTCGAGCAGCCGCGCGGCGCGCTGCGCGTCGTCGAAGAACAGCTCGTAGAAGTCGCCCATCCGGTAGAACACCAGCTTGTCCGGATGCTCCGCCTTGACGCGCAGGTACTGCTGCATCATCGGCGTGTGAGCGGCGAGCGCGCGGGGCGACGCATTCGCCGCGACGGTCGACGCAGGCGCGGCCTCGCTCATCGGCGCGATTATACGAAGGCCGGGATGCGCTCACCGCGATCGCCGCGACGGAACGTCGCGCGCAGCCGGCCGGCGTCCTCATGTGCATGAAACACAACGACAAGTGCGTACCGTCCCGGGCACCGCAAGCATCGCGCCCCGATCGTCGCTGCGACGTTGCGTTGCGCCGGTGCCGACGAGCCGTACACCACAATGCCGTCCACTGCGCCACTATCGACGACCGGCCCGCCCGGCGCGCTCCGTGAGCCCGGTGCCCCCGTGTAACATGCATCAACGATGAGCGCGACCTCTCTTTCCCTCGGGCGGATGGCGGCTGCCATGCCACATCGGCGCCACGCCCGTTGCGCCGACGGGGAGGCCGGGTGAACGCACGGGTCCCGCACGACGTCGTCAATGCGCTGACGGTCGACGTCGAGGACTACTTCCAGGTCTCGGCGTTCGAGCCCCATGTGAGCCGCGACGCATGGGACGCGCTGCCGCGTCGCGTCGAGGCGAATGTCGACCGCATTCTCGGCATGCTCGACGAGCACGGCGCACGGGCGACGTTCTTCACGCTGGGCTGGCTGGCCGAGCGGCACCCCGCGATGATCCGCCGCATCGTCGACGGCGGGCACGAGCTCGCCAGCCACGGCCACGGCCACGGGCGCGCGACCGAGCAGCAGCCCGACGAGTTCCGGGTCGACATCCGGCGAGCGAAGGCCATCCTCGAGCAGATCGGCGGTTGCGAGGTGCGCGGCTACCGCGCGCCGAGCTTCTCCATCGGCACGGCGAACCGTTGGGCGTTCGAGTGCATCGCCGAGGCGGGCTACCGCTACAGCTCGAGCATCTACCCGATCCGCCACGACCACTATGGCGCGCCCGATGCCCCGAGGGTCCCGCACGAGGTCGCGCCCGGGCTCGTCGAGCTGCCGGTCGCGACGGTCCGAGTCTGGCGCACGAACCTGCCGGCAGGCGGCGGCGGCTATTTCCGCCTGCTGCCCTATGCGATGTCGCGCTGGTCGCTCGCCCGGATCAACCGGGTCGAGCGCCGGCCGGCGATCTTCTACTTCCATCCTTGGGAGCTCGATGCGGATCAGCCGCGCATCGACGGGGTCTCGGCGAAGGCGCGCTTCCGGCACTACCTCAACCTCGACCGGACGCAGGGGCGGCTCGCGCGCCTGATGCGGGACTTCGCCTGGGACCGCGTCGACAACGTGTTCGCCTGCGGATCGGGAGGGTGAGCGTCCCGGCAGGTGGGAGAGGGCGGCCCCGGGGAGCGGCGCGAACCGGCGTCACGAAACCGCCACGATGACCGTGGTAGACAACTGCGTTTCGGCCAGCCTGTAAGCGACAACAATGCGCGCATTGCGCCGTTTGACGGCGAAACGTGCGTGTAGCGCCGGTGGCGGCGATCATTGGCCGGCAAGCAACGCTACTATTCGATCTGGCTGGGGGGGGCGAGAAGCCGTCCGCCGCTTGTGCCGCGGATCGCATGGCGGACGGCAACCTCGGCATCACCCGGCAAACGAAGCATCGACGCATGTTCCAGGCCTTGCGCCAGCACCTGTCCCCCGCCACTCTCGCGCAGCTTGCCGCCGAGGCGCTGTGGCTGTTTGTCGCCGGCATCCTGGTGATGCTGCTCGCCTCGCACCTCACCGTACCCGCGCGCGAGTTCATCGTGCCGGCGCTGATCTTCGCGTTACTGATCCTCTCGCTCAACGGTGCCTTCGGCATCTACCGCCGCGGCGAGCGCGTGGGCACGAGCTCCTACGTCTTGCGCCTGCTGCTCGCTCCGGCGATCGGCGTGCCGCTCGCGTACCTCGCCGCGAGCGTAGTGCCGCGCGGCAACGTGTTCCAGGAAAACGTGGGACTCGTCGTCGTGATCGCGATCGGCGGCCTGCTGCTGCTGCGCCACGTGCTGTTGCTGCCGATGATCACGTCGCTGCTGCCGCACCGCGTCCTGGTGCTCGGCACGGGGCCCGAGGCCCGGCTCGTCGAGGCTTCGCTCGCCGCCGCGCATCCTCCCGGCCTGCGGCTGGTCGGCTTCCGTCCGCTGGACAAGGTTCCCGACTCGGCGGTGTCGCCCGGCAAGGTGGTCGCCATGCGGGGTTCGCTGCTCGAGGACGCGCGCGCGCTGCGCGTCGACGAGATCATCGTCGCCGTCCGGCAGCAGCGCGGCGGCGTGCTGCCGCTGCGCGAGCTGCTCGATTGCCGGCTGCACGGCATGGAGATCACCGACCTCGCGCGCTACTTCGAGCGCGTGCACAGCAAGGTGCCGATCGAGCTGCTCAAGGTCAGCTGGCTGATCTACGGCAACGGCTACCGGCAGGGGTGGCTGCGCACGCTGGTCAAGCGCGCGTTCGACGTCACGGCGGCGCTGTCGCTGCTCTTGCTCACGCTGCCCATCATGCTGGCGACGGCGCTGGCCATCCTGCTCGAGAGCGGCGCGCCGGTCGTCTACCGGCAGGAGCGCATCGGCCTGCGCGGGCGCCGCTTCACGGTCTTCAAGTTCCGCAGCATGGCGCAGGATGCCGAGCGGGGCGGCGAGGTGCGCTGGGCCGTGGCGCGCGACCCGCGGGTCACCCGCGTCGGGCGGATCATCCGCCGCCTGCGCATCGACGAGCTGCCACAGTTGTTCAACGTGCTGCGCGGCGAGATGAGCTTCGTGGGGCCGCGGCCGGAGCGGCCGGAGTTCGTGGACCTGCTGACCGGGCAGATTCCGTTCTACGCGGTGCGGCACAGCGTGAAGCCGGGTCTCACCGGATGGGCGCAGGTGCGCTACTCCTACGGCGCGACCGTCGAGCAATCGGTGCGCAAGCTCGAATACGACCTCTTCTACGTGAAGAACCACACGCTTGCGCTCGACGTCCTGATCCTGCTCGAGACGGTGCGGGTCGTCCTGCTCGGCGAGGGCGCGCACTAGGCAAGGGCCGCGCGGCGTCGCGGCGGGCCGCCTGCGCCAGGATGCCGAGCGCGCGAAGGCGCGCGGCGCGACCCATCAACCGACCAGTCCTGTGCCCATCGTGACCGAAGCCGCGTTCGCCACAGCCGGAACCGTCAGCTACTCGATCGCAGCGGGGGGCTGGCTGCTGCTCGCGCTTCGTGTGGCGATCGGGCTCGGAGCGAACCGGCGCGGCGCCCTCCTGCTCGCCGCTGCGGTCGCGACGGTGGTGTGGGCCGCGTTCGCCGCCGTGCACGCGAACACGGGCTCGGCCTGGACGCTGGCGGCCGCCGACGCTGCGGACGTGCTCCGCTATGCGTGCTGGCTCGCCTTCGTGACGATGCTGCTCAAGGGCGGTGCGAGCGCCGCCGCGCCCCAGGGAGTTGCGCGCCGGCTCGCGTGGGTGGCCGCCGCGCTGGTCGTCGCGGCGTTCGCCCTGTTCGACGGGCTGCAGCACCCGCGTTCGCTGCTCGGCGGCGACGCGCGTCCGGGACTCGCTGCGCACGTCGGGCTCGCCATCGCCGGGCTCGTGTTCGCCGAGCAGCTGTACCGCCGTGCGCACCCGCAGTCGCGCTGGGGGATCAAGCCGCTCGTGCTGGCGCTCGTCGCGATGTTCGGCTTCGACCTCTTCATGTACGCCGACGCGCTGCTGTTTGGCCGCATCGACGCCGACGCCTGGGTCGCGCGCGGCGCAGCCCACGCGCTCGTGATCCCGCTGGTGGTGATCGCGACGTCGCGCAACGCGGGATGGACCGTCGCGCTGCACCTGTCCCGCCAGGCGGTCCTGCAGTCGATCGCGCTGATCGTCGCCGGCGGGCTCCTGCTCGCCATCGCCGTCGCCGGCTACCTCGTCCGCCACGTCGGTGGCGACTGGGGGCGCGTGTTGCAGATCGGGCTCCTGTTCGCGGCCGTCGTGTTCGTCGTCGCGGCAGTGTCCTCGGGGAGCTTTCGCTCGTGGCTGCGCGTGTTCGTCGGCAAGCACTTCTTTCCCTACCGCTACGACTACCGCGAGGAATGGCTGCGCTTCACGCGCACGCTCGCCTCCGACAGCGCGGTGGTCGGCATGCAGGAGCGCGCCATCCGGGCGCTCGCCGACCTGGTCGAGAGCACCGGTGGCGCGCTGTGGCTCGCCGACGAGCGCGGCGCGTTCCGTCCCGCGGCGCGGCTCCATGCGCCCGCCACCGACGAAACCCTGGCCGCCGACGCTCCGCTGCCGGCATTCCTGGGGCGCAGCGGCTGGATCGTGTCGCTGCCCGAGTTCGCGAGCCACCCGCAGCGTTACCCCGCACTCGCGCTGCCCGAGTGGTTGCGCACGCTGCCCGGCGCGTGGCTGGTCGTGCCGCTCGCGGTGGGCAGCGAACTCATCGGCTTCGCGGTGCTGCTCGACCCGCGCTCGCCGGTGGAGATCGACTGGGAAGTGCGCGACCTCCTGAAGGCCGCGGCACGCGCGGCGGCGTCGTACCTGCAGCAGCTGCGCGCCACCGAGGCGTTGGTCGAGTCGCGCAAGTTCGACGCGTTCAACCGCATGTCGGCATTCGTCGTCCACGACCTCAAGCACCTCGTCGCGCAGCTGACGCTCATGCTGCGCAATGCCGAAAGGCATCGCGACAACCCGGCGTTTCAGCGCGACATGCTGGAGACGGTTGCCAACGTCGCCGGGCGAATGAATGCGCTGATGCTGCAGCTGCGCGCGGGCGGCGTGCCGGCCGAGAGCGCGAGAAGCGTCGAGCTGGCCCCGCTGGTGCGGCGCGTGGCCGCGGCGAAGGCGGGCGCCGGTCGCGTCGAGCTCGTGCTCGAGGCGGAGGTTGCCGCGCTCGGGCACGAGGCGCGGCTGGAGCACGTGATCGGTCACCTTCTGCAGAACGCGCTCGATGCCACGCAGTCGGGTGGCGCGGTGCGCTTCGCCGTGCGCCGGGAGGGCGCGCAGGCCGTCGTCGAGGTCGAGGACGGCGGCATCGGCATGACCGCGGCGTTTGTCCGCGAGCGCCTGTTCAAGCCGTTCGAGACGACGAAGTCCTCCGGCATGGGCATCGGCGTCTACGAGAGCCAGCAGTACGTCGACTCGCTCGGCGGGCGCATCGACGTCGACAGCAGGGAGGGGGGCGGGACGCGCGTCGTCGTCCGCCTGCCCGTCACGGAGGCGGCGGGAGCGCCGCCCAGGCGCATCGAGCAGGCCGCATGATGCGTCGATCGCATCGGGAGCCGGGGGCATGACGCAGGCACGCAAGCCGCTGTTGATCGTCGAGGACGATGCCGCGCTGCGCAAGCAGATGCAGTGGGCGTTCGACGGCTACGTGACCGTCGTCGCCGGCGACCGCCAAAGCGCGATCGCCCAGCTGCGCCGCTTCGAGCCCGCAGTGGTGACGATGGACCTCGGCCTGCCACCGCGCCCCCACGACGCGACCGAGGGCCTCGCGCTTCTCGAGGAAATGCACTCGCTCGCGCCCGACACGAAGATCATCGTGCTGACCGGGCAGGACGACCGCGCCCACGCGTTGCGGGCCATCGCGCTCGACGCCTACGACTTCTGCACCAAGCCGTTCGAGCCGGAGGTGCTCGGGCACGCCATCGAGCGCGCCTACCGCCTGCACGAGCTGCAGGCGGAGAACGCGCGGCTGCAGGCGGGGTTGCCGGCGCGCTCGATGGCGGGGCTGATCACGCTCGATCCCGGCATGCAGCGCGTGTGCCGCACGATCGAGAAGGTTGCGCCGACGTCGGCGACCGTGCTGGTGCTCGGCGAGTCCGGCACCGGCAAGGAGCTGCTCGCCCGCGCCTTGCACGAGCAGTCGCAGCGTTCGGCCGGACGCTTCGTGGCGATCAACTGCGCGGCGATTCCCGAAGGCCTGCTGGAAAGCGAGCTGTTCGGCTACGAGAAAGGCGCGTTCGCCGGCGCGGTGCGCCAGACGCCGGGAAAGATCGAGCTCGCGCATGGCGGCACGCTGTTCCTCGACGAGGTGGGCGACCTTCCGTCCGCGCTGCAGGCGAAGCTGCTGCGCCTGCTGCAGGAGCGCACGATCGAGCGCGTCGGTGCGCGTCAGGAGATCGCGATCGACGTGCGCGTCGTCTGCGCGGCGCAGCAGGGCCTGAAGGAGCGCATCGCCGGCGGCGGGTTCCGCGAGGACCTCTACTACCGGCTCGCCGAGATCGTCGTCGAGGTGCCGCCGCTTCGCGCAAGGCACGGCGATGCCGCGCTGCTGGCCCACGCGCTGGTGCGCCGCTTCGCCGACGAGCACCGCCGGGGATCGATGACGCTGATGCCGGATGCGATCGCGGCGATCGAGGGCCACGCCTGGCCGGGCAACGTCCGCGAGCTCGAGAACGTGCTGAAGCGCGCGGTCGTCGTCGCCGACGGCCCGACGATCTCCGGCGCCGACCTCGGCCTCGTGCAGGCGCCAAGCGAGGCGCTCAACCTGCGCGAGGTACGCGAGGCGGCCGAGCGACAGGCCGTGCTGCGCGCACTCGGTCGTGTCAATGGCAACCTGACGCGCGCCTCCGAGATGCTCGGCGTGTCGCGGCCCACGCTGTACGATCTCATCCACCGTTTCGGACTGAAGTGACCCCGCGCCCCCCGGCAGCGGGTCCCGCGAACCCCACGACATGCGATCCATGAGCAACCTCGCCGGCAGCAACCACCTCCAACCCGTTGTGCCCGAGGACATTGCACAGCAGGTCGTCGCCGTCGTCGGCCTGGGCTACGTGGGCCTGCCGCTGGCCGTCGAGTTCGGCAGGCGCTTCGCCACGATCGGCTTCGACCTCTCGCAAGCCAAGGTCGACGCCTACCGGCGCCACGTCGACCCGACCGGGGAGGTGGCGAGCGAGGACCTGCGCGCCGCGCGGCGGCTGGCGGTGACGACCGATCCCGCGGAGCTCGCCAAGGCCGACTTCGTCATCGTGGCCGTCCCCACCCCGGTCGACGATGCGCACCAGCCCGACTTCGGCCCGCTGGTCGGCGCGAGCGAGGCGGTCGGCCGCCACATGAAGCGCGGCGCGACCGTGGTCTACGAGTCCACCGTGTACCCCGGCGCGACCGAGGAGATCTGCGTGCCGGTGCTCGAGCGCTGGTCGGGCATGAAGTGGGGGCGCGACTTCTTCGTCGGCTACTCGCCCGAACGCATCAACCCCGGCGACAAGGAGCACACGCTCACACGCATCATCAAGGTCGTCGCGGGCGACAGCCCGGCCACGCTCGCTCGCGTGGCGGCCTTCTACGGCGCCGTGGTCGCCGCCGGCGTGCACCCGGCGAGCAGCATCAAGGTCGCCGAGGCGGCGAAGGTGATCGAGAACACGCAGCGCGATCTCAACATCGCGCTGATGAACGAGCTGGCGCTGATCTTCCACAAGATCGGCATCGACACGCTGGAGGTGCTCGAGGCCGCCGGCACGAAGTGGAACTTCCTGCCGTTCCGTCCGGGGCTGGTCGGCGGCCACTGCATCGGTGTCGACCCCTACTACCTCACGCACAAGGCCGACAAGCTGGGCTACCACCCGCAGGTGATCCTCGCCGGCCGGCGCATCAACGACGGCATGGGCAAGTACGTCGCCGAGCAGACGGTCAAGCAGCTGATCCAGTCCGGCTTCGCGGTCAAGGGTGCGGACGTCGGCGTGCTCGGCCTCACGTTCAAGGAGAACTGCCCGGACCTGCGCAACTCGCGGGTGATCGACGTGATCCGCGAGCTCGTCTCCTACGGCGTGAACGTGCACGTGCACGACCCCGTGGCCGACGCCGCCGAGGCCCGCCACGAGTACGGCGTCGAGCTGAAGCCGTGGGATGCGCTGCCGCGCTGCTCGGCGCTGGTCGCCGCTGTCGCGCACCGCGAGTTCCGCTCGCGCCCGGTGGACGACTTCGTCGCTCGGCTTCTGCCGGGCGGACTCTACGTCGACGTCAAGGCGCAGGCCGACGCGGCGGCGCTGCGCGAGCGCGGCGTGGCGGTTTGGCGGCTGTGATGGAGGGGGGAGGAACCGTTCCCGCGGCGCTCGCGGAAGCCCGCCGCGCGCTTGCCGCGCAGCCGCGGCGCTGGCTCGTCACCGGTTCGGCAGGGTTCATCGGCTCGCACCTGGTCGAGAACCTGCTGAAGCTCGGCCAGACCGTGGTCGGCCTCGACAACTTCGCCACCGGCCACCGCAGCAACCTCGACGAGGTGCGGCGCAGCGTCGGCGAAGCCGCATGGCGCCGCCACACGTTCATCGAGGGCGACATCGTCGACCGCATCCATTGCGCCCGCGCGTGCCAGAACGTGAACGTCGTGCTGCACCAGGCCGCGCTGGGCTCGGTGCCGCGCTCGATCGCCGACCCGATCGCAACCCACGCCGCCAACGTCACCGGCTTCCTCAACATGCTGGTCGCCGCGCGCGACGCCGGCGCGGCGCGCTTCATCTACGCCGCGTCGAGCTCGACCTACGGCGACCACCCGGGGCTGCCCAAGGTCGAGCACGAGATCGGCCGCCCGCTGTCGCCCTACGCCGTCACCAAGTACGTGAACGAGCTTTACGCCGAGGTGTTCGGCCGCTGTTACGGCCTGCCGGCGATCGGCCTGCGCTACTTCAACGTGTTCGGCCCGCGCCAGGATCCGGACGGGGCCTACGCGGCGGTGATCCCGCGCTGGGCGGCGCAGCTTCTCGCCGGGCGCGCAGTCGGCATCAACGGCGATGGCGAGACGACGCGCGACTTCTGTTACGTCGACAATGTCGTGCAGGCGAACCTGCTCGCCGCGACGACCGAACGGGAGGATGCGCGAGGCGAGGTGTTCAACGTCGCCGTCGGCGGCCGCATGTCGCTCAATGCGCTGCACGCGGCGCTTGCCGACCTCGTGCGTGCTGCGCGTCCGGGCATCGTCCTGCCGCCGCCGCATTACCGCGCGTTCCGCGAAGGCGACGTGCGCCATTCGCAGGCGGACATCG
>Ga0105090_10000773_pt1 | contig 16420 bp, 15 predicted proteins | sample PPLLak3March2015_FD_79110 | JGI IMG/M metagenome (GOLD analysis project Ga0105090, IMG submission 79110) | Freshwater sediment microbial communities from Prairie Pothole Lake near Jamestown, North Dakota, USA - PPLs Lake P7 Core (1) Depth... | ecosystem: Environmental > Aquatic > Freshwater >... | reverse complement strand
GGCCTGCAGAACGCTGTGGATGAGCCTCGCGTTGTCGGGGTACATCACCATCGCCACGCGCATGCCGGGCCGCGTGGCGCCGATCGCGTGCAGCGATTCGAAGCTGCCCAGGTGCGCGCCGAGCAGGAAGGTGCCGCGGCCCGCGGTCACCGAATCGTCGACCAGCTTGCCGCCGGTGTGACGCATGTCGAACTCATCCATGCGGCCGCGCACGAAGTAGATGCGGTCCAGCACCACCGAGGCGAAGGTGTGGATGTGGCGGTAGAGGTCTCGCCAGGTCGCCGCGCGGCCGAGTGCACGGCCGAGGTAACGCGCCGAGTGGCGGCGCGGCGTCGGCGCGAAGACCAGGTAGTACAGCGTGATCGGGTTCAGCAGCCAGCGTGCGACGCGGCGGCCCAGGTACATCGCGACCCAGGCCATGAATCGCAGCGCCAACCGGTTGCTGCGCTCGCGCGTCGCCGTCCAGGCCGGCACCGGCGGCTCGGCAGTGGGCTCGGAGCGCGAGGCGGCGTTCACGCTGCGGCCCCGGCCGACCACTGGCCGCGTGCCACCGGCGCGCCGTCCTGGTGCAACTCGAAGGCCACTCCGCTGCCGTGCTCTCGCAATTGCGCGACCAGCCGCGCCCCCGGTCCGACCGGAGCCAGGAATTTGGCGCTGTCGATGCGCGGCTGCGGCCCCAGGCTCGAACGCAGCGCCGGCCGGCTTTCGAGCGCCTCCAGCACCAGCGACAGCAGCACCACGCCGGGCAGCACCGGCCGGCCCGGAAAGTGGCCGGCGAAAGCGGGGTGGTCGGACGGAATCTCGAAGACGGTGTCGCCGGCCCCTGCGGCCGCAGGCACCGCGGCAGGCGCCGCCAGCGTTTGCAGGGCGAAGTGCCGCAGCGCCGCGGCGGTGAGCTTGCCGGTGGCTTCGCGCGGCAGTGCCGGCACCGACACCACGCGGCGCGGCACGAAGGCCGGTTCGAGCTGCGCGCGCAGGGCCCCGATGATCTGGTGCGGCGCGAGTGTCGGTGCCACGACGAAGGCCACCGGCCGCACCACGGCCTCGGCCTCGTCGTCGGGCAGCCAGAAGGCGCCGTCCTCGACGCCGTCGATGCGGTTGAGGTGGAAATTCAGGTGCGCCAGCGAGCTGCGCTTGCCGGCGACGTGGATGAGGTCGTTGGCGCGGCCGAGAAGTCGGAAGTGCCGACCGTCCTGGGGATCCTGCAGCGCCAGCACGTCGGCCAGCGGCGTCGGCTCGACGACATGGCCGCCGGCGACGATCCAGCGTTCATCGTCCGGCCCCGGCCCGGGTTCGTGCGTGATGCGCAGGGCACCCAGGGTGGTCCAGGTCTCGCCGGCGGTGGTGCGGCGGGCGGCCACCTGGCCGGCTTCGGTGCAGCCGTAGATCTCGGCCAGCAGTCCCCCGAAGGCCGCCTCGGTCTTGGCGGCGAGTTGCGGCGACAGCGGCGCTGTCGCCGACAGCACCAGATCCACCGCCGGCAGCGCCACGCCCGACAGCAGCAGCGTCTTCAGGTGGAACGGTGTCGTGACCAGGGCGCGGGGCCTCGGCAGCCGGGCCAGCGCTTCGGCGATGTCGGCGGGATAGAAGGGCCGCCCGGCGTCGAACGCCGCGCCGCCCAGCCAGGCCAGCATGACCGTCGATTCGAAGCCGTAACTGTGCTGCGCCGGCACGGTGGCGACGACATTGAGGCCGGCGATCGACGGCCGCGCCATCAGCTCGGCCAGGCGCTCGGCTTCGGCGCGTATGTTGGCCACCAGCGGCCCCCAGCGCTTGGCGTGCGGCTGCGGCGTGCCGGTCGAGCCCGAGGTCAGCAGGCAGACGGCCTGCAGCGACGCCGGCAGCAGCGGCACTTCGCGTGCCGGTGCCACGCCGGCGGGCCGCTCGATATGCAGCACCTGCAGTGCACCGGTGGCGCGTGCCGGGTCGTCGCACATGACGTAGGGTGCGGCGCTGCCGTGCGGCACCTGGCGCAGCGTTTCGGGCAGCGCATTGGGCGGCATCAGGCTGGTCTGGCCGCGCAGCAGCGCTGCGGCCAGACCGAGAGCGAAGTGGTAGCGGTCCTGGCACAGGTTGAGCGGCCGGCCGCTGGCGGGCAGGCGATCGGCCAGCGCCTGCGCCTCGGCGATGAACAACCCGGCGCTGATGGCCGCGCCGTCGCGCCAGGCCAGCGGCGACGCCAGGTCGCGGGCGGTGAGCAGGGGCAAGCCGGCGGCGGTCACGATGGCGACCCGGGTCCGGATGCGCTGCGGTAGGCGGCCAGGGCCGTGCGCATGGTGATGCGCTCGAACTCCGGGTGGCGCCGGTAGCGCAGCAGATGCTCGCCGGCGAAGAACGCCACCGCCGCCAGCGGCGTGACCCCGTTGCAGAAGATCGACCACCAGTCCCACGGGGCCAGCAGGTAGACGAGCACCGATGCCAGCACCATGCCCACGAAATACAGCACCCAGGCCAGGGTGAGCCGCCGCGTATAGGCTCGCATCCCGGCCGTGAGGTGGCTGTGCACGCGCTCGGCCAGCATCTCGATCAGCGCCTTGCCACGCGGCCGCAGGGTGACGCCGAAACCCACTGCCAGCGCCAGGTGGATGCCGGCGTGCTGCAGCACGTACAGGCGGTTGACGTCCGCCACGCCGCCCCGAGCCACCACCGCGGCCAGCGCGGCCACCCCGACCGCGCAGGCGGCCAGGATCCAGGGTGGGCGCTGGCGCCAGCCGGCGGCCGCCACGGCCAGCACCAGTGGGCCGAACAGCGCGGCCACGGCCCAGGGGCGGTCGGCCGCATTCACCATCAGCCAGTGCGACCCGGTCGCGTAGGCCGCCAGGGCCGCTGCGGCCAACGCGAGTCGCCAGGCGGACATGAGCTATTTCGTGCGGTGCTGGGCGATGTGGGCGGCCAGGCTGCGCAGGTTCTGGAAGATCTTCTGGTTGTTCTCGTCGTCCGACCGCAACTGGAAGCCATAGCGTTGCGAGACCTCCAGCGCGACCTCGAGGATGTCGATCGAATCCAGGCCCAGGCCGTCGCCGAACAGCGGCGCCGTGGGGTCGATCTCCGCCGGTGCCATTTCCAGGTTCAGTGCGGTGACGAAGAGGCTGGCGAGTTCCGACTCGAGCGCCTGCCGATCCGGCGGCAGTGCGGCGGAAGTGTCGGCATCGGCGGTGGGCGGCAAGGACACGAAGGACTCTCCAGGGATGGCGGCGCAGGCTCATTGAGCCGAACCAGGAATTGTAGGGTGTCGAACCGGTGTCCGAGCCCGGTCACGGGGTCCCCGCGGAAGCTGACTGGCCGGAGTTCACGGCAGTGCCTGGCAGGGCCGGACCGGCGCCCTCGGTCAGCCGGGATCGGATCGCCTCGATGCGTTCGCGGTTGACGCCGAAGTCATGTTTGCCGAGCCGAGACGCCGACCTCAGCTGCACGATGCCGGCGTCCCGGTCGAGCCAGAACTCGGCGTCGTCGGTGTACTTCATGACCGGGGTCGTGAACTGGACGTAGAGGTAGTCCTCGCGCGCCGTGGCGATGCGCGCCCCCGGCATCGCGGCAACGATCTCGCGCAGCCGCGACATCGTGGTCGCGCCATCGCCAATCAGCGCCAGGGGCTCGATGTGGGCTGCGTCGCGCCGCGGGTGGCCGGGCCACGCTCGCGCCTGGCTGCTGACGCTGTTGTCGGTGTTCGACGGCGGCTTGAGCTTGCCGTCGCGCACGCCGATGCCGCCCGGCGGCCGGCCCTGCATCAGGCCCAGCTGGCCGGCCAGCACCACCAGCAACACCAGGGCCGTGCCGCCGCCCAGCAGCCATTTCAGCACGGTCATCGTTGTCTCCTGGCCTGGGGGCCCGCGGCGCATTGTGCCGTGCTGGCAAGATGCGGCCCTGGAATGAGCGACATGAAACCGATGCGGCTGCTGCCCGGCCTGCTGGCGTGCGTTGCCGCCTTGGTGGCGGCGCCGCCCGCCCCGGCGCAGGGCGAACTGCCCTATGCCCGGGCCGTGGCCGAGCGTTTCTCGGCGCCCGCGGTGCGCTACGACACACCGGGCCTGCAGCCCTGGCGCGGCAGCTACACCAGCAACGCCGAATTGCGCGCCGCGCTGCGCGAACTGGCGGCGCGGCCGCAGGGCCCGCGCCTGCTCGCCGCCGGCCGTTCGGCGGCGGGCGAGCCGATCGAGGCCCTGCAATATTCGCGCGGCCCGGGTCGGCCGGCGGTGCTGCTGGTCGGCCAGCAGCATGGCGACGAGCCGGCCGGCAGCGAGGCCCTGCTGGCGGTGGCCCAGTTGCTCTTCACGCCGGCCTGGGCGGTGTTGCTCGATCGCATCGACGTCATCGTGCTGCCGCGCGCCAACCCCGACGGCGCGACGCTGGGCCAGCGTCGCGGCCTGCACGGCCTGGATATCAACCGCGACCACCTGCTGCTGCGCACCCCGGAAGCCCGGGCGCAGGCACTGCTGGTGCGCGCCTACCGTCCGCTGCTGGTGGTGGACGCGCACGAACACCCCGTCATCGGCCGCACCCTGCAGAAGTTCAACGCCGTCCAGCGCCACGACCTGATGCTGCAGTATGCGATGGTCGCCAACCTGCCGCCTGAACTGACGCGTGCCAGTGAAGACTGGTTCCGCCAGCCGCTGCTGCAGGCCCTGGCGCACGAGGGGCTCACCGCCGAGTGGTACCACACCCTCCCCACGACCCCGGGCGACCTGCGGCTGTCGATGGGCGGCGTGCAGCCCGATACCGCACGCAACGTGCAGGGCCTGAAGAACGCGGTCAGCATGCTGCTGGAGTCGCGCGGCGCCGGCATCGGCCGCCTGCACCTGCAGCGCCGCGTGCACAGCCACGTGGTGGCGGTGCGCAGCCTGCTGACCAGCGCCGCCGAGCACGCCGATGCGCTGCAGGCGCTGCAGCGGCAGGTCGACGCGCAGGTGGCCGGCAGTGCCTGCCAAGGTGAGATCGTGGTGCTCGCGGCGCAGACGCCGACGCGGCGCGACATCCTGATGCTCGATCCGGCCACCGGCGCCGACAAGCGGATTTCGGTGCACTGGAATTCGTCGCTCGAGTTGCAGCCGCTGGTCACGCGCCCGCGCCCGTGCGGTTACTGGCTGGCGACCGAGGCCGACGCCGCCGTGCAGCGCCTGCAGGCGCTGGGCGTGCAGGTGCAGCGCCTGGGCGCGGCCACCGAACTTCAGGTCGAGACCTGGCGCGAGACAGCGCGCATCGAAGCCGCGTGGCCGAACGCGCCCGGCACTTTCGAAGACGGCCAGGGCGTGCGCCTGCTGCGCGTGACCACCGACCGCGTGCGCCTGCCGGTGCCGGCCGGCAGCTGGTGGGTGCCGCTGGACCAGCCGCTGGCGCACCTGGTGGCGGCGGCGCTGGAGCCGGACACGTCCTTCAGCTGGTTCGCCCATCGCCTGCTGCCGGCGCTGGACAGCGCGGCGCGGGTGATGATGGTGCCGCAGCAGTAGCAGCCACTGTCATGGTCGGCGCCGGCGGCAACGACAAGGCGTCGGGGGTCGCAGGGACGGCTTGGCGGTGACGCCCGCGATCTACCGCCCCGCAGGCAGCTCCACCGTCCAGGGCTCCGGGTTGATCGGAATGGATACCGCCCGCTGCCCGATCTGCTCGCTCCACCGTGCCCACTGCCGATCCGGCGCCGGCCGCGCCTGCCATTCGCGCACCACGGCCGTGGTCAGTGCGCCGGCCAGCAGCAGCAGCGCGAGCGCCCGCGCCACGCCACGTCGATCGGCCACCACCGCCACCAGCAGCCACAGCAGGATCACCTGCGGGATGTAGAAGTAGCGCAGGCCGAAGGTCAGGTGCATCAGCGGCAACGGCGTCGCCACCTCGTGCAGCTTGACCAGCGAGGCCGCGACGATCACCGCGTGACCGCCGAGCAGCATCGCCACCACCGTGCGCCGCCCGCGCAGCTGCCAGGCCAGGAACGCAAGCAGCAGCACGTAGGCCGCGAACCAGGCCGACGCGGGCAGTCCGGCGACGTCGACGGGCACGAAGAGGCCCTCGAAGAGTCGCCGCCCCAGCACCTCGGCCACCACCGGCGCCGACATCGCCAGACGCCCCGCGCCCGGCGGGCGCTGCAACAGCGCCTGCGCCTGCAGCAGCAAGACCACCAGCAGGAGCACCAGCATCGCCTTGCCATGCGCACTCGGCGACCTGAAGACGCGCAGCGCGTACAGCGGCGTGAAGAGCACCGCAAAGGGCCCGGTGAGGCCACACAGCACCACGACGGTCACATCCAGCGCCCACTGGCGGCGGAACGCCGGGGCGGCCGGGTCCGGGGCTTCCTTGCACAGCGTGGCCAGCAGTGCCAGCGCGGTGACCCACTGCACGTTGGTGATGGTCAGGAAGACCTCGTGCGCGGCATGCGGCACGAGCACCACCGCCAGCGCCAGCGCGGGTCGGGCCGGCAGCGGCAGCCGCTCGTCGAGCAGGCTGGCTGCCACGAGCAGCGTGATCAGCGCCGCGCCGAGGTTGTAGATCGCCGGGGCCCAGGCGGGGCCGGCGAGGTGGTGCGCGATCTCGGCCACCAGCCGCGGCAGCAGATGCAGATAGCCGGCGTAGGGTTCGGCCAACGCCGCCAGGCCCATGATGTACTGCTGCGCGAAGAAGATCGCGCCGTCCTCGGCCCAGAACTGTGGCTGCAGGACCGCGTCGGGCCGCCGCGAGAAGAGCACGAGACCGGCCATCGTCATCACGGCCAGGGTTCGAAAAGGGGCTGGTGCAAGCATCGTCGGATCGGTGCGGCGGGCCGCGATCATAGGTGCGAGGCGCCAGACCCCGTCCACCCGCAGCCTGCGCTTCACAGCTTGGTGCGAACGAAGATCCGCTCCGGCAGCGCCCTCACCACCCGCATGATCCAGCGCCAGAACCAGGGCGTGTAGACGTGGCCGAAACCGCCGGCCAGCGCGCGGTCGATGTCCTGCGCCACCCGCTCCGGCGTGGCCCACAGCGGGCCCTTGGCGAAGCCGGCGGTCATCGGGGTGTCGACGAATCCAGGCAGCAGCGTCACCACGCGCACGCCCTTGCGCGCGAGCCGGTGGCGCAGCCCCGAGGCCAGCGCCGTGACCGCCGCCTTGGACGCGCCATAAACATAGTTGCTGGCACGGCCGCGGTCGCCGGCCGGCGACGAGACGATGCCGATGACGCCCCGGCCCTGCCGTTCGAAGCGCTGCGCCAGCAGCGTCAGCAGCGCCAGCACCGAGCGCGCATTGAGGTCGAAGGCCTGCAGCGCCTGCGCCACCGAGGCCTCGCAGGCCGCCTGGTCGGGCAGGCTGCCCCAGGCCAGCAGGGCGGCGTCGAAGCCTCCTGCGTCATCGACAGCCGCCCAGGCCATCGACAGTGCGGCCTCGTGACCATCGATGTCCAGCGCGTCGAAGGCAATGCAGTGCACCTCGGCGGCGCCACGCACGCGCAGGTCGGCGGCATTGGCCTCCAGCCGCGTGGCGTCGCGGGCCAGCAGCACCAGCCGCGCACCCCGCGCCGCATGGCGGCGCGAGACGGCATGTGCGATCGCCGACGTCGCTCCGATGACCAGCAGTGTGTGAGTCATGGCGGGCATTCTGGCGTCAGTCGCCGAGCAACCGGCGCGACAGCTGAGACGACAGCCCGGGGTCGCGGAAGGCGCGGAATTCGGCCAGCCGCGGGTAGCCCTGCTCGAACAGCTCGCGTGGCATGCAGGCGTCCTTGGCCGGGTACAGGCGCCCGCCGGCGCGCTGCACGACGGCATTCAGGCTCTCGAACAGTCGCAGCGTGGCCGCGCCGTGGTTCGGGAAGTCGAGCGCGATCGTGATCCCGGGCATCGGAAAGCTCAGCAGCCCGGCCGGCGGGCGGCTGCCGAAGGTCTTGATGACGCCGAGGAAGGAGCCGCTGCCCGAGCGTGCGATCAGCTCCAGCAACTCGGCTGCGGCGGCCTCGTGGTCGGGCGGCGGAAGCACGCACTGGTATTGGTAGAAGCCGCGCGGGCCGTAGATGCGGTTCCAGTCGGCGACGCCGTCCAGCGGGTAGAAGAAGGGCACGTAGGGCTGGCGCATGCGCCGCCCGGCAGCGGCGTGCTGACGCATGAGATACAGCGCATTGAAGGCGCGCAGGCTGACGCCGTTGACCAGCGACAGCGGCGGCGTGAAGGGCCAGCGCCATTCGCGCCGCAGTGGCAATGGCCGTGCATCGTCGACATGGTTGCCGCGGAAGATCACGCCGCGCAGTTTTCCGTCGCGGCTGGCCAGGCAGTCGATCCAGGCCACGGCATATTCCCAGTCGGCGAGCGACGCATCGGAGAGCTGCACGAATTCGGCCACCGAGGCAAAGCCCAGCGCCTCGCTCTCGATCCATGGCCCGGGCACGCGGCGCAGGCGCAGCCGGGCGCGGGTGATCAGACCGGTCAGGCCCAGGCCGCCGACCGTGGCTCGGAACCAGGGCTCCTGCTGCCCCGGCCCGCATGCGATGACCTGGCCGTCGGTGCGGCACAGCTCGAGCGACTCGACATGCTCGCCGAAGCTGCCGCCACGGTGGTGGTTCTTGCCGTGTACGTCGTTGGCGATGGCGCCGCCGACGGTGACGTCCTGCGTTCCCGGCGTCACGCCGACGAACCAGCCCTGCGGCAGTGTCACCGCGATCAGCTCGCGCAGCGTGACGCCGGCCTCGCATTCGATGACGCCGCTGTCGCGGTCGAAGGCGATGAAGCGGTCGAGCCCGCGCGCCGACCACAGCGTGCCACCGGGATTGAGGCCGACGTCGCCGTAGCTGCGCCCGTTGCCGAACACGAGGCCGCGGCCACCGGCGATGGCGGCTGCGGCCTGCTTGCGATCCGTGAGGGGCCGCCACTCGTGCGGCTCGCGCGACAGCCGGCCCCAGGACTCGACGCGTCGGCTCACCACGGCAGCGTCGCCAGCCACAGCACGGCCAGGAACAGCCAGCCGCAGGCCAGGCTGGTGGGGTCGCGCACGGCGTACATCAGCGGGTCATCGTCCATCTGGCTGCGGTGCGCCTTGACCCACATGCGACTGATCCAGTACAGCAGCAGCGGCACCGTCAGCCACATCAGTTCGGGCGTGCGGTACAGACGCGTGACATTCTCGCTGTCCAGGTACAGCGCCAGCACCAGCACCGCCGCGAAGCCGGCGTTGACGCCCAGCATGGCCACCAGCGCCAGGTCCTGCGTCATGTAGCTGCGTCCGGCGGCCGCGCTGCGACCCTCGTCCTGCATCACCAGCAGTTCGGAATAACGCTTGACGAAGGCCAGGCTCAGAAACAGGAAGAGCGAGAACGCCAGCAGCCAGAACGACGGCGTCAGCGCCACCGCTGCGGCGCCGCCGATGACGCGCAGCGTATACAGGCCGGCCAGCGCCAGCGCGTCGAGCACGAGCTTGCGCTTGAGCCAGAAGGTGTAGGCCAGCGTGACGCCGAAATACACCGCCAGCCAGCCCGCGAAGGCGGCGCCGGTCTTCAGGGCCAGCGCGAAGGCCGCGACCAGCAGTGCGCCCGACACCGCCAGCCCGGCCGCCGGCGAGAGTTGCCCGGCGGCGAAGGGCCGCATCTGCTTGCGCGGGTGGCGGCGGTCGCTCTGCACGTCCATCAGGTCGTTGAGCAGATAGACCGATGAAGCGCACAGGCCGAAGGCGACGAAGGCCAGCAGCGCCTGCGCCAGCAGCGCCATCTCGCCCAGCCGGTGTGCGCCCAGCAGCGGCAGGAAGACGAGCAGATTCTTCAGCCACTGGTGCAGTCGCACTGCCCTCAGCCAGACGCGGGGGCCGGCCGGGAGCGGATCGAATTCGCGCTCGACCGTCGCGGTGCGCCGCGCCGCCGCGCGCACGGCGGCCGATGCCGAGACGACGATGGCGCGCCGCGCGGCGGCCCACACCGGCAGGTCGTCGCCCGCATTGCCGGCGTAGTCGAAACCACCGGCGCCGAAGCGCTGCACCAGCGCCTGGGCCTTGCGTTGCGCCGAGATATTGCTCAGGCCGTCGCTGGCGATGACCTCGTCGAAGCGGCCCAGGTGCTGCGCCACCGCCTCGGCGTAGTGCGCGTCGGAGGCGGTGCACAGCACGAGGCGCCGGCCGCGCGCGCGTTCCTCGTCGATCCAGTGCAGCACGCGCTCGTCGTAGGGCAGCGTCGTGACGTCAATGTCCACGCGCTCGGCGATGCGGCGCTTGAGCACGGCCTTGCCGGCCAGCAGCCAGGCCGGCACGCGCAGCACCTGCAGCGGTGCCACCTGCAACAGCCGCAGCGCCGATTCCTGCAGCAGGTCGCTGCGAAGCAGGGTGCCGTCGAGGTCGATGACGAGCGGGGGCTCTGCGGCGGCTGCGGCAGTCATGACGTCACTCCCGGCCTGCCGTTGCGCGCGGCGCTCGCGCCAGGCTCAGCAGCGCCAGCGCCCCGAGCAGCAGCCCGAACCAGAGCGTGGCCAGCCGCGTCAGCAGCGCCACCGCAATCGCGGCATCGGGCGTGGCGCCGGCCAGCGTCAGTTGCAGCACCAGCGCCGCTTCCATCACGCCCAGTCCGGCCGGCACCATGCTGCCGGCACCGATAAGCGTGGCCGACGCGAAGATGGCGAGGCATTGCAGCACTGGCAGCGGCAGTGCGACGACGGCGACGAAGTGCGCGAAGACCAGTGCCTGCACCCCGTAGGCCAGCACCGCCGCTGCCACGTACACCTGCACCTGCCGGGGCGCCCACAGGCGGGCCCACGGCAGCGCCGGGAACGACGCCGCCGACAGCCAGCGCCCCGCGCGACCCCAGCGCCCCAGCCGCGCGACCCAGCCTGCCCAGCGCGGGTCGGTCACGCCGGCACGCAGCGCGAACGACAGCAGCAGCACCGCGGCCGCCAGCGCCTCGAGCAGCGGCAGGCGCTGGCCCGACCCGGCCGCCGCCAGCGCACCGAGCAGCGCCACGCCGATGACGTCGGACAGCCGGTCGGCAAAGAAGGCGGCCAGGCTGTCGGGCAGGCGCACGCCATGAGGCAGCAGGAAGACCGAACGCACCGTCTCGCCCAGCTTGCCGGGCGACGACGTGAGCCCCAGCCCCGACAGATAGACACGCAGATTCAGCGCCCACGGGATGCGGTGGGCCAGGATGCGCAGCATGAAATGCCAGCGCAGGAAGCGCACGCCGTAGGTCAGCGAGGCGACCGCGGTGCCGGCCAACAGGCCCGGCCAGCCCAGGCGGCGCGCGGCTTCCCAGGTCAGGGCCGGCCCCGACCAGGCCAGCGCCAGGACGTAGACCAGCACCGCGGCGCCGACCAGCAGGGCCGACGGCGCGACCAGACGGCTGAAGTGGCCGCCGGGAGCTGGGGTCGCGTGCATGTCGGGCCCCGGCGCGCTTCAGCGGAAGGTCACGGCGCGGTGCGCCAGGAAACTGGTCAGCACCGGCACCGCGACGCCGATGGCATGCGCGAGGGCCTCGGCATGGTCGCGCAGGCCCCAGCGCGGAAACGCCCAGCCCGCCAGGAACAGGCTGACGACCAGCGTCTGCACGACGGCGAGCCCGTTGACGGCGACGAAACTCAGCACCTGGTGCTGCACGGGCCGGCTGTGCGAAGGGAAGACGAAGCGCCTCATCAGGACGAAGGCCACGACCATGCCGACGAGGTAGGCCGCGACGATCGCCGCGGCGTACGGCAGCCACAGGCTGAAGACGAAACGCGAGCCGAAATTGGCCACTGCCGCCAGGCCGCCGGCCAGCGCAAAACGCAGGAACTGCTGGTCTGCGCGCACGTCGCTGCCTCAATCCGCCGTGGCCAGGCCGGCGAGCACCTCGCCCACCTTCAGGCTCTCGCAGATCGACCGGTCCTCGGGGTAGTAGTGCGAGGTGTCGGCGAGGAACAGGCCGCGCACCGCGCTCTTCATCGGCGGCAGCGCATCAAAGAAGCCGGGCGAGCACACGGTCTGGGCGTACTGGTAGCGCGACGCGGTGGCGGCGATCACGTCGGCGGAGTCCCAGCCGGGCCGGATCAGCCGCATCGCGGCCAGCGTCTCGTCGATGAAGGCCTGCGGCTCGCGGCCGTACTTGGGGTGCGTCTGCGGCATGTAGAACGGCGCGTAGACGATGGCCGATCCGTCCAGCGGGTTGAGGTTGCTGTATTCGATGAGGCCCGGGATCTGGATGCGCGGGTCGTTGATATTCATCCAGAAATTGCGCGTGAAGGGCCGCTTCAGCTTGAGCAGCACGCAGACCACGCCGACGTTGCGGATCGCCGCGACCAGGGCACGCTCGATGGGAGGCAGTTGCGGCACCAGCGGCACCAGGTAGGGCAGCGGGATCGTCGACACCACCTGGTCGAAGGCGCGGTCGTGGCCGTCGACGCGCACGCCGCGCACCCGCGGCGCGGCATCGCCCTCATCCACCAGCACGCGCTCGACCGCGGCGCCGAGTTCGATGCGCCCGCCCAGCGCCTGCAGCCGCACGGCGACGGCATCGAGCAGCGCCTCCGAGCCGCCTTCGAGATAGCCCAGCCTCTCCTGCGACAGGCTCTTGCGCGACAGCGCGACGCGCCGGATGCGCGTGCCCAGCCAGGCGGCCGAGAGGCTGTCCTGGTGTTCGTAGAACTTGTAGTGGAACAGCGGCTTCCACATCACGTCGTAGGCCGCCGCACCGATCCAGCGCTGCAGCCACGCGGTCGAGGAGAAGGCGTCGTAGGGCCGCCAGTCGGTGATGCCCTTGGCCCGCATCACGTGCAGGCCGTAGCGCAGCTTCTGCAGCAGGGTCAGCCCCGGGAAGCGCAGCAGCGCCATCGGCCCGCCCCAGTCGTAGAGCCGGCCACGGAAATAGAAACCCATCTTCGTCTCGGTCCAGCGCAGGCGGTCGTGCAGGCCGAATTCGCGCAGCCAGTCGAAGGTGGTGCGGTCGGGGGCGCAAACGAAGTGGTAGTAGCGCTCGATGCGTGTGCCGGCAAAGTCCAGGTGCGCCGACATGCCGCCGATGCGGTCGTCGCGTTCGAGGACGGTGACACGGGCGCCGGACTGCGCCAGCCGGTAGGCCGCGGCCAGGCCCATGGGGCCGGCGCCGATGACGGCGACGCTGCGCGCCGGTCGCGGGTCGTTCAAGGACAAGGTCGCACGCTCAGTCGGCACGTTCGACCGCCAGCGCGCTGTAATGCGGGTGGCGGAAGGTCTCGTTGATGCCGTCGGCCAGCGGCGTGGGTTCGAAACCGAAGGTGGCGCGCATGTCGACGCCGCTGAAATCGTCACCGGCGGTCAAGGCCTTGAGCTGGTCGGCGGTGAACGGCGGCTTGGCGGTGAACAGGGCGGCCAGCCGCAGCGCGGCGGCGAAAAGCGGCACCGGCAGGTGCAGCAGCGGCGTGCGCAGCCCCTTGGCGGCGCGGATGGCGCGGATGATGTCCACGTAGTCCGCCCGTTCGTGCCCCACCAGGTCGTAGACCCGGCCCAGCGGCTGCTGGTCGAGGCACCACAGGATGGCGCGGCAGAAGTCGCGTTCATAGAGCGGCTGGCGCATGTAGCGCCCGTGGCCGGGAATCGGGAATACCGGCACCTTCTGCATGAAGCGCGCCAGCCAGCCGAAGTGCTTGGGGTCGAACCAGCCGTACATCAGCGTCGGCCTCAGCACGCAGCCGGGCAGGCCGCTGTCGAGAAACATCTTCTCCTGCGTCTTCTTGGTGCGCGTGTAGTGATCGTCCGCCACCGAATGGACGACCGACGAGCTGACGTGCACCGTGAAGGGCACCTGCGCCGCGGCGACGGCGTCGAAGACGAGCGCCGAGGCCTGGACGTTGTTGCGCAGGAAGGGCTCGGCAGTCTTGCCCGTGATCTGGGCGTGCAGCACCACGACGCGCGCCGCGCCGGCGAATTCGGCTGTCCAGTCGCCGCGTTCGGCGAGGTCGGCGAGCAACACGCGCACGCCGGGGTTCAGGCGCGCGAGCAGTTGCAGGTTGGCCGGCTGCTTGTCGATGGCGACGATCCGGCGGTGGCCACGCTCGCGCAGCATCAGTACGAGGTTCTGGCCCACCAGACCGGCAGCGCCGGTGACGACGATCTTTTCGTCGAGATTCATGTTGAGGATCGAGGGCCCGGGCGCTGCGTCGGACGGTGCCGTCCTGACGCCGGCGCAGCGGGCCTGCTTGGCGGAGGCTGGATGCTATACGAGCGCACCGGGTACTCGCATCTGCGCGGCGCGACCGGCGCCGGTCGGACGAAACCGGCGTCAGTCGGGCCAGAGTCCGGCCATCGCCGATTCGAAGGCCGCGGCGACGGCCGCTGCGTCGATCGGCGACCCGCCCGCCACCACGCGTCGGCCGGCGACCCAGACCTCGCGCAGCGCCGGCGCGTCGGTGGCGAAGACCAGCGCATCGAGGGTGTTCGAAGGCGGCACGCCCAGCAGCCCGGGTGCCCGGGCATCGAGCACCAGCAGGTCGGCGCGCGCGCCCGCCGCCAGGCCCCAGACGGGCAGGCCGGCGGCAGCAGCGCTGCCGGCAAGCACGCGCTCGAAAAGCAGCGCCGCGGTGGCGCCGTCGTGCGCCGCCGGCAGCGCCGCGACGTTGCGTTGACGGTGCAGCAGCCGCTGGCCGTAGTCGAGCCAGCGCAGTTCCTCGGCCCAGCTGCGCGTGACGTTGCTGTCCGATCCCAGCATCAGGGGCACGCCGGCCGCCAGCCAGCGCGGCAGGTCGGCCAGGCCGTCGCCGAGGTTGGCCTCGGTGCTGGGGCACAACACGACGCCGGCACCGCTGGCGGCCACGGCATCGATCTCGGCCGGCAGCGCATGCGTGGCGTGCACGAGTTGCCAGCGCCTGTCCAGCGGCAGTTCGCGCGCCAGCCATTCGATCGGGCGTGCGCCAGTGGCCGCCAGGCAGTCGTCGACCTCGGCTGTCTGCTCGGCGATGTGGATGTGGATCGGACCGGCGTCAGCGTCGAGGCCCTGCAAGAGTGCATGGATCGACGCCGGTGCCGCGGCGCGCAGCGAATGGATCGCGACGCCGGCGTTGACGTGCCGCAGCTGCCAGGCGCGCACGCCGTCGCGCAAGGCCAGCACGCCGCGGGCGTCGGTGGCGAAGCGGCGCTGGTCGGGCCGCAAATGCGGTTGCGCAAAACCGGCGCGCTGGTACAGCACCGGCAGCAGCGTGAGGCCGATGCCGGTGCCGGCCGCGGCGTCGGCCAGCGCGCGGCTCATCGCCAGCGGGTCGCAGTAGGGCGCACCGTCTTCGTCGTGGTGCAGATAGTGGAACTCGCAGACCTGCGTATAGCCGCCGCACAGCAGTTCGCCATACAGCTGCGCCGCCACCGCGCGCAGCTGCGCCGGCGTGATGCGCAGCGCCACGCCGTACATGCGGTCGCGCCAGGACCAGAAGTCGTCGTGCTCGCCGGTGCGGCGTTCGGCCAGGCCGGCGAAGGCGCGCTGGAAGGCATGGCTGTGCGCGTCGACCAGGCCGGGCAGCACCGGGCCGGGCAGCACCGTGGACTGGGCGGGAGCGGGGGTGCCGATGCGGATGTCGAGCCAGTGGCCGTCGGCGCCGGCGTGCAGCAGCACGGACTCGGCCCAGCGCCCGGCGATCCAGGCGCGCGGCGCCCAGAGCAGGGCCTGCGGCGTGGCGGCGTCGGTCACGGCCGCCAGTCCAGCATGGCCTGCACGAGTCCGCGCAGCAGCGGCGTGATTTCGTTGGCGCGCGCTTCGTTCCAGCGGTACGGTGGCGTCTCTTCCATGTAGGCACGCCAGCACATCTCCAACTGCACGGCGTGAATGCCTTGTGGTGGGTGGCCGTAATCGCGCGTGATGTGGCCACCCTTGAAGCGGCCGTCGACGACATGGCTGTACTGCGCCTGCGCGGCAAGAACGGCGGCCAGCGCGTCGCGCAGCGCCGGCGCGCAACTCGTGCCGCCCACGGTGCCCAGGTTCATGTGCGGCAGCGTGCCCTCGAAGAGCCAGGGCAGTTCGCTCTTGATGCTGTGACTGTCGAAGAGCACGGCGTGTCCGTGTGCCGCGTGCAGGCGCGCGAGTTCGGCGCGCAGTGCGTCGTGGTACGGCTGCCAGTACGAGGCCACGCGGCGGCGGATCTCGCATTCTTCGGGTGCCAGGCCTTCGCGGTACAGCGGCTCGCCCGTGAAATGCCGTGTCGGGCACAGCTCGGTATTGTTCTGGCCGGCATACATGGGCCGGTTGTCGCTGGGCCGGTTCAGGTCCACGAGATAGCGGCTGTGGCGCGGCACGATCAGGCTGGCGCCCAGGTCGGCCGCGAAACCGTACAGGCGGTGCAGAAACCAGTCGGTGTCTTCCGCCAGTAACGCACGTTCGGTGTAGCGGCGTTGCTGATCGGCGGGAATCAGCGTGCCCACGTGCGGAAAACTCACCAGCAGCGGCCGCGTGCCGCGGTGCAGCGTGAAGACGGGATCGTCCATCGGGCGCACAGGGGTGCTCATGGCTGCATCCTCGCCACCCCGCCGCGCACCACGCGCCGGCAGGGGTTGTGGCCGAAGCGGTAGGC